>Ga0136643_10003538_pt1 | contig 21082 bp, 11 predicted proteins | sample TergutLab28metaG_FD_96883 | JGI IMG/M metagenome (GOLD analysis project Ga0136643, IMG submission 96883) | Labiotermes labralis P1 segment gut microbial communities from Petit-Saut dam, French Guiana - Lab288 P1 (version 3) (version 3) | ecosystem: Host-associated > Arthropoda: Insects >...
AGTATATACCATGTTTAAAATATTCAGTACCTATATTTGTTGAATAAATATATAAAATGCAACTTTAGAGGTTAGCGGTGCGGTACGAACACTATAGTTGACATTAGGCGTCAAAAGGTTAAGTTTAACTGAAAAGTCTAAATACGTCAACTGGAATCCCCCCTCCCCACTTAAATGTGAATTACATTCAAAACCTTGATTAACAAAAACACTTCACAAAACACAATATAGTACACATTTTAAAATAAGACACATTTACGAAACTACACGTTACGATTAGCATAGAGTCTTAATTACTTCGAATATACACATTTTTTTTTTTCACAGAATTAAATTTGGGGTCTGCCTAGAACGTTAAACAGTGTACTGTTGTACACCACAGACGTTAATGTCTGGTTCTAAGCGCGACATATGAAACAGTAACAGCACTTCGCTACTTACCTTCAACCCTTCAGAGCCGAATGCTTACAATATGTACCACTTATTTAACATTTAAAAAGTCACCCCTTTACCCACACATTGTTTTTGTATCTTCCGTATGGTTCTCAGAACAAACAGCGATTTCTGTTCCCTATGCAGCATTAACTGATCGGGTTTTATAACCTAGATAGAGTGTGTTTACTGCGCGGTACGGACTGAATTATTGCTCACTATTCAGATGAATTTGTTTGCTTCAAAAGCTAAACTGTGTTAGGGCTTTAAATAAGGCTTTGTGCATAAACACAAGAATGCTGAATATTACGTGCAATAAAAGAATATTCAACGTCATTCAAAAAGAAGGACTGAATTTCGTACTTCTATATTTCCCGAAATATACATGGTATGTGAATTATGTACATAACATTTGAAAGAGAAAGTCCTAAGTTTTCAAATATCACCGCTAGAGCCCTCACCTAGCGCACAGCCGTGCAGCAGCGTCAGATGAGAGCAAAATGGCTACTATGCAGCACAAGATTTTTTGTGTTCGTGAGTTCATTAAAACTGAGTCAGCGACTGCTGTGTAGCGTGCGTTTCGTCTTCGTTTCAACATTCAACCTCCAACGAGGAAGAGCATTTGTCGCTGGAATCACGAATTCGAGCAAATAGGCTGTCTGTGTAAAGGCAAAAGCTCCGGCCGACCACGAGTATCAGAAGAGAACGTGAGCCGAATTCAAGAGTTTTGAGCGTAGCTCACGTAAGTCAACCCGTAGAGTGAGCAGAGAACCTGGAATACCGCAACCAACTGTCTGGAGTGTGTTGAGGCGCCGTTTACTGTTCAACTGAATCCATCTTTTTTAATCACCCTGTATTATGGTAAAGATAAAATTAATACGGATTTCAGGGAAACAGGCTCTAACCCTTCCGTATCTATCACGTTATTATTAGTTCTGTATATTAGAAATCACAGTCCAAATTTGCAGGTATTAAAGGACGACTGGCTGGAATTGATCAGCGGCACGGAAATCCTCCGAGTCGAATCACTATAGATTATACAATGCAAGGAACGTGAAAGCTACGGGCTTGGATCCTTTCACTGCAACGAGGGTTAGGGTGAGGTAGCATAAGGGATGACAGCGTGGAAGGAAGATTTCAAGTGAATGAGATTCGAGAGTTTTAAATTTTTTATCAGGTGTTAGTAGAATGGAGATATTCAGCCTGCAGATACGTCAGAGCTCCAGGTTAAAGCACAGTGACCTGTCAAGAAGCGATCCATATTACCGACCTCAACTGAGTGTACTGCATTTGTCGTGAAAGTTACCGTTTGTGGGGAACGAAATACAAGTCTGAAGATTCATGCCTTGTTCTCAAGAGCCCGTCACGTGCCCCTATTCTGAGACAGATTAACCCACTCCATTTCCCCATACCATTTCTTGAAGATCCATTTCAATAAGCTGTGTCCACACGATGAAGCCATACAGGATCAGAAATATAACTCCACTCATTCTTAATTAACCTCGGCAATATAAGGAGTGAGTGCTAATTTCACGCCCCGACCGTCTTGCCCCCTGTACCCATTCAATAGGAAAATGGCTGGGCCCCAGGGCCGGTTTGGACGTTTCCCAGAAGACAAACATGTCTTTCCCATAACGAGATTCGAACCCCAGACCGTCCAGTCTGTAACCACTACATGCTGGCTTGAGTAAATAACAGCAACGTTAAATAAGCAAATATGCCGATGCTAACAGTCGTCCAACTACACATGATATTTCTCTAATTTTAAGGACACCTAAAGATCATTGTTTTTTTAATCGCATCCTGAGGCAGTTCAATCCCATTCACTCACACTTCATTTCCTGACTCATTTCTTGAAGTTCAATTCTACATTTTTCCCTTCATCTATTCCTAGGTCTTCTGAGTATTCCCTTCCTTTCAAAATGGGGAAGGTTAAATTATAAATTTAAACGCGCTTCTTCTTGAAGGCATACTCCTGTACACAGAAGCTGAATGTTGTGCACGACAAAGTTGTTCAGTAGTTCGCCGTATCAAAAGCAGACAGCAAAGAAATGAATTTCTTTAACGAAGTCACCTTATCAAAGAGAGACTTTTCATGTTATGTGGAAAATGTAAAATGTATTTTCTGGTACTAAAGAAATAACTTTCATCAACATTACGTGACATCAAATGATTACACGGCTTGTAAACTTGCATAAAATATTCATAGAATTAACCCTTTAATTTCATATGCATAATGCTAGGGGAATTGACATTTTTATGAAATATTTAAAAAAAAGAGCCTAGGGCACAGGTAATTTATTTTTATGTGACGGCAGTACAGGAAAAGGGTGGGTAAAATAGGGCTTTATGGGCGGATGTGACCATCCATTAACAAACGGACGAATTCAGCGCGATTCAAAAAGGCAAACAGGAGATTAAGTAACTAAAAATTAACCAGATTAACCAAATAGCTCAGTCGGTATAGCGACTGACTACGGGCTGGACTGTCCGGGATCGAATCCCGGTGGGGACGAGATTTTCCGCCCGTCCAGACCGGCCCTAGGGTCCACCCAGCCTCCTGTACAATGGGTACCGGGTCTTTCCCAGGGGTGGAGGCGGCCGGGGCGTGGGGCTGACCCCCACCCCATCTAGTGCCGAGGTCCTAGAAAGAGTAGAGCTATACCTCTACTCACCCTAAGGGCCTGCGTGGCCTATAAAAAGGGCGAAATCTACCTACACACACACACACACACACACACACATATATATATAAATCACAGAAAACTGCTTACATACAGCTAGATAAATATTCGTTCTTCGCCAAGAACTCGATTACTTTTGACTGTTAGCAACGAAACCTATCAATGTTTACCAACTTTTTTTCCTTGGAGGAACTCCGTGAAACAGCTTGTCATATCGTAAGAAAATCCCGTACCTACGACAACGTTTACACTCCAGGAAAACCAAGAGGCAGTTGGTAGCTCACGGAGATTACTTCAGTGTTGCTAATTACCGGGCAGAAATCCTCGCCATATTTCGAGAAATACTTGGAATGTGTGATTTCGGGCTTCCGCAACGAAGCAGATGAGAGCTGCGCTCTTCTGGGTTATTAAGCAGCGAGTAGTGGTAATTTCGTACCGACGTTTCGGAACAACTTACAAGTTTTCCCGAAACGTCGGTAGTTCTCAATACTTGGAGCGTTGCGCGGTGTTTCGTAATTATGTATTCCACAGTTTCTCGGCATACTTTGGGCAATTTCCGAGAAATGCAGGTTGGGGAAAAGTGGAATATATAGCATGTGAACACAATCCTTTGAAGAGTGGCCATTCCTGGGAACCTCAAGCCTCAAGAAATTTTTTTTTTTTCGTTTAGTCCAGGACTGAGAAATTTCCCTCCAACGTCTAAACACTACTTCACCTTTATTCGAAGTGATCCTGCTATCATATGTCACTGTACATTAGAAGTGATCCTGTTAACGTATGTTACTGTACATTCGAAGTGATCCTGCTAACGTATGTTACTGTACATTTGAAAGTGATCCTGCTCTCATATGTTACTGTACATTAGAAGTGATCCTGTTAACGTATGTTACTGTACATTCGAAGTGATCCTGCTAACGTATGTTACTGTACATTTGAAGTGATCCTGCTCTCATATGTCACTGTACATTAGAAGTGATCCTGTTAACGTATGTTACTGTACATTCGAAGTGATCCTGCTAACGTATGTTACTGTACATTTGAAGTGATCCTGCTCTCATACGTCACTGTACATTAGAAGTGATCCTGTTAACGTATGTTACTGCACATTCGAAGTGATCCTGCTATCATATGTCACTGTACATTCGAATTGATCCGTGTATCAATTATTAATGTACATTTATTCTAAAGGGTTCCCTGCAAAACAATTACTGGACATAATTTCAGTGTATAAATAGGAAAGTCATGGACAGTCTTACTAAGAAAGCGTGCAAGCATTCCTCGAGGACGGTGAGCTGATCTGTAAATGCGTTCAGATGTCATGCTGCTGTGCCTTACCAGAACTGGCACGAGAAAGCCGAAAGTTCTCGAGGTAAGCCATTAGCACTATAAAGTCCCTCCACCCCACCCTTTCTTTGTAAACATGGATGATATTCCGGAAATTGCGTAAGGCGCGTTTATTGAAGTCGTCAAATCTACTACGACCCAATCAAAGTTTCCAACAGTGATACTGAGATCCAAGTGATTTATTGGAGCAGATATCCGGCATTAACTAAGAGAGAACTCGGTCTTTTGATGTCTTCATGAGGTTGGAACTCCCTACAGTGGATTTTGAAGTTTTCTTGGAATAAGACATTGAATTCGGCTTAAATCTGCCGTCTGCACACATGAGGTGCATTATCGATTTGAGGCAACAGAATTTTAATAGCGAAGAAATATACGGTGCGAAACATGGAAAGAGGATGATAGTAAAATTATGTGGGGCAGTGAGAGAAGAACTGAAAAACAGAGGCAAAAAAAAAAAGAAATTAATGAAAATATTAAACACTGAAATAAACAGACGACAGGGACAGAATGAAAAATGGGTTACGGTGAGTAAAGGCGAAACAGATAAGGAGGAGGAAGAGATAAAATAAGAGTAGAAGAGTGGGCATGAATACTAACGACTGCAGCATCCTATTTAGATTTGATAAAATATCAGATAACACATTTCCGGGTTCAACTGCTTTCATGGTAGTAGTCGCTGTCAATTTGATTACATTATATTCCTCTTCTTTAGCTTTCCCCATTACGTTGCATACTTTCCTTCCTATATTTTCATCAAAGCTCTCCTAAATCCAGCCAGATTCAACAGCCATACGACTTGTCTTCCAAATGTACATGGAACGTCATTAAGTAGAAAACAAAACAAAACTGCCCCGAAGAATATATATTACATTATATTTAATTATTATTTCCGGGAGATGGGTTCTTATTTATTTATTGATGGTTGATTTGACGTTTCTTTCAGTTGGTATTATTGATAGGATTATTGACTAATGGATTGCAAAATGCGTTGGACACAAGAAATCAATGTTAAACCTACAAGAGCATAGCCGCTCTAAACAGCTTGACTTAAAAACCTGGACGTCCCGATGTGCTAAGAATTCTACCAGAAAGTTCGTAGAAATGTTCCGTTCTCTGTGACTTCATCTCATAGTCACTTAGAGTTAGAATAGGGAAGACGGACAAGTGGAAAGCCATTAATTGCTGCCTTCATATAAGTAGTCCTAACAAGCTGCCAAAACAAACAGAATCACAATTAATTGCAACTGAAACAGAGTATATCAACTAACTCTATGGAGGTTCTAGTGCTTCAGCTAGTCGAACTGCCCGGCAGTTATGCACTCTGGAATTATATTACTGTGCTCACGGGAGCACACTACATGCCCACATCCACAGCCATATGAATCAAATCAACACACTCCATCCTACTTTCATAAGATCCACTTTCACTTCCTCCTATTGAAAACCGATAGACGTAGGGTATAAACCGTCCAACAAAACACTGGCTACATGTTTCGGTCGTAACGTCCATCCTCAGGTATTAAATATATGATATATAAGACTCAAAATAGAATGAATATATTTTGAATTTGTTGTGTTTTAAATATCATGTATTTAAGGCCTGAAGAAGGCCAGTACGACCGAAATATGTAGCGAGTGTTGACGGATCTGTTAAAATTTATTGTGGTTGGCGGTATATGTTAATCATTTTTTAATAAGACATACCACATCGGGGTGAATTCTACAAAAATGAACTTCCTCCATTCTACGTCTAGATCTTTCAAGTTGTGTCTTCCCTTCACGTTTTCGTATTAAACATCTTGTACGCATATCCGCCCTCCCCTATACTTGTTACATCCCACGTCCATCCTCTTCCTCCATGGATTCAAGAACCGAATATTTCTTGAGGGACACAAAACAAGAATCGCATTATTAAGCAATTTTCTGCTTTGTGTTTTTCCTTTCTTCTTCACCTAAGGTCCAAATAACCTCCTTACAAATCCGTTCTCTAACATCCTTTCCCTGTATTCTTAACTTAATGCGGCAAACCAAGTTTCACACTCATAACTACACGTTCAACACACAGGTGTCTTGTGAGAATCCAGTGGTGAATACTGTCATTAGCACCAATTTAATATTGCGTTAATTAATGACAGACAAACCTGCGTAATCTAAAGGACAAAAAGAGGTCGTCCACCGTGGCTCAGATAACAAGAGTGCAAGCATGCTGGCGACACGAGATGATGGCAGTTGGTCTAGATTATCATCAACAAAGATCCTTCCTCTCTACCCGTTAATAAAGCTCCTTTCCTCTTGTCATCTGCTGGCTGAGTCTCATCACAGTATATTGTCCCCAAACCTCGACTACTCCCAGAATTCTCTTCTGCCACCCGTAAGACAAGCTCCTGTCCTCTTGTTCCTGTCACATGCAGAACCCGCACAACCACAGCAAATAAAGTACAACAGAATACAGCTGTTTGAAGATCCTTCAACCCACACAGTATTTGTATAAAAGGGTATTTATCTTCCCAGAATTAAGTGAACCTTGTTGAATAGAAGACCACGCTGCCCAAGGGTGTGTGCGTGTGTGTGTGCTTTATGTTCTAGGGATATGCCCTAGGTACGTTTCATTATGCCTTTCATCCCTTTTCAGACAAATTGTGGGGTCGTGAGGTGCTTATAAACGACGTGAAGCGTATCTGACACTTTATCTCTAACGCGGAGACAGCGCACAACGGCTCTGCGAGTAAAAAAGGAAACCTTTCTTTAAAAGAGCGCTCCAAATCAAAGGAAAGCAATGGAACAATTAAAACAGAACGTCACTGATTTACCTGGGAAATTCTGAAACGAGGCGCAGGAGAAGGATAAAAAAAGCAGTTGGAGCGATAGTGTGAAAAATGGAGTATTTCATGGAGTCAAGAAGGTAATGAATTTCCTACATACAACAAAAAGAAGGAAGGCTAACTGGATTGGTCGCATCTTGCGTAAGACCGCCTTCTGATACACGTTATGGAATGAAAGATAGAAGGTGGGATGGATGTGACGGGAAGATGAGGAATGAAATGGAAGCAGCTATTGTATGTCCTCAGGGAAACGAGGGGATACTGGAAACTGAAAAAGGAAGCACTAGATCGCACTTGGTGCAGAACTCGCTATGCAAAGAGTCTGTGAACCTGTCGTAAGACAGAATGAAGAAGAATGGCTCATCAATGTGTATTATTTCAGGGAAACCTGGTACCTCTGTCATCACTGTAAATATATCCTGAAGATGGAGGCGGCAGGCTAGTCTCAAACGCTAGGATAAATGTACGAGACTACGTGACGAAACAGCACAAGGCGGTAATGTTGATGGCTGCTGTGATTAGAACATCAAATGTCACAGAAATCAGAGATTATTGCCATACAAATCATAGCATTGTGAGGCATAATATAGAATGGAAGCTAGTGTGGTAACTAGTAAAAGAAAGTATTACGAACTGTAACATAACCTTCATTTTATAAGGACCATACTTACGATAACAGATTAATATCGTTAACTGAAACACATTACTATTATTTCGACGTTTTGCTGACCGTGCATCTCAGTATATTTATCTTAATAATTACTCAACTTGAAGTTAACAAGTTAAATACTGAGATAAACATTACTATTAATGAGTGATTATTTGAGGCACATCTCCGTTCCCATGGCTTCGACAAACTCACTTCTTTGTGTACAAGTTGAGACTGAAGAAATAGTTGAGGATTTAGAACAACACACAACATAAAGTAACCAGATGGCAGCACTCTGATGTTGGTTTACCGTAAAATTAAAGAAAGGACATTTAAAAGAGGCCGTGGAATACCGCGTGATATTGTGGCGACAACTCATATGATGTCACACGCCTAGTAATAACAATGATTGTTATAATATTTATTTTCTTGCAGTCAACATCAACAAATGGCTATTATACCATATTTTTGTTGTGGTCCTCAGTCCCTCAAGAGAAAAACAGCCATAGGACCTGAAATCAGGACACAAAGACTTCCTGCCACGTCGCTCCAGGACAAGATGGTATAGCAATGATGGCTGCTGGCTTGTACTTAGGATATGCTTGGTTCGAATACCGATAGGGCCATGTCTTGCTATTTCGCGGTCTCTATCAAAGACCTTTATGTGTAGTTATTTGAAAAGGATAAGTTATTGTACACACACATTTCCACACGATAGTCCACTACACATATTGCACGTGTAACGACGTGTTCATGGTTTGATATGTGGCACCGTGCGTCACTTGACTGTAACAGGTGTTTCATAAAGAAAGTGTCTAAAGACACAGGTTGCGTAGCACTGTATACGTACCGTTTTTAAATCAAAGTATCACATTACAGAGGATTCTGAGCCTGATTCTTTTTATCCTGTACACTAGGGGTACACAAATTAAGAAAAATGTGTTTTGTAAGGTGGCACTAATATTTTGGGATCCTTAGGTTGGAACTTAATTCATGTCCCTTCCTGGTACCTTGAATTTTGAACTGCCTCACAGATTTATGTAAAATTTGTGCACGCCTGCTTGATATATAGATGCGTAAAAGCCCACAGTCAAAATAATGGAAAAATGAAAAAAAATATATATACTAACAAAATATTGCGATGTATAGCGGTAAATATTGGCACTGTGGAGCAGAAACATTATTTGGTGACGTATATATTGCGTATCAAAAAATAATGCAAAAATGTATAATGAAACATTTTGTTGTCAGGCGCGTTCGCAAAATAGTGAAAAGCAACTCGGATTCCACTGGACGGCTTTTCATGAAATTTGATATATGAATATTTTTCGAAAATATGTCCAGAAAATTAAAGTGTAATGAAAATATGGCAAGAATAACGGGTACTTTACATGAAGAACAATACGTATTTTTTAATCATATCGTTATCAATTCTTCTTGGAACGAAAAAGTTTTCTGACAAAATTTGTAGAGAAAATTAAAACATAGTTTTATATTTAATAACTTTTTTTTAAAATTGTGCCATTTATAAGGTAATGTAAAAAACCTCGTTAAGAGTTGGATAAAGAGAGACCAACTTGATGTCACTTGCTTTTTTATTCCATTATTTAATGCTCAACATGTTTCGGATGTTAATACACCCATCCTCAGGAGCTTGCGACTTATTTGTTGAGTTATTTCATGGGTTGTATTGCTGTGGTACGATGTGTGTTGGTGTTACTTTGTGGTTTGGCTGGGGTGGTGTGGTATCCGGATGCAGACTGAAGCACTGCTTCAGCCTGCATCCGGATACCCCAGCCAAACCACAACGTAACACCAACACGCATCGAACCAGAGCAATACAACCCATGAAATAACTCAATAAATAAGTCGCAAGCTCCTGAGGATGGGTGTATTAACATCCGAAACATGTTGAGCATTAAATAATGGAATAAAAAAGCAAGTGACATCAAGTTGGTCTCTCTTTATTCAACTATGAAGATGATGCACGGTCCAATAAACATAACATCGTTAAGAGTCGGGCAGGTCACAGATGGCAATACGGCGCATGCGATTGCATACTGGATACGTAAGGCTACAACCACACACACTAAAAATACGTAATATTTATTGCTTTTCCCCTGTAACTATGGCTACACGAACGCACCTCAGCGTTACTTTACACGTACATAGCCTGCCTTGTTACTCTACATGTATACATGTATGCGCCGCTTAACGACGGGGATACGTTCTAAGAAATGCGTCGTTAGGCAAATTCGTCGTTGTGCGAACGTGTACTTACACGAACCTAGGCTATATGACTTAGCCTATTGTATCTAGGCTGCTAACCTGTACACAATATTACTGTACTGAATACTGTAGGCAATTGTGACGCAATGGTAATACATTATAATATTATCTTCTGGGACCACCGTCGTATATGCGGTCCGTAGTTGACAGAAACGTCGTTATGCGGCGCGTACCTGTATAATGAAAACTCACATGCAATCGATATTTTTTGTCATACGATAATTCCTGTTCCGTACTGACTTTTCAGGTCATGAGTTCAATATTTGTATCTGATCTGGCGAGAATGTTTTTGACAATATTCCAATTGACATAACGGAAGAAGTTCTCTTAGAACGTCTCTCTACACCGCATAGACAGCCAGATTGTCTACAATAGGGTAATGCATGGTGGAACAGAGAATATAAACTAAAGAGATTCTTGGATGGAAGGAGCAGAAATAGATATGGGGTAGTCTAGTCGGGAAAGAAGTGTAATTTATTCACGCTCGAGTTCTGTGATTAATGTCAGATGTTGCAATAAGTTTGCTTTTTTTTTAAAAAAAGGAGAACGCGGGTCAAGCTTTATTAAAATCTGTTCGCAATGTTAGCGGACAAGTTACAAATGCTGATCCAAAACATCGCGACGGAAGGAGATAACAGATAAAGAATAATAAGTGTATAGTCTCAGGCGGGATGAAAGAACACTTACAGTCCTTCGGTTTATACGAACAATTCCACAATATTTCGATCAAATATTTGCTAATCACGATCAATTATCACCACAGGCCTATTATTCTTTATTTCGTTCCTTCGAACTGACAGTGGCGAAGTGACACATAAATTCTTCCGTCATTATAAATCCCGAATGTTCAGTACCGTTTTCACAAAAGCACGCTATTAGTGACAGTCCGTAGCCAAACACGTCTCAAAAACACACCCTTCTATCATGAATATTTTGGGATTTATTTTGGTATTCTTCCATCTATAGTTAGGTCTTCCAAGCTGCCTTTTCCCTTCAGATAAATCAACTGAAATGTATTTTATTTCTGACGCTTTCGAACAGAATTAAACAAAAGTCAATAAGACGGTCAGAAAATTCAACACTAAAATATGCTGTAAATTTACTATTAAACGAATTCGCAAAAACCTTTCCCACACTAAATCCTCAATGTTCAATGTAAAAATCAGAAAGCTGTGAAAAAGGTTTGCAAATTCATTGGCATAACTCTGTGTTGGAACAAGAATGACGATCAGATCTTCTTCAGTTACTTGACTATTGTGTCGCTGTTTATATCGGGGTGCTTAAGGAAATAAACATGTCCGATCAAACCCAACCTCCCAATTGTTCACTGTAAAATTAAAACAAATTATATCAATCAAAAGACCACAATCCTCCCTTTAAAATGCACATGGCCGTACAGTGTAATAAGTAGGAGCAGGCGACTGTCGTGTTATTAACAGCGCCTGCCTGAGTATAATCACGACTGCGTGTGTTACTCCTGATATACAGAACCTACACAATTCTACATGCAAAATATTATTAAATATATGCAGAATATTACATTAAAATATGTCTCAACAGATCACCTAACAAAACGGGAAAAAGTAAAGCAATCTCTGTACATGCCTGTTCAGGCCCATAGGGTTCCAGGAGGTTGAGGCTCCTACATTTTATGACAATCGGCACATGAAAGTGATACGGTTGTCAGCCCTATGCGCCAGCCGCCTTTACCCTAAGGAAATATTCTTGGTACTCATTTCTGCTAGAGACTGAGTCGATCCCAGGGCCATAGGAGGCCGGAAGGATTATGTCAATGAAAAATTCCAATGACTCCATCGGAAATCGAAAGCGCGCCCTTGTAGCGCAGTGCCTCAACCGACTGCGCCACCGCGTGCCCCCTAACGAAATGGGCCCAGGATAATTTTAAAGAATGTTTCATCAATAAAGTACGGTACAAGACAACTATAAACAAAAGCTCAAAGACACAATGTCTAGGAAAAAACAGCGCTGTTTCCAAAAAAAGGGGGGGGGGATTTCTTTGTTATCCGAGGCCACGTTTGCTCTTCAAAAAAAGACTGCGTTCGATAAATTGATTATTTCGCAAAAACAAGAAGAGAAACAAAATACAACAAGAAGGTGGAATGTGTTAGGTGTGAAAGGGCAAGAGTGACGTAAAGTTCGTGCAGCGTGTTGTAGTCGTGTCTAACAAAACAAAAACTAAACGCGTTACAGCAGAATTATTTGTGATGAAACAAATTTCATGTACAAATACTTGGATATTAATTTTTAAGTTTAGTATAATTAAAAATTAACGTAAGCTTTGATGTGGAAATATTTCATACTTAACGGGATAAAGGGGTCCTCAGCTAGTTTCGGGTTTAGGAGTTATTATGGATCACATAAACCAATTTTAATTAAAAACCTTTGCACAGGCGTAGCGTCGGTCAACACGCAATTTGTATCTAAAACTTTGTTGTGAAAAGAAAACGTCTGAATAGGGAAGGTTAGGTTCTACGATTATTTTGCTTATTGAAAGTAGCTCTCAGTGGCTCCAGTAGTGCTATTTAATGGTGGGATGATGATAATGATGATAATAACTTCAGAAAGTACTAATGTAAAATACAATAGATTCAACACTGAAACTAAAGCTGAAAGCACCATGAATAGTAATAACAGAATAGTTGCAACACTGTTTTCCCTAGGGACATAATTTGTCTCAGGAATGTAAGTATAAATGCCCTGCATAAAGGAGACGATGATGATGATGATAATAATAATAATAACTTCAGAAAGTACTAATGTAAAATACAATAGATTCAACACTGAAACTAAAGCTAAAAGCACCATGAATAGTAATAACAGAATAGTTGCAACACTGTTTTCCCTAGGGACATAGTTTGTCTCAGGAATGTAAGTATAAATACCCTGCATAAAGGAGACGGTGATGATGATGATAATAATAATAATAAGAAGAAGAATATGGTATAAATCACCTGTGGTCTAATCTGAGCTACAATCTCGACGTGTGCCAGTGAGGACTAAAGAAAACCATAAACATCAGTCAAAATAGCCTGTGCTACGACCGATATTCGAATTGGGTACCTTCAGAGTACAAGTCAGAGTGGGTGTCACCTACCTAAAACTCCTTCTATAATAACAAATGTTAAGACAAAAGCATAAAATTGTGTATCACATATCTTCACGTAGGACATCCATTGTGATACACAAATGACAACGGAGGCACAAGGACAGTTACAGCAATGACTGTAACATTTTACTGTATATTGCGAATTGCACTGCAACGTGTTTAGGCTTTAAAACATCACAAGGCAATGTAAAATATTTAAAGAATAATTATCACACAAACGGACTGAAATGTAATAATAATGATGATATAAATAGCCAAATAGATGCAACAATAACAAATTTTATAGATAATCACAATCAGCTCAACATGTTTCGTGCGATAGTTTCGCCCATCCTCAAGAGCACTAGACTGTGTTTACAGCTTGGTGTATAATGCACCGGCGATGCTGCCTGCTGGTGACAACTTATACCTGTCACCAGCAGGCAGCATCGCCGGTGCATTATACCACAAGTTGTAAACACAGTCTAGTGCTCCTGAGGATGGGCGAAACTATCGTACGAAACATATTGAGCTGATTGTAATTATTAATAAAATTTGTTGTTGTTGCTGCATCTAGTTCGCTGTTTATATTATTTTATCAATGATGCACGGCCACACAAACATCAAACAGACTGAAATGTACATTGTCATGTAGCTGATATCACAACTGTACTGTGCTGTGCGTGCTGGATGAGTCTAAACCAAGAATAAGCAAAAAGGCAAAAAAATATATAAAAATATATTATAATATATTAAATAAAAATATATTATATATTTAACTTTTTGCTTTCACTTGTTTTACGCTCTTACAACACGCTTAGAATATATAATAGTATAAAATATATTTCAAAATATGTCATACACTTTTACTTTTTTATGCTTTAATTTGTTTCCTTTCTTACGACGTCCGTACTGTAAAATAAAATATATTTTTCCCCCTTTTTGTTCTCACTGGTTTCCGCTCTTACACCACACGTAACACTCTAAAGCTCTGATCTCAAATACATGAAAAGTACACATTTCACTCTGTTACACGTCACAATCCTTCTTCACGTATTTTGCATTGTCTGCTAATGGCTATTTTAAAGAGCCGAAATATGTTGGTTACAGCACAATAATACACATTAAAATACTAAAATCCTAGTTGTGATTGACTGTCCTTTGTCTCCGTTGTCATTCACTGATTATCTCATGAAGACGCAGAGGAACAGCTCCATATTGGAATATCCTACAAGTTTCGAATAAACCTGCCACTTCCATCTTCGAGGTAAAGGTATTTTCTCATCCGTGTCCTAGTCCAAGAACAAGGGAAGCCAACTCCTCAAAAGAACTCTGTTTGTATCCGCCATATTATACTCTGCAACGTTTTTGCAAAAAAAAAACGACAAGAACATCTCAGCGATTACGATGGAAAACGTGCGCCTTTATCGAGCACATAAGTATGGCAGTACTTCCCGCACGCTAGTCACTATAGTGACTGAGCTTCCCTAGACAGGTACCCCAAACCTGTTTCTCCACATCATAATACTTCAACTTCGCTCTCACTTAAGACAAAGAAAACATTAAAACTTTGTCATCAGATTGCAAACGTGGCTAATTTTAATTTGATTTTCACTGGTCTGCAAAATATATTCGTAATTAGTAACTTAGTGAGATATGGGCTAACACATTTTTTTTTGAGTGGGATGCGGTAATACTCTTGATTTAATATTATTACATTCTGAATAGAGGAATAAGGAGCCAAAGAGTCATAAGCGCTTTCTAAGTACAGATCACTTCTGCAATATTTAAAGCAAAACCACTCCGGCGTCTCTCAATACGAGGGGAGCACAGGAGAATCATCTCTCTTCATCAGAGAGCTAGAGTGAGGAAAGTGGGTAGGGAGAGATTCAGGGTTAGTTGGTACGTTGTTTTCTGGCGTAACTCGCCTCATGTTTACGCGGAAAGGAGCCTCTGCTATTGGTCCAATCTTGATGTTTTGAAAGGGTTGAAGCACGTTAAATAGGCAGCTTAATAAACCCTCTTGTCTGCTTCAAGTACGCGGACCACTGAAGTACTTGCCGGTGTAATTTTCGTACCATTGTAAAGCAGCTGATATTGAGATGCTGCACATCACTTTACAGACCAATCACAGGATTTCTTAGCTCCCTACACAGCTCCTGTAACCGGGTGCTGTTCCCAGGATATTCCTCCTTAATTTCGAAAGCGAATCTTATTCTAGAAGGTCTGTGTGACGAGCTGATCACTCGTCCAGAGTCTTGCCGACTGTGCAGCGTCGTTGTGTGTGATCTAGCAACCTCGTGTATGAGGAGAACCTGGCCCACTCGGGGCTCTCGCGCCAAAATCAGTCGTATTCTAAAAGAAACGCGTGTGAAGGTGTAAAGACGCCCTGACTAAAAGCATTGTCGTAAAACAGGCGTCAATATGTGACTAAAATCGATACTGGCAAATACTACATAACGCGTTCCTGGGCGGCGGTCACAATGAGAACCGTCGTAAACCGAAAGCTTATTGCCAATAATAGCCACGTTATAGATTGAGAGTTGGGTTCCTGGTGACCCATTAAAATATTAATTGATGACCAAAACAAACGAACAGAAAATAAAACACAAATACTGTACATGATTTGGAAAATATTTGCTGAGTGAAAACAAACATTAACCGTTCAATGACGATGGGATTTAAATTCAATCTACTGCCCAGGATAGACTGGTTTTAAATTTGTAGTGCAATTGAATAAATCCACGAAAGTATGGAAGGAAGCAGCACGCAACGAATTAAAGGGCCGTGCAGCAGGGGGTAGAGCAATTCACCCTGAGATCCACAAACTTATTAATTCTCTTTGGAATTAGGAGAAACTTCCTGAGGATTGGAAGGAGTCGATCATTGTACCTATGAATTCGAAGGACGATAAAACAGAATATAGTAATTATAGAGGTATATCACTTTTGTCAACTATGTAAAAAAAGTTATCCAAAATCCTGCTGTCAATGTTAACTCCATATGCAGAGGAAATTATTGGGGAACATCAGTCAAATGCTTGAGAAAAATGGGAATAAAATAATAGAGCGCATCAACTATTTACAAACTTCAAGAAAGTCTATGATTCAGGTAGGAAGGAGGTCTTGCATAATATTCTCATTGAGTTTGGTATCCCCTTGAATAAGGTAGGGCTAATAAAAATGTGTCTGAATTAACTATAGTAGAGTCCGGGTAGGCAAATATTTGTCTAACATGTTTCCTATTCAGAATGGTTTGAAAGAAGGAGATGACTTTTCTCCATTGCTCTTCAACTTTGCTTTAGAGTACGCTATTAGGGAGGTTCAGGTAAACTAGAATGGCCTGAAATTAAATGACACATATCAGCTTTCCGTTTATGCTGATGACGTGAATATGTTGAGCGGAAGCGTAATACTATTAAAAAAACAGAGAAGCTTTAGTAGTTGCTAGTAAGAAGAATGGACTAGAAGTAAATGTTGATAAAACTAACTACACGGTCGTGTCTCGAGATCAGAACGCAGAACGATTTCACAGGGGAGTGCAGAAAACTACATAATGGGGTGCTCAATGATCTACACTCTTCAACGAATTTTATTCCTTTGAGCAAATCGAGAAGAATGAGATGGGCGAGGCATGTAGCACGTATGGGTGAAGATAAGAAGGGCGTACAGGTTTTAAGTTGGGCAACCTGAGGGAAAGAGTTTATTCGAAAGAACCAGGCAAAAGATGCGAGGATAATATTGAGAAGGATCTTCAAGTGGGATGAGGGAGAATGAACTAGATTGGTCTGGCTCAGGTTAGGGACAGGTGGCGGGCACCTGCGAGCGCGGCAATGAACTTTCAGGTTCCATAAAATGCGAGGAATTTCCGAGAACCAGTTAGCTTCTCAAGAAAGACTCTGCCCCATGGACGAAGTAAGTTAGCTATTTAAATATTGATTAGGGGTTTTAATACAACCGATGAACTTTATAAGAAAACAATCATGGAAATTGCCCTGTATTATTTCATTAATTCAACTCTATATTGAGATGCGGCAGTCCCTTGACCAGATGCTGGCATATCCCTTTTTTGTACATAGCTGAGGGAACAGAAAGCAACAAAATAGGGAAAACTGTCATACCTCAAAAGCACACGCACACACAGATACATATACACACACACAAACACATACATACACGACATACGTAGAGTGATGTGACAATTTCCGTAAGTACTCTTACATGCAAAAGAGAGAAACACAATTAAGAGTATTAATGGAGAGAAGTTACGTTTAGAATAGCATCCGTCTACGTCAAGCTCCACATAAATGGAAAATTGGCACTGTGATATCACTGTCGATGATCTCCCAAACATTAAGCCATATTGCTGTGGCTTTATTGCTTCGAAAAGGGCCCTAAAGTTTATCCAGAAAACTGTTTTATCTTCAAAAGAATTTTATATTGAATACCAAACCTTAGGTCTAGCTTTAATATACACACAGACTTTAAACCAATTAATTAAACAAATATATTGTGTTTGACCAGCCAAGAATAAAATAAATTGAAAGTTGCGTCTATTTGTTGAAACTACAGTCACTGGAGAGCGTACGTATTTGTGTTATAGCTTCCAGCCATGAGAGAAAAGTGAAAGTGTATTTACATACACGAATATATATTGTGAATATTCGAAAGTGATTGAATAATTGTTAACATTTCCCACGGGCAAAAATTAGACGTGTAGCGGTTACTGAAACGTCATGAAGGAAAGCTTTTTCGGTTGATTCATAGAACCGAATGCTAAAAAGTAACAGGAAGATTGTCGAATGCATGCAAGGATTCATGCAAAAATAAACACGAAGTTTATGAATTATCTTCATGTTTGCACCGTGCATCAATGACAATTAAACACTTTATTACCAAACTAATTTAATATATATATATATATATAATAGAAACAATTAAAATTATAAAATATTTAAAAGTGTTCCAACATGTTTCGGATCACAGAGGATCCATAATCAGGGAGCCTTGCACAGTGCTTGGACATGAACAAGGCCGGTGTTAGGGCAGCATATTCTGACCCGTTGCGCGTGTGTGTAGTTCACCTGTATACAGTGAACTACACACACGCACAACATGTCAGAATATGCTGCCATAACACCGACCTTGTTCATGTCAACAGACACGATAGAATCATTCTTGTAATTTTTAGCCAAGCACTGTACAAGGTTCCCTGATAAAGGACCCTCTGTGATCCTAAATATGTTGGAGCACTTTTAAATATTTTATAAATTTAATTGTTTCTATAAATTATATATTGTACATTAGTTGGATAATAAAGTGTTTAATTTATGAATTATGTTTATTGCATAAGTGAAACTTGGTGTTGAATTAAGTTGGCTTATGTGTTGTAGGTCTTGGGTTCTGTAGGTTAGAATACATTACGTTACGTTAATTGTGCTTCAAAAGTCAGTACTCGCAGATGTGTAATTAAATTGGATATGCAGTGCAAACTAAAGGTTCCACACGAGTGCACGACTGGGCTTAGATAAAGAGAAGCGAAGACGACAGACGAATGAATATGGAGCGTATGAAAATTATACTTATTGGGGGAAACTGCCGCATTCGGGGGGAAAGAAATGTAACAGTACCAAATTTTCACAACAGACGGCGCTGAGAATGGAACCGTTGACTCCCCGGTCACAACCCGGCGACTTGCTTTCGTTAATGGTCACTAACATACCACATGTCCAAAGCAGAACGTTAGCTTGACGTAGGCATCAGTTTTCATGCTGGCGAAATAATTCCTTCATCCAGAGAAAGTGACAATTTCGACGTCATTTTACTGCTGTTGTCTTTCTTTGTGCCCAAACGTCATTTTATTGGAGTTATCGTTCTTTGTGTCCAAACGTCATTGTATTGGAATTGTCTTTCTTTGTGTCCAAACTTCATTGTATTGGAGCTGTCTTCCTTTGTGTCCAAACGTCATTTTACGGCAATTGTCTTCCTTTGTTCCCAAACGTCATTTACGGCAATTGTCTTCTTTGCGTCCAAACGTCATTGTACTGCAGGTATCTTCCTCGTGTCCAAACGTCATTGTACCGCAGTTACTTCCTTGTTGTCCAAACGTCATTGTACTGGAGTTATCTTACTCGTGTCCAAACGTCATTGTACTGCAGTTATCTTCGTTGTGTCCAAACGTCATTGTACTGCAGTTATCTTCCTTGTGTCCAAACGTCATTGTACTGCAGTTATCTTCCTTGTGTCCAAACGTCATTGTACTGGAGTTATCTTCCTCGTGTCCAAACATCACTCTATTGGAGCTGTCTTTCTTTGTGTCCATTTGCTCCGGTGTTGTGGCCCGGAAAACATCACAAGATAAACTACAATGTAGGTGTTGCCGCTGTGTTGAAGAAAGACTGCTAATTTGCAATTGCAAATGAAGTATGCATTTTCGTTACACGTCCCAAGTTGTGTAAGTTAAGACAGCCGACTGGAAGTGACTAGCGACAATTGTTGGATAAAATAAATACACTTGTATGACGCCATACGTTGGCACAGAACTTTTCCTTTTCTTCCAAAATATTTTGAAATACAATAAACATTAAACTGTAATTAATCCTGCTCACAAATCTTCCCGGACGGGGAGGAATATAAAAGTAGGTTAAGCAGGAAAAAAATGGAGAGACAAACAGGCAAAAAGACGGCCTACGACTGGGTAGACTTTACCCTGTGGCAGTTGATCGTGATGATAACTTCTTCCGTATCGGTGAAGTATTTTGGAACGAAATAATTGCGCGCTAATAATTTTTGCACAAAAGGGTGACATAAGCTTCTCAATCTTCGTGGCGGTTTGTGTTCGGACTGTAACGCTATCGAGTGTAGTCTTGTAGGCCAATACTGGCTTGGTGACGATCCTGCAGGCAGACGCGACATGTCACTCTGCAATGTCAGTATCCCTCATACCAGAAGCCGACAAACCGCAGTCTTTAGGTAAGTTCATTAGCACACCGGAGGAAAAATTGTCGACCAGCACTTTTCCTCTTCCCTCACTTCAGTTATCCTCCTCTAGTTACTACACTCTGGACACTGTTGCCAAAATTCACATGTCACTATAGGCCTACTTGATTAAGTCATATCCCAGCTTAGGGCTACATCAATGTCAGGTGAGAAGAAACGAAATGGGGGTAAGATTGAAATATGTAATTTACTGTAGTGCCCCGTAGAGAAAAATTTATTTTATTCTATTACATTTCATTTTATATATTTCATACATGTTGCTAGCATTTTAAGAGATGGCTGGGTACAACTCCCAGTCTAACAAACAGGAAGGCCAGATCACCTATCACTCACATAGCAACAGCAAACCAGTTGAAACTGCAGAAAACTGTTGCTAGGTGAATACAGGAAATGCTGACTTTAGCTGAGAAGTGTGGTGTAGCTTGGTAAATGGACGGTACAGAGTCTTTGTTGAACCTTCGCTAGCGGCAGACGTGTGGGGAGTGGAGAAAGAGTAAAATTTACAAGATGTGGGCTCTACTACTAATTATTTTGCCAGGTAAGCGTGATTAAGTTGTTTGGTGCCAAATTGAAGTGTGCGAAAGGATTTGGGTTATATTTGGTTTTATTTGGGGAGCTTTATAAGTTTATATTCAAAATTGATTGGTTCGGTAATGGAAGGAAGGAAGGAAACATTCGGCAACGGGAGGTGATCAGGCTTTCCTTATGGTAGTTCCTTTATAGGAAATTGTAATCCATTTGTTAGAGCAGTACTTTAT
>Ga0136643_10003539_pt1 | contig 21081 bp, 21 predicted proteins | sample TergutLab28metaG_FD_96883 | JGI IMG/M metagenome (GOLD analysis project Ga0136643, IMG submission 96883) | Labiotermes labralis P1 segment gut microbial communities from Petit-Saut dam, French Guiana - Lab288 P1 (version 3) (version 3) | ecosystem: Host-associated > Arthropoda: Insects >...
CTGCTTGGAGTGGCGAAGCCAGTTTGCCCAAAGGGCAAACCACAAGGAAGTACGACGAAGCAATCCATGCAAGCACCGAAATATGGGAAAAAGCATGGATTGCTTCAACCCTTACAGGGTTTCGCAATGACGTTCCTAGTCTATACTTTTTATTTTCGGTACAAGTCTAATGACGAATATACATATTAGCAATTTTTGTTTCGCTACATGTCTATTGCGAGGGTTTATAGATGTCAACCATCATATATGTCGTACCCAAAGCAATCCATGCCGACACCTAAAAACTAGAATAAACATGGATTGCCGCGTCGTTCCTAACTCCTCGCAATGACAATCATAAACATTTGGATTTTCATAACGAACCTAATGACAAATAGAAAAACCTACCTCTCACTTACAAGTGCATAAGCTGATATTTTACGTATTCTCCATGATATAAGCATAGCCACGGCATATGCAATCATTGCAAGCCCCAATGCCGTCATAACAATCCAATTAGTGGGAACATGGAGGTTTGGTCGCACGATACCTGCATCACTTGTGAAAATAACAAATATAGGGTTAAAACCAATATAGCCACCTATTGCCCCAAGCAAAGCACCAATAATAATTGTTGGCGTTAACCCGAGTGCAATTTGATTCATAAGTTGCAGGGTTGTAAAGCCAAGTGCTTTTTGTGTGCCAAGCTCTCGTTTTCTTCTAATAATCATAGTTTTAACTAAAAGATATAAAACAAGAACTACAACACCCGCCACAGCAACCATAATAACAACATTAACGGCGGCAAAAATGTCGCCCATCGCACTAAACACTGCATCTACCTGCTCGTCTACGGATAATATGATAGCAATAATATCTCTTTCAGTTTCTCTTATATGTTCCATAAATATTTCTACGCTTGCATTTTCTTCAAGATTTACATTTAATTGCGTAAACATAAAATCTGGTTGTATTTGGTGCAAAGCATCAATGCTCATCATGCCCTGCAATCCACCCCACATCTGTACGTGCCCTGTTATTATAAAGTCTTGCTCCAAGTCGCCACTTCTAATTGTTACAAAGTCGCCCACGTTTTTACCTATTGCAGAAAGAGTTGTAGTATCCATCACAACTTCGCTAGGCAATATTGGAAAACGTCCGCTTATTAGAAAATATTCGCCTATATATGAAAAATCGCTATAAATATTTACGACAACCGTTTCTTCGTTTACAAGCAGCGGCAAACCGCTAGACTGATAAACCTCAACTACATCAGGGTGGTTCTTTAATCTTTCAAAAAAATCTGGCAAATCTTCTGCATCGTTTAAAACAATTGCAACATCCGGTGTTGCTCCGAATGTTATTCTTAAAAATGCACTCATATCCACGTTAACGTTGTAATGTATAATAAGACCTGCCGAAGAAACAAACGTTAAAGCCCCAACAATAATGCTTAGCATAATCGCTTGCTTTTTGTTTCTTAAAATTTGTTTTAATGCGAGCAAAAAGCTCAAAGACCCGCGAGTTTTATCTAGAGGCAATGAATTTTTCTTAAAGTTATGAGTAGTTATTCCGCCCCTAAGAGCAATTAGCGGGTGCAGTTTTTTAATTCGCCTTGATGTTACATAGGCAAATAGCAATATCATAAGTAAAATAAATGCTAAAGAAACAAGCATCATTACAATATTAAACGCAGGATTCCAAGGCAAAGCAAGCATCGGCTCCATTATACCAGCAATCATTGGAAGAGCTACTTGTGATAACAAAGCACCAACAAGCCCGCCAATAAGTGCAATAACTCCAAACTGAATCACAATAGACATAATAATTTGATAATTACGATAACCAACAGCCTTTAATGCCCCTATGTTTACCATGCTCTCTTCAATATCGTTATTTATACGAAAGCGTGCAACAATTGAAGCCACAACAAGCAATATAAATGCAAAGAACGCAACCATCAAAGCAGCCAGCATTGGAATCATAGTTCTAGAGTTTTGAGGCATACCATAGTGTATTGCAAAACCAGCAAACTCCGCTCCGTATCTTGAAGAAAGAAGTGCCCAATCACCCGTCATTCTTGCTGCCATCATTATGGATCTAGTATCTGAAAAATCATTACTAAGCGTTAAAAATGTTTCTGAAGAAACATATATCCGCCAAACATTATTCATCATGCCATCGCCAAACAATATTTCTTCCGTACTTCCTGCAACGGTTAAAATTACTTCTTCTCCTGCAAATTCAAACCTAATATCATCACCAAGTGAAAATCCGCCGCCTAAAAACATAAAATGAGGGATATAAACTGCGTTTTCTGTAAGCGGTAACGAATCGCCAATTAGTGCTGGTGGATTCATTGTTTGCTCATCTGCCACATTTGAAATTATTAGATTTCCTCCAGCCAATGTTTCACTCGGAAAATATCCACCAAAAGCCACTAATACATTTTGGGTTTCAACTTCTGTAACACTATGAAAATTTTGAATAAAATTTAATTGCTCATAGTATTCCTCACTTTCAGGCTGTATTGCAACAAAATGAGCTGTGTTGAGCTCTTCTGCACGTTCATCAAAAAAACTACCCACTCCAAAATATAGCACAAGCCCAATATTTAAAAACATAGCAGCTATTGTTATAAGCAAAAACATGCTAAATGTTTGGCTTTTGCTTTTACGAAGATTAGTTTTAGTAAGCATCCAAATATTTTTCATGTTACCACCCCATCTCCGTTAGAAAGTTTTTAAGTTTTGTGTGTCTTTCGGTATCACCACTTTTGTATTTGGTTAAATCACACTCGCCAACAATGCCACCATCACGGAAATACAATATTCTGTTACCACGGCGAGCAGAGCGAATATCATGCGTAACCATAACAATGCTTTGACCGCTATTGTTGATTTCTGAAAGAGTATCAAGAACAGCTTGACCATTGGCAGAGTTTAACGCACCTGTTGGCTCATCTGCAAAAACAATTTTAGGGTTATTTATAAGAGCACGAGCTATGCCTGCCCGCTGCCCCTCTCCACCAGATACCTGCGACGGAAACTTACGCCATGTTGCTTCACTTAAATCGAAGCTTTTTAGAAGTTTTTTCGCTTTTTCCGCCACATCTTTTCGGTTTTTGCTAACTAATAGGCCACAAGACATTATGTTGTCTAATATGCTCATGTTGTCTAAAAGATAAGTTTGTTGAAATACAAATCCGCAATTATCGCGGCGAAACACTGCAAGCTTATCGTTAGAAAGGCTACTTATGTCTTTTTGCAAAAAGCTAACAGTGCCAAGGGTTGGCTTATCCATACCAGACAAGGCATATAACAAAGTTGATTTTCCTGCACCAGATGGACCCATTATAACAGTAAAATCACCTTCGTAAATTTCTAAGTCAAGGTTCTTAATAACATGCTGTTGCAAACCTCCGTTTGAAAAAGTCTTGCACAGTTTATTTGTTGCTAAAATAGTTTTTTTCATAATAAAACTCCTTTAAATGCACTAATATTGTTTAATGTGCTAATATTATAGTTTGTATAATATTATTATAACTCACCAAACCTTAATTAGACTTTAACCAAACCTTAACTGAACCTTAAATATTTTTTACCAAAGGCAAAGAAGACTCCTGCCCAAATACGAATATTTCTGAAAGAAATATTCGTAACCTTGAACCTGTTTAAGCTGATTTTCGATAATTTCGCATAATTGTAAATACTGTCATCAATAGCATAGTAACGAAATTAGCTCTCTCACTAATCGTCATTGCGGGCTTGATCCGCAATCTAAGATCCCGTGTCAAGCACGGGATGACGAAGTGCCTATACATCATCATAACAAGTTTTTCAGCCATACCCAACTTTCCACAATACTATAATAACACAGAAGTACCCCTCAAAAGTCTCAAATTTGTCTCAAATTTTATTTAAGCTAATTTAAGCAGTAGCCTCACCGCAAATCCATCACTATTGTTATAACACTCAATTCCACCAAGCATTTCTGTCATAAAATATTTTGATATATAAAGCCCTAACCCGTATCCGCTAAGCTTTTCGGTGTTTTTCCCACGGTAAAACTTGTTAAACAATAGTGGTAGTTCCTCTTCTAGCACGCCTGAACCAAAATCTTGAATATCAATAATTAAATATTGCTCTTCTATAAGTGCACTAATCGCAATAGATGTGTTAGCGTATTTATACGAATTACTTATCACATTATCAAACACTTGTCTTAGCCGCATTAAATCCGCCAAAACAATGCAATTTGGAACTCTAAATGAGCTTGTTTTTTTGTTATAATCTGCACCCCTCAACAAATTAGGTATTTCTGTGCTTAAAATTTCTATAGGTGTTACGCTTAATGCTTGCATTTCTTCAAGTGTTGCGTGAAACATGTTTGTAACCAAATCATCTATCTGCTCAAGCTTTACGTTTATCGAATTAAACATCTCTTTTTCTTTATCGCTACTTGCCTTAACCAGAAGAAGCTCTACGCCCGATTTTATAGATGCCAGCGGCGTTTTTATATCATGGCTTAAAGATGCCACAAGCTCTTTTTTACTTTGATTAGCCTTATATTCGTTTTCCTTGGCTATTCTAAGCTCTTCACGCATTAAATCAAAGCTTTCTGTAAATGCCCCAAACAGGTTGCTTTTATCCATTTCTAAGGGAATATCTAAATTACCACTAGCAACGCGGCTTGCAAAGCTTTGCAGTTTATAAAACGGTGCTAAAATTCTTTGCTTATAATACAAATATAACAAAATACTCGTTATGGTAAGCGTAAAAATAATTAAGTATACAAAAAGCTGCAAGGCGTTGTCCCTTTCACGCCTTGCTGTGTCCATATATTCAAACGATTGCATTAAAAACTCGGTCTGTATAGCTATGGCTTCTTGCGGAGTATCGGCTTCAATTGCACTCTGTGCCGCAAAATGAATCAAAACTGCATCTGGCTCCTCTACACCCTGTCTAAACGCAAAAAATGTTGCCACAAATCCCACAAGTGCTATAGCTAAAATTACAATTAAAGCTTTTTTCATGATGTTACCTCTTTAGCATCAAAAACATAGCCTGTTCCACGTATTGTTTTTATAAACTGTGGCTCTGCGGGGTTTTCTTCAATCTTCTCCCGCAAACGCCGAACATGAACATTTAGCGTATTATCCTCAACAATAGCATCTTCCCACACATTTTTAAAAAGCTCTTCTTTAGGAATAGTGCGATTTTTGTTTTTCACAAGATAAGCAAGCAACCTGTATTCCATTGCTTTTAGCTCTATCTTACAACTATTTACTAACACTTCATTGCTTGCAAAGTTAATACATAAGTTTTTAGCCATAAAGCTCTCCTCATCCGCTTCCAAAGCTTGATAACGCTTTAAAACCGCCTTAACTTTTGCAAGCAATACCGTAAGAGAATATGGCTTTTTTATATAATCATCTCCGCCAATATTTAGAGCCAAAACCATGTCATCATCACTTGTTCTTGCACTAATAAACAAAATAGGTACATTTATGGTTTTTCGCAAGTGCTTGCATAGGTCAAACCCCGAAGAATCGCCCAAATTTATATCAAGCAAAATTAAACTCGCTTCGTTTTCCTTTAAAAAATCTAAACATGCTTTTTCATCAGCAACCCAAGCCGTTTTCACGTCAAACATATTAAAATATTCGCATGTGTTTTCTGATAACATTACTTCATCATCAACAATTAAGCAGTCGTATTTCATAGCTGCCTCCTTACCTGATACCAAACAATGCTTTAGCATTAGAAGTTGTAATTTTGGCCACTTCCTGAGGCGAAACATTTTTTATTTTTGCAATTTCTTCTACTACAAGCTTTAGATAGCTAGAGTCGTTTCTGCGGTCGCGAAACGGTTCTGGTGTGAGATGCGGTGCATCGGTTTCAATAACCATATTCTCAAGGGGTACCTTCTTAACAACTTGGGCCAAGTTTCTGCCACGTGGAGAACGGTGTGTAACAACCCCTGTAACACTTATCAAATAGCCCATTTTTATATATCTTTGAGCAAGCTCTGGCGAACCTAAAAAGCTATGAATCATGCCTTTACCGTTTCCATAATCAGGCATATTGGCAGCCTTTAATAAATCAAAAACCATATCACAAGCGTTGCCCGAATGTATTACAACAGGAAGCTTTAACTGCCTTGCCGCCTCTAAATCTTTTTTAAACCAAAACGATTGATTTTTTATAGATTTTTCTGTGGGCTCTTCTTTTCTAAAATCCATGCCAAACTCTCCCCAGCCAACAATCTTGCCGCTTTCTTTTTTAAGCTTTAATGCCTTTGCAACTGTTCTTTCTAAAAGTTCGTTTATTTTGCTTTCTTCTTTTTCTGGCTCTTCAAGGTCGTCTAAATAAAAGTCGTCCATAGTTATACTTAAATAGAAAAAATCGTACTTTTTGGCAAGTTGTAAGCCGCTTTCAAGTGCGGAGTCACTCGTAGAGTTTACTATATATTCTACCCCATCATTCTTGTGCATGTCTACTAAAAGCTTATGCATGTCTTTTTTAAAACGTTTTGCTAGGTAATGTGCGTGTGAATCAAAATATTTCATAATATAATACCTCCTAGTTTATCCCACTATACCACAGGCAATCATTAATTTAGCAAAAGTAATATAAATGTTGCTTTTTCTTAATAATTTTGTGATATTAAAATATAAAAAACACCTGCAAATTTACTTAGTAGGTGTTTTTTATAACTTCATATAATTTATTTAGTTTTGCGTTTATAAACCTGTACCGCGATTGCAAAGGAAACAATAATTACTCCAGCACTCCAAATTAGTGCTAGTCGCAATGAGTTACCCACTGGCATGTCTAGCATTAACGCACGCACACTATCTATAATATGTGTCATTGGTTGATGCTCTGCAAACCACCTAAGTGCTCTTGGCATTGTTTCTACAGGAACAAAACCCGAACTTATATATGGCAAAACAAAAAGCAAAAATGGCATAGTTGATGCACTTTCGGGAGTTTTTGCAATAATGCCACAAATAACTGCAATCCATGTAATAGCAAGCATATATAAAACTAAAACTCCAGCAATAACTAACCACTGAACAAAGCTTGCTTGCGGCCTAAAACCAATGGCAATAGCAACACCTATAACAATAATAGTTGCTACCATATTTCTAACAACAGATGCTAATACATGCCCTGTAAGCATTGCCGACCTAGCAACCGCCATAGAGCGAAAACGGTCGGTAACACCTTTTTGCATATCGTTATTAACATTTACACCGGTAGATGCTACTGCCTGAGCAACAGTTTGCAAAATAATACCTGGCACAATAAAGTTAATATAGCTATAATCACCAACATCCACAATATTACCAAATATAAGGCCAAATAAAAGCATTACGATAGCCGGCACCATTATCGCTGTTCCGATAGTTTCTGGGCTTCTTAGCGAAATAAGTATACACCTTTTAAACATAATCCATGAATCGTAAAACACATTTGATTTAGCTTTTTTAACTGCTTCCATAATTAGTTAGCCTCCTTTTTCTCACCAATAAGAGTGAGGAATACATCTTCTAGTGTAGGTGATTTTTGAGTAAAGCGAGCAATTTGTATATTCTCATTATTTAATTTAGTTAAAACATCGGCAAATTGTACAGAACTACCATCAGTTGAAACATCAATTGTTTTATCATTTTCTTTAACAGGGCTAATAGTGTAGCCTTTTAATGTTGTGCAAGCTTTTTCCATATCTTCGCTTGTATTAAAATCTAATAGTATGCTTTGTTGCGGTAATACATTCTTAAGTTCAGTCGGTGTGCCTTCTGCCGTTATTTTGCCTTCGTGTAAAATTGCTATGTGGTCGGCTAAATACTCGGCTTCTTCTAAATATTGTGTGGTTAAGAATATTGTAGTACCGCTATTTGCAAGCTCTTTAACCATATCCCACATGGCGATGCGGTTTTGAGGGTCTAACCCTGTTGTTGGTTCATCCAAAAAAAGTACTTTGGGGCTACCCATTAAACTCATTGCAATATCTAAACGACGACGCATACCACCAGAATACGTTAAAACTTGGCGTTTACAGTCATCTTCTAAACGAAATTTTGCAAGCAACTCATCTGCTCTTTGGTTAACATTTTTAAGCTTGTTAAGGGCACCAATAATTTGCAAATTTTCTCTTCCCGTTAAAGCTTCATCTACTGCCGCATATTGCCCTGTTAAGCTGATACAAGCACGCACATCCGAAGCATGTTTTGTTACATCGTAGCCACAAATTTTGGCATCACCACCATTTGGTTTTGATAATGTTGAAAGTATTTTAACAATGGTGGTTTTCCCTGCACCATTCGAGCCAAGCAGTGCAAATATGCTGCCTTTTTTAACTTCAAAGCTAACACCTTTTAAAACGTGAAGGCTTTTAAAAGATTTTTCCAAGTTTGACACAGAAATTATATTTTCCATTTTATTTCTCCCTTTTAAATTCATTTTAATACATAATGATTGTATGTATCGTCTTGTAAAAAAATGCCCTTGAGGTAGGGCGAACCTTATTCACTTTTAGGTAATAGATATTCGAGAGCGGCTAAATTTTCAAGGCTTTCCAAGAGGTCCTCATCAAGAAGCGGAAATCCACAAGCATCAAGCATCTCTTTAATAACCATTATCCTATCACCTGCTTCGTCGTCGTCACATGGGTATATCGTAGGAATCATCCAAAAACTAAAAAGCAACATAAATAAATCAGCCAAAACTTTGGCATTTCTAGGGCGGATAGAACCATCTGCCATGCCCTCCTCAATAAATGGTATTATTGAAAGAGCTGCCTCTTGTATGCCTTTCACATGCATCGCTAAAAAACGAGGATTTGACAATAAAGGCAAAGCTATCTTATCTAAAGCTACTTTTTTTTCATCAGCAAATCCTTCTACAACGCTTTGCTTCATCAATAATCTAAGCTTATCTAAGCCATTTAGCCCTTTTTCTTGTTTAACTTTTTCCATAGGATTTGTTTCGGAGAATAATCTCTCAGTTAAAGCCTCTAAAACCTCTTCTTTAGATTTAAAATGATGATAAAAAGCTCCACGTGTTAGCCCTCCGAGGTTGTTCACAATATCAAGCACTGTAGTTTGCTCGAACCCTTTTTCAAGAAACAGCTTTAAAGATACATCTAAAATTTTTTTAACAGTTTCTTCAGGATACTTGTTTCTTGGCATACTAATCACCTCGCAATTATTTTATATACATACATCATGTATTTATAATATCATGATACATTCTCTGTGTCAAGTATTTTTTGAAAAAATTTAATATTGCACTGAATAACACAAACGGTTATACTATAAAAAATATGATTAACAGGAGTGCAGTATATGCGAATTATAATACAAGACCCTGAACCAGGAGAAGAAGAAAGCATTATTGTTAATGTTAAAACCATGACGGATAAAATTGCACGGGCAATTAATTTAATAAAAAGCCCTGATGATTTAACCGTTTATGAGAATGACCAAGCCCTTATACTACCTGTAAACGCCATTTTCTATGTTGAAAGCGTTGACCAGAAGGCGTTTGTTTACGCAGAAAAAGCGGTTTATAGAAGCCGCTTAAAGCTATACGAAATAGAGGATATTCTTGGTGGCGATTTTCTTAGGGCAAGCAAACAAATTGTTGTAAATGTGCGTAAAATTCAGAGCGTTGCCCCAGCAGGCGGCGGACGTTTTTTTGCAACACTTAGAAATGGAGAGAAAATTATTATATCTCGCCAATTTGTGTCTGCGTTGAAAGAGAGGTTTGGGTTATGAGGCTTCGTAAAGATTACAGAGGTTTAATATTAAGGGCTTTGCTTGGGCAAATGTTTAAATATTTTTGTATAATAACAACTATATTAATAATAACAAATGGAATAATCGCCCGTATAACTGGAAGTGAATGGATTTTATACGCTCAGGATTTGCATCGCTTTTTGTTAGTGGCTTTGTTTGCTGTTCTACCCATTCTTATATATGCATTTTTTGAATCTGATGGGATTATCTTGCGAATTATTCACATAGGTTTAACTATAGTTTTTGCCCTTGTGCCATTACTGTTTATGAACGACACGGGAAGAGCTACTCTTATTACATTTTTATTTATATTTGTTGCAATTTATGGATACGGATACTACACAGAGAAACGTGCAGCAATAGAAATAAACAAGAAACTAGCCGAACTACACCTTGAAGAAGATGCAACTCACATAGATAAAAATGAAACCTAATGTGTGCAAAATGCACTTTGGTAGGTTTGATATTGAAATTACAAAATCATCTTGGTATAATTTATATATAATAAATATACGAGGTGATTTTTTATGCAAAAACTATTTAATGAAAACCGTGATTTTCGATTTTTCTTAATTTTTTCAACTTTTTATGGTGTTGGAAGCGGGATATTTGGCATTTTTATGATGTGGGTAATCCACGCAATGTATCAAAATCCAATGTACACAGGGATTGCTGGCTTTGCGTTTTCAGTTCCTGCAATCGCAAGCTTTATAATAGGCCCTTTTGTTGATAGGTGGAACAAAATAAAGGTAGTTCGAGCATCATGTTTTATAAGGTCTTGCATGGTTTTAGTTTTAATAATTGTTCCTTATTTTTATAGCCCTAGCGTTTGGTTTTTTCACCTTGCTATTTTGGTGTTTAGTATCTCGGGCGTATTTAGTGCCCCTGCATTTGCAGCACTTTTGCCTAGAATTGTGGATAGCGAAGATTTAGTTAAAGCAAATGCACTTATGAGTATTGTTGGTATTATGGGCGGAGCCTCTGTTGGTGTTGTGCTTTACATGCTTATGGTTCGTGGAGCTGGTTTTGAGCTGGTTTATACAGTTAATGTAGTCGTTCTAATCATGGCATTACTTTCTTCTTTTTTGGTGCGTAATAAAGAGCAAAAAAACATTTCTGATAAATCTGATAAAAACGCCATAAAAATATATTTAGGCGAACTTAAATCGGGATTTGCCTTTATTAAAAAAGGTGTGCTTTTGCCTATAGTTATTGCCATAGTTTCAATGAACTTTTTTGCAGAAGTTTCTTATGTTAATATACCGATGTTTGCAGAACTTCACCTTGGCACGGCTTCTGGCTATATTATTCTTTCAGCATTTGCACTGGCTGGCGGAGTTGTTGGCTCTTATATAAGCCGAATTGTGGAAACAAAGTTTGAATTGTGGAAACTCCTAGTTGTTGGATTTATTCTCACTGGCATTGTTCGAATTATTTTTGTACGTGTTATTCCAAATAATTTTACAAGAGCACTTTTGATATATATTCTATACGTTGGGCTTGGTAGTATGCTTGGTATTTTCTACGGAACTTTAATACAAAAACTTCCGCCAAAGCACTTAATCGGCAGAGTTGCCACAGTGTTTACAAGTTTAGTTGCCATTGCCATTGCCATTGGTGCAATTATTGGCGGGCTTGCGGGAACTCTTCTACCTGATGTTGATATGGTTCTAATAATACAAGGCTGCTCTTATATTGTTATTGGATTATGTTTGTGCCTTTCTGGGCGTATTAGAAAACTGCCTAAAATAAGCGATATTGGGGTTGCAGAACAGAAGTAAATAAAAATAAAAGATGGCATCAATACCATCTCTTATTTTTTATGAATTAAAATCAACTGAAACCTCTGTTCCAACGCCTACCCTGCTTTTTAACGACAATTTCCAACCATAAATATTACATATATGCTTAACTATTGAAAGCCCAAGCCCCGTTCCGCCATTTTGCGTGGAGCGGCTTTTTTCTACTCTGTAAAAACGTTCAAATATCCGTGCCTGTTCCTCTGGCGGTATGCCTATACCATTATCTATAACAAGTAAGCGTAACATTTTTTTATCTTTCTTTACTAATACAGAAACTTTGCCACCATGATTATTATATCTTACAGCGTTTTCTATAAGATTCTTAACAAGTTCATAAGCGTGTTCTTGCTCGGAGATTATTGTGCCTCCGCCTTTAATCTCAAATTTAATCGCCTTTTCGTTCATGGCAATAGATAAGGCTTCTGCTACTTCTTTAACAATACTTTCAAGCGATAAAGAAACTGGCCTAATTTCCTTGCTATTTTCTAACTCAGAAATTTTTAACATTCCGCTAATAAGATCCATCATTCGGTTAGATTCACGAGTGATGCTGTTAATGTATTTAGATATATTTTCATCTTTATTATTAAGTGCGGTTAGCTCATTAAACCCTTTAATAGCAGTAAGTGGTGTTTTTAACTCATGTGATGCATTTGCAAAAAATTCTTCTCGCTGTTTTGCACTTTCGCGATTTTCAGTTACATCTGAAAAAGCAATCATTGTAATATCTGTGCTAGGCAACTGCTTTATTGTAACCAAATATACCTGCCCTTTTAAAATTAACTCAAACAAGGCATTTCTAGAGTTTGTTATGCAGTTTTCTATTTCAAAAATTAAATTATTATCACTTACTAAATAATTTATCTTTTTTCCTATAACATCCGACATGCCGCCAAACATTTTTAAAGCCGAAAAATTTACAAGTTCAATATAAGCTTCTTTATTAGCAACTATTAGCCCGTCTCCAATATTATCTAAAATGTAAGTTAGCTTATTTTTTTCATCAGAAAGAGCATCGAAGCTATTTTGTAGTATAATTGCTATTTCATCAATTTTTTTTGTTATGCTATTAATTTCTTCGTAGCTTTTAGCCACTGGCGTTTTAACATACTCGCCTACAGAAAGCAGTTTCAACTTCTCTTCTATCTCATAAAATGGCTTAACAACCCTCTTTGATATAGAATGTACCAAAAAGAAGCTAACTGCTGTTATTAAAAGCATTAAAATAATTAGCGATGGTAGTGACTGGTGCAAGTACGCATCAACTCTTGCAATAGGTAATGCAACACGTATATAAACATAATTGTCTGCGTAGCCGCTATCAACCCTTAACGCATAATAAATTAAATCGGCGTTAAGCGTTTCGGAGTGTCTAACAAAAGCCTCTGGCCGACCCTTTGATGCGGCCTGTATTTCAGGCCTATCAAGACGATTTTCACCAGAGTCTATATCAACTTTATTACTGTCCGCCAAAACTTCTCCACTTGGTGATATGATGCTAATTCTTGCATCGTTGCCTGCTTCAACAAGTGAATTTACGTCAGCAACTTGGCTGTAAAGGCTTGCGAAAACCTCAGCCTTTTCAATAACCGTATATTTTGCAAAGTTGATGTTGTTGTTATGTGTTATATACACCGAAATGGCAAAAAAGCTTAAAAGCCCTATAAGAACAATAAAAATTGTGCGAAAGAAAAGTTGCTTTTTCATATCATCATATACCCAACCCCTCTAATTGTTTTAATAGAGGCTTCACTCCCCGCTTCTAAAAGCTTTCTTCTAAGCTCTTTTATATGTATATCTAGGGTTCTAGTTTCGCCAATAAAATCTTCTCCCCAAATTTCTTTAAAAATTACATCTCTTTCTTGAACGCTTTCGGCTCTTTCACATAAAAAGCTCAACAAATTATATTCTTTGAGTGTTGTTTGAACGCCACTTCCATTTACTGTGATGTTACGTTTAACATTATCAATTTCAATATCTTTATAGCTAACATTTTTAGGGGCTTCTTTTATATTTTTACGCAAACTTGCTTTTATTCTTGCTACAAGCTCTAAAATTCCAAAAGGCTTCGCTATATAGTCATCAGCACCCATATTAAGCCCTTTGACCTTTGAAATTTCATCGCCCTTTGCCGAAACCATAATAACAGGTATTTGCGATGTTGCCTTTTCACTTTTTAAGCGTGATAATATCGAAAAACCATCATCACTTGGAAGCATAACATCAAGAAGTATAATGTCTGGCTTTTCTTTTGCTATCCTCTCAAAAAATGTTTTCCCATCGCAAAAACACTGGCAACAAAACTCGGTTTCCAGTGTATATGTGTATAATTCTTGTAACGCAGAATCGTCTTCAACTACATAAATTCTAGGTTTCATAATAGACCTCCCTATCCTTTAGGGTTATCTCCTGTTATTGCATATTCAACCCATTCGCTTATATTAACGGCATGATCGCCAATACGTTCTAAATATTTAGTTATCATCATGAGCATTATGGCTTGTTCGGCGTCTTCAGGATTTTCTTTAACAGATGCTACAAGGTCGGCCATAACAATGTTAAAAAGTTCGTCAACCTTATCGTCTGTTACATCAACAGAACGAGCAAGCTCTAAATCGCGGTTGATATACGCCTGCACGCCATCCTTCGCCATTTGGCTAACTATTGTTGCCATTTGTGTGATATGCTCCATGTTTTTGATATGCCCATCACACTTAAATTGTGTTGTTATATCGGCAATATCCCATGCTTGGTCGCCTATTCTTTCAAGGTCTGTTATCATTTTTAAAGCAGCAGTAACCTCCCTAAAATCAGAAGCCACGGGCTGTTGCATAACCAAAAGCTTTAAGCAGGCATTTTCTATATCTCGCTCTAAACCATCTATAAGTTTTTCTTCTTCATGAATCTCTCTTGCCAGCTCAGGATCTCTATTTGTGAGTGCCTGCACACATTTTTCTAATATAGATTCTACATACCTGCACATTAAAACCAGATTATCAAAAATATTTTGTAGCTCTCTTTCGTAATTTGCTCGTCTTATCATTATTATACCCCTTTCCTATTATAAAATCAACCAAAACGTCCTGTTATGTAATTTTCTGTACGCTTATCTTTAGGTCTTGAAAAAATCTCCATCGTGTCGCCATATTCAACAATTTCACCCATTAAGAAAAATGCTGTTTTGTCCGATACCCTTGTTGCTTGTTGCATATTGTGCGTAACGATAACAATTGTGTATTTGCTTTTTAGCTCGCTTACTAAATCCTCTATGGTTCCTGTTGAAATAGGGTCTAAAGCTGATGTTGGCTCATCCATTAACAAAACTTCAGGCTCAACCGCCAAAGCCCTTGCAATGCAAAGCCTTTGTTGCTGCCCACCAGAAAGCCCAAGTGCACTTTTTTTAAGCCTATCTTTAACCTCGTCCCAAAGCCCTGCCGAACGCAAAGATTTTTCAACCAACTCATCAAGCTCTGCTTTTTTTTTGATACCATGAGTGCGTGGCCCAAAAGTTATATTATCATAAATACTCATAGGGAACGGATTTGGTTTTTGAAACACCATACCAACTCGTTTTCTGAGTGTGTCTATATCCATACCTTTATAAATATCTTCGCCACAAAGGGTTATTTCGCCAGTGATACGGCAACCTTCGATAAGATCATTCATACGATTTAAACTTTTAAGTAAAGTTGATTTACCACAACCAGACGGACCTATAAAAGCAGACACCTCGCCACTTTTTATTGATAAATTAACACTATGTAGTGCTTGAAAATCTCTATAAAACAAATCTAAGTTTTTTATATTTATTAGTTCCATGCTTTCACCCCTTTTTTAACCTTTTCGCTACAAAATTACTAAATGCGTTAATTAATATTACCATAATTAGAAGCACAACACCAGTAGCTGATGCTTGGTTTACGTTATGCCCTTCGTTTGCAAGCACAAACATGTGAAGTGCCAAAGTTCTGCCAGAGCCCATAACGCTAGATGGTATTTGAGCAATCGTTCCTGCCGTAAACATTAAAGCTGCCGTTTCGCCAACAACTCTGCCCGTGGCTAAGATAATGCCTGCTAAAATTCCCGGTGTGCTACTTGGAAGAACAATGCGGAAAATTGTTCTAAGCTTTCCGGCACCTAGAGCAAAACTTCCTTCGCGATATGGTACAGGTACTGACATTAAAGCCTCTTCCGTTGTTCGCATAATTAGTGGTAAAATCATTATAGACATCGTAAAAGCACCTGCAAGCATTGAAAAGCCCCAGCCTAAAGTTAAAACGAAAAATAACATTCCAAAAAGACCGTAAACTATAGATGGAACACCTGTTAGGGTTTCTGCCGTTAGCCTAACAACCTTAACAAGCTTGTTTCCTGTTTTAGCATACTCTACAAGATATATTGCACTAAATATGCCCAAAGGCCCTGCTATTATAAGTGCTAGGCCAACCATACTCAGTGTATTAATAATGGCTGGAAACATTGAAACATTTGTAGTTGTGTGTACCCTTTCAAAAAGCTGTGGTGTAAGATGCGGAATACCGCGGCTTAGTATATATCCAACAAGAAATATTAAAACTGCAAAAGTTGCAAGAGCTGCAAGCGAAACAAGCAAAAACAAAAATCCTGAAAATGGATGTTTTATATACCCCCGTAGCCTATCTTTAAATGTAACTGTATTAATTGCCTTTATCTGCTTCATCTATGTGCTCTCCTCCCTTTAAGAATGTTAAATATCAAGTTAATCATAAGAACAAAAACAAGAAGCACCACACCTGTTGCAATAAGCGAATCTCGGTGAAGTTCCGCCGCATAACCCATTTCCATAACTATATTTGCCGTTAATGTTCTTGTGCCTCTAAAAAGGCCGGTTGGCATACGTGCCTGATTACCAGCAACCAAAACAACTGCCATAGTTTCGCCTATTGCTCGCCCAATGCCGAGAATTATACTCGTCATTATCCCAGACCCAGCAGCAGGAACAACCACAAAAAATACACTACGCTCACGGCTTGCACCAAGTGCCACTGCACCTTCGTAATAATTTTCAGGCACGGCACGAATAGCCGCCTCACTAACGCCAATGATAGTTGGCAGTATCATTATACCAAGCAAAATCGAAGCTGTAAAAATGCTTTGGCCATTACCACCAAAAATCGGCCCAAAAGTGTTACGCACAAAAGGTACTATAACAATAAGCCCAAAAAAACCATACACAATTGAAGGAATTCCTGCAAGAAGCTGCGTAGCCGGCTTTAAAAACCTATAAAGCCAAGGCGGGCAAAACTTTGCCATAAATATAGCCGTTAAAAGCCCAATAGGCACTCCAACAACAATCGCACCTGCTGTTACATAAATACTGCCTATAATCATAGGAAATATTCCAAACTGCGGGTCCTGATTAGACGGGGCCCAAACCCTACCAAGCAAAAAATTTATCGGCCCTATTTCTGCAATTGCAGGAACCCCGTTAACCAGCAGAAATACGCAAATAAGTGCAACAGCCAAAATAGAGGCTGTTGCTGCTATCATGAAAATAGTTTTCATAAATGTTTCTTTTATACGTTTATTCATCTTCATCTATCCTATACAAATATTAGTTTATGTCGTCCCAATTAGAGGTTTCGCCTGTGAAGATTTGGCGAACTTGCTCCATTGTTAAGTTAGACACAGAATTGTTGTTATTTACAATAATCGCAATTCCATCTTTACAGATAGTTATATGATTATGAAGTTGTGCAATTTCAGAATCTCTTATGTCGCGGCTAGACATACCTATATCTAAAAGCCCATCAATCGCACCAGTGATACCCGCACCAGAGCCAGTTGAATGAACTTCGATAGTAGCATTAGGGTTAAGCACTAGATAAGCTTCTCTAAGCCTCTCCATAACAGGAGCAACAGAGGTTGAACCCCCAACAACAACCGTACCCGAAGCACCTGAAGTTGTAAAGCTTGGAGCGTTAAGGTCTACAGGGATGTAGCTAATTGCAATAATATCTTGCCCTTGGCTTGACATGATAAAATCAACAAAATCTTGAGCAACAGGGCTTAACTCATCTCCCATAACAACAATAAATGGGCGAGCAATTGGGTAAGTTCCTGCTAAAACATTCGCAGGAGTCGCAGCAACACCGTTGATACTAACCGTTTTAATAGTGTTGTTTACAGAACCCATTGATATGTAACCTATAGCAGCTTCGTCACCCACAACATTTGTCATAATTGCGTTTGCAGATTGGCTAATAACCGCTTCTGGGCTTGTCATATCATTACCGTCTACTTCAAGACCAGTAAGTTCTACAAACGCACCTCGTGTACCAGAGCCACTCTCGCGAGATACAACAATTATTTCGTTTCCAGCATTACCACCACAAGCAGTTAATAAAAGCATCGCAGCAATAGCCGCACAGCCAAGTGAAATTAATTTTTTCATATTATTCCAGTCTCCTAATTTTTAATTTTAATTCACCTTTTGGGGTTACGCCCTAAGGCTTAAATATATAATATCAAATTTATTTTTTTTGAAATAGCAGTAAAATGTATACCCAATGTAAAATCTTTGTAAAGTTTTTTATATTCACAAAATATATAAACATCAAAATATATCTTGACAAATTAATTCGATAATTATATAATTAAAATAATAAATTTTATCACGAAAGGAATCGAATAACTTATGGAAAGAAAGCTTATTGAAAACATAGTAACGGCAAGTGGCATAACAAGCGGCGAGCTTGTGCTGGTTCAGTTTTGGGGCGAAGATAAAGATATAGAAATAATGCACATCGCCGCTGATACTGTAGCATCACTTGGTGCCTCTCCCGTAGAAATGCAACAATCACGCACTGTAAACACCCAGCGATTTACAGGAATTAAAGACAGTTCGTTTAATGAAAAATATTTTGCACATATGTCTAATTTCGATGCTGTAATTGATATTTTTAGTTATCCTCCTGTAGTTTTAGAAAACACACCAGATAATTTTCAAATGGATATTTACAGAAAATATATGGGCAATTTGTTTGGTGCACTATCTAAAGTAAAACGCTTTACGCAAATACGCGTACCAACAGAGGAAAACGCAAAAGAATCTAACCTTTCTTATGAAGAATACCGTAGCCGTATGCTAATGGCAATGGATATTGATTATAAAGCTTTACAACAAAATTGCGAAGATTCAGTTAATAAATTGTGTGAAAAAACGGAGCTTACACTAATTACAGGCGATAACTATAAATTGCAATTTAAGCTAGGCGATAGAAAATGGTTAATTGATGCTGGTGATGGCGACATCCCCGCTGGCGAAGTTTACATTGCCCCGCTCGAAAACAAAACAAATGGCACTGTATTTTTTGAAACACTTTTTGCTGGACACTTTGGCAAATTCACTAACATATTGCTAACAGTAGAAAACGGAATAGTAATAACGACAAATAATGATGTGCTTAATGAAAATTTTGCTAAGCTTGATGATGCAAGCAAAACTGTTTGTGAGCTTGGATTTGGGCAAAATCCACACATCAACTCTTTATGTGGCTACACTGTGCTTGATGAAAAAGCACAAAACACTTTCCACATTGCAATTGGCAACAATACAATGTTTGGAGGAAAAAATAATGCACCGCTTCACATGGACTTTGTTGGAACGGGAAAAATACTTTAGGAGAACTACATGGAAAACCAAAAAAAATTTATTGAATACCTAAAAAACCAGCAAAGCCTTAGCCTTGCAAAATCTAAAAAAATGTTAGACGAGCAGCGTGAAGACGAGGCGATTCTTGAAAAAATTCGTGCAAACATATTCGGTATTTTTATTGTTATGGCAAAAATGCCTAACCAATCGCCAAAATTTCTTGAGATAAAGATGGATGAAATTCCTACAGCTTGGCACGAATCTTTAGAAAAAGCACTTGAATATAATGACCATGAAAAAGAGGCACAAGAGCGTATAAAAATCGCTACAATGGAAGAAATCAAACTAAAATTTGCAAGCATAGCGGAGGAGAATTAATATGAGTACTGATATTGTAGCACTCTTTAAGTGCCTTGCAGATAAATCACGCCTTCAAATTATAACATCACTCACAAAAGAAGATATGTATGTAGAGCGATTGGCAGAACGCCTAGGATTATCTCCCCCTACCGTATCTTTTCACCTTAAAAAGCTAGAATTAGCTGGAATTGTGACAGCACGTAAAGAACAATACTACACTATGTATTCTTTATGTCGCAACGCCTTAACATTTAATGTGCTTGAAATAATTTTGAAAAATATTTCCGACAATGCCGAAGACGAACGCGACGCAGCGTACAGACAGAGTGTTTTGTCAAACTTTATGGAGTACGGAAAATTAAAAAGTATTCCAACCCAACGCAAAAAAAGAAATATCGTTTTGGAGGAGATTTCAAAATCGTTCGAGCTAAATAAAAAATATACAGAACGTGAAGTAAACATCATCATCGCAGACTTTCACGACGATTTTTGCACAATTAGACGTGAAATGATTGGGTTAAAGCTTTTAATCCGAAAAGATGGAATTTATGAAAAAAAATAATATTACAAATTACTTCATAACTATAGTTACAACGGCCTTAGCTAGGTTAAGGTCGTTGTAGCATAGGGTTATAAATATTACATAGGCGTTTCTGTTACTGGTCGCCCAGTTGGTGTAATCGTATATATTTCATTAGTAGCTTCTATATCAAGCGGCAACCAATCCCATGTATAATAAGGTGTTGCCCATGTTACCAATTGGCTAATTGTTGTAACCAGCTCATTTTCAGCTGTAAAAATTCTTAAATGCACATAAAATTCCGTAAAGTCGTCAGGCGTCCAATTCGGTGGTAGTACACTTTGGCGTCCAGTGTCAAATGTTAAAGAAAAGCTAAACTCACCATCAGACAACGAATTTACAAAAAATGTTGTATTTGAGCCCTGCATAGCATTAATGTTTGGATTGGGGTCAGAATTGCTCCAAATATCCATGGTTGCACTCTGAAGATTGCTTACTTCAAACTCTATTCTAAACGAACCGTCTATTACAATTGGTGCTGGCTCTAAGAGTTCTTCAATTCTACTTGTTGCTCCAACCTCAACAAAAACAGTAGTTCTCATTGTTGCAAAACCATTAGCTGCTATTTCTAAGCTGTACGCTCCTGCTGGTATGTTTTGTATGAAAAAATAGCCATATTCATCTGAAAATTCTTCTGCGAAAAACTCCACTGTTGTTTCAGGAAAATACATGTTCGATTGTATTGTAATTCGTGCGTTTTCTATTCCTTGGTCTAATACGTTAGCACCTACTTGTAGTATTTTGCCTGCTATTTGCCCTGTTGTTCGTTCAGGGTTTACATTTCTTGCGATTTGTACAGCCGATAAGGCATCTACTTGGAAATATGCTCGCCTGTGATTTTCAGGAACAGAACTTCTTTCGTCAAAAACAATAAGCCCTCCCGAAACTCTAACTATATCCCTAACTTGTGCACCTGTAA
>Ga0136643_10003541_pt1 | contig 21078 bp, 15 predicted proteins | sample TergutLab28metaG_FD_96883 | JGI IMG/M metagenome (GOLD analysis project Ga0136643, IMG submission 96883) | Labiotermes labralis P1 segment gut microbial communities from Petit-Saut dam, French Guiana - Lab288 P1 (version 3) (version 3) | ecosystem: Host-associated > Arthropoda: Insects >...
AAAAAGAGGGGTTGGTAAATTTATTTTTTTTTTTTTTTTCTTTTCTTTTTCTGAACCGTGTTCCCAAACAGAAGGTTTTTTCCGGGAAGCCTTTTGGGGGGGGGGGGGGGGGGGGGTGCGGGATTAGCAAAGTGGCCAATTAATGACCTGCGTTTTCATACATGAATGTATATAGGAAAACACCCCTGAAATTCATTTTATATATTTAGGCAACAAAGAAATGTACTGCATTTTGGAGATGAGCATAATCTCTGTTTTATTTTCTGCAAAATGACTTATATTTCTCAATTTTATCTTTTTCTGTTCAAATTCCATTTTACTCCATGTATGGTGCTGCAGCCCCTTCTGGGCCCTGGCATCCCACAGAAGACTCCCCCATTCTTCTCTGTCTACTACTCTTCTCCTCTGTCCTTGTATTCCTAGGATCTGTGATATGTCTCTCCAGGTAATGTCCTCCCATCTTGTTTTTGTTTTTCCCACTGGTCTATTTGTTCAAATAATACCCATGTGTTTCATGATTCATGTACTAAAATTTAAATACCCAACACAGTCAACTGAAGATTGAGTTAGATTGTGAGAATTTTTAGAGCTGTAAAAATATACTTACATGATGTGATTCTGTACTTTCCAAACTGGACACAGGATGGCATTAAACATGTAGGGGCAAAACTGTAAGATGGAGGTAGAGTGTATTTGCTGCTGTTCTTTTCACAGCTATAGCTGTGAAAAGAACTGGTGTTTTTTGTACTAAATGCATCAGTGTCAGCATGCAGCCAATCAAGACTCTTTGATCATATCACATGTTACAGCCAAAAATATTCTTATTCAGATCCATGTGCCATATCTGTAGTCGCTTATTGCATGGAATTACTCTTTCTCCCATTCGTTTGTGCATTGCAGTCCAAAAGTAGACTGTAGCAGAATAACTGGACACACTGCTCAGTTTTTCAAATCACCATATTGTCACTTGTTTAAAAAATATTCTGCATCTTACATGTGTCTGAGCCTCAGAGATATCACCACTATGTTGGTGTCATATTATATTGAGTGTTGGGCCATATGAGCAGCCAGTGTGTGTCTGTATGTAATGAACGTGATTGCTGGGAGAGCGTAGTCAATGTAGTTACTTTCTGTGGGCTGGACTATCCATGCTTCAAACCCAAGTGGGAGCAAAATTTTCCAGCCCCTTCCAGGCTGGCCTGAAGACCCACCCAGCCTCCTGTACAATGGGTACCAGGTCTCTTTCCTGGGGACAAAGCAGCTGGGGGATGGTATTGACCACCACCTCCTTCTAGCAGCAGAGTTGAGTATGGGTAGAGCCATGCCTCTGCCTCCCCTCAGTGCTAGCTTGGCATGTAGCAGAACAGCCTTTATTACTTATTTTATGTAATGAAAAAACAAACAAAAGTGAACACAAATAATTTAATAACTAAACCTATGCATAAACTTCACTGTTTCCTAATACAGCAGTAAAAATGATGTTAGGGACTAGCAGAAATGTGAAGAAGGAATGGGGTGTATATCATATTCTGAAAACAAATTGGTGCTGAACTATGATCATGGTTTCATGTTCATCTGTTGTGTCGTTTGCGTTTTTGGGACAGCCTTCTAGCTCGGCTGTACCTGGAAGCACCTCTAATAACAGAAGAAGCAACAGAGCTGTTGAAAAACATGTGTGGTGATGAGACACGGGCACCTGTTGGATTACATCTGTTGCAGGACTTGGTGATCCGTCGACCTCCCAAACAGCTCACGTTCCTCAATGCTCTTTTATTGCATACTGCACATGAAAATCTTGAGGTAAAGAATTTCAAATCACTCCTATTTGCTCATTATTGATTTGAGTGTTTTGCTATGCCACATTCATTGACTCATCCAATATGAGTAAATTACGGTGGAAAAAGGCAGTTATTTAGTGAACTTCCCATACTCTAAGTAATTTTTACTGCTTCCTGCAGTACTTCCATCAGATTGGAAGGAATACCCTTTCACATCTAATCTTCACAATAGATAGAAATGTTTCTTCCATGTAAGAGACTTATTGGTGGCTGTCAGTAATCATTTGACAGCCCTGCTTTGTCTGTCTATTGTACTGCAGCAGCACAATGACTGGAAATTCCTTTGCAATTCTACCAGTTTCATTTGTGTTACCCAACTGTGTGCTGTGACTGTGGGTGGTGTGACGGTAAAAGTGGCACAGGAAATTACATATTACACGTAAACTACAGAATAGAGTAGAACATTTGTGTAGTTTGAAATATTGATGTGCTCATCAAGTTGAATCACAAAATCATATCCATCTTTACTAGAACAGTTGTGTGAATTGAGTTATCTATGCTGTTAACAAGTTGGGTGACAAAATCAATACCAGTCTGTAAATGAGTATAGAACACAGTTTGTGAATGCTGTGGAGTAGTATGCTACATATTCTCCAAGATAATTGTATTATCACAGAAAGATATCAGTTTTAATTTCCAGTAGATTTGTGATCAAACATTTTACATACTTTTCATCAGCAAATTAGAAGAAGAATTTGTTCAGCTCTTAATATGGACCTGTTTGTCTTCTGCTATCATATTGGCACTTATATATGCTGACAGCACAGTTTCATCCTTCAAAATATTTGGAGCATTTATAAATATATGTTTTTTGCACCGTGCATTGTAATATCATATACATCTACAAAATACACCTTTGTTAAACTAATATTTTAATTTTTATGATGTCTTCTACATGTTTCGAACACCAGTTTAGTTTAACAGAGTTGCATTTTGTTGGTTTATATTATACAGTTGTATTAATATTGATGATTTTTAAGCCTTTATTTGCAATTGTGTCATTACAGGTGACAGAGTGAGTCTTGGCATTTCTTGTTTTTTATATGCACAGTTCATTAAACCACTTTTGAAGTAACTATTAAATAGTGTTCCCTGTACTTTATTTCCTCAGAACATGGCAAAGATGAATTTCATCCCAAACTGGTACCATTTCTCTTAGTACCACCGGTACTTGCAGTCTCGGACCTCACACTTAAATTTCGGTTTCAGTTTTCAGGTGCCATTGTGTTTCTTATTTCGTTGCCTTTCTTCCATTTAGTTACAAAAAACACCATATGAATGTTTAAGCAAACAAGGATGTTACTTGCATGCGCGTGTGGTACTCCTGCCAGGAGTCAGATCACAATTCCTCATTTGTCTAGCACATGGCCTAGTTAGTCACTATACTGACTGTGCTGTCTTGACTCCTTGCTGATGCAGGTCAGGGAAAAGGCAGTGAAACTTAATACACTGTATTTGTAAGCATGCTGTGGTTCCTCTTTTAATGCACATTGTGTTTTCATGTTGACTTCATTAGATTTATTGAACATTCTAGCAAAATAATGTTCCTGTGCTGCTGGATCACCATTAGTCTTTGTTAATGAAAGAGGTGAACTGTTTGTTTTCATAGGTGCGTGAACGTGCAATAAATGCTGTTGTAGAACTGTATGATCGTGGAGACCTGCGTAGCATCATAGAAGAGTATGCTATATTTTATTTGGGTTTTCTACGCTTACCCCAGCCACCAGATGTCCTCTTTGGTACAGAGAGAGGACGCCCAATCAAGAGTGATGCTTGGAATGAGGATATTGTCAGAGTGTGCCTGTATCTGTACCTGGCCCTGCTACCTATCAATGAGAAACTTATTCATGAGTGAGTATTCTTCAAACTCTGATGTAGATATACAGTAGATATACATTACATGTGTTTGAAATCACCATGCTTGGTGTAGATATTTGGAACTAAGGGGGGCCCAATACATGGGAAGTTTAGGGTATTACATGATGAGGAACAGTACATTTTGGTTCTTCTGTATTTTCATTTTCGTGAGGTATCTTGTTACAGCAGCTTTACAGTTCTTCGTGTAAATAATGAGATATCCTTTTTCCTCTAAGACCGCTAATTCAAAGTGGACCAAAACTTGGGATTGCTCTATCCACACTGATTTTGTTAATCTCATTCTTTAATGTATCATATGTACAAATATGGGAAGGTTTACCAACTTGTTGGACAATGTTGTTAGTTATTAGTTATTGCTCTGACATGTTTCCACTTCATTTCTTGGCCATCTTCAGAGGGTGCATGCCTTTTTTATGTTTGTGCAGCTTATGCGTCAATTTATTTCTGCCAAATAAGTTGGAACAATGATTACTAAATGAAAACATTGTGCAACAAGTTAGTATGAAGTACTGTATATGTAATATAGTAAAAGGTAAAGGTAAAGCAGTCCCGTTACAGGCCTGGAGTGGTCCAAAGAGTTCCAGGAAGTTAAGGTTCCCAGATTTCGTGACAACGGCACAGGATGGTGGTAAGGTCAGCCTTACGCACCGGCTGTCTTTACCCCCAGGAAATGCTCCTGGTACTCATTTCTGTTAGAGGCTGAGTCGACCCCAGGGCCATAGTGCGATCGGAAGGATTATGTCAGTGAAAAACTCCAATGACACCAGCTGGGATCAAACCAGCGACCTTCCAATTTGTAGCACAGCACCTTAACCACTGTGCCACTGTGATCCCCATATGTAATATAGTTGCATGGAAAATGTGCAATATTAAACAGTAAGATTTGTTTGTGACTTTGTCTACTGAACTACAGAATGGATCTTTTCAAGATAGACATTTTTAGAAAGCTCATGATTCAGCATTGATTACAGTATCCTTTGTTTTTATTCATTCTGTCTCAAAAAATTGTATTTAACATAAAAGGCTAACATTCAATGTTGGCAGTGCTGCCTGACACAGAGGCCAGGGGAAGCTAACATATTTCATGTACTTCCCTTTTCCTCTGCGTGAGGCAAAACTGTTGATTTCAATGTTCTGTTTCTTATGTAAACGTGGTAGGAAGCTCTTGATTTCTTATTTACCTGTGGCTTTTTGTTTGTTGATCTTGAAAAGAAACTACTCGTCTTCAAGCATGAATAAGTACAGTTTTTAATATTTATTGTGATTAAGTTGCAGTAATTTTTGTTAATTAAATATTTGACTGTTTCTACATGCAAATTATTTGCATGGGTGCATCTAGTGTTAGGAAAGTCGAGAGAATGAGGAAGGATAGTATACAAAGTTTGAATTAAAGTTTGCTGGATGCAAGTGTAATTTAAGCATAATGCAGCTAATATGGAAATAATAGTATTCAGTACTGTACCATCACTGTGAACAAAAGTACATGTGATTGTTATCATTTACATTTTGTATGTTGTGGGTTGTGGATACATTCAAAATCTCAGAACATTTTACACAATCAGAATCTGCACTGAAGTTACAGGTTATTTATACCAACTTAAATATGCATAAAGAATTTCATTTGGGGAACCTGAAGGGATGGCATTACTTGAGAGACCTTGACATGGGTAATCAGTTAACATTAAAATGATTCTTAACAGAAATAACTTGTTAATTGGATTCAAGTGGCTTAGGATGATGCTCATTTGTGGGCTGAGCTGTTCTGAGCTTCTGAGTATGTTCTCTGCTCTGTGGAGTTAGTTGATCCAATAGATTCTAGAAGAAGGAGGCAGAAATCTGTGCTGGGCAGCAGTCAGTGGACACCCAGCATTCAACATTTATAATTTCATGCTGAAGTGTTGTGATAAGTGTGATTTACATATTGCAGGTTGGCAAGAGTGTATGTGCAGACTGTGGCAGATGTAAAACGAACAATTCTCCGCCTGTTGGAGCAGCCTGTTAGAGGAATGGGAATGGATTCACCACAACTCCTTAAACTTGTAGAAGAGTGTCCAAAGGGTGTTGAAACACTAGTCACTAGGGTTATTCATATACTCACTGACAAAAGTAAGTTCAGACAAGTGAATCAGTTGGTTTGAAAAACAACATAAAATTTTGGTACTGTAGCATATAACTTTTACTTATACCAACCAAATGCCCAGTTTCTAATTAGTACGTACAGTGCATAAGTTTCTCCTAAATTATTTCAGTACTCACATACCAACTTCATGGACAAAAATATGCCAGTTGCTTAAAAACCAAATTCTGTGTGAAGCTGTTGTATGTATGTTCTTTTTTCTTTATCACCTTTGTTATAAACATAGCTATGATGTAAAAGGTATAAATGTATGTATTTTAAAAGCCTTTGTTGTTACTGCTGGTTAAAAGCATGCAACAGGTAACTATCATACTGTACCCTCTGTGTACTCTGTGATTAAAGCATTCCTTATCATTAAATAACAATATGTGTACTCTAGCTAATACTGGAGTTGTTTATTGTGGACACTTCTCTTGGTGTGGCAATATATGTTCATTCCGCTGTATGTATTGCTATCCGAGTTGGATTGGGTCCAGTAAAGCGTTGCAGTCAGCTGCTACACAGGACACGTCATACACATATAGGCCATTTTCATATCCGCTACTCTTTACTGGACCCAATCCAACTCATACTGCCAAATGAACATATTTTGCCACACCAAGAGAAGCATCCACAATAAACAACTCCAGTATTAGCTAGTATATACATATGTTATTTAATGATAAGGAATGCTATAATCATAGAATAACCACAAAAATTTTTACAATAAAAAGTTACCTGTTTCATGCTTTTAACCATGCAGTAACAACAAAGGCTTTTAAAATATGTACATTTTTACCTTTTACGTCATATCTATGTTTATGACAAAGCTGATACAGAAAATAGAACCCACAGACGACAGCTTCGCATGGAATTTGGTTGTTAAGCAACTGACATATTGTTCTCCCTGAAGATGATATGTGAGTACGGAAACATTTAGGAGAAACTTAACCGATGTATGCACTAATTAGAAACTGTGCATTTGGTTGCCATAATTAAAAGGTGTACACTAACATAAGAATGCACGGAATGGAAAACTTTAAAATTTAGTATTGTTCTTTATAATATTTGTAGCACACAGTCTGTAGATTTACCAAGAAACTGTAAATCCACCATTTATATTTGATTTTGTTGAGACTGTTCTGATGAAGAGATTCTAATTACATACATCACAATGTGATGCTAAGGTTCAAATATACTAATGTTGATATGGTAGTATTTATTCATGTGTGAATTTGTTGTCATGGGTGTATGAAAATAACATATGATAATAATTCAAAATTCTCAACATCTTTAGTGTTATCTGAAAAAGGAATTTAACAGACTTCCTCAAAATTGCCCCCCCTCAAAAAAAGGGCCATTGCCAAGAAACAAAGCCACCATCAATTTTCCATGTATGTAGTGAAGTTCTCATTATAGATTATACTTGTTCTGATATAATTACCCTGGTTTTCTTATTTTAAATTTTTATAGCCACCTTTTTTAGTGTATAATTATTTTCTGTCACTGTATCCTGTATTAACAGCTCCTCCGAGTGCCGAGTTGGTTGCACGAGTGCGGGATTTATACCACACCCGTGTGTCTGATGTGCGGTTCTTGATTCCTGTATTAAATGGGCTGACAAAGAAGGAAGTAATAGCTGCATTGCCGAAACTGATCAAGCTGAACCCAGTTGTTGTGAAAGAAGTCTTCAACAGGTTCATTTTATTGTGCATTTCATTGATAATTCAAACTTACATCCACTTTTCAAATTCACTTAAAACCTATGCAATATGTGTAATAGTAGTAGGTTAGCATAGTTTGTATATTTACTAGGCTGTAGACTGCATCACCTTCCTGGCGTGGGTAAGAGAATTTTTTCACTTCTACAAACTGTCCAGACTGGCTGTGGGGCCAACCAAGCATCCTGTGTAGTGGGTGAAGGGGGCTACTTCCCAAAGGGTAAAGCAGCCAAAATGTGAAGCTGATCTTTCACCTCCATCTAATGCTGAGGTTACAAGTGCCTGGTCTCTACTGCCACTCCATGACCATATGTCTTCATGGCATGAACAGGGACAGCTTTACCTTTTCCCTTTACCTTTCAATACTTGTAGTTGTTCTGTACAAGGAAGTACATGGTAAAGAAGTTACATGAAAATTCAGTGGTTGGGGTAGAGAACATCCAACAGAATGTGGGCCCAAAGTACAGTTGAAATAAGTTGTATAGAGTTTTATAGGATATACTTCTCTGTCTCTCTCTCTCCCCTATGTGGAAATATGTAGTTTAGCTGCTGACTATGACAGCTTGACTGTATATTATGTAGGGTCTATAAGATGTAAAGAGTTGAAGAGTTAGTTGCACACTCTACCCTACTTTACTTTTGACATAATTGTATCAGTATGGTTTGTGGACAGGGACATAGTCAGTATTGAAAGAATTTTGTTGCCTATGTTTAATTAAATTTTGACTTTAAGATTGTATTCTGGAATTCAGATTCCAGATTACCAAACAATTAATTTTTTATATTTTTGTATAAATTGACTTAAACTGACATAATGTAGAATCCAGTAGCAGATTCTTGTGAGCAAGATAATTAAACTTTGGTTCCACAAAAAGGCTGGGAATTTCATAGCAGCTGAGTTTCAATTTCTCAGGGACTTCATTGGATTTGTCAGTTGTGACCTTATAAGTTTATATAAAATAGTCTGGCACTTCCAAGACATTCAGCAGTTAGGAAAAGATACTAGAGCCAAGTATCTCATACTTTTCATTGTATTTTAATGTGTATGCTGTGTTCAATTACGTGACTTTGGTTTCAGCATTTTGTACTTTCTCATTCTTAGGTTGCTGGGAACACATTCAGAAGGTCTGACTCACATGTCACCTCTCACTCCTGCAGAGCTTCTTATTGCCTTACACAATATTGATCCTTCCAAGTGTGAGCTGAAAACTGTTATCAAAGGTAATATATATGTTTCTAAGTAACCCATTCAGAGCCAGGTGGAAATTAGTCTATGCATCCCAACCATTTTTTAAAAAGGGGCAAGTTTTAACAAAATTATTTTTTAATATAGCTTGAAATATCAGTGTTTATGGGTTTTCACCCCCCAAATTTCATCCCATGTTGCCTAGATTGTTCTGTATGGATACTGTGGTGTGACATCAACTGTGAGACAGATGCTAAATCCTGTGCTACATCAGACATCTAGAATGAGACTTAAAGGTGTAAATCTTTAAACTTTTGTAGACATATACTTCATTTGTTATGCACCTGTCTTTATGGGGCAACAGTTTTCAAATATGAAGCTAATAGTTATTATTTGTGCCTGGTCACTTTTACACTTATCCACACAGTGTGTAGATATGTGCATATTTGTTTTTAATTTATGGAAGTCACCATACTTTATTGTAGCTGTGATTTGTTAAACTGTGTTACTTGTATTTGCCATTACCATTTAAATCCTTTTCTTTTACAGCTCCATTTTTTTCAGCCAGTTGTCTGTTTCCTAAAGAACCCTTGGCTACATTCATGGCTCGAACGATACTGATGGTATATCCAAGACGAACAATGTTCCCTTATTAGTTAGAGTAATTATAACTAAAAAATGCAAATTCAACACCACAAATAGGATAGTATGTATACTTGCAAATTCAGCAAATGTAACCTGCTGATATTTTACACATACCAAATGTCTGTGTGGGCCAGGTAGCTCAGTCAGTAAGTGACTGACTATGGGCTGGACAGTCCGGGATCGAATCCCAGTGGAGACGAGATTCTCCACCCAAAGTGCAGCTGGGGCATGCTGCTGACCACTCACCCCCTTCTAGTGCCACGGGGCCACACCAGGCCCGTAACCGGAACACTTTACACTTTTTTTTTAACCACCACAACACACACACACACACACACACACACACACACACACACCCAAATGTGTATAGATGAGCATGTAAGGGTTTGTGTGATAATGCCCAGATGTTATATATTATACTTTTTTTCAGCCACATCAATGTGCTTTGCTGAGAAACAGGCTTACACACAGGAAGTTCTGGCTGTGGTGATGCAGCATTTGATGGAGCAGAACCCACTGCCAACATTATTGATGCGCACAGTAATCCAATCCCTCTCTCTGTATCCACGGCTAATAGGTTTTGTCATGAACATCCTACAGAGGCTAATAATGAAACAGGTAACATGTTCAAGTTAAACTTTTTTGATGTACCAAATATACAAGAAAACTTACTAATATATGAAAGGAGTAGAAGTATATGAGGCTGTTTAAGGGACATGCAGGATTATTTTAAAGAGTCACAGAATATAAAAGTGAACACATAATTTATTTTATTGTCACCTAAAAATCCTTGTCTTTAATGTGTGTGTGTGTGTGTTATAGTCACAACCATATTCCACATTCATAAGTTCAAATTTTTTTAATGTACATTAGTATTCACACTATCAAATAATATTTTTACACAATGAGATGCACATTGTATGTAGCATGCAGTTTAAAATTATAAGCTCTTTTCTTACTGAATGATTGTCAGAGTCAATGTGGTGGGTATTTTCTCTTCTGCTGTCCTGTGCATTAAGCAGTGATTAGAAGCCATTCCATATTTTGTTTCTACCTCATTCCATGCTTTTCTTGCACTCATTCAGAATAGCAGAAAGGTATCAATCACTATGATCACTTGTGAAAGCCATCCATATATACTTTAACATGCAGTTCCTGAGCTCATCTGGATATCTGCTTATGTGCATACATTTAACTCATCCAGGCCACTGTAATGTTTCAGTCCATTTCAGTAAGTCCCAGTTCATCTGATTGTCTTGGTTATACCTGTTTTGTTTTCCCAGATGATGCTGCAAACACTTATGTTTTACATCACAGAACTTGTTCATGTATTTGTGGAAGAGGTATAGAAATAAACCTGCAACGTTGTTTCTTCCACCCAGTATTTTGTTTTTTTTTTAGTTGCAAATTTTTTCCCTACAGTTGAGGGCATAGCATGAAGCATCATCATGCATGGTATCACTGTGGTTGTATTCCAGGTTTGGAAACAAAAGAAAGTGTGGGAGGGTTTCATCAAGTGCTGTCAGCGAACAAAGCCACAGAGTTTCCAGGTGTTACTACAGCTTCCTCCTCCTCAGCTCAGTGATGTGTTAACCACATCACCAGACCTGCAACAGCCACTTTTATCCCATGTCATGGCTTTCACTGAGAATCAGGTAGTTTACTCTCTTAATTTTAACTTCATGGTATTAAATTTAAAACCCAGTATGTCTTGGAGTTACCAGTATTTTATCCTCAGGCTTAGGGATAATAAAGTTTAGAATCAGAGACCTGGTTTATGAGGGTGTGTACTCAATTCAGCTGGCTGGGATAGGATCCAGTGGCAGACTGTTAACACTGTAATGAACTTCTAGACTCCATACAAGACAGGGAGGAACCACCCTGCTGTAGTGTACCTATCTAGTCTGGCTTGTGCTGTTGGCAAATGTTTCATTCTCTGGTATGTAATTTGTACAGTTTTCTATATTTTAGCACAGATGTGTATAAGATTGTCTTAATTTCAGCGTGCCCACATTCCTCAATCCATCATGGATGTCCTGCTGGGTAATAAGAGGCCCCATTTGGAAGAATATGATATCAAAATGGAAGCTGTAAGTGCCAATCTTGTAATCAGAATTCACCAATTCTGTTGCACCAGAATAACAAATTTTCTCTAATTACACTAAATTGTTGATTAAAATTAAGGATGAAATTTCAGTTTACAAATCAGAGTTTCTTCTTTGTTTATTAAATTGATCAATGAAAATAACATATGTAGTCACTTCACACTGAAAGTATTGTGGCACATAAGAATGTTTTCTGATCATCAAGTTGACTGTGTCAGATTTCACAAATGAACTTTTTACTTGGTAACAAAGTCAGTGATCATGCTGCAATCTTTTGGCATAGTCATGTTGAATATTAACACAGACTTATTTCTGAAACACAAATATGGTAGTTTCAGATATTTGGCAGAATAAAGGGCTTAGCATGTATAAAAAACAAATTGAGTGAGATTCATGTAAACATATGCATGAGACAGATGTTCAAAAGACTGTGACACTCATTTTGACACCAGTTCAAAAGGTAGTATAATACGGATTTACAATTTTCAGGAGCAGGATATAGAAAAATCTGATGGTGTCAGAAAGACTGCACAGCATAACATTTCTTTATGTTGTTTGACAATGTAATGGTCCAGGGGCAGAGCAGTTCCAGACTGTGTCTGGGGCCCACCAAGCCCCCTTATTCAGTGGGCACCAGGAGGTTCATTCCCCAGGGGTAAAGTAGCCAGTGTGTGCAGTTAATGACTTGCCTCCCATCTACTGAGGTTAGGAATGAGTGGAGCTACAACTCCACTCCATATGTGTTCCTAGCATATATAACTTTACATGATAAAGGTTGCTTTGTTGCAGGTGTCACCATCTGAGCTGACAATAGATATCAAAGATGAACCTGAGGAGATTCGGTCTGAGCCAGCTCCTCCTGGAATGGACTGAGACAACCTACAAGTATGAAAACTTTAGGCGTGGTATTGCCTTGTCAGTCCAAAACATATTTATCAGTGTCATTATGCCTCCTTTTTTCTCAGTTATATTGGTGTCCAAGTCTTGGCCTGCTTTTGTCACTGATACACATTAACACTATCAAGACTCATGTGACAAGTTCATTTATTTTCCACTTCAGTTTGCACAACTTTCAAGGAGAATACAGGCCTAAAATTACCATAAATACACACCTTTCTCGGTCATCTTTGGTATATTAGGCTACCAGTTTTAATGTGAGATTACTTTTTGCTAATCCTTCTCATGTTGTCTTTGGCTGAGAGAATGTGCTATTGAAGCCAGTATCCACCAGTTCATCTAGCATGCATATGTGTTGTGATGCAGAGACATAAGGCCAGACTGGGAACCCCCAGCAAAATAAGCACTCACTTTTTTCTTTCAGAACTGCACAAGCGTGAGACCTGCAATCAGTTGTACAAATCTACAGGGATGTTGCTGTTCATAAGTGTAGTTACACGGAAATTATGTTAATAAAATCGTTGATTATGCTGTACCACTATGCTTTATTGTGTCCCTTTCCATTTTCAAGTGCATCATACATCTTGTACTAATCATTGTGTTGCCTTTCCTCTCTGTTTAGTTCAAGGATTATTTGTAGTTCTCAGAACACCAGTAATGATTTTTTGTTGTCAGCCTGTAGTCAGTGATAAAGGTAATTGGATCGCACACTTAATAAGGCACTGTACCTCAAAGACATACGGCCAAATGGAATATAGGTCCATGCATTCATAATCTTGGCATTAGTTGGAGGTGTGCGGTCAGTTTTGCACTCCCGCCACTTTGCACTGCTGCAAATAGGTATGCTGCCCATCTGATAGCAAGCTGGATTGGCCACATACCCAGTCTAGACACTAAAGAGTAAAATCATTTGCCCTGCTGGGGACTGAACCTCATTTCTCAATCCTCCAGCCCATAGCCTAGTCACTAGTGTGCGATACCAAACTGATATGTTAATCCAGTCTCTTATGGTCATTTGAGGCTTGTCAGTCTTTTGTTTTAGCTGTCAGAGGGCAAGAGCTTGGGATGTCTTAAGATATCGTTTGAAATGCTGAGTTTCATTGCTCTTGCATTTAACTCCTTACTGATTATTCACTTGCATTACAGTCACACAGTGACTTCCAATAAGAAGCAAACCTATTCCCAGTGTCCTTAGGGTAGGTTTACCCTTTGACACCAGAAGTAAATCCCTCCAAGCAATGCTGCCTGCTGGAATTTTTTACTGGGTTTTAAAAAGAGAAAAAAAAGCATATCTCTCAGACTTTTCCTTCAAATTTAATGAAATAAAATTTTGCACTCTGTTTACAAATTGGTTAATCTGGGAAAAAAAATATTCACCTATTTTTATAATAAATTTAGGCTTGTGAATTGCATGCATTATATCAAATGTGGTGTAAATAGTTCATTTGTCACATAATTCTGGCTGCTGCATAAGGTTTGTGGCACCTTGGATCACTGTTTTATCACAACACACATTATTCACAAAGAGGGTGATGTATTACAAATTTACTTTTGTGTGACATTCCACAAAATAAGGCACCATGCACAGGCCCAAGTCACATCTGGCGTACTTATACACCACTGTGCCCTTTCTTTGACCACGAGAAGAATGCAGATGGCAGCACAGGTTAATGATTTTGCTGGCCACTGTTTGTTATGGCGACTTCTTCTTCTTGCCTCAGCACCTGATTCTGGTGTCAGCAACCAGAATTTCACTGTTGGCTTCCTCCTCAAGTTTTATTTATTTTTTTCCGGCCATTCCTCAATACCCCCACAATCGTCTGCCTTGTTTTGACTACTGTGTATGACTCGGCACAGTTTCAGAAATGCAATACTGGTGAGATATGAACGGCTTCTACGGTGACAGCAAAACAGACCTAAAGCTATGATGTGACTCCTGTATAAAAATTCCAGCTATTCGCGGGTGCCCAAGATGTTACTAGATTGACGGCTGTATGTTGCATGTTACTACCCTGCAACCCCTACAGATTACCCTAGCACTACAAGAGGCATGTCTATGGGCCGTCCTGTAGCTGTAAACATCAATTTTTGTGGATATCTCTGATTTTCGAGCATTTGTTTTGTCTGAATTATGTGGGTACAGTACGCCACTGACAACCTTCTGGTCAAGAAGAGTTTTAGCTTCACAGGCCAGTGTTGATATTTCAACACACAGTGAACTCCAGAGCAAGTGAAATTCAAAGCATGCATTGTCAGAACTGTATTAGTCAGCTGGGAAGAATGCACAGTTACTAAGTGTGTATGTATATATCGGTGATTGTGGAGGGGTTTAGGAGGTGGAGGGGGTACATTCTGGCTCCTAAATGAAGCCTGACCTTCAACGGTCCTGCAGCATAGCAAGCAACAGCAGTTAACCGAATAGGAGTGAACAAAATCCTCCAAACATCAAAACACTGTTTGCGAGGTCTTTAGAAGTTGTTTGGCGTTGAAGGGTTAAACATCAGGTATCTGACCACATGCAATAATGATTGTTACAGCACATGTCATTAGGGTTGACACTGATGATATGTGTCATAAACTATTATATAATAAAATAATAATATAAACGTTTAAGAATAATACAAATAAAAATTTGAAAAATCTCATAACTGCTTAGGAAAAGAGTATATATATATATATATATACTATGGCACAGTTTAACACACTGTAAACCAAGACCTTTGAATTCATTTCCATAACTTCACCATTTCTGTCAAAACTGCAGCTGGTTGTGTGCCTCTCTTACCCACTTTTGTACCCAACAGCATATATTAAAATTATTCAAAATTGTTAGCATAACAACATACAACCTACAACCCCTTCAGTAGCAGTTGCAAAGGTTAATAAGCAAAACATTAAAAAATACATGAAGTGACCATAGTCCATGTAAGCCTATGGCACCAAGCATCACCATCGTATGATGCACAGTGTGATGCTCAAAATGCCAAACATCACTTATTGGCAACAGCCCCTCTTAAGCAGTCCTCATTGAGCACATCACACTGGGCATTTAATTCTGGTGCTACAGGGTTAAGGCAGTATCCCATCATTATAAGTGAATAGAGATAACAAAAATTAATATCAGGATAATCAGTCTCCTGATAGGATTCATACTGGGGGGAACCTATCAAACCCAAAGCAGAAATTTCAACTACTGTACTAAACAAATCCGAAGTATTATACATTCAATGAAAAATCAGTGACATATCGTATCTTGCTTTATTTCTATGGGCTAGCATATTTAAGCAACAAGAAGAAGATAGTAGATATTGTTATCTACATTATCCCCTGAAAATTGGTTAGGGATTTTTGTCTTGCCTGAGAGCAAACTTACAGAAATACAACTGATCTGGAGCTGAACAGGTGACTGCCACTGCACTGTGTAAGTTGTAGTCTCTGTTGTTAACTGTAAAAGTTTGAATTTGAGTCCTAAAAATCAGTTTTCTACTGTTCTCATTTTGTCCAGGAATATAGTGTTATACAAATGGTTGGGCTACTTGGCTCAAGACATATGCTCTTGCCATCAGTTTGTTCCACGAAGATACGGAATGCCAGTGAAACCAACAAAGCTACGGGCTAAACACATTACATATGAGACTGAAATTAGAGAATACAACAGAAATGCCATCTGTGTGTTTCTAGCACCTCCAAAGTTCATATTTTTTAAATGCAGTGAACCTGAAACAACCAAACCCAGTCTCCTGAGCACAGTATGTGAGGGATTTTCAAGAAGAATGTTCTTCAAGCGTAGCAATGACTTTATCCCATTTCTTTTCACTGACCATTCAGACTTTGCCCCCTCCCCCTCCAACAATCCTCCTGCACAGTAACAATCCTGTCTGACTTAATTTATTTATGATTTATGCCTTCTTCTTCTATGTGAAGCTGTCAACAGTCTGAAATTTACTCTGGGATCACCTTGCTTTTGTTACAGAACTGCTTGTCACATAGGTATCATACATGAACACTTGTCCCAATGTGAATCTGGAGTGGCATTTCAACACAGGACATGACTGGAATGAGTGCATGCTTAACGCACAGGTCAAGCACCATAGCAAGAGTTAAAGCAATATGGGCTTTGTAAGTTGGCCCTGACTTCATGATAGCTGCTTGGATTTTCCGGGGTGAAACTAAAGAGAAATTGGAAATTGGTGCTAGGTGTCATTTGTTCACCTGACAACAACACAGAGCATTTCCAGCATCTGCTATAATCTGGGTCAGCTTTATATGCAATATGTGGGCTTGATGGTTCTGCTGGCAGTCCAAATCTTGCAGCCTGACCTGACACCTGCAAGCATTCAAACTCCTCCACCTTAGCAGTTGGCTGTTTGCAAGATGTTGTAAAACATCTCCCTGTATTTAATGTGATACATATCATTACATTTCACATATTCTTGTGCTTTGAACTATGGAAACTGAAGTGTATTTTTTACATAACCATTAGTTACATTCATATGCATATGCAAGGTTACTGATGTAAGACAAAATTTTTGTCATAGAAAACTTATTACAGGGCACATTCTATTATGCTGTGCATAAAATACAGTTTATGAGAACACTACAAAATATTCAGTAAGAACATCAGTGTTGTTATATCCACAAGCTCATTTGTACAACCTGTGTAAAAATAACATAGCTCCTAACAAGGTGATATATTACGTTCATCTGCCACTAAGATAAATGCACAGTACCACTCTGAAGGGGTTATGGAGAATACCATGGTAATTTCTTGCCAATCCAGAAGACAGAAGTCTGAATACTTATCAGATGAGATGGTAGCTAGGTCCACCATCTATTGTCAGCATCGTGCACAACAGAAAAGCAGTCTCATCCTTAGAAATGAATATGCAATGTCAAGTTGCTTGCCTTCACCAACTTACATGTCATTTCTTCAATTGAATGGAATACTGCAATACTGTCTGGACTGTCATAAATGTAAAAGGCCTGGCCCACCTCCAACCAAAAATCTGGGGTTTCATGGAAGTAAAGTTTATTGTGGTCTGATGGGTTATGGTGCCAAGGAGACATGCTGCCAACTGCCAACATTGTAAAAGAACCTGGTGTTTCCATCTTCAGGGCAAAAGTTGTTAAATCTACAAGACCATAGTTGAAAAAAAAAAGTATCTCTTCTTGTTATACCATTACCACACTGAAACTCTGTTTTTTTAGCTTATCTTATTGCAAGTGTGTCTTCCATTCTTCCTTCAGAGCATGGGCAGATAAAGTGTAGCCCACATGCCATTTCAGTCCCTCAGAATGAAACTGATTGTATTCATGTAGATGAACATAAACAGCGGGAACCTGCACTTCACTATCTTCTTTCCTCTTTTCTTCCAGACATTTTCTTTCATCCATCATGTTGGTCCGTTTCAGTAACCAAAAAACATAACTCATGCCAACAGTTGGCCATTGGTACATGGTGAAGACTAGTAAGGGAACACATATCTTACACTAGTCAGAAAGTTCATTTGAAATTTGTTTGCACTTGTGTCCACTCACACTTGTGACTCCACAACAGTTTCATCATCATCATCATCATTCGCCAGAGCATCTTCTGGAAATCCTAGCGTTCTAACTTGATCTTCACTAACAGCACAGGTTAGGAAGGACCAGATAGGTATTATCTGGTATCTGCCAATGCATTCAAGTACCCATTCATGTCCAACAGGAAGGACTCCACAGCTCTCCCACAATTCTGAAACATGATTACACACTATAATACAATATTTACAGACTTTTGACTGCATACATCAATCACCCTTGAGAACAGGGCTAGCCACTATGCAGCCCTTGAGTACAGTATTTGCGGTCCCCATTCACCTGAATAGTTTCAGTAGTAATATAATAGGTGTACAGAACATATCCATGTAGAACTTGTGGTGACTTGTAACTTTACAACCATCGAATAGGCCACAACCAATCTTTGACAATCTTATACAATTTTACATTGTAGAAATTATTGTGAATATAGGAGCTCCCATAGTGTGATTACAAAGGCATTGTATTTTGCCAGACCTTAAAAATGTTCTGATGGTGGTCTTTACAGACTGCAACATACAGATGTATTTAAATAAAGAAAAGTGGTTGTATTTGACAGATGTATAATGGGTTACTTTAGAAGAGTGGTTGCAAATGTATGAGGTTTGTTCAAAAAGTATCCGGACTGACCACAGTACATGAAGTAGATAAGGCTTACGGGGTTTTAACCCTAATTGTCTTCAATAAAGTTCCCTTCCGCAGCTACACACTTCGCCCAACATTTCTGCCACTGTTGGGAACATTTTGTGAACTCCTCTTTTGGTATGTCTACTAGTGTCTTCGTTGAATTTCATTTCGTGTCTTCCGTTGCCACAAATCGGTGTCCTTCCAGAGCTTTCTTAACCCTTGGGAATTGGAAAAAGTCACACAGTGCGAGATCTGGTGAGTATGGCAGCTGCTGCAACTGAGCAGTGCCGTGTTTGGGCAAAAACTGCTGCACAAGATGTGAAGTGTGTGCGGGCGCATTGTCGTGGTGCAGGATCCAGACGCCATCCCGCCATTTTTCCGGTCATTTTCGACGAATTGATTCATGCAAATGTTGCAAGACCTCCACATAGAATTCCTTGTTAATTGTTTGCCCGTCCCTCATGTTCATGTCAATGTATATGCATCCAGATATCTGGATCAGATCATCACAGATTATTAAATTCTATCCCACCAACATGTAGGGGGAAGATGGTTCTTGGTTTCTCTATGATCAGATCACAGAAGGCTCTTGTTCATACCCATGGCCTTGAGGACTCTGCTTTGCCATCAGTTCCTGCACACCTCCCCCCTCTCCTGCAGAAGCTGTAGTTGTCATGGCCTGCAGTGCCACTGATATCACTTCTTCTGTGTCTTTGTAGGGGTGCTCTTTGTCTCTCTTCTTTCTGTTGAGCACCACAGTTCCCATTGGCCCACCTATACCCTGCCTTGCCCTTTCCCATCCCAAGCTCTAATTGGCCACTTGATCCAAATAATCTGTTTCTTTCATACTACTTCTGTATAACCACACTTATGCCCAGAAGATGTAGGCAGTATGTCAGTACACACCTACCGTACCTACTACAAAAAATTCTCAGATCTCTGTATCATATGATTACTATCCCACTGCTTTAATTGGGTTTGAACTAACATTCTTCCATATGTCTCATCAGAAATTTGCATAATTGTAAGAGTTTTATTCACATTAAGGCACTGGATTTTATACAACAACCTCAGTGAGACTCAGGACAAAGTTTCAGTGGGCTTTTATATTAAAAGTTGAAACTTTAGCAGGTTTTGTTACTAGAATTAAGTAGTCTCTCTCCAACTACCTCCACTAAAAATGGTTCAGTCTGTATATTGAAATAAACAATGTTAGAACTTTGAGCTAAAAGTTTCAACTGCACTGTTAGTCCATGCAAAGAAGAAAGGGTGCAGAAGTTTAATAAAACCTACCCTTACACTCCTCTTCCCTCTCTGCATTCATTTGGATGATAATCATACTGCAGTGTCCAGTTTTGAATGAAAACTTCTTGGGATGATTCACAATTATTGCTCCACAGTCTTTTAAAAGTCCCTACAAAACAAAATAAATAAGTGCACATTAAAATCACATATCACCTGTGTGATGCAATTTAGAGGCCTAAAGGATCAGTTAAAGTATTTAGTGCAGATGTATCATACTTTTCTTTCCTGTAAAATGACACTATATACATACGTTTTTGTTGCTCTATTTGTGTACTACTGTGTACAAGAGTAGGATGAACAATAAATTTTCATGTCCAAGCTTGCTGCAGGAACCCCATTTGTAATGCATCCAGGATTTCAGTGTCCTTTTCTTAACACAACAGGCCCCACAATTAAATCTTAATGTTGCTTTTACTGCAATGTTCAGTATTCTTGTTTCTGTTTCTGTCGACATCTGCCAAAGGTTTCCTTAACAGTGGCATTTATTTTGTCATCAGCTTTTAATAATGGCCGTACAGGTAAACCTGTCAACAATCTGGTGTCTACAGTACGTAACGTAACTTGAAACTACCGCATATTCTCGAATCTAATCCGCACCCTTTTTACAGTTTCAGAGGGCTAAAAAATCAGATGCGGATTTGAATCGCATGTGGATTAGATTCACAGTCGTGAGCTGGACTTTGGAAAAATGACAGAACAGCTGTACGTGCCGCAAGAACAATACAATACAATAATTTATTATTTTATTTATTATTTATAATATATTATGTAATATTTATAAATTATTATTCATCAGACTCGCCGTCAACACTCATAACTGAATTGTTATCTGTCACCCAGTCACTATCATCTTTATCTTCACCATCGTCCTCCCATAGGTGCGGATTAGATTCGAGAATATACGGTACATTTGGATCCCTATATTCACAAGTGTTCTGCTGCAGCATAACAGTGCTCAACCGCATTCAGCCAATGCGACCATTACAGTGATTCAGAAACTTAACTTGGAAAAAACAACATATGGGCATTGATATTTAAATTGTGGAAAAATCAAAGAAGTGGTTTCATCCCCCCCCCCCCACAAAAAAAATTTTCAGTAAAAAAAGAAAATGGCATTGAGAAGCCTTTGCAAGCAAGAGTGAAGAGTTTGGTAAATTAAAGGGACCACATTTAAAAAAAAAAT
>Ga0136643_10003547_pt1 | contig 21068 bp, 17 predicted proteins | sample TergutLab28metaG_FD_96883 | JGI IMG/M metagenome (GOLD analysis project Ga0136643, IMG submission 96883) | Labiotermes labralis P1 segment gut microbial communities from Petit-Saut dam, French Guiana - Lab288 P1 (version 3) (version 3) | ecosystem: Host-associated > Arthropoda: Insects >...
TCCCTTACGTAAGTGACATCATCCATGAAAGAATCAATAAAAATCACAACAAACTGGAAGCCCATCCCAATCTACAAACAGAGCCACTACTACAACCTCTAAACACTAGGAGACTAAAACGGTGCTGGCCTTTAGACTTGCAGGGCACCTGAGGTGACATCGCTGGATGAATACCCTACCATGTCATTGTAATACATGGTATCGTAGCGTACTTTGTATAATCATCACATTAGATTATATATTTATTCTTTCTGATTGCTAATAAATTCAATAAATCTAATCTTATGATTCTATATAGCCCCTCCAGCTAATCTTGGGGATGTGTTCGAATAGTCTACATTTTCTATCACAGTTATTTCAAATTATTCTTCATAATCACCTTGTTACTTCTCTTTAGACGCTGTTGAACCTCAGCAGAGGGAGATGAAAACGCTTCTTGATGAAATTCCAAGAACACAATTAAGGAAATATTTCTGCAGACTTTCATTACGAGGAAATTTATAATTTTTATTTTTCGCAATGTATTGTCCTTTTACCTTATCCTAAAACTTAGCGATCCAATCCGCACTTTCTTAAACTGTTCATCGGAAAATTATTTTAATGTGTCCATCCATTTAAGCTGAGCTCTACCAGATGGTCAACACCTTTGAAGCTTTCCAACCACAATCTTGCGTCCTATGAAAGTCTCTATTTAAGTCTAAGGCACTCCTTTGCTGTTGTTACTCGTACACTATTGTGATATATGCTATGTCACTGTCATATCGATTCACGGAAGGCAGAAAAACCGCTCATGTGGCCGAAACCCAGTTCTTAATGTGATCTTTCATCACTGGATGGTTGTAATAAATGTAGGCTTGAATATGCCTGTTTGCTTAAGTTGAATTGCCTGAGGTAACTCTTTATTTTCTCTATGCATGAGCCGCTGAAATACAAAGTGGTACAAATCATGTTTTCTTCATTTGGAGATATTAACGCAATATTTTGTGCCTGTCATCCGCTCTGGATTATCATTGACTCCCTTTGACATAGGCCGTGATCGGAGGGGCAAGTTTACAACTTTTCCTTCCAGAAATTTGTTGTTCTTAGATTCCAAATTTTGTGAGACCCTCTAGGCACGTATTTTAGTTTCCAATGATAGACTGACTTACACCACTTTGCCTCTCAGCGACTCACACATTCAGCATGTTTTGTTATATGGGGTATTTTTCGTAACATTGAAGTGCCAGGCGCAACTGCTAGTTTGAAAATGTTAACACGTTATTCTTGACTGTAGTAAAATTGGAGGGTACAGGTTTAATTTAAAATGTCATTCAACAATAAATTGTCATGAAAAGAAATTAAATTTGTAAGGAGTATATTATGCCAACAGATTTCCCCTAAAGTAAAAAGAAGAGTAACTGCGTGTTCAAAGTAAGATCAAGTTGAGTCATTTGCGCATGCCCGAAATTTCGTATTTTTTTAAACGAAAATTTTGTACACATTCCGTCTCGGGTTGTAATATATCAGATATAACTGTCTTCATGATATCCTCCGTACGTTTATGATTTCTCACCATGATATATCTTCATAATAGAAATTCTGTTCTCTGTGAGGTATGAACTGAACATGTCGACACAGTTGAGCATCGAGCATGATCGACTGCAAACATCGAACGTAAACGTTTTAGAAATATCAACTGTAAATTTACCCGCCTGCGATACCTGGATGCGGATCGATTATAAATTTATTATTAAGATGCGAAGAAGTCAGAAATTGAACATCTGGGAACAACGGTAGACCGAATGGGGCGGAGGCGTTACCTTTATTTGACATTAAAGGGACTACACACTTCAAAAGATGTCGTTTTCTTAGTTTTGGGTTTTTGGTCTCTGGTACGTGGTCATGAATGTTTCGGTAGAATATACCGCCTCTGTATTCAAGGTACATTGATTCTTCACCTCCGCTGAAATCTGGAATTATATGTGTTTTATCAATAAACAGAGTTGCAGTTTTCTTCCTGAAACGTATGTGCCCCAGCAAAATTATTTTATTTCCGAACAAAAGTTATTTTATCATACGGCGGAGGGATGCAGAGGGAGACAAAATTGCACTTAACAGTAGGCGTACTAAACACAAGTGCACTTAAGTACTACCTCAGATGTCCTCAGATATATCTCGGTCTCTGCCAAAGTCTTGCACTGAAACGGCTTTTTGATCTCGTACGGACAATACATCTGGTGTGTTTCGAAGTCTTATTTTTTTCAGTGTGTTGCGAAGTCTTATTTCTTTCTTTGTTCCTGCAGGTCAGGACACACGAATTCGCTTCAGTGTAATGCCCTACCCGGGGGACAGTGGATTCACACAATGGCACGACGCTATGAAGATGGTGGCACGCTTACCGGGAGGCATCCCTCAGGAGTTCAGGAGAAGGGTATGTAGAACTATACAGAGGACAAAGAAGGAAGCCCCAAGGATAGTAGGGTTGACGAAGACCGAAGCTCTTCCTCCACTTCACACTGCTGTTTATTTTCCTCCCCACTAATATGTGACATGCCATCCAGACCAAAGCACTGTCTAAAGGGAATGTTGTAACATGGTTATATTTTTCAATGGCCCTTCGACCTGTTTCTCGTCACAGTCTTTCCGATCTGTCACCTCCAACCCTTTCTCTACCTTGCTGCCACCTTCCAGTTACGTTTCTGGACCAAATCTATGGCATCCCTCTAAACAGCATCCTCACAGCTACCTCAAGGCTTTCCTAGGGACCTTTTTTTGCCAATGCATCGTCCCATTACCTTGCTGGGCGAAACGAGAATCATCCATCCGTAGTGTGTAGTTAGCCAAATCTAGCCTCTTCAGTTGTAAAAATGTTTAAACTGTTACATCGGCTTACAAGTTGTAAAAATCTCCTCTTTTTATCTAATTCTCCACACCATGTCGGCCTACGTAAGCCCTAACATTTTTCTGGATATTTATTTTTAAAGGGTCCGATCATATTAAAGAATTTTTGGGAAAACTGGTCGTTGTTATTTCCGTCGTCGTATGTATGTACTGAGTGGTTAGATGACTGGGCGGAGACCATAAAGTCTGGCAATCTTCTATTTGATAAACAAGGCTGTACGCTGTATTAAATGTGGCGAGAAATACCTACCCCTCTACACGGTCGTATAGTGTTACAAAAGACGAAAAAAAAAAAGCTACCAAATCCTTTATTCGTACTAAACCCGAAAATGTTAAAAAAAAAACCGTGTAACTTTACTGCGAATGTGTCTGCTTGCAACTGCAGAGAGTACAAACCTCTCATCCTGGTTTGTCTTGAGTGTCCCAATATAGAGACACCATTTCGAACCGTTCTGTAATGTCGCAGCACCTGACGTCATAACCCTAGCATTCACATTCTGTAAATGGCTGCAGTTTTACAACCACCATAACCTCACTTTACAATCATAGGTCGTCTTGAGAATAAAGTGGTATTAAAGGTCAAGATACGAGATGGTTGTGGGTGTCTGGCAATCAGCAGGCTGAGTTGTAGGTTTTGTCTATGTTCAGAATGCAGCATTCCCCTCTATTGTGGTGGTTTCAAACAACGTCAATCTTGAACTGCCGCCTTTCCATCCCTCGGATGGTAGATAAATGAACATAGAGCATCGATGAGGTGTTAATGACAGGAGAATTCCGAACTACTCGGACAAATTCTTAATGCCACTCTATGCACTACAAGTCCCACATGAACTGTCTCGGGAGGGAACCCGTTTCTTCTTGGTGTGAAACCAACGGCTAACCGCCTCAGCCATTGCAAACAATGACTTTGCGGTAGAATTTAATTACCATTTTTCTGAATAAATATTGCGACTCTACATACATTACTGGCCCTCATATTCATTTGTTACTGCTACAAGTATTATGGTTCTTCTTATTAAAAGCGCAGCTTCACTGGCTTACGCCAGTGTCTTGTAATCTTCTAGAATGTCTCGCTGGCATTGTTCGCAATTTTACGCGATCTTCCTTATTTATTTTTTGTCGTTATGTCCCATTATTAATATGAAGTTGTACATAATATCTCTTACGTAATTATTATATCACTTCAGATGTTAGGATTCTTGTTAAGTAAGAAAGAATGGATGTGAATAGAAGTGGTCATGACCAGGTTTCCACAGATTTTCCCAGCATCTAGGAACCATCTCAAAATTCTAGGGGTCAGAATGGTAAAATGAAGAAGGTTCCACACTGAGTACCCACGAATATTAGGTGCCACTGTGCAACAGTAAATCGACCTAGTGACTGGGATTTTTACATCCCTGGGCATAACTCATTGTAAGGGAATATGTATCATAACTCTGTTGACGCTGAGAAAAATCACAAACTCCTCAGACAGCGCTGACGACGAGGCTGAAATTCGAAACAAGGAAGGACCTATAGAATACGAATTAGAACATTCACTTACCAGAGAGGTGAATAATTAAGTTACGGGTGTTTCCCCAACAGAATTTGAGTACAAGCACAATGCGAGGCAATCTAGTCAACTGGTTTCAGAATATACTCGGGTAAAATAATTTCCCACGTCTGATTGGGTAATTCCATGGGTCAGATTCCTGCTTTAGAAAATATCAGTTCCTCAGGTGGTCTAGAACATTCCCTCTTTAGCGGAACCCGCAGTCTCATTCACGTATTTACAACAGCACATTAAGAGTCAAATCAATTTTCTTCAGAAATTTATACCCAGTTTCTTTCATTTCGCTTCCAGCATTGTCCTACAATCTATGACTGTACCGTACAAATCTGCCTTTTCGCTATTGGTTTTCGAAAGAAAACTGGGAAAGTAATTCTCACCTATCGTGTGTACTTCATACTGTGCCCATCCTATTCTTAATTTCCGATTGTCTTAATAGGCGATGTTTGGTGAAGCCCAAAACTGTGAAGCTCCGTATAATGTCCACTCCTGGCAGAAGTGGGATTTTCTAAAAGTAACAGTATTTAGAAAGAAAGAGCTTTTGAGGGCATTTTTCACTTCGATTTCAATTGAACATCCATATCATATCCGTTATTTATGTTCGCTGACAAGAAGAACGTGAAAGCTGATATAAATTATTTAAATCACGTATTAATCTTAACCTGTATCTTTTAATTAAACGAATTTCATATTACGATTATCACGAGCTCTTCATCGAAATTTAGGAAATTATTATTCGCAATCGTAATTTCAAAAACAATAACACGTAAAGAAACATAAAACCGAGTTACGCATTGCAGACAATATTGCTGGATAAGCGTCTGAATTACGGCCCCGTATAAAACCTAACTGCTAAAAGCCGCTATTTCTGTTTGCCGTGAGTCGAGGTCTACGAATTTTAGGTCACTGTTTTTCCAGTTCAAACTAGGCTTTTCTTTACTCATCATACGTCCTTTCAGCTCGCCGACAAAGGTCACATTCAGCAAATACGTTGTTTATTGCACGTTGAAGTTTTGTAAGTTAAGCGACTTGAAAGGAAGTGACTAGCAACAACTGTCAGAACAATATCCCTGCATCTATGGATTCACTTAGTACCTCACAGTAAACACACCACTTCTCTTATGTAAAGCAGTCACTTGATGCTTTAGAGGGAATTGACCTGTGTATTTTTTAAGTTATAATGTCCGTGCAGTTAATAAATAATTCACACAACGAACCAAAAAATGCACTAATGTTCAAATTATTTTTACACACACAGTTTGTCATAACTCAGACATGTTTCAGTCTCTCTTGATCGTCGTCAGGGATTTACTGAACATCAAGAAATCATAAATAAAACAGATGGATTATTAAATACATTACAACCTGCGTATAAATTCTTTGTAAATATTATAAAATTATTTTGTAGTAGTGTAGAACTGGCCCATAATATGCGGATGTGGTAGTTCTATGGGTTGTTACAAAGGTTCATATATGTATGAGGAGGATTTAAAGCTTGTATTTGGTAGCCAACACGGTACTACAGACATTTTATGCACAGATTTTATGTATTTAAAATCAATTTATATTTTTATATACGCTTTTTTCTGTTCGTTAACTCCCTGAAGATCATCAAGATAGATCGAAACATGGAGTTGTGACAGATTGTGCGTACAAATATAATTGTAACATTAGAGTTTTTGTTTGGTTTTATTCTTTGAACTGCCTAGTGTTTCTCGTGACATACATGAGAACACAAAAAAGTACATTCTGAGGGTAAAAATTAGAAATCTTGAGTATTAGCACCTGGCAGTTTATGAAGTAACCACACCGCTTTAAAACGCGCATGTTAGTTTTCCGTGTAATCTATTTCCGTACGAAAGAAATGACAGGCTACAGCCTGTACATCACGAAATTTTTAAGAGAGATAGGACATTTCCTTTCACTGCTCGTCTAGCAAGATCTGTCCCAGGGTAGGGGCAGGTGGCGGGCTCTTTTAAAGGCAGTAATGAACCATCGGGTTCCATAGAATGTAGAGAATTGCTTGAGTAGCTAAAGACTTGTTAGCTTATCACGGACTCGGCTGCATGAAGTTACCTAGTTACTGCCTGCCTGCCTACCTGCCCTGCCCTGCCCTGCCCTGTCCTGCCTGCCTGCCTGCCTGCCCTGCCCTGCCCTGCCTGCCTGCCTGCCCTGCCCTGTCCTGCCTGCCTACCTGCCCTGTCCTGCCTGCCTGCTTTTGCTTTCCTGCCTCGTCAAGAAAGATTCCAACGACCATGGATACCGAAGGCCACAGTCTGTCAGAACTTGTAGTGTACCATTGCCTCCAACACATAAATAATATATGGAGCTGTCCCCCAGTCCTTCGTGCAGGCAGACCTCCTCCTAGTAACAGAAGTTACTGTAACTTTTGCCTGAGTCACGTATTAATGAAATATTCTGGAAATCTCATCAAAATATCTTGCACTTAAGGTATTCTTATAACGCCAAAACCAAAAAAGAGTTTTGAAATATCTTGATGAGGTGAACCGAGGAAAAATATGAAAAACAGTTTGACAAGGAAGCTTATTCGACTTTATGTATTATTGTATCATGTGCGCAAATAGATCGACTGAAACATGGAGAGGAGTGAATCCAAAATTTACTGTTAATGTGCAGCATTGCGGTCTAATTTTACACACTAACACGGACCAGGTGTTGCAGCCAGTATCATGGCGAGCTTAAGAACCGGACAATCTGCTGTCTGAAATTCAACTCCGACAAGAGCGGGCTTTTTCCTTTTTACGCATCCTAGTCGTCTGTGGGCCCTCCTAGCCTGCCATCCTAGTGTTACCAAGGACTCTTTCCTGACGGAATAAACTGCCGAGACATGACGCTTGTCAGTCACCTCATGTATAGCCAAAGGTTGCGAAAGAGTGGAACTATACTTCAAAGGCAAAGTAGGCCTACATAGAGGTCTGCCTTTCTAGTCCTTTAACCTAAAGTAGAAAACATGTCAAATCATAGGTTCACTCAAAATATTTAACAATACACAGTTTCAGCGTTCAACCTCGAAGTATTCTGTTCATTTGTACTTTGTGTATGTGTGTATGTACGTGTTCTGTATTCCGCTGTTATTTAGCAAAGGTCATGGTTAAAAAATCCAGGCATTTCATTTCATTATCCGGGGGTTCGCAGCAGGATGTTGTAGGTTGTTTGAATCAGCCAATTACATAATGTATTATTGATCTGCTTAAATATACCGCAATTTTCACCCACACTCATAGCAAGTAAAACTTTAACTTAGAAATTTTACCACGTGTGTCATTTTACGATAAAATGGAATAGACGTTAGCAAAATGCGGTAAAATAACGTGATGGAAGGGGCGATATTTTGAAGCTTATCAGTTTGCTGCTTCGAGAGAGATTCAGAGATATATGTCGGAATTCTACCACTCTGTTACTTTGTATCCTTCATTTGATTAGGAAATGATAGGAGGGCAATTGCTTACACTTGCGATCGATACATCCACTGTGTTGCCTCTTGACATTTGGCACATCAGTACTTTATACAGTAATAGTGGGGAAGAAACGTTTAATATATTCCCTTCACAGCGCAGGAAATATTTGTTTCAGTTCTCTCACAGTAAACAATAAACTCTGTTTGTGTGTACTTAAAAGGATAACAATTGTGTGCAGTCAGAGGATTTCTTCCCTTTGTTCGGTAATGGTAAGCAAACTCCTCAGTGTTAAAACAGAGTCAAAAGGTGTTTGCCTTCCACGCTTGCACGATGCAGTGACCTTTCTTTAATAAACAGGGCGGTAACCTATCGGGTAAGCACAGCGGCAGAGCATCTAGCTTATTTTTGGTTCCATTCATCATCACCACCGACCGAGACTGCAGTAGCTTATGGTTTCACCCATTCTGTCCAGATGGTTGTTGGTTAGTATACAACGCACAAGTATAGGTCCCTAATGCATTTACACAACCATCTGTAACGCAGACGGGGCGACCAACGTGACAGCCCAGGTTTAATCAGAAGGCAGTCCCTAGAAAGAATAGAGCGTGTTTATTAGTATTATTATTATTATTATTATTACATTTCATACTAATTATTATTCAACGCTAAGTAACGTTTAGCGCGGGTAATAATTATGTAATTACCTATAAAACTATTAATCAGTCGTGGTTGATAGTTGTAAGCTGTATTATTTTATTTACAGCGTGATTCAAATAGATGGACTCAATTTTGTAAGTCTATATTTAAAAATTAGAACTAGTGACAAATATGATATGAATTACATTTAATTATACTCACAATGAAGTTTGAAGCTGGAGGTTGAATGTTGAAACGAAGACGAAACGCACGCTGCACAGCAGTCGCCGACTCAGTTTTAATGAACTCACGAAAGCAAAAAATCTTGTGTTGCATAGTAGCCATTTTGTTCTCAACTGACGATGCTGCAGGGCTTTGCATTAAGCGAGCACTCTAGCGATGGTAATTGAAAACATAGGATCTCCTCTTTCAAAGATTATTAGATCTCTTATATACCATATATGGTTCAGGAAATATAGATGTACGAAATTGAGTCCATCTTTTTTAATCACGCTGTATTTCCACAGTTTCTAAAGACTTCGTTTTGTCGTGATTAGCAGCAGGAACAATTTTCCCTATGTAAGGTCTCTTTAAATGAATACGTGATTGAACCTCTAGTAGGGATGTATGCAGAGTGTACTTATCAGAAACATATAAATAGTTAGAGATTCCTCCAGGACTGGTTAATTTGCATGTATAATTCTACAATGGCGCGAAACTCCATGTGGGGTTCGACGGTTGAGTATTTTATCTGTTCCGTTTTCGATGGTACGGTGGACGATATAACAGGAACTCAGACAATGGCTGTGGGTGTTTTAGTCTCGGTGAAATCTGTAAGCATGACGTAATGAATACAGCAAACTGGGCCCTTGTGGAAACGGAATGCAGAACAGCGATCCACGAATAATAGTTGTCCGATTTTCAGTTGACGTTTGTAGCGTCACTGCAGCTATGCTTAATCCCGGTCTACATGACGGAACACATCGGCGTGCTCCATTTCCCAGGAAAACATCTCGCCATATCCAGTCTCAAAGTGCGATATAACTGACAATAAATGCACCAGAAGGACATAACCTCTGATTACCTTTGTATGCTATCGGCGATGTTCAACAGAACTGCCAGCACCAGAGTACGAATGTTCATAATTTTGTTTGATTCAGTTGCACTTTCATAGCATGGCACGTACTACGGGGGCTGTCTAGTTTAAACTTGTCGGCAGTGGTTGCTGCCGCAGTACCGAACAAAATGTTTTCCTTGCTTCATAACGCAAGATTTTTCTGCAACCACTTCGACTGCTCTTGGTATCCTTTACTCTAAGAATGATTTGCTGCATGGTGACTGAATGGCTGGAGACTTTCACTTCTTCGTCCTATATAGTGTTTCAGAAAATATTGTACAGTGAAATAAAACAAATTCTTTGTTGTAATGAAATCTAAATAGTCGCCATTCAGGACCAAATGTAAATTGCATGACAACATATGCCCAAGACGTTCTGTGACACATGAAGTATTTCTGAACTCGCCTTGTCATATTATCAAAAACTTCACAGTAGCTCCTCTGTGATGGCTGCTGGTAATTTCACTGCACATTTTCTTTTGGAACATTCGATGAACACAATAATTAGCAATTTCTGTCGTACTTCGTGTTCCTATTTTTCATTCCCCGTGTCTTATTCTTTATGAAAGCGAAAAGACTGTTTTGAGGAACTTTTTGTTTGTGTTGATTTCGAGGAAGCTATGTATGTTGCTTTCATTCGAATGCCTGTCACATATTGTAGAAATCTGGAGGTCAAATTTTATAGTCTGCTGCACATCCATTGAAGCACTTACAAGTCCATACGTAATTATACTATTGCGGGAATATAATGGACCGTTTCAATTCTCTGCTATCTTCCTGCCAGCATCGATTTCACTTGTTAAAACATTAGTGAAAACGAAGTCCTACAGACCTCAGTGACAGAATGATAAACGTGAAGCTGTCAAGCAGAGTGCGTATAGCATGCTCCTGTTATTTATTTTTAATTATAACAGTCTGTAAAAATAAACTGTCGGTTACAGATGTGCAGATTTTTAACGATTTTTTTTAGAAAGTAGAATAGCCCATAGCACACATTAGCATGAAACTTTCCTGCAACTTTTATCTTGACAGCGATATATACCAGACTACCGGAAATAGGAATTTTCCTTTATTAAGAAGATATGTTAAGGATATTCTTATCGCGCCGTGACGCACCATATTGGTGAAGATATCTACTTTCTATTTGGTGCCGTGACGTACCGTATTAATGACGATGTGTGCTTTCGGTTCGGGGCGTAGCGCGCTATACTGATGACGATATAAACTTCCTGTGCGGTGCCGTAGCTCACTATATTGGTGACGATATCAAATTCCTGTGCGGTGCCGTAGCGAACTATATTGGTGACGATATCAACTTCCTATGCGGTGCCGTAATGCACTATATTGGTGATGATATCAACTTCCTCTGCGGTGCCGTAGCGCACTATAGTGGTGACGATATCAACTTCCTGTGCGGTGCCGTAGTGCACTATATTGGTTACGATATCAACTTTCTTTTCGGTGCCTTAGCGCACACTATTGGTGACGATATCAACTTACTGTGCGGTGTCGTAGCGCACTATATTGGTGACAATATCAACTTCCTATTCGGTGCCGTGCCGCAATATATTGGTGACGATATCAACTTTCTTTTCTGCGCCGTGCCGCACTATATTGGTGACGATATCAACTTCCTTTTGGGTGCCGTGGCGCACTGTATTGGTGACGATATCAACATCCTGTGCGGTGCCGCAGCGCACTATATTGATGATGATGTCAACTTCCTTTTCGGTGCCGTAGCGCACTACATTGGTGACTATATCAACTTCCTTTTCGTTGCCGTACCGCACTATATTGGTGACTATATCAACTTCCTTTTGGGTGCCGTGGCGCACTATATTGGTGAAAATATCAACTTCCTGTGCGGTGCCGTAGCGCACTATATTGGTGACGATATCAACTTCCTTTTGGTTGCCGTGGCGCACTATATTGGTGAAAATATCAACTTCCTGTGCGGTGCCGTAGCGCGCTATATTGGTGAAAATATCAACTTCCTGTGCGGTGCCGTAGCGCGCTATATTGGTGACGATATCAACTTCCTGTGCGGTGCCGTAGCGCGCTATACTGGTGACGATAACATATTCCGATTCGGCACTGTGACGCACTATACTGACGACAATATCAGTTTCAAACTCGGCGTGGTGACGTTCAGTGTCGGTGACGTTATCTAGTTTCTATTCGGTCATTGGCTGTCTGATCCTCGCCCCATTTTCCAGTATTCTCATTTGTACGCGCCTTTTGTATTACCAGGTATGACTGTAAGTACAATTTTTCATTGTTTTTTGCCTTGTGTACTAAAATGTTTATTGTTGTTCACTTGCACTTGCCTTGTCTTTACCCTTCGACAGCTTTTCTTTTTGTACATATTGAGGAACTATTAGTCATGTAATTTACATTTCAATAAAGGCGGACGCAAACAAATATAACGAAGTGACGAGCCATTGTTTGTATATCCTACAGATTCACTGCACGATTCCGTATTTCTGAGATAAAACGTCGAGTGAATGGGTGACCGGATACCGCCGTCTCGAGGCAACGCCTTATCTTCGTTTTTAAGGATCGAAATTTCGGCCAATATATTTGGAGCTTTCGACCCGTGAAGACGGGAAAAATTGTAGCCGATATTTTGTTAGGGGTTTGGGGGCGGGGGGGGGGGAATATACGTATAAAAATTTCCGAGAAATCTCACGGCCTGAGTCTTTATACAATATTTTGTCCAGCAAAGTATTAGAGTTACTGAACACAAGTACGTGTGACAGTTAAATACCGACAATAAATGGCTTCCTCCTCCTCCTTCTCCTCCTCCTCCTCCTCCTCCAACTCCTCCTCCTCCTTTCTCGTAACGGACATGCGGTGTATTCACTCTAGCTCTTCCATCTGAAAGTTAATTGTGAGGCAACACATACTCCCCCACGCGGTAAAGCAGGTTTGGTAATCAGCCTGACAAAGTTCTTCAAATACAGCAGAAAGCGGACAAAAGCCGTATTGTGATGGGGACTGGAAACGGCATAGCAACTGTAAAGGATGACTATATATCACATTTATTGTGTACCAGACCTATTAATGGAAAAATTATGAGTTGAATGAAACAGTACTTCGTATATTTATAGATACAAAGCATATTTAATTGAATATTGAACAACATAATTTAATTAAAACGAGTACTGCAAGTAAATGAATTTATGATGTTCATTTAGCCAACACAATTTTACAGTCCCAATGGTATTGCATTTTGTTTAGCGTGTTCCGTGTGGCAAAATAATGGGGAACTGAAACAGCTGAAATTGAATTTGTTAAGTCTATACCTTACTCTTTATCAATTCATTTGGCTAGAACAAAGAAAATGTGTACGCAGTTACTGACAGGCATTTTAGGATTCAGTGTTTTGCTGTAACTTTTTGTATAAAACCATGCTAAATTGTGATAACGTCAGAATGACAAAGCATAGCTGTTTGTCACCAATCGGCTTCTTCCATGTGCGCCGAGGCATTATGTCTAGCTGAAACAGAACAACATTCATTCTTAAACTGTGACCATGCACAATCCATAATCACCTTCACATCTCCTCTGATATTCCTTTCCCTCAACTAATATTAATAATTTTCCAAGCCCATTCAATGCGTCGATTATAGTCAATATCCTCACTTCTTGAATGAAGCTGGTATTTCATGTAAAGGATCATTTACATCTCCTACTCTCTACATATTCTCACCGGAAAATTGACAGGAGATGATAGGTTAACCAGGCTTAAAGTTTTCCCGCCAGAATTGCACTGAGACGCTTACAGTATTAATTACCATGTCGGAAGTAATCAGGGACGTTTAAGTGAATTAGAATTTCCTGTAACCTACTGATCACAAACTGCCTCATGATTTACTAAATTGCACTCCTTCCTCATTCGAGGTGAACACTACCATAGTCATAGAGAATAAATATTTATTCTGAAAATAATTTCTGTCTTTTAACTAATAATTATTCACATTATTGATTACTGCAAATTTTTATTTTCTTGCCTTTAATTTTTCATGATTTGTTAACCTATTTCGCTCATGTTTTTTCGAGGGTTAGGCATGAATCTTGGTAATTACAAAAAACGTTTTTTTAACAATAAATTCCAGGAAACAATAAGATAGGAATACAAACCAATACATATTGGAGTGGATTGTTTTGTTTAAATTCTTCGCAAAGATTTGTGTTTCCACATTCTACCTTTACCACTTCCTAGAGGAATCAGGTTGCAATTACTGTGCATTCTCAGAATACAAAGTTTTCTAATGATGAAAGTTTCCGTTTAATAAAGCTTTACATTTTCTTCCTTAATAATTAGCCTTTCAATATTATCGTGGATTAAGAATCCGATTTAAAATATGCGAAGTAATTCCAGATGTTTATTCTACATCACCCTGTTCGACATTACACATGGAACGACTTTTATAACAAGTTCAGTTACCTAACCTAAAATATCACCGAGTGTGTGCAGTGTGTTTTGACAGAAATAAGTAGGCCATCTCCAGTATGTTTGTCTTTCCACACTGGATGCATTTTCCATAATTCTGCTTTAGAGGGGAAATATGTTACGCTCGGGATAACAATAATTTCTGTTCTGCAAAGAGGATCCGGTTGAATGCCAAGAAAAAAAAGAACTTGGTCCAATCTTTTGGCGTTGTCTTATGCGTGAGGTAGAGATAAGAGAAGTAACTTATTTAATAGGAGCCATCCCGTTGTGTTGTAGTACTAAAAAAAAGTCGTTCAGTCAAAACACAACAATATATTCAATAATATAAAATTTGCTACATGTTTCGGTTAAAAGTAACCATAATCAGTTAGACATTTCAGTACATGGACATGACATGTTCAGTGTTGTCTGCCTTATGATGGTTACTTTTAACCGAAATAAGAAGCAAATTTTATGTAATTGAATATATTGTTGTGTTTTTACTGAACGACTTTTTAGTTAGAAATAACTTAGTTTTAACACCCTCTAACTGCAACGGATTAATTAGTGTGAAATTAGGCGCGAACTTTATTTGTTGTATTTTTCATGATAACAAAGGTTACAAAGCCTTCCCGTAAGTATCAGTAAGTAACTGAATTTGAGACAAAGATTAGACGTTTAATTTTATTTCATTCGTTTATTTTGTGTTAAGCCGAAAGAAATTGAAATCTTTGACACAAAATTGTACCGTATTTTCATTTCTCCTCCAGAAATGAGTACCGTTTCTTCTTTTACAAGGAAGATTAACACCTCAGTTAGTTCAGTTATTGCGAATAAAATTTTCCAATTGTTTAGTCTCGTCTAAAGCTGGTATTACGCTGGACAGTTATCAACCAAATAAAATTTATTAACACCTTTCGATGAAAGTACCTCAAAGTCCAATCGAAATTCTGTCACTATTATCTGGTAAGAATCATACGGACGGACAGACACAACAGACATGTACAGTGAGGGTTAATTAATACAAACGACGCGATTATATAGTAGCAGCCTGTGATGACAGTGTCGTTAAATAAAGAGTAAATAAGCAAACGCATATCTAACAAACAAGTAAATGAATAAAAGAGACATTTAAAACCACGAGTTTTCTTCTTTCTTCTGCAGTTGTGGCTGACTGTAGCCGAGAAGCATCTGCAGTCTCGGGGTGTAGACTGGAGTCATGCGGAGAAGCTCTGTTTCAACGAGTGGAGCAACCCCGATGACGATGAGCTGGGGGTGCAGATCGTCAAGGTGAGTCCGTTCGATTGCTTGTAAATTGCCAAGTGACTTTGCAGAGCTGTTATTTCTCTGTTGATCTTAATCAGCCGTAGTTCGACGATAATGTGAACAATTTGTCATGCTGTCTATAACCTGAGTAAGAGGCAATATGTAAGTACATTAAGGTGACTGAATTATTCATTGGTAGGCTGTTATACTGGGTGAGATCAACATCTTACGTACTGATACATTTGTCACATTAAACAACGTTTGCTTACCATCATATGAGTTTATGTTTTCCATAATAAATCTCCAACTGAAACACAAGTTTGTCGAAAGGAATTAGGTGAAACCACCTTTTGCAATGGAAGTGTGACTGATTGAGGTAATAACGTTTATTCAGTCTCTTTGCCCCAGTAATGTGACAGCTTCATATATCAGTACGATACGTTCGACTTACTGACAATTAGAGACAATTTCCGTTCAAACGATTTCTTAATCTCCTGGAATTGATTCAGTGTGAGAGTGTTACTGGATGGGTCAAGTCAGAAATCTTGAATAGCAAATATAAATACATTAACGACGTCCACGAAACATAAATCAGTTGCCACTCGGGTAGTTAAAACTTTACCCCTTGTTCATGAAAAAGGAAGGTTTTTTACTGTTTCTGTAATTTTAACCAAACATTTGTCCCAGTTGCCACTATATTCACGATAATATTTTTAAAAATACTAAATTCCTATATCTTGCAGACCTTACTAGTTCATCATCAGGGAGTACATTAATTATAGTTGTATAAAACAGTTACTAAACAATATTTTGATCACTTGCATATGTGGAAGACTGGGGCGTCTTTTTTATATATAACTTGCAGTGCAAGAATTATAGTGAACATACAATCTGCATTAGTCAAATACTGCAGAAAAAATGGGAATACAATGAAGCAGTGCATCAGCTGTTTATAGACTTAAAGAAAGCCTATGCTTCAGTTAGGAGGGAGGTCTTATATAATATTCTCATTGAGTTTGTATTCGCATGAAACTGATAAGGCTAATAAAGATGTGTCTGATGAAACACATAGCAGAGACCGGGTAGACAAGAATTTGTCAGATACGTTTCCTATTAGGAATGGTTTGAAAGAAAGAGATGCCCTATCGCCATTGCTTTTCAACCTTGCTTTAGAGTACGCCATTAGGAGGTTTAGGGTAAACCAGGATGGCTTGAAATTAAATGGTACACACCAGCTTCTGGTTTGTGCTGATGATGTTAATATATTGGGAGGAGGCGTACGTACTGTACAGGAAAACGCAGAAGCTTTGATAGTGGCCAGTAAGGAGATTGGACTAGAAGTAAATACAGTTAAAACTAAGTACATGGTCATGTCTCGAGATCAGAACGCAGGACAAAATTACAGTATGAAAATTGATAATAATTCCTTTGAAAGGGTGGAGGAGTTCGAATATTTGTGAACAACTTTAACAAATCAAATTTCTATTCAGGAAGAAATTAAAAGTAGACTGAGGTCAGGGAATGCTTGCTATCATTCGGTGCAGAATCTTTTGTCTTCCAGTTTGCTATCCAAAAATTTGGAGATTGAGATATACAGATCTCTAATTTTGCCAGTTGTTTTATATGGGTATGAAACTGGTCGCTGACATTGAGGGGGAAACGTGGGCTGGAGGTGTTTGAGAATAGGGTGTTGAGGAGAATATTTGGGCCTAAGAGGGATAAGAAAACAGGGGAGTGGAGGAAACTACATAATGAGGAACTTAATGACCTGTACTGCTCCTCAAGTATTGTACGAGTGATAAAATCAAGAAGAATGAGATGGGCGGGGCATGTGGCGCGTATGGGGAAGGGGAGAAGCGTGTACAGGATTTTGGTGGGGAAACCTGAGGGAAAAGACCACTGGGGAGACCCAAGCGCAGATGGGAGGATAATAATAAGGTGGATCTTCAGGAAGTGGGATGTGGGGGTATGGACTAAATCGAGCTGGCTCGGAATAGGTACAGGTTGGTGGGCACTAGTGAATGCGGTAATTAACCTTCGGGTTCCATAAAATGCGGGGAATTTCTTGACAAGCTGCAAACCGGTTAGCTCCTCAAGAAGGACTCTGCTCCATGGAGGAAGTAAGTAAGTAAATAAGTGTAACAATTACGTCCGCTGCACATAATCACTCCACACGGAAGAATTTCCATCAGTTCTCCATATACAAGAGATCAAAATATTGTTAATCGTTTGATACAACAACAATTAATTTATCGCCTAATGATGGACCAGTAAGGTCTGAAACATATGGGAGTTTAGAGTTTTAGATACATTGTTGTGAATATGATGACAATTGTATGCTTTCGTTCGTTAAAATTACAGAAACTGAATTATAATACATGGAATGGAAACAACGTTTGCTACTGTGTTCACAAGAACCAGCAGCTCTTTTCTACCCTGTGTCACTGGACTCCTGTTCACATTCTCCTGCCTTCTTTAACGCCCGTTTGAACCCTACGAACCATAAATTTAGCCTAATTTATAATAAAATGTTTAGTTTGTGCTTCACTCTAAACATACTGCCGATCCTGGTGGCCGCGCGATCTAAGCCTTCGGTCTGCGGCCGATTGTTCGCTGGGATTGCGGGTTCGAATTTCTCTGGTCATGGATGTCCGTCTGCTGTGAGTGTTGTGTGTTGTCAGGTAGAGTTCCCTGCAACGGGCCGATCCTTCGTCCAGAGGAGTCCTACCGAGTGTGTGTGTGTGTGTGTGTGTGTCATTGGGCGTGATCAGTTGCAACAATAAACCATCTACACCTAAACTGATTAATCAGAGAGAGGTCAGACTAAGAAAGACAGAAATAGAGAAAGAATATTAAGACACTGCATCCCCAGCCAGGTATTATGCCACTTAGAAAAATAGTCGCCTGTTATTGTGATAATTATATGAAACACACGTGTTCGTTCTGTGAGAGGTATGTAAAAATTACTAGTGCTGGAATAGGCGTTCCGTGTAGCATCCGCTTTAATTAAAATGTCAGTCTTCTCTTCTGGATTATATTTAAGTAAGATATATAACAAACAAATAATTGGTTTCAGAGCCCCTCTCCAAGTCCGAATCCCTGTGTATCATTTCGTAAGATGCAAATTTTACCTTGCTTTCTTTTCTTAAAGGGAATAACAAATATAGAAGAGTAATAAAGCCTCAGAAAATAGCATATATGTTTATGTTCTGCAGTTCGACAGTTATGATTGATGAATCTTCAATAACAAGATATTAAACGTGTGCCAGGGACTTTTTTTAGTATACCTTGACTAAACATAGTCACAGTGTTTAGGTAAACCGCCATATAGTCTGCCCCCCCCCCCACCCCACCGTTTTTAAATGCCAGTTCATAATACATCTTGAAATGTGCAAAATACAGAGTACTTTTTCTGGGAGTTGTCTGTGAAGCCAGGATAGCGTAGTCGGCAAAGTAACTGCGCTAAAGGCTGGAAGATCCGGGAATCGAATTCCAACAGGAGTAAGAGATTTTCATTCCTCCTAAATGGCCTCACTGTCTCTGCGGGCCAACCAGCGTCATACGTAATGGGTAGGGGGCGTTTCTTTCCTTGGGGCAAAACGGCCGGGTCGAGGATTCAACCATTCATCTCCACCCAGTGCTGAGGGTAAGAATCTGTGGAGCTATAATTCGTCTCCCTTTAATGCCTTGATGGCGTGTTTTATTTATTTCATTAGCAGGTTGTTCGACGTTTCTACATCTTCCTGCGCCCATTTGACAATTATCTTATCATCTTCTTCCATTTGTCTCTGTCATTCCAGTCTTCTTCTATTAATCCCTTTTCCCCCAACAATCCTCTAATCCTTTCCGCCCAGGTAGCTTTAGGTCTTCCTCGTTTTCTTCTTCCTGGTGGGCTCCATTTCATAACTTCTTTTGGTAATCTCCCCTCTTCCATTCTCTGAACATGACCATACCATTTTAGTTGTTTAGTCTTAATATCTTCTAAAAGAGACCTTGTTACATTCATTTTTTGTTTAATAATAGTTTTCCTAATTTTCTCCTTCCTGGAAATTCTAGCCGATCGTCGCCAAAAGTCCATTTCTGTGGAATTCAGTTTCGATACCGTTTTTTGTTTTTAAACACCATGTTTCTGCTGCATATGTAATTGTACTTTTAACTATTGCATGATAAACATGAGCCTTTGTTTTGGGGGTCACATCACGGTCCCACAAATGCTGTTAGTTTTGTTATAGCTGCGGGTCCTCTATTAATTCTATCATTAATTTCTGGCTCGTGATTTCCATCTTTGTTTATTCTTGCCCCCAAATAAGTATATTCATTTACATGACTTATTATTCCCTTCCCGTCTTCTAATTGTAAATCTCTTGATGTGTCTCCTATGGTCATATATTTAGTTTTTTTTTTACATTTATTTTGAACCACACATTTCATACTCACCTATTAATTTCTTTGTCATGTATTCTAAATCCTCATAATCTTGTGCAATTAATAATTGATCATCTGCAAATGGCAATGTATATATTGACGTATCCTGAAACTCCAATCCCATCTTTGCACATTTCTTCTGCCAATTTTCCAAAGCATTCTGAATATATATTTTAAATAAAGTGGGTGATAAACTGCATCCTTGTCGTAGTCCTTTTGTTATATGAAATCCTGAAGGAAGTTGTTTCCCAATTTCAATTCTGGAAAAAGAGTTTTCATACAATCTCTTTATTGTCCTAATAATACTGCTACTAATATTGGAGTGTTCTAATGCTTTCCATAATTTTATCAGGGGCACACTCTACAGGGATAATTTACTTTTGTCGTTCGCAAGTTCTCTGTAATGTCCATTCATTGTAAAGCAAATCTACTATCGAGAGATTTAATCAGCAGTATAAGTATAACGCTACGCGTATATAATATCTTACTTACAATATATTAAGTATATCGTAATAATTACTTTTATATACCTAGTAGCTTCAAAACATTCCCGGAATTCGTTTTTATAATTTACAGGATTTGCTACTCTAAATATAATAAATAAATAAATTTACATTGACCTCTTTCATTGCCTTAGGGACGCGGTCAAAAGTTAAACGCCGAGAAAATGGGGAACCAGCGTCGGTTTCTCCTTCACAAAAGTGCTTCAGCACGCCGGTCTGTTTTGGTCCAGGATTTCTTAGCAAAGAATTATGTGACAAAACTGGAACATCCCCCCTGTTCTCCCGACATGACTCCAGCTGACTTGTACTTGATCCTTCGACAGAAATCAACGTTTAAGGGACGGCGTTTTTGTTATGCTACTGACACCATTGAGAATGCGACAGAAGAGCTGAAAAGGGCTTCACAAAATGGTTTCCAGGAAGGTTTTGAACACTTTACAGTCTCTGACAGAAGTGTATAGTTGCACAAGGAAATATTTTTAGGGAAATGTAGCTTAAATGCTTGTATTGCTTTGTATTTCTCAGAAATAAAGTGACCGCGGGAATATTTTGAAGCTACCACGTTGCTGTCAGAGCAGGTTACTGAAAGCGGCGAAGTATGAGGAACGGTAGTGGACGTGGTCCTCATTGCTGACAGGTTTAGGAAAGGGAGGGAGTGCAGTTTTAGGTATGAGACCTTACTTACTTACTTACTCCATGGTGCAGAGTCCTTCTTGAGAAGTTAACTGGTTTGTAGCTAGTCAAGAAATTCCCCGCATTTCACGGAACCCGAAGGTTCATTACCGCACTCACAAGCTTCCGCCACCTATCTCTATCCTGGGCCCGCCCAATCCAGTCCA
>Ga0136643_10003548_pt1 | contig 21065 bp, 24 predicted proteins | sample TergutLab28metaG_FD_96883 | JGI IMG/M metagenome (GOLD analysis project Ga0136643, IMG submission 96883) | Labiotermes labralis P1 segment gut microbial communities from Petit-Saut dam, French Guiana - Lab288 P1 (version 3) (version 3) | ecosystem: Host-associated > Arthropoda: Insects >...
ATTTTTGAAAAGGACTCTTTTCTTTCTTTTGATAAGCCATGATATTCCTCGTATTTCTATTTTTTATTGATTTTCTTTGTTGTTTTCAGAAGATTCCAAGAATTTTGCAAATGGATCAACCTTCTCTTCATTGGAATCGCTTTGTTCATCCGATGGAGTAGCAACACCCAGATTTTTCATTATTTTTTCAAAATCATCACGTTTTTTGAAAGTTAAACCCATTTTTCTCTCCTTATGATAAAAAATTGATAAGTCTATTCTACCATTTTTAGAGCAAAAAGAGCATTTTTATAAATTAAATCATAAAAAGTAAGGTAAAACTTGCATAATAAAAAGAAATTCAGTATAATAATTAAGAATGGTAAGTTGTGTTACACAGCCTATCAATTAAAAATATATTTTTTCTTAAAAGGAGACATTTTAAAATGGCTAAAGAAACATACGACCGTAGCAAACCGCACGTTAACGTCGGAACTATCGGACACGTCGACCACGGTAAAACAACACTTACAGCAGCAATCGTTAAGGTTCTTTCTGATAAAGGACTTGCAGAAGCACGTGACTTCTCATCTATCGATGCCGCTCCAGAAGAACGTGAACGTGGAATCACTATCAACACTGCTCACGTTGAGTACGAAACTGAAAACCGTCACTATGCCCATATTGACGCCCCAGGCCATGCCGATTACGTTAAAAACATGATCACTGGTGCCGCTCAAATGGACGGAGCTATCCTTGTAGTAGCTGCAACTGACGGACCTATGCCACAAACTCGTGAACACATTTTGCTTTCACGTCAAGTTGGGGTTAAATACCTTATCGTATTCTTGAACAAAGCAGACCTTGTTGATGATGAAGAATTGATGGAACTTGTTGAAATGGAAGTTCGTGATCTACTTACAGAATACGACTTCCCAGGAGACGATACTCCAGTTATCGCTGGTTCAGCACTTGGTGCATTGAACGGTGAAGCTCAATGGGTTGAAAAAGTAGAAGAATTAATGGCTACTGTTGACTCATACATCCCAACTCCAGAACGTGATACTGACAAACCTCTTCTTCTTCCAGTCGAAGACGTATTCTCTATCACAGGTCGTGGTACAGTTGCATCAGGACGTATCGAACGTGGTATCGTTCGTGTCAATGATGAAGTTGAAATCGTTGGTATCAAAGAAGAAACTTCTACAGCAGTTGTAACTGGTGTTGAAATGTTCCGTAAAACACTTGAAGAAGGTATGGCAGGGGATAACGTTGGTGTCCTTCTCCGTGGTGTTCAACGTGAAGACATCGAACGTGGTCAAGTTCTTGCTAAACCAGGTTCAATTACACCTCATAAAGTATTTGAAGGTGAAGTTTACGTTCTTTCTAAAGAAGAAGGTGGACGTCATACTCCATTCTTTGACAACTACCGTCCTCAATTCTACTTCCATACAACTGACGTTACTGGTTCAGTAAAACTTCCAGCAGGAACTGAAATGGTTATGCCTGGAGACAACGTGCATATCGACGTTGAATTGATCCACCCAGTTGCCATCGAACAAGGAACTACTTTCTCAATCCGTGAAGGTGGACGTACTGTTGGTTCAGGAATCGTAGCAACAATCAAAGCATAATAATAAAAAAACAACTTTAGGGTTGTTTTTTTATATTAAAAATTATGATAAAATATAATAAAAATACGGGATGAAAGAGATAATGTCAAATGAAGAAAACCAAAGAATTATGGGATAAATCAAAATGGTTCAAGCCACTAGCAATAGTAATTTTTGTTTTGATTATTGTTTTTTTAACAAAATTTAATGTACTTATTGTATTCATTGGATTTTCTATAATAACTTATCTTATTCTATCAATAGTAGAGAATCTACCGTCTACAACTTCTTTATCTAATGATAATAAGAATATGAACAGAACAGTATATGTCACTCAAAATGGGACATCAAAGACTTACTGGTATGATAGTAATGCTATAAGACCAAAAAATAATCTTACAAAAATAGTAACAATGACTGAAGATGTGGCAATTTCACAAGGGAAGCACCATTCAAAAATAGAATAAAAAACAGCATAGCTGTTTTTTATTTTTCTTTTTGTTCAAATACTTCTCTATCCACCAAGGCTTGCATTTGGAAGTAGAATTTTTCTTGTATCATTGGACTGGCGTTCTTGAAGATATTGACATTACGGAGTCCTGATTGGTCTGTGATGGACATTTTGAAACCAGTCAAATTAGGATTAATGATAATCTTAAGCAGGAAGCCCGAGTTAGAGTTAGGGACTTCCTCGAGCAGACGAGTAAACTCAAATGCTCCTGTTTTGTTGACCATGAAAGTCGTGTCTTTGAGTGTGTATTTCTTGATTTTAGGCGAGAGCGAATAGGTGTAATTGCTGTCGTCAAAGTGTTTTTCTGTAATAAAAGCCATAATGTCTCCTATAATATTTTCTTTAATTGGTTTGTAAAGGTATCCACCTCTTGACTGGTGTTCAATTCAGAGAAGGATACCCTTATATTTTCTCTGAGTTTTGGGGAATCAGTACCGTAAACAGCTTCTAAAACGTGAGAGGGTTCTACCGTTCCTGCAGTGCAGGCAGATCCTGTCGAGATGGCAATGTTTGACAAGTCAAACTGTGTGAGAAGTAAGTCATGGTTGGTATTAGAGATTCCAAGGTTGAGGATATGAGGTAAGGATTGTCCAAATTGATTGATATAGATGTCAGTACCAGTTAGATTATCTAGCAAGCGTTGATTGAGTTTTTCAATGTGATCATAGTTTTTAGCCATCTTGTCATAAGCAATCTCTAAAGCTTTGGTCATACCTACAATGGAAGCGAGATTTTCTGTCCCTGCACGATGTTTTTCTTCCTGCTCACCTCCATGAATGAGAGGGTCAAAGAGAATGTTTTCCTTATGATAGAGAAAACCTACACCCTTTGGCCCGTGGAACTTATGCCCTGTCGCAGAGAATAAATCAATCTTGAACTCTTTTGGAGAAAAAGGGATTTTCCCCATGACTTGTACGGCATCAACATGAAAAATGGCCTGATGATTTTCAAGGAGTCGCCCGACCTCTGCAATAGGCAGGAGTTGTCCTGTCTCATTGTTAGCAGCCATCATAGAAACTAAGAGGGTGTCAGAACGTAATGACTCTTTGATGAGCTCGGATGTATAGGAACCGTCCGAATGAGGTGAGACAAGAGTAATGTCAAATCCATGTCGATTTTTCAAATAGCTCAGAGCCTTTAGCACGGAGGGATGCTCTATAGATGTAGCGATGAGATGCTTCCCCATGTCTTGATGAGCCAGAGCATAGCCAATGATGGCTGTAGAATTAGACTCAGAACCACCTGAGGTGAACGTAATCTGACGAGGATTAGCTTCCAATAGATGGGCAAGACTTTCACGACTTTCACGAAGTACCTGACTGGCCTTGCGACCTAGAGTGTGTACACTAGAAGGATTACCATAGACGGTGTTTAAGGTTTGGGTCATTGCTTCAATGACTTCTGGAAGTAAGGGTGTTGTCGCAGCGTTATCTAAATAAATCATGATTTAGTCCTGATTTTTCTTATGCTCAAAGAGTGGAGAGACAGGACGCCCCTCATGGATACGGAGGATGGCACTTGCGATATAGTCGGCAGAGGTAATGTATTTCACATTTTTTGGTTTTTGATTCTCGGTGGATACAGAATCTGTCACAAGAATTTCTTTAATGTCTGTTTGATCAAGGATTTCAGCAGCGTTGTCTGAGAAGAGTCCGTGACTAGATACAGCGTAAATTTCACTTGCTCCTGCTGCTTTCACCACTTCAGAAGCATTGGCAAATGTGGTGGCAGTATTAAGAATGTCGTCAATAAGAATGACTTTTTTACCTTGAACATTACCAATGACATAACCATTTTCACGTTGGCGATCATCTTCTTCATAATCAACGATAGCGATAGGAGCTTCGAGGTACTCCGCAAGACTACGAGCACGCTTGATTCCTGAGTTTTTAGGAGCGACAACGACCACATCATCTCCGGTAAGTCCCTTTTCTTGATAGTAGTTGGCGAAGAGTGGTACGGTAAAGAGATTATCAGCAGGAATGTCAAAGAATCCTTGAACTTGTACCGCATGAATATCGAGAGTGAGGACACGATCTACCCCTGCCTTGACCAACATGTCAGCGACTAACTTTGCTGTGATGGGTTCACGTGGGTTGGCTGTACGGTCTTGACGAGCATATCCAAAATAAGGAATGACAGCACAAACAGATCTTGCAGATGCACGACGACAAGCGTCAATCATAATCAACAATTCCCATAGATAATCATTGACGGGAGCGTTGGTTGATTGAATGATATAGACATCTTGATTTCGGACAGAGTCCTCCATGTTGATGGAAATTTCACCATCCAAGAATTGCTTAGAAGTCACCTTGCTCAGAGGGACTTGGGTGTAGGCACTGATTTTTTCAGCTAATTCAGGATTAGAATTAAGGGAAAAAAGCTTGAGATGAGAATCAGAATAGGTCATGATTTTCCTTCACTTTCAAATGAATTTTATAATTCTATTTTAGCAAAAAAGCCTTAGAAATCATAGCTTTTATTATTTCAGTTTGGTCTTGATTTTTATTTTTTCTTGTGATATAATACACAAGGTAAATGTTTTACTATTTATATTTAATTTCAAAGGAGAAATGAAAATGAACAAAAAAGTTATTGGACTTTTAGCCGTATCAACTCTTGCACTTACAGGATTGACAGCTTGTGGAAGTAACAATTCAAGTACATCATCAAGTAGCGACAAAGTTGAAGCCTACACAGGAGCAACTGCAGGAACTACATCATTTGATAATTTACAAAAGGGGCTTTCAGCAAATGGAGCATGGATCAATGCTATCACAGCTGATATGAACGCTTCAGGAAAAACTCTGACAGTTGATGGAACTTTCCATAATGAAAAAGACAAAACAACTGATGCTCGTAAATTAGCACTATACACTCAAGATTCAAACAAGGTTGTTACTAAACGCTTTGTATTGACAGTTGATAAATTGGTTGTAAATTCACCAGGATTCTACATTTCTAACGGAACTGTAAAAGGGAATGTTGAAGTAAATGCAGATGGATTCTACGGTCAAACAGGTAAAGGTGTGGCTGGAGAAGCTACTATCGAAGGTAACTTAACATTCAAGACTCAAGCTCAACTTGATGCTTACAACAAATTGGATGCAACTAAGAAGGTAAAAGTAACTGGAACAGTTGAAGTTGCTAAATAATAATAAATCAAGACCCTTAGGGTCTTTTTTTGTTAAAATAGAAATATGTTAAAAATCTATAATACATTAAATGCTCAAATTGAAGAGTTCAAGCCTATAACAGAAGGTCAAATCAACATGTATGTTTGTGGGCCAACGGTTTATAATTATATTCATATCGGGAATGCACGTTCGAGCGTGGCTTTTGACGTTATTCGTCGTTATATGGAGTATTGTGGCTATAAGGTCAACTATATCTCTAACTTTACAGATATTGATGACAAGATTATCCGTGCTGCAGCCGAGAATAAGATGACACCCAAAGAATTAGCGGATAAGTTCATTGAGGCATTTAGGGAAGATACGCAAGCTTTGGGTATTAAATCAGCAACGAAAAACCCTCGTGTCATGGATTATATGGAGCAAATCATTGAATTTGTTCAGATTTTGATGGATAAGGGCTACGCCTATGAATCTCAGGGAGATATCTATTTCCGTGTGGATAAAGCTAAAAACTACGGTAAATTAGCCAACAAAACACTGGAAGATTTGCAAGTTGGAGCTTCAGGTCGTGTAGATAATGAAAGTCAACTCAAGGAAAATCCTTTAGATTTTGCCCTATGGAAATCTACAGATAATGTTGCCGAAGGGACTTGGTGGTCATCTCCTTGGGGTAATGGACGTCCCGGTTGGCACATCGAATGTTCAGTCATGGCAACGGAGATCTTAGGAAATATTATTGATATTCATGGAGGTGGAGCAGATTTAGAGTTTCCTCATCATACCAATGAAATTGCTCAATCCGAAGCAAAGACAGGACAAAAATTTGCTAATTATTGGATGCACAACGGATTTGTCAATGTTGATGGAGAAAAGATGTCCAAGTCTCTAGGAAATTTCAAGACGGTTCATGAAATGCTTGAAGTGGTTAATCCACAAGTTTTGCGTTTCTTTTTGGCAACGACACATTATCGTCGCCCTATAAATTTCACACCTGAAGCATTACAGGATGCAGAGAACAACGTAGAAAAGATAAAGAATGCTTGGCGGAATTTGAGTGAAAATCAGGCGAATTTGTCAGATTTAGAAAATTTCAAATCTGATTTTATACAAGCCATGAATGAGGATTTCAATATTGCCAATGGTCTGACTGTTTTTTATGATTTTCTTTCGTGGGTCAATCAAGGCAATGGTGGAGTAGAAGTCAAACAATTTTTCCAAGATGTGTTGACTATTTTGGGTCTGACATTTGAAGAAGAAGTCTCACTTGATGCAGATATTGAAGTACTTATACAAGAACGCCAAATGGCTCGTGCAAATAAAGATTTTGCTCGCTCGGATGAGATTCGTGATCAGCTTAAGGCACAGGGAATCATCCTTGAGGATACACCACAAGGTGTGCGTTGGCATAGAGAGTAGGAACGAATGAAAAGAAAAGATGCAGAATTACTTAATGGTATCGCTCTGGCTTATATCGGAGATGCCATTTATGAAGTGGCTATTCGCCAGTATCTTCTTGAAAAAGGATTGACTCGTCCCAATGATTTGCAGAAAAATGCTGTGAAATATGTATCAGCGAAAGCTCAGGCTTTTCTCATTTCTCAAATGGAGGAAGCTCATATCTTGACAGATGAGGAGGCGATTTATTTCAAGCGTGGGCGTAATGCTCATTCTAAGACATCAGCGAAGAATACAGATGTGGTCACCTATCGTATCTCAACTGGATTTGAAGCGGTACTAGGTTATCTTCATTTAACAGAGCAGGCAGAACGCCTAGAGGAGTTGTGCCAGTATTCTATAGAGGAGATTGAGAAGCGAAATATTTCCTAAATGTATTATTTTGCTGTAGAATGGAAAAAATGTATAGAGTAATCGTAATGTATGGGCTAAATGAGCCATGGTATTTCTTTGATGATTGGAAAAAGGACATCACGGAAATCTTTGAATTTGAAGATTTTTACCCCGCACTCAAATGCTATAAGGCACAGTGGTTAGAGATGAGCCATTCTCACTCAGAATATACTTCTAGAGATGATCTGACAACAGCCTTTTGGGAGCTTGGGGATGAAGAGTGGTGCGATGAGTGTGGCGAGATGATTCAACATTATCATGGTCTGGCATTACTGGAAGATTGGCAGTTATTGCCCCAAGAAAAGAAACGATGGGCCTATGAGAAAAAATCTCGTCAAGTTCCAAAAAAATCCTGTCCTAACCGTAACAATCTGAAAGAAGATGAAACGAGAGATGACTAGAGATTGAAAAAAAGATTCAATTACGATAAAATATAAGAATAAAACTCGAAGGTCAAGGCTCGAGAAATATGTGAAATGTCATGTATTTTTCTGTAGTCTTGATTTTTTATTTGAGAAAAATAGGAGAAAATATGAATTTTCAAGAATCTTATGATGTCATTGTGGTAGGTGCAGGTCATGCAGGAGTGGAGGCTGCACTTGCTTCTGCACGTATGGGAAGCAAGACCCTGCTTTTGACCATTAATCTTGACATGTTGGCATTCATGCCTTGTAACCCCTCTATTGGTGGTTCTGCCAAAGGGATTGTGGTGCGTGAGATTGATGCCTTAGGTGGGCAGATGGGTGTCAATATTGACCAGACCTATATTCAAATGAAAATGCTCAATACAGGTAAAGGACCTGCTGTGCGTGCCTTACGTGCTCAAGCAGATAAAGATTTGTACGCTCAAACCATGAAAAAAACAGTTGAAGATCAGGGAAATCTGACTCTTCGTCAAGGTATGGTTGAAGAGTTGTTGGTAAAAAACGAGCAAATTGTTGGAGTACGTACAGCAACAGGGTTACAATATGGAGCGAAGGCAGTAATTGTTACAACTGGTACAGCTTTGCGTGGGGAAATTATTATCGGAGAGCTTAAATATTCCTCAGGGCCAAATAATTCGCTGGCTTCTGTCGGATTAGCGGATAATCTGAGACAACTTGGTTTTGAGATAGAACGCTTTAAGACGGGGACACCGCCTCGTGTTTTGTCTTCATCTATTGATTACGATAAGACAGAGATACAGCCGGGGGATAAAGCACCCAATCATTTTTCTTATCTTTCTAAGGATGAAGATTATCTGCAAGAACAAATCCCTTGCTGGCTGACCTATACAACAGAGTCTAGTCATGACATTATCAATCAAAATCTTCACCGTGCACCCATGTTTTCTGGTATAGTAAAAGGTGTGGGTCCACGTTATTGCCCGTCTATCGAGGATAAGGTGGTTCGGTTTTCAGATAAACCCCGTCATCAACTTTTCTTAGAGCCTGAAGGGCGAAATACAGAAGAAGTTTATGTCCAAGGATTATCTACAAGTCTACCTGAAGATGTACAATTTGACTTGCTTCAATCGATTCCCGGACTTGAAAATGTACAAATGATGCGTCAAGGCTATGCCATTGAATATGATGTGGTCTTGCCTCATCAGCTTCGTCCAACACTTGAAACTAAGCTTATCTCTGGTCTCTTTACTGCGGGTCAAACCAATGGAACATCAGGTTATGAAGAAGCTGCAGGTCAGGGATTGGTAGCAGGAATCAATGCCAGTCTGAAAATCCAAGGGAAACCAGAGTTTATACTTAAACGGAGTGAGGCTTACATAGGGGTCATGATTGATGATTTGGTGACCAAAGGAACGCTTGAACCCTATCGTCTCTTGACTTCTCGTGCAGAATATCGTCTGATTCTCCGTCATGATAATGCCGATATGCGATTGACTGAGAGGGGACGAGAAATTGGACTTGTGGATGATTCTCGTTGGCTGATTTTTGAAAATAAAAAAGCTCAATTTGAGCATGAAATGACACGCCTCAACAAAGAAAAACTAAAACCCTTGCCTGAAGTTCAAGAAAAATTGAAAACGATGGGACAGGGTATAATTAAAGATGCCATGACAGGTATTGAATTTCTCAAGCGTCCTGAGGTTTCTTATGAGGATGTCTGCCGATTTATTGGACAATCCGATCAAGAAATTGACCGAACAGTTATTGAACTGATTGAAACCGAAGTAACCTATGAAGGTTATATCAAAAAAGCCATGGAACAAGTGGAAAAGATGCACCGTTTAGAGTCCAAACGTATCCCTGATAATATGGATTGGGATGCTTTGGATTCCATTGCGACAGAAGCTCGACAAAAATTCAAGAAAATTAATCCTGAAACTCTAGGACAAGCCAGTCGTATTTCAGGTGTCAATCCCGCAGATATTTCCATATTGATGGTGTATTTGCAAGGTAAAAATAAAAAGAATAAAGAAAAGGAAAATGAGTAAGATAAAAAATATAATTTTCGATTGGGACAATACCCTTTTTCCTTTCAAAAAATATTGGGACATTGCCCATAGGCGACTCTTTGAAGATGTCGTTGCACAGGATAATGTAGATGCAGATACTTTTATGGAAAAATACAAATATTTTGATGAATTATATTTTCCAAAAGTCTTATCTCATGAATGGACCATTGAACGAATGCGTGAAGAGCGGTTACGTTCAACGTTGAAGCATTTTGATATGTCTTACACAGAGGAATTTATCCAATATTTTTTTGATGATTTTTTGGTTGAATTACTAGAAACTGTAAGCCCGAATATTGAACTCCGAGCAAGACTGGAAGAACTTTCTAAACAGTATCAATTTGCTATACTATCAAATGGTGAAAGTAAGGAACAGCGAGATAAAATTAAGGCTTATGGATTTGAAGGATTATGCCCTGTTTATATATCGAGAGAGACGGGATTTACAAAGCCTGATGAGCGTGCCTTTATAAATGTCTTAGAAAAGGAAAATTATCAAGCAGAAGAGACTTTGATGATTGGAGATTTATATGATCATGATATTGAACCTGCTCAAAAACTAGGATTACAAACAGCTTATATAAACAAAGAAAAAGGGAGAAGAGCTGATTTTGAGTTTAATGATATAGAAGAAGTGCTCGAATTTTTGGAAAAATAAAACAGCAGTAGTTATGGCTGTTTTTTATTGTCTGAGGCTTGCAAATATATATATATATATAATACAGTATGTAACACAAAAAAATTATTGGAGAAATTATCATGGAAAATCAAAATTCTAACTCACACAACACAATGTATCTTATTGCAGCCATTCTTAACTGGGTAACACTAGGAGGAACTTTTTTGTTGAATATTCAAAACCCAGTAGCAGCCATCATTGCAGTAATTATCATGGCTTGTTGGACTGTTCCCATGACTATCCGCATTCACAAAAATCAACGTGATATGACTAGAAAGCACACTGCTCTAGGAGTATGTACATTACTCTTCATCAACATTATCTCAGGTATCTTGATTCTTGTAGCGGATGCACAAGTTAAAAAAGAAGCATAAAAAGCGAGTCATCGCTTTTTATTTTGGAATTGAGATGGATTTCAGGGTATTATCTGCTTGAATTTCATAAACGGAATCACTGATAATGATGATATTTCCTGAAATGTACGACTTGTATTTTATGTTATTAGTCATAGTAAACCTCCTCTCTTTTGTATATTAATTATCTACAATTATTTTATCATCTATTTCTAATAAACTAAAATGAAATACAAAAATAATTGACAAATGAATGGAGTCATGATAGAATAAAGAAGTTGAAAAGTAGAAGCACCCGCTTCTCGCCTTAGTAGCAATAGCTCTGGGCTGACAAATGAAAGATTCATAACGGACTTATTCATTTAGCGGGGTATCTATTGACGGTATCTCGCTTTTCTTTTCAAACAAAATTATAGGAGGGAAAAGAAATAGCAAAACAAGACAACCGTAAACCTTTGATGAACGAACAAATTCATGCAAAGGAAGTACGACTTATCGGTGCAGATGGCGAACAACATGGGGTAACACCTATTGCTGACGCTCTCTCACAAGCTGAAACTTTGGACATGGACTTGGTCTTGATTTCCAATCAAGAACCACCTGTTGCAAAAATCATGGACTATACGAAATTCATGTTTGAGCAGAAGAAAAAAGACAAAGAAGCCAAGAAGAAACAATCAACAGTTACTTTGAAGGAAATTCGTCTTAGTCCAGTTATTGACAAGCATGACTTTGATACTAAGTTAGGTCAGGCAGTCAAATTCCTTGAAAAAGGAAATAAAGTCAAAGTTTCTATTCGGTTCAAAGGTCGTATGATTACTCACCAAGATGTGGGTAGAAAAGTCCTTGATGATTTCGCAGAAGCAACTAAAGATGTTGCAACTGTGGAACAAAAAGCTAAAATGGATGGCCGTCAAATGTTCTTACAGCTCGGACCCATTAAAAAATAGTTCCTCGCTGGTCCATTCTTGCTAAATTGCTAAAGCAATAAGGCGAATGGCTCTCGGATCCATTAAAAATAAGTCCTCGTTAGAACATGGCATCGAAAAAAATAAAATAATAGGGAGAATAAAAATGCCTAAACAAAAAACACATCGTGGTTCTGCTAAACGTTTCAAACGTACTGGTTCAGGTGGATTGAAACGCTTCAGTGCGTACACATCTCACCGTTTCCACGGGAAAACTAAAAAACAACGTCGTCATTTGCGTAAAGCCTCTATGGTATCACGTGGAGACTTCCGCCGTATCAAACGTATGGTTGCGACTATGAAATAATCTTTGATTATTTCTAAGGAGCAATCACCGTTGCTGAAGCAATGCTTCGGCAGGTGGACTATGCGTTAAGCAATCACCGTTGTTGAAGCAATACTTCGGCAGGTGGGCAATGCGTTAAGATATAAAAATTACTGCTTACAAATTTCTAGTAATTTTTATTCAATTCAGAAAAATAAAATTTCATTAAAAAGTTAAGAATTAAAGGAGAACACAAATGGCACGTGTTAAAGGTAGCGTTGCAACTCGCAAACGCCGTAAACGTATATTAAAACTTGCAAAAGGTTACTATGGAGCGAAACATACACTCTTCCGTACAGCCAAAGAACAAGTAATGAACTCATATTACTATGCATTCCGTGATCGTCGTCAAAAGAAACGTGACTTCCGTAAATTATGGATTGCACGTATCAATGCGGCAGCTCGTATGAATGGATTGTCTTACAGCAAAATGATGCACGGACTTAAACTCGCAGAAGTTGAAGTTAATCGTAAAATGCTCTCAGCTATCGCTATTGATGATCCAAAAGGATTTGAAAAATTAGCAGATACAGCTAAGAAAGCCTTGAGTAAATAAAAATCACCTTACAGTGATTTTTTTATTTGGGAAATAAAAATATCAATAATAATGTCGCTCAAAATTAATAAATCCTTGACAAATGAGAACGCTTGCATTATAATAAGAATGTATCATTTAAAGTTGGGAGAAAAAGATGAGGAGCTTGCTTTTCGTACAAAGGGGACTGAGCAGTCTGATTGATTTGATTGTTGTTTATCTGCCTTGTCTGTTTCTTGCATCAATTGTATTCAAAAGCAATGCCAGTTTTGCTAGTCTGAGTTCAGCAGTCATGTTTTGCATTTATAATGTGGTTGCAGTGTCGAACTTTGAAGGACGCACTATTGGTAAATACTTTGCAAGATTAAAAGTTCAAACGCCCTCTCCTAATTTTTTAGATGTGGGACAACGAGAATTTGCGAAATTATTATATTTTCTGCCTTTCATGGTAGGACTCGTTATTCTCTCTATCTCTTGTATCATGTATGCCTTGAGTGGTAAGTTCTTGCATGATTGGATAGGAAAAAGTCAGGTGGTTGTTTATGGCAAATCTTAGTACACTCCCTTTAGCGTTTCTATTCATAGGAACCATTGTTGTAGCTTATATTATCGCATGGTTCTATCGTAATGATTATGAGCCTAGACGGTATTTGAAAGCCTATTTAATTTATGGTGTGCCCTTATTGATAGTAGGGCTGATATTGCACGTGAAAATTATATTGATTATAGGTATTTATTTATTCGGAAGTATTGTCTTGGTCTTCCGTAATCAGCATTATTTTGATAAAAATTTTAAGAAATAATTTATTGTTAGGAGCAAAAAATTGGAAACATATCTATCATACAGCGATTGGACGATTTCACAGAATCAGTTTAATCCCAATTATCTAGGTAAAACAGAATCTATCATGTGTTTAGGTAACGGTTATATGGGGACACGTAGTGCCGAAGAAGAAATGTATAACCATACCACACGCAATACATTTGTTGCAGGGACCTTTAATACTTTTGACGAAAATGAAGTGACAGAGCTTCCTAATGTGCCTGATATGTGGCAAATAGAGGTTTATGTCAATGGAGATCGCTTCCACCTCAATAAAGGAGTAGTAGAGAGCTATAAGAAAACGCTCAATCTCAAAAATGGGGAATTGACACGTCACTTCATTTGGAAGCATAAGGGTTATCATTTGAGTTTCCAATTCCGACGTTTTGTCTCTAAGGAAAATCGTCACTTGATGGCAAGTCAAGTCAAGATTGAAAACTTGACAGACCAAACCTTGAAGTTAGAAGTACGTTCAGGTATTGATGGTCAGGTTACTAATAGTGGAAGTCAGCATTTTACAGATGGGGACAAGGGTCTAGTGGATGGTAAATACATTCAAATGATGCCACAAACCACTCATTCTAAGATTGACTTTGTGCTTTCTATGGCACATTATTTCTCAGCTAAGGATATGATTCAACGTCCAGAAACGGGACGACGTAGTTTTTACGGCATTTATAAATTTGAGCTAGTAGGAAATAGCACAGAAACTATTGAAAAACGTGCCAATATCTTTACATCTATTGATAATGATTTGGCAAACCACTCGATCAAAGCCATGCGTGATATTGCTATAGAAAATCTAGAGTATTTTGAACAATTTACCTTTGATCAACTTCTCGAGCAATCGGCACAATCATGGCAAGAGATTTGGGATAAGCATCCAATCACGATTGAGAGTATGAATCCTAAAGATCAGTTGGCTGTTCGCTTTGCTCAATATCATCTGCACGTGATGACACCCGGTCATGATGAACGCATGAACATTGGAGCCAAAGGATTGTCAGGAGAAGGTTATAAGGGGCATACCTTCTGGGATACAGAAATCTTCATGTTACCTTATTTCACCTTTACCCATCCAAAAATCGCAAGAAGATTGGTTACTTATCGTTATCTAGGACTTGAAGGAGCACATAAGAAGGCTTCAAGCAATGATTATGATGGGGCTCAGTATCCTTGGGAGGCGGCGTGGCCGGATGATGGAGAAGTGACTCCGGTATGGGGAGCTGCAGATATTGTTACAGGTCAACCGACAAAAATTTGGTCAGGATTTATCGAGCAACACATCACATCAGATGTGGCAATAGGAATTAAGCAGTACCTAGATGTTACAGGAGATGAGAAATTTGCCCGACGCAGAGGATACGAAATTCTCATTGATACAGCTAAGTTTTGGGCAAGTCGTCTGGACTACAATGAAGATAAAGACATCTATGAGATTAATGGTGTTATCGGTCCAGATGAGTATAAGGAACACATCAATAATAATGCCTATACCAATTATACGGCTCACTGGAACATTGAATATGCCATTCAGTTGATTGATTATCTGGCTGAGCAAAAACCAGAAATTTACAAAAAATTAGATAAAAAATTTGATTTAAGACCCTTGCAAGAAAAGCTGGCTGAGAAATTACCCAAACTTTTCCTGCCAGAGCCCAATTCAGAAGGAATTATTCCTCAGGATGACAGTTACCTGAGCAAGAGGATTCTTGATTTAAGCAAGTACAGAACAACTGATGGCGTGGATGGGCTCTTCCATGATTATAATCTGGATCAAGTCAATCAAATGCAAATTACCAAACAAGCAGACGTCTTGTTGCTGGTACTCTTGTTTGAAGATTTGTTTGACAAGGACTTAAAACTCAAAAACTTTGACTATTATGAGCCTAAGACAACACATGATAGTTCATTGAGTTTATCGACACATGCCATATTATCAGCCGACCTAGGAAAAGTGGATCAGTCTTATGAATTTTTCCAAAAGGCAATCAGTATCGATATGGGGGAATATATGAAATCCTCAGATGCTGGAATCCATGCTGCTAGTCTCGGGGGAATATGGCAAATGACCGTTTATGGTTATGGTGGGGTGCGTATGATTGACGGGAAACTCCGCATTGAGCCACATCTACCAGATGAATGGTCAAGCTTGAGCTTTGGTATTGACTATCAGGAACAGGCATTATCAATTAAGGTTACAAAAAATGACTTTACCATCTCAAAAGTTGAGAATGGAGAGCCTGTTACTTTTATCCATAAAGGAGAAGAAGTAACACTTGTAAATACATTAACAATTTCCATATAAGGAGGGAAATAGAAATGAAACTTTGGAAAAAATTATTGATCAGCGGTGTTGTTGCTTTTGCAGCAGTAGCCCTTGTTGCTTGTGGGAACAGCAAGAATTCTTCAAGCAGTAAAGAACTTACCATCGGATACTGGAAAGGTTCCGATACGGAAAATGCAGCCTTTGACAAATTGGTGAAACAATTTGAAAAAGACAACGGTGTTACAGTAAAAACAAAAGTTTATACTGACATTACTACACAACTTCCAACAGACCTCTCTGCTGGAACAGCCCCAGATGCGTTCTACATCGACTCAAGCTACTTCCCTTATCTTCAATCACAAGGTGTTTTGAATGATTTGAGTGGTGTAGTTAATAAAGATGATTTCTATCCTACTATCGCTAAAGCATTTGAAAGTGACGGAAAACTCTATGCGGCACCTAAAGATGTTTCAACTCTTGCAATCTATGTCAATAAAGACATCTTTGCAAAAGCAGGAATTGATGAAAGCTCTATTCCTAAATCATACGAAGACTTTATCAAATGGGCACCATCAGCACAAGCTAAAATTGATGCCGCTTATGGACCAGGTAAAGTTTACTTGATGAACGTGAATGCAGACTTAAACCGTCAATGGCAATTCTTGTCAGCTGGAGATCAAAACCCTATCACAAGTGATGGAAAATCTGATCTTTCAAACCCTACAATCTTGAAAAATATGCAAACAGTTGTTGATATGTTCAATACTGGAGCCGTTGCTACTCCTCAACAAGTAGGAGCAGGAGATGAAGGTGCAGCGTTTGGTAATGGTAAATATGCCATGGCCTTGACAGGAAACTGGAACTATCAAGTTTTCAAAACTCAATATAAAGGACTTAACTTTGATGTTATCCCTAACATGACATACCAAGGTAAAGAAATGACTATGCAATATACTGTTGGTTGGGGTGAATACAAAGATACTAAAGCTAAAGATTTAGCTGACAAATGGATTCAATTTGTAACAGGTAAAGATGGAATGACTACATGGACAAATGGTGTAGGAACACTTGCTACACGTCCTGATGTTGCTAATAACTCTACATTCTTGAAAGAAAATCCAATGCTTCAAGTTCACCAAGATGCAATCAAAAATGCAGTGGCTTGGCAAGACGGTGTAAATGTTACAACAGTTGCTAACTCATACGGAAACTACATCACTAACGTATTCAAAAAAGGTGCGACAGCAGATGACCTCAAGAGTGCAATGCAAAAAGCTGACACGGAAGCAAACAGCAAGATTTCAAAATAAAATAAAAGTACAATCTACTTTCAAAATTTAATTAGAAATAGAAGAAGGTGGTCATCAATCACCTTCTTTATATTTTGAGGCGTCAGAAACGCCGAGAAAGAAAAAAATTATGGAAAAAAAGAAATACAAAACTTCAAAGAGACAAAGAGGAGAGATGCTTCAGGGGTATGCCTTCTTAGCCCCTGCTTTGCTTGTGATTCTCGTCTTCTTTATCCTCTCTATCTTGTTTGCAGTTTATCTGTCATTCAATGATGTGAACATGATTGCACATACCTATCAGTGGAATAGCTTCAGAAACTACAGTAATCTATTGACGGATGGTCAGTTGGTGCGTGCCTTACAAAACACAGGATTCTTTGCTCTGATTGTTGTACCTGTACAAACCATTATTGCACTCGTTATGGCGTATGTCTTGGCTAATCGAGAAGTCAAAGGAAAAACATTCTTCCGCTTGATTTACTTCTTGCCAACCTTGACTTCATCTGCGGCATTGACGATGATTTTCATGTTCATTTTCAATCTTAATGGACCAATCAATGGAATGTTAGAGGGGTTGCATATTATCAATTCCCCTATCAACTTCATCAATGACACCAACTGGACGTTGCGAGTCATCATGGCTATGAATATATGGTCAACGGTGCCTTACTTCATGACCATTTATTTGGCGTCATTGGTTGACTTGCCATATAGTTTATATGAGGCAGCAGATATTGATGGAGCAAATGCTTTCCAAAAACTTCGTTTCATTACAATTCCTCATTTACGTCCCATTACTACCTTTGTCCTTTTGACAGGTATTATCGGAACTTTCCAAATGTTCGACCAAGCCTACATCTTCTCAAATGGAACGGGTGGGCCTGAGAACTCTACATTGACCGTCAGCCTCTTGATTTATCAATATGCCTTTGGTCAAAATAATCAAATGGGATATGCAGCAGTGCTTGCAATTATCCTTGCTGTCATCATCTTTATTGTGACACGTCTTGCAGAAAAATTGAATGGAGGTAATGGTCTTGAAAACAACTAAACAAAAAGTAATAAAAGTCATTCTCTATGTTGTTTTGATTGGTTATGCCATCATTACATTTTATCCGTTCTTATGGGCGATTGCAGCATCATTTAAGCCACTTTCAGAGATAACAAGTGGGAACCTCTCGCTCTTCTCTAAGCATTTCACAGCAGAGCAATATGCCTTTCTTTTCAGTCCTGCATCAGGGTCTATGTTTGTACAGTGGCTCATTAACTCTGTCATTGTAGCGACTATTGGGACAGCTCTTAATCTATTCTTGAACACCATGGCAGGATATGCACTGGCTCGTCTTTCCTTCCCGGGTCGTCAAAAGATTTATTATGGAATATTAGCCATGATGATGGTTCCTGCTCAGGTTTTATTGATTCCTAATTACTTGATTATCAACAGTCTAGGGATGATGGATAGTTTTAGTGCTTTGATTCTACCTGCTGCTATCAATATTTCAAATATTTTTATGATGCGTCAATTCTTCTTGAATTTCCCATCAGATGTGGAAGAAGCAGCACGGATTGATGGACTTTCACGTGTAGGTACATTTTTCAGAATTGTCATGCCTTTGGCAAAACCTTCTATTGCAACGCAAGCAGTCTTTGTCTTTATGGGATTCTGGAATAACTTCCTCTCTCCAATGCTTTATTTAAAAACACAAAGCAATTTTACTTTGACTGTCGGTCTTCAACTCCTTCAATCATCTGACCAAGGAGGTCAGATGTGGAATCGTGTCATGGCCGCTTCGACAATAACCATTATTCCAATCGTCATTCTCTATATCATCTTTAATAATTATTTCTTGCATGGTATAAGAATGGACGGAGAAAAATAGGATTTGAAAGAAAAAGAGGAAAAATAAATGACAACATTAAGTCTTAAAAATGTATATAAAAAATACCCCAAGGTTGATCACTATGCAGTAGAAAACTTTAACTTAGACATTAAAGAAAAGGAATTTATTGTATTTGTAGGTCCATCTGGATGTGGGAAATCAACAACTTTGCGTATGATTGCAGGTCTTGAAGATATTTCTGAAGGAGAGCTTTATATTGACGATACTATTGTCAATGATGTCTCACCTAAAGACCGTAACATCGCCATGATTTTCCAAAACTATGCCCTATATCCACACATGACCGTGTTTGATAATATGGCTTTTGGATTGAAGCTAAGAAAATACAAAAAAGATGAAATCAAAAAACGTGTAGAAGAAGCTGCAGAAGTGCTTGGACTGACTGATTTGTTAGATCGCAAACCTGCGGATATGTCTGGGGGACAACGTCAGCGTGTCGCCATGGGACGTGCCATTGTCCGTGACGCTAAGCTCTTCCTCATGGACGAACCTTTATCTAACTTAGATGCCAAACTCCGTGTCACCATGCGTGCAGAAATTGCTAAGCTTCACCGTCGTATTGAAGCTACAACTATCTACGTTACTCATGACCAGACAGAAGCGATGACTTTGGCAGACCGTATCGTCATCATGTCTGCAACCCAAAACCCTGAAGGTTCAGGAACCATTGGACGAGTAGAGCAAATCGGTAGCCCGCAAGAACTCTATAATGAACCTCGCACGAAATTTGTAGCAGGATTCATCGGAAGTCCGTCTATGAATTTCTTTGAAGTAACAGTAAACGGTTCTAAAATCTCAGATGGAGACAATTTTGAAATAGATCTTCCCGAAGGTAAAGCTAAATTCCTGAAGGAAAAAGGATACGAAGGTAAAAAAGTAACAATGGGTATCCGTCCAGAAGATGTATCTATCTCAGAATTGACTGCCTTGGCTTATCCGAATACACAGATTGAGGCAGAAATTGTGGTTTCAGAGCTTCTAGGAGCCGAAACAATGCTCTATGCAAAAGTAGGTCAAACGGAGCTTGTTTCACGTGTAGGAGCCAAAGACATTCATCAACCCGGAGAACACCTTACAATGACAATCAATCTCAATAAAGCACACTTCTTTGACATTGATACAGATATTAGAATTGTAGAGTAGGAGAAAGTATGACAGATTTTACTTTAACCTTAGACGATTTGGGAAGTAAAAAAACTGGCAACATTGAAACCCTATTTGCTCAGGCAAATGGGTTTCTTGGTATTCGTGCCAGTGATCCCATCTTAACGGAAGAAGCCACACCGGGTTCATTTGTTAATGGTTTCTATGAGAGTCATGAAATCATCTATGGAGAAATGGCTTATGGTTATGCCAAAAACCATGAAACCATGGTCAAACTCTTTGATTTACGGACAATGGAAATCAAGAACGATAAGGAAGTTTTTAATCAGTTGATGAGTAAAGATTTGCAAGTTCAGATGGACAAAGGAATTTTGGTGGAAAAATACATCTACCAGACTCCGTCAGGAAAGCAAATTCAGATTGATATAGAAAGTTTTACCAGCCATGCTCAGTCTACTGTTTATACCCAAAGAATCATACTGACTGCAATCAATTTTTCAGGGTCTGTACACTTTTTGAAAGAAGCCAAGCATATTGAACCTCTCGATACGGAAGAAGAGGATCCTCGTGTGCGTGAAGCCAGTATTAAGATGAATGTCAAAGGGAACAAATACACAACCCTAAACAGTCAGCTTTCTCTCTATACTAAGTTTGATGTTATTGATGAAAATATTCAACTGGAAGAAGGAAAAAGTCAAAATTTCACAGCTTTTTATCAAATTTCTCGTGACAATTCTTTTGAACAATGTGATTATGAAAGCTTGAAAAATCAACAAATTCAGATATTCCAAGATTTTTGGAAAATCTCTGACATTGTCATTGAAGGCGATGAAAAGCTTCAAAAAGGAATCCGTGTTAATCTTTATCATCTCTTTAACTCTGCAGGGCGTGATGGATATACAAACTTTGGTGCCAAAGGTCTGACGGGAGAAGGGTATGAAGGGCATTATTTCTGGGATACGGAGATGTACCTCTTGCCATTCTTTACCTATACACAGCCAGACATTGCCAAGGCTCTCTTGTCTTATCGTTTAGACAAGTTGGAGCTAGCCAAAGAACGTGCCAAAGAACTAAATTTCAAGGGAGCATTATTTCCTTGGCGTGGCATTAGTGGGCGTGAAACATCTGCATTCTTTCCTGCAGGGACTGCACAATTCCATATCAATGCAGACATTGTCTATGCCTTCAAGCTATATGAAGATGTAACTGGAGATGAAGCATTTATCCGTCAAGCAAAGGAATTGATTTTTGAAACGGCACGATTCTGGCTGTC
>Ga0136643_10003550_pt1 | contig 21061 bp, 7 predicted proteins | sample TergutLab28metaG_FD_96883 | JGI IMG/M metagenome (GOLD analysis project Ga0136643, IMG submission 96883) | Labiotermes labralis P1 segment gut microbial communities from Petit-Saut dam, French Guiana - Lab288 P1 (version 3) (version 3) | ecosystem: Host-associated > Arthropoda: Insects >...
CGTTGCGCTGACCACGTGACACCCCTCTATCCGCAAAAGTTGGCACTAACTTCGCCGACCGGCGGCGGCCGCTCTGTCGGTATAGTTCGCGTGCGGACTAAGGCCACGGAGTTTTTTTTTTGTAGGTGTCACTTTTATCGTGTCTGGCAGGTTACCGGTTATCGCGAACTTTTCGTGATATCCTCTGTAAATGCAGACGACGAACGCCCGTAAATTACCTCGACACCGGACAGTACTGTTTCGGTCGAATGCTTTACCTACTCACCAAACACAAGCATCTTGGCATTTCATAGTATCCAAATACACCTAATAACCAGCGACATTAACTAAGGTGCGGATCAGTTAACTGACCACTTGGGAGATCTACGAGCAGACGTAAGAAATAATATTACGACACAGAGGTTATAAACGTGTAGACTGTATAACAACTAAGGAATAAGGTCGAAATGTGGTCTGTTGCTAACACGGCAGTATAGGCCTACTTCCGCGTTACACGAAATAGAAAAAAAAATCTTGACTAACTGAATATTAATATTCATGTCAAATGACACTCAACCGAGTGATTTTATGGAGTACTCATTTCCGGCAGCAGTCTAATCACATACGATTTTATATTTGCACAAAGACGCGCGCGCACACACACACACACACACACACACACACACATATCTGCATCTGTTAATAAAATTTACGTGTATCAAAATATGGACATATGACATGCCGCCACTTTGTGTTACGGATCTGGAAGATAATTAGTATAATGAAAGTCGGCCAATCCGTTATGTCCTACATCTAATGTGAACAGTGCCGCGGCTGTTACTAAATTACACTGCGTTCAAGCACAGGGACAGGTTTACATATTTTAACCGTACGTGGCCATCTTCAAGCTAAAAACAGCTGTCGAACACATATTCATTACATATTTAGCACGTCATGGCTGATCCAACTTACAGTTAAAATACCATTTACATCATGTGACGTTGAGATCTTTCCTGAGAAGCTAACAGGTTCTGATCTAGTCAAGAAACTCCCGCATTTTAAGGAACCCGAATGTTCATTACCGCACTCACAAGCGCCCGTCACCTGTCCCTATCCTGAGCCACAGCAATCAAACCGACAAAGATTCGAACCAACTGCGAGTGTACAGCCTTACTGTTACATCAGCCTACCGAATACGTACACTCATTTGTGTTACCAAGAAACACCAGCATTACCAATCTTTGTCAAGTAATCATGTCCCTTGGCAAGGCAGCACTGTCGCACAGAAAATCTGCATCCGCCGGGACATTCTGTGATAGCTGCGGCGCTCAGGGACACGATAAAATGACACCTGTACGACTCACTACGAAGTGAAAAATATTAACTACAATTCGTATTAAGCTACACATTGTAATTACCACAGCGCAATCAGTTTAATCCCGTAACAACACAGGCTGTACAATTAATGCAGTTAGTCATTGTACTGTAGTTTGTTGCCAAGCAACTCAGAAATTCGTCATCACAGCGTAATCATAATCTGTTACCGCAGCACTGCCAGTAAAGTTCATTTCCAGCCAACGCAGGGAGTATGATTCGTTTGCACAGCATCATCCACATCATACATCACCAGAGATTACGGGCAGTGGGCCTGCAATTCGTCTGGCACATCATCATCGGCATCATACATCACCCGAGATTACGGGCAGTGGGCCTGCAATTCGTCTGGCACATCATCATCGGCATCATACATCACCCGAGATTACGGGCAGTGGACCTGTAATTCGTTTCGAGTAACAGTCGATGTAATTCCTCACATCACTGTACAATTCCTGACGAGAGCACGGCCAGTGTGATTAACCGCAGTAACACAGTCAACATAATCCGTTACAACCATGCAGTAGTGCGATTCCAATCCACAAGACTACAGTATAATCCCTTACCGTAGCAGAGACAGTATGCATTTTGTTTACGAACAACACAGGCAGTGCAGTTTAGAGCAATGTCCATAAATGATATGATACGGGTTTAATCTTTTATCGTTGAACACGTATTTAACGTAAACAAACAGCTGAAATATATAACATGTACAAACCACCAGTTGTAAAGCACAACTCAAAGAAAGACCGTCTGCAAAGGAACAAGTGAGGAATAAGGAACGGTGAATGAAGTACGGTTTGGAAGCATCACAGACACAACCGTTTTTCACAAATCGCTTGAACCAACCAAGAATCAATTGCTTATTTGCTGGATCTGTCTTGCACTTATGCCGAAACTACTGTGGCACTGTCGCAACAGATGTGGTCTCACTAAGAGATACAATTACCACATAATGAACTAATATAACCCCTTTTCTTGCCCGGACGGCCTTTTCCCGTACTGACGAATGTAAAAATAGGGTGCAATCCAGGGAAGAAATTCAAATTTCTTCGAACTGACCTTTCCAAATGGCAAAACACATATGCTGTTTCAACTGTACCTTAAACGCGCTCTGTGTAACCCAAGATTAAACTCTTTAGCATCATTTGCAAACAATACATATTAACTAAATTATTAAAACGCCATTAAAGAACATAAAAATTTATCACATTTGTGTATATATTATTATAATTAACTGATAATTTGATTTTGTATACAGTAAAAACATTCCGTGTCCATCCAAGAGCCCGGCCAGGGCTACCGCACACCTCAGGGATGCAGTAAGGTATGGCGTAATTAACATTACACTGCGGGATGTAAACGCACTCCTCTGCCACACTGCTACAAACATCACATGAAGTCACCGGAGAATGAACCGGAAGCCCCGGGGGTCAGAAGCCAGACCCAAACCGTCTGAGTTAGTTAATGTGTAATAATATTACAGATGCTGTATGTGGTTGATGCCTTTTTACGTATTAACAACACAACAACAGTTCTTTCAGTAGTACTGTTTGCAATGAAGATAGAAACATACGGCGTTCCGCAGCTTCAGTAGCAATTCGCACTTCTATTAATGACAGTTTTCAGTAACGATGTCTCTTCAATTTAAGGAGGGTTCTGACCCCATTCTATCCTCCTCCTAAGACAGAATCGCCACTCCATCTAGCAACGCGGTCAAGACCGTTGTCCTTCCATCTCCTACACTTTGCCGGTTATATGTATGTAATGCTGAGTCAGAGGGATGGCTTCCCTTTTACCTGACTTTAGATGCTGTCAATTCTTACAGCAGGCTACAGCCGTACTTTTTTGTCGATACGGAAAGCAAAAACTAGCGTTACCTTGTGTTTTATTATGCCATTTCATGTTATGCTGACGCAGATACGGTAGCAGAATAGGCAGTAAAGTTCTCCGCCAGCACATCGAATTTTGTTATTTACCTTACATAACAACCGCAATGCTGTTCTGTCAAGATTACGCAGTGCATTTCAGTGCTACGTTTCTAGCTCTCATCGTGTTCTAGGTTCGAGTCTAGAAGCTGAAATCCGTATTGTCTGAGGTGCATGGTGTGGTACACTTCATGAGCCTCACCAGCACACAGCAGATTGTCCCGAGGAAAATAATATAGGTAACTTCCAGGAACAAAGAAACGGGATAGCACTGACGGGCTGGAGGTTAGGGAAACTGAGGCTGAATTCCCGGCTAGATCAGAACGTTCCGATTAGCTGTGGGGCTCAACAAATCTCTTGGTGCTCAGGGTTCTTTCCCTGACAGCAAAAGACCTAGAAGTCACGGTTGTTTCTGTTTCCCTGTTACACCTGGAAGTAGCCTACGTCTCAACATTTAATTACTACGACAGTACAGTTATGCGCCACACTTCACTCTCACACTCCATACTCTCAGCAAGTTAAGTGTGGGCCTCCTCTTGGATCAATGCTTGTAGTACAAAAGAATAATATTGCATTCATAAAGGTATGCAGAATATCACTTATCCCACACAGACAAGAAATGTCTATGACAAATCGACGCTTGCCTTTCGTAAGACACCAAACAACGCTCAACAACGAACAAATCGCAGGTTCTTATGCGTATTGGACCGTGCATCATCTTGATATTTGAATAAAGGTTTGACCAACTAGATGACACCTGCTTTATTATCTACTCCTCAACATGTTTCAGACGTTAATACGTCCATCTTCAGGAGCTATCGACTACTTGTTGCGTTGTGTAGGCTGACTTGAGGCGTGCTGGTGTTATGTAGCGGGATTGTCTGTTGGTGATATGGTATCCGAGTGTAGGCTGAACCACTAGTGGTTCAGCCTACATGCAAGGATTACGGCGAAGCAACCCTCAGCTATTTTAAAGAATTCACGTATTCTATGGGAAAGTGCATAAAAACACAAAAAATATTAGGTCAGACTTGTGTCCCATTCTATATGTAAGCCGTGAACCAAGTTGCCGTTCCAACAGTTCTGCTTATGGTTGTGTTAGGTCAGAGTCAGAGTCAGAGTCACGTTGCGGCTGGCAATGAGTCAATCAGTCGGTCTCGGTGTCAAGCCCCTTCCACGGCTAATGACACTGTATGTAATTTTATTTTGTAATGCTCACGAAAATTTACTACAGAAGGGATCAAACGCCCCACTCCAAAAGTTTGAAACTACCTAAATACATGAATCTTTGTTTTTCTGGCAGCAGAGACGGAGATAACCAAAATTTATGTCAATATCGTGGCTGATGTACTTTGCAATAAAAGGTGCATTTTGCCGATCAAATTGATGGTGCTGTCTTGGACCTCTCGAACGCTGGGATGGCAGCTCGAGGCATGGATTATATACTATTCACGTTGTGCATGGCCAGAGATGCCTTTCTATGGATAGAACCTCAGTCCAAAATGTGGCACCAAATGTCTGAACGGATACATAGGTTCCAAACTTTGAATCGAACTGTGCATAAGACCCGTGCGAGCGGAAAAAGAAATGTGCGCTTATTTCCGGCCTCCTGGTTGCTACGTTGAGTAGCAAGGTTATTGATTACCGACGTTTGGAAGAAACGTACCGCATTCATCTTCAAGTGTTAAAAACATACGGCGCAGTACAGGAAAAAGGTAAAGTTAAGTTGTCCCTGTACACGTCATAACATCATACCGGGTGAGTGGAGGTATAACTCCACGTATTCTTTAAACTTGGCACTAGATTGAGGTGAATGGTTATCTTCGCGCGTTGGTCGCTACATACCCGGGTTAAGACCCACCATACCCATCGAACAGGAGAAGTGATTTGTCTCAAGAGCTGTCTGGAGCCACTGAAGAAGAGAGAAATCTCTTCTCTTTTCCAGGAATCGAACCACGGTTCTTCGGTCCGTACTGCCCGTAGCCTAGTCATTATACGAAATACGGCATTCCGTATGCCGGCTCCGTAAGCTCCGCTGAGACACATAGATATTTATCCCCGACGTTTCGAAGGCACCTTGCCGCCTTCAGCATCACAGGTTAAGAAATCCTGGGAGAACTAGAACTCCTCAACCCTTTCTAGGACTCAACGCCTGAGGATGAAGGCGGTACGTTCCTTCGAAACATTGGGAATCAATAACCCTGCTACTCAGCATAACAAGCCCGAGGATCTGAAACCTCAACATCAACGCTGCTGAAACCCCAATTTCGCCTATTTTTATTTCATTCTTGTCACCCCCCCCCCTTCCCTCGAAAAGGAATCATAACTTTGCTACTCTTAATTACATTCCGTAGACGAACAGCAGTATGGCTTCAAATTCTTCACTCCCCCAAAAATAAAAGTGCCCAGGATTGACACCCATTACACGAACACTTACAGGTCAGTTCATAATTTTGTGGGATTTTCCGAGCACTAACTAAACCTTACCAATTACAACACATAGGAGATGCAGCTATTGGATGAGAAAGGAAGGTTCCCGAGCAGACGTTCTGATGAAACATTGATTAAACGATAAAGGCTCACATAAAGTACGCAGGCCCAACAGAAAGGTTAAAAAGAGCAAATTGAGCTCTTTTGCAAAGAGAGCGGTTGCATAAAGAAAGGCCGAATTATTATTACGAGATTCGCAAAAGAGAAATAAATTCAAGATACTCTCTTGCAACAACAAAAAAACTGTACGTTCTCGGGCTGTTCCTGCAACACTGGCATATGGAAGCTAATTACTTAATGTAACCAAGCATCACTTCATTAAGGTGTACTGGGGCTGGGAATTTTGGAAGCAGACTGATGTGACTGTCAACAGCACGTCCTGCCCGCTGCCATTAGGATCACGAAGAGAGGACTGCAGTACGCACTGGGCACCTACAGCGGTCTGTATGCAGTTTCCAAAGAAGTCATATGAAACCATCATGGCCAGTACATTACTGAACTAGTTATCGTAACCCGACATTCTACAGTTACGAATGTGTCCTTTCTAAAACTTAAAGATACAAAATTTTTAATCGACTATCATTTGAGAGTACACTGAACCCGTATGTCAGTGGGTTAATTGTAAGTACCAACCTCGTCCTGGGTGTCAGACTAAGAAATCGGTAGTGACAAGACTAGGGGCTGGACGATCGAGGAATTTTCGAATGTCGGAAAGGGAAAGAGACTTGCATATTCTTCACAGCGTCCAGACGGGTGCTGAAGACCAACCAGCTGCCTATTCAACGCGTTTCAGGGCTCTTCCCCTGAGAGCGAAGCGACCACCGCGTGAAGCTAGTGCAAAGATTACGAATGCAGGGACTTAGCCTCCACTCCCCCATACGCCTCGATGGCGTGGCGCTTCATTACAGGTGCCAAGGCAAGTTTCCATTACCTTACTACTCCTGGCCTCACAACGCGACTTCAGTCTAGCCATCTCCGGAACACCCTCTCCAATTCCTTCCACCGTCTGAACGTTTCAAGTCGCCATTACGTTTTCGTGCGGCTCTATCTTACTTTTTGTCTACTCTGGTCTCTTCTTATTTTGGCTCACCAGTAGTATCAAGTTCCCTGCTTTTTTAGTAACAACTCATGTAGTCTGACGAGGCAAAGGGGTAATTGCTAATAGCACTAATCAGTTTCCATGGCCACATGCCCTGAGGTCACTTCCCGTATGAGTAGTAGGTGCCTACCCAGTTCCGATGCCCGATGACTTACGACAACACCGATATTATTCCGGTTTTACCTAGTCTCTCCAAACGCGAACTTAACTGTTTCAAGTTCGACGAGAGTAATCAATCTTGCACATCGTCCCAAACAAAACAACTGCCGCATTTAGTGCGATGTCGTTAAACAACCTCAGCTGAAAGAGATCCACAGCTAATTCAAGTCTCTTATCAACTCGACATGCATTATACTGCACATAATTCAGCACCCGTTTAACATTATATTTGAAATATCAACGTTATATAGCCAAAAGCCCAATTAGACACCCTCAACCGTTCAGCGCCTTACGAGTGGAAATATGTGGTGCCTTTGAATCCCCATTCGTTCACGAGACACCTTGAGCACGTGTAATCTAAATACCAATTTGAACAACTTCCTTTGTCAGCAATGCACTTCTAATAGTGCTAAATTCGCAAGGATTACTTATTAGTTACTGAAAGTTTCCCATTACAGACTAATCGATTATGGAATTCAGGATTTTATAAACTGCTTCCTAATCACAGCGTTAAATATTTATCTTAGAATATTTTGTAAATTTTCTTGTGTTGTTGTGACCTACTAAGACTGCTGTCTATGGCAATGCAATACTATTCTAAATGTAAGTCAAAACACAAAACTCTGATCATCAGCCTCTGTTACATAACTGGAAAGTACCGCACAAATAATCCCTTACAAATGAAGCAGGACTGACTGAACTGGTATTTTCATTAACACTTACAAAAAACACATATCGGTATAACATTAACAATTTGAAACAAAAGTGAGTAAAAACAGAACTTCTAGTTTCTCGGGAGTAGACGTGGTTGATGGATGAAGGCACAATTAGTCCCTTCAAATTCAAGTCGTCAGAAGGAAGCGGCTGTTTTCTGAACACAAGGGTGGAATTATATGAAAAAAGGCATTTATTCTCCATATCATCAGTATTTTCTTCGTGTCGTGTCCCCGGTCCTCCTCATGTCCTTGCTGTTATACTCCTATTCCTTATCGTCTTCACAGTGTTATACTCTTCATTGCTCCTTCCCTCCACCTTATCCTAATCCTCACAATCTTCCTCTCCGTCTCCCATCGCCTCCTTCCCTTTTCCCTTATTGTCTTCGTTTTCAAATCCCCTGCTGCAGAAGGTTATAGCTACAGTCCCCACAATCACCGGTATTCCGACTTCTAGTGGCCACACACCCAGCAACTGACCACAAATAAATGTCCTTCACCAAGAAGGCCATCAAGGGCAGTTTTCCTCCTGAATCTCCAAACCGTGCATTTCAGTACGATGCTGATCCGTGAGTCGGATATCAAGACGTAGCTGGTAAGGTTACCTACATCTGATCGTCGTCGCCCGTGTCGTCATCTCCGTCAAGGGAGATACGAAGAGTCTCATCCTATCAAATCAAAAGTCGTTCACCCATATTCTCGGACGGCCAATGTCTCTACAGCAAGTGAGTTTACAGGTCATAGCTTATCGAATGGTTGTCATTGGATCCACTCGTAACAGGCGATCTGCCAATTATTTTCCGACCCTCAGTTCTTTCCTGCATGTTAAATTATTCCATTATTCACGCAGGAACTCCATGACGGCCCATCTACCAGCAGTCGAATACCCGTAACTTGAGTATCACTTCTAGCTTGGGACCATCACATGGACTTGTTCATCTTTCAAAACATTATTATTTCAGTGACCTTAACAAAGAAAGGTGGACTACGAGAACAGGAATGCAGTTTAGGATGAAACACCTCCACACACAGCGCGTCGTTGGAAACCTGTAAATTATTCTAATAATTCAAAAGAGCAACCCCGAACAAATAACTATTAATTTTCAAACCTCGGAACAAATGACCAGTCACTGTAGAGGAATACAAAAGTGTCAGACATTGCGAGACACTGCAGAAGTGGCACGATGAGTCATGTGACACCATGTTACAAGACTTTCTGTCTTCATACGTAAATCAGTCTTACACAAAGTCGGTAAAAATATCAGAAGAGTAAAATAATGTTCCCGGGCTTCATTCGTCCTTCTGTATAAATCCGAGACGTTGCGAAGGGCAAGAAGGATCGAGATTCAAGCGTATGAATAAACAGTATACCGTCTGTTTATTACAAAGTATGAAATTTTTACATACAAATTCCGAAAAGCTCGACGTGTAGTCTGTGAGAAGAGCATCAACGTTTGAGAGTAACCTTATGACCTCCGTCTTTAAGGCTGACGAGTGCATCGGGAACGTTTTCCTACACCAAGGACGGAGGCAGCAAGTTCCTCCCAAACACCCCCAGTTACATTCCCAAGGATCGTAACGCTTACAGTACCGGTCACCGCCGTCACTACACCAAACCTCACATACCCGACTCGAAAGCATATTTACATTTTGGAGAACTTCTGAGACGCCGCACATAAAAGCAACGAGGAGCGTAAGAACCGTCACACCTAGAAATCAAGGCTAAAAACAGGTGGTTCACAACGACTGTGTTTAGAGGGGTCATGAAACAGACACGGAGAGAAAAGTATTTTTGGTGAGGTGCTAATTTCAATATAAAACAGTAGCAGCAAAATTTAAACGTCAGGGTATGTCTCTATGCCGTTTATGCACTGAATGACAGCGAGACCAAAGGAGCCTGGCGGCGAGACGAGCGAAATGAGGAGTGCGAGGGAAGGAAGGAAGGAAGGGGAACACAGGCTACTACAAAACAGAATGACGTGAAACCAAGTGACAGAGAGAGATAATTTTACGAATGCTGAAACGAGACAGAAAGATCAAAAGAGATAAATAAAGGAAAATAGCGTGTATGAAAAAGAGGGAGAACGGAGAACTCTAGGTACAGAAAAAGAAAGATATTGAAAAGCGAGTCAAGGCAAGGCAAGGCAAGGCATGGCAAGGCAAGGCAAGGCAAGGTAAGGCTCAGATTCAGGAAGAAAATACAAAAAGATGTCTTTAAATTCAATTCTTCAGTACACGCCGCTCTGTATTAAATTTCTCCTATAAAAACCACTGCAATGTCCGTTAAATATACCAACAGACAGTTTCAAAATTCCCATTTTTAGCTATGGTGTACACTGAACCACCATTACACAGGGCACTTTAAGTCACGATTTTACCAAAGCAAATTTAACTTTTTTTTGACAGAGATCAGGACGGCAATACCGACAGAAGCAAAACCCGGCAGCACAGTAAAGTAAAAAAAAAAAAAGAAGAAACCGCCCTTCTACTTTATCAATCACCATGCCATAAAGACATATGGGGCACTGGAGACATAGCTCCACGTATTCTTAATATCGCCACTAGATGGGAGTGGTCGGCTTCACCACGACCCGGCCCCTTTGCCCAAGAATAAAGAGTCTCCGTTACCCATAAGACAAGCGGCTGGGTGGGTCGGAGAGGTGGTGAGAACGCTTAGGAGAAGAGAAATATCTGTTCTTCCTTCAGGGTCTATTCGGCTCTTCGGTAGCCCATAAGCAAACCAATCACTATACCGACTGACCTAGGTATTTCCTCTAATACACCACAGTCAGTATCCCATTTTCTATATACCTAAAAATGTTTTGTGATGGCTGTAACTGGATGCAATTCAACTGGTTTTATGGAAAAAGACAAAGATGTGACTATACCAGCGCACAGCGTCATCAAGAACTAATTATGTTGTAAGTGGGCGAACATTCCTGGCGCTTTAAAAAAGATGGAGCTACTGAACATACCGCAAATTAAACTCAGCAAATGTTGGGCCAATACTTTCGAGTTGGCATTATTTGGGTGTTCTTGAAAGAAATTACGTATACAACCCCCACATAAACATTACAAAAATTGAAAATATTCACCCGTGCATTTCAAGTCATCACTGAAGAAACTCTTCAGCAGGCTGCATCAAACAAAACTTACACAACGCACGCAAGCATTCCTGGGCACAATGGACGGTTCCAACACGCACAACAACACAGTATTCGTTTTCTGATACTAATGCACTTTTTTCACAAATACAGAATGTTTCAAAAAATGGTTTGCGTGACTTTTCAATCACTTTGTATGTGCGTGCATGCGTACACCTATGTATACCTACAGTCTAACACTCCGCTACACATGCAGACTTCATTGATAAGCTTTCTACATTATGTATGACGTCACCTTACACAGAACCTAAAGACAGGCTACTAAACGATACCCACATTTTGCATTAGCAAAGCTACGGTGTCGATCCATTTGAAGATACAATTGTGACATTCGTTTGGAGAGAGGAACGTCAGTACATACACTAACTCGACTAAACTAGCAGTATGTGATTACAAATCTCGAATGCTGTCTCTACACCAGTCTGATCAGTTTCTAAATTTTATTTCATGAAAGAGATGGAAAAGGGAGATGAAGTAACAACAACACAAAAAGAAAAACCAAGTGTGCTTGAAGCATACAAGCGACTGACAAAATAATTATCTGAGAAATCAAGAAGAAAGATTTTAGACAGGAGTCGAGCCAAAGCATCTATTCGTATACAAATAAGACATACGAGCTTAAAAGTCATTTACTGCGTGGGACGGTACGTACACTTCTTTGTTATCCATAAATAACAGTGCTGTACCGTAAAAGAGTGAAGATACGCACATTACGCACATTCGCAAATTGTAACCACAAGTTACTTATAACCAATGAAGTGTAACTGGCCAGGGTCCATAGTTCAAACCTCGGACTAGGCATCAAGAAGATGAGAAGATAAATTGGTCGTCCGGCCATTAGCCAGTTTGGATTGAAAAGGAAAGAGAAATTCTGAATTCAGTTTTGGAATGCGCTGAGGGGTTTAGCAGTTCAGACCTCTAACTGCTCTCCACACTTAAGCCTAGCAGGTTACTACAATGGGTAGAGGTCTAACACACCTCATTTCCATAAAAGGCTTGAATTCTCTTTCTTGTATAGCGGAAGGCAGCTGTACGCAGGTGTTCCCTTGTTCGAAAAGATATTCTTCGGATGGGCTTTCCTGCAGGCTACCTGTTTTCTGAAGATCGGGAGAGACGCCAGAACAGTGACTCAAATGTTAGACTTCATAGAGGAAAGAGGTATGGGAACGAGCATAGCGGAGAACAGATTGTAAAGGCAATTGTATCTTGATCAATCTTAAGTTTACATGTTTTGTGCGTAAGATCTCAATAAATGTGGAGAGGTTAATGGTATATAATTACTAACAACGATCAACCACAGCGGTTCCTATCTCTCCGTACATTCTTTGGGATGGATTCATGTCTACCGACTGAGTGTATGAAGTATTTGTATCCGATAGTTGGGCAGCTAAAAGCGGACGGTTACAGAAGCAATTAGTGAGTGATATTGCACAATGTGCAAGAAATATGTCGATTACTATGTCACAAAATGCATCAAACGAATGCCATTTGATCAGAAATAAAGATTTTCGGAAGCATAAATATCAGAACAGAGGAGCTAACCTTCACTGTCATCAGTTCACATAATATTACTGACGTGCTTACTGGACTCACAAATGAGAATGGAATCCGACCAACATACCGGGATCCTTGAAAATCGAAACAGAAGTTACCTCCTAAACGGCTATATCTCTCTACCACACTACACCCTAAAGCACCCCAAACATAAGAAATCTTTGTATCTTAAAACGTTTTAACAATCGGTAGCAATACAATGTTAACTTTCTATTTGCATTTAGAATTACAAGACCCGATCCCCCCCCCAGAAATGTCTGAAACAACTGACCGATATTCACGAAATCTGGCATAAATGTGTCATTGGATACTATCACGACCTCGAACATTATTTCTGGGATCTGCATTCAGCTAGCGGCAACACAAGTGCCACTTACTCTACGTTCACAACGATATATAAGTAGCATTTCTGACTGCAAATTTTTGTAGTAAGTAAACCAACACGCAAGGCGGCTGGGCATGCAACTCACAGGCAGGCAATACAAACATACATAATTGGTGAGAAAACATCTTGGGAACTTCCTGCTGGCAGATTGAGGAGGAGCTGGGAGGGTAACACAAAGACGGTCGTTAGGTGAGTAGGTTGCCAGGATGGGAAGTAAATGGAACTCGTGGTGTTCATGGTGAACTCATCACTTTGCTGCTGGCGATGTTGAAGTATCGAAGTTTACAGCAATAACGTTACTTAGAAATGTATGTAATTCCAATGGAAATAATATCAACCGTGAGTTCAGTTCATGCGGTATAAACCCACACCACTCCGTAAGTGTAAGAACAGTTGGTGGGATGGCGGAAAGTATGTGCAAAATACACCAAACACTTCGGTACACCAATCTATCGACTTACACAAATTACAAAGTCCGAGGGGCTAACTTGCGTCACGATTACCTGCGCTACCGACAACAGCCGTAAAGGTTACTGATGTTTGACACATTTCCTTTCGAGGTGCGTGGTTAAGAGAAGACAGGCGAAAAATGACGGCATGTTTCATGTTCGCTACTACGACGTTCTCGTATACAGCAACAACGAATAGCAGAAACACTCGTCATCAACATACGTAAGCGCACTGCGGTGACGCCATCTAATTTGTCTGCATACAACGCCGTGCAGCCATTTCACAAGACGAAGGAACATGCCTGGGCGCGGATTCCTACTGCAGTACAGTGTGGAAATCTTTTTCAAAATTTACGTCTTTCTGGCGTGGAAAGTTCTATTTCGCGAAAACTGCCACATACATGACAGCCAGATTCACCCCGCAGGCTAATTCTACAAACAGTAGCCTGTTTAATGGTCAAAAACGAAAGCTGTGCAAAGTTGTAACACAATGCCAATGAGACCAATTTACATCATACTAGTATTTTCTAACTCAAGTTCAAAATAAAAGACCAATTACCAATCATACTTCTTCATTATTAATATATTTAATTTGACTACTAAAATGCTGAAAACCTACGAGATTAGGTAGCTCGATCAGTTCGTGACTTGGCTACAAGCTGGACGATCTAACAATTGGGGATCAATTCCCGTCGGCACCAGATATCCTTCTGTTCACCACCGAACTTCTTACCCTACCGATCCCGGGGTTCTTCCCCCAGGGGTCAAGCAGAAGACCTGCAGCTTGCCACTCGCTTCTATCTAGTGCCAAAAGTTAAGTCAAAGCTATACCGTCATTCATCGCGAAACACTTAACTAAGTACAAGGAAAACTTTATCTTTTACCCTAAAACTTATCACAAATTATACTGATAGTTTTAAAATGACAATACATTTCTCACTGTATCAGCCATTATCTCTCCCGCCAATACTGTAAATACTTCCGTTCTTTATTTCGATTTTTATGTATATTTTATTGCACCTGCCATACTATCGCTCGACGACTATACCGCACGAAGTAACGTTATGAGTTAGCAAGAAACGTATTCTTTTTTAACTAAATAAAAACAGCCTCTTCCTAACAGTGGTCACTGCATCATCAGGCATTCAAACCATCCGCATGTTGTGTTTTTAAACTATGCTGGCATGCAGACACGAACATATAGCGCAGTTGAATGATACTGAATTTTCATCACAAACAAAAATCGACAGATTTTGAAACACAGTCATAATTCTACAAAAACTCAGCATTCTTCGCTAGAAGTCACTGTTGCCCACGTCTTGTAGGTTCCATCTGACCGCCATGTCAGTACGGCCGTGCGCGCGCGCGTGTGTGTGTAACAAGTGCCTATCTAAAAATTATTAAGCATTCAAAACAGACACTAGGATTACAACAAACTGGGCAAAGTGAAGACTCCTGCAGGAAAACTGTATATTTGTTATATGTTAAGAACGGATTAAGTGACAAAAGAAGCACTCACGCAGGAACACACTCTCTCTCTCTCTCTCTCTCTCTCTCTGAGTATATATCAGCTTATAACATTGTTTGTCTTTCAAAAAAAAAATTTCCAGAAGTGTAACAGCCATAAGTATCGAACACTATACAGTACCTGCCAAAGCAGGTCAGCTCCCTAGACATCAACTGGAGATTCTCCATCAAGCTCACTTACCTGAAAAGAAAGAAACACGTGATTACGAAAACTGACCATCCACATTACAGGAGACAGAAACAGATGACCAAGCAAACTCCACATCCATACGAAAGATAAAGGTCTATTACAAAATTTACAGTATATTATTACAGGACCTGGTGAAGTATAAAAAATGCAGGCTGCAGGTTAACCGAACTGTAGATTTGCTGCACACACCAGACACAACACAAAACGGAGTCAAATCCCGACCACACAAGCTTTCACAATTCACAACATATATGTCATAAACTTAAGCTGCAATAGTAATAAATGGTAACTGTTATTAAATGCAAGAATATTGGAAAATGTGCACCAATTTTGATCGAAGAATTCAAGGCGTGAGATTTTGGAGAGAAGTGTAAATTGAAAGAAACTATTAAAGTGTATTTAAAGAACTAAGTACCAAGGGGCGCAATGAATTAGATTAGTTGAGGAAAAAGTGCAATGGATGGCTAATAAACATTCACAGCCATAAAAACAGATAATTTTTTTGGCTTCCTAAGTCAATGTCAACTGCTCAGGAAGGATTTCTGTCTTAACTTTACGAGGTACTCAGTTAGCGGTACTTAACTGAAACCAAGGTACGAATACCGACACTCATGAAGGAAGAAAGTTAAAAATTTATTACAAACACTGCTTCTTAAAATCTCTGAACAAGTTACTGTACGTCATAACGTAAATTTCATGAAATACAAATGATCACATTTATAAAGAAAACGAAAATTAGAAACGATGACTATGTGAAAGAAGATTTTAGAGCGACAGAAAATGTAACAAATAGCACGGCAGACAGTCACCCGAAACAAAAATCAATGCTGATGATGAAAAATACGGAGCAAGTACTACTGGCAATGAAACCGCTCCCTCCCTCCCCACCCCCTTAATTCTCCGCCCTTTACCGAACGATTCCTCCACCCACGTACAAAACTACGTCCATATCTGATAGTCAGTGGCCGTAGAGGGGGAGGATGAATGCTTTGCATTTTTTTGACATGCGTATTTACGTTCTGCGTTACTCCTTGAAATATACGATTTCATCGAACAAGGGTTAATGCAAATACGACACATGCAGCGGGAAAGCTTTTGGGAATAGACCAGATCCATAAAGTACTACGGCCAATGGCACCGTTGGTCGTAGATTACTTTAGTGACAAAATATTTACTTCAGAGGTCGTTTGGCGTGGAATGAGACGCCAGAATACTTATACAACGGGAAACGGGTACAGTGACAGGGAAAGCGACTTTGGCCAATTTTATACTACACTGCGATACAATCTGATTATAATGGAATCCCAAGTAGACTAGCAAGGATTTCGGTTTCGGGGAGGTTTCCGCTTAACACAGACACTTAAAATTATACACATTATTACTACACAGTATACAGGCTACGAATTACCCATTATACTGTCAGTGGATTGTACAAAATTTCAGACCTTCCTTTCGGTCCTTTCTAAGCCATTAAAACATTCTGCACACTTTCTGCTGACGATAAGGATGAATTCCCGATTCGTGGCAAAACTGTCCCTTCGCAAAAAAGTGTCCAAACCGAAATTTCAAAACACGAAAGAATAAATTTCAAAGTACATTTATTGTCGTCTGCGGTATTCTTAGTTTTTTTTTCGGGATCCAAGACTTTTCCGATAAAACAGGCAAAAGTGCAATGAATGCCATGCAACGAAGCATTTTTCGTGATTTTGCCTCAAGGTAGGTCGAATCTAGAGTTCTCTTGGTTTGTAACAAATCAATTTTGAAGCACACGTCAACAACATATTGTGAGACAATAAATAACATTACCTCGTAGGTCACTTACCGATTTTACTTTCAGCCTTGAATGTACAATACATCTATCGCCTGCCTTAAAATTAAAAAAAAAACAAAAAAAACTTGGCACTTTACGGACTCAGCATATTTGTATGTAGCGCATTATTCTCAAATTTAATGGAGATCACCTCCCTAAAAGACCCCATTACAACATGCTGGGGTGTCTTCTGTGATGTGGAAACTTGGTTTTTAAACATCGCTTTGATGGAATTCGTACGTCAGAGCTTCAGTAGTTCAGCAATTGTAGCAGGAAGATGCAACACAGGTGTGGTTCTGTAACGGTAGCAGGATTCCTTCTTCATAATATTGGCCACGTTTTACTTACTTTAAATACAGGCTTAACATAATCTTGAACCGCCACAAACTACTGAAGCTGAATCTCAAGTCGCGTCAACTCAAATCTGTTTTGCACAAATCACCCATTTACATTCTCACCCACTCAGCCTTGATTCAGTGACGACCGGACGTTCTATTTTTAACAGGCGATTTTATAAGACACAATCATAGGTACAGCAAACGCACCGTAACGTCGATTCTCATATTATTTACTAGTGAAATTGAACCTCACAGTAATATAGCATCAAATTTGGAGACAAATAACAGTCAATAATGTTTAATGGTTTTATAGGCGGATCCCATTGCCAACTTCAAGGTACCTCTCCGAATTCGTCTCTAGAGACTCAGAATGTTCGACAAATTTGAAGATTAAAATCGGGTACTTTACGAAGTAAGGACAGAATTAATGTCCAAGCACTGTTCTATAATAAATCAACTGCATCGTCTATATACATATGTGTAGTCTTATGAATGTGCCAAATGTGTGAAACCAGGGCAGGTAGTCGGTGTACTGAAACCTAATTAAGTCTAAAGCGGCCTGACGTGGCAAGAAAAATGTAACGTAGTTAACACCAAACATGTCGTGTACGACCGCTCAAAATGCACAAAGACACACAGGCAAACACATATGCGCGCGCGTATCTTACGCATATACTCAAACGTTTATGCGGGTAATATAATTACTGCATAATAGTGTTATTAATTTGTTTATTTGTGGTTTAACTACGCGTTTATCAACCACCATAAAGCATCCAACGAAAAATGAGATGGGAGGGATGTGAACAGAAGCAGACATGGCCTAATCTGAGGGAAAATCCCGGAATATGTCTAAAAAGGCTGAAAGAACAACGAACACCTTAATCAGGATAATGAGTGTTCCGGCCGATATTGGACCCCATCACCGACCACATGTAGTACAATTCCGGACGTCGTCGCTTGAGTCATCCTGCCCAGTTTGTACAGTTGTTACAGAGAGCGCTGTCGCATCTAAACTCCGCTTCATCCCGCTCATGGAACGTGCCCCATCGTAATATTAGCAGCAAAAGCAAGGCACAAACATGCGAAATGTAAGAACAGTTAAAGCCCAAACATTCTGAAGCAAGTATGATAGAAATATACAGTTCGCCTGTCATCAACGCCCATGCCATTTGCGCGAAACTACCTCCCTGAGACTGTCCTGGACTGTCCTCGTCCCCCACCACCAGATTTCTTAAAACCGCCATTTCTACAAGACACGGAGTTCATGCGATACACTGCTCCTTGATGGCACTGCTTTAAAAACCCAGCGTTCCGCCCGTATTGTCAATAAAAATTATTCTTGCTGTGGGAAAATCTTAACAATTATTTTACAATGTTACATAAGTTATACAGTACATACTGTACGACGGCAAACTGCGGTGTACGGGCGCCCTCCAGTAATTAGTCAGGGTATATTCTGACTAGGCTAGACAACCAGGGAAGAGGGCTTCGGTCTTCGGCAGAGGCAAGGGATGTATCCTTCCCCATACCGACCAGACCAGGTCTGATGCCCACTCACCCTTTTATCCAAACGGACTCTCCCCACAGCTAATCCGCCCGAGTGATTACTCACCTCATTCTACTGCCAAGATTAAAAATGCACGAGTTATTCCTCCACTCCCCCGTATGTCTTCATGGTGTGGTGCTTAAAGAAGCAGACTACTTTGCGTTTTGCTTTTAATTTGCATAGCGGGAGCTCTGAGATTTTAACAGGTAACCCAGTAAACCACTATGAAACATACAACAGATTCTCTGCATACGCACCAACCTATGAGGGCGATCAACGGAGTAAAACAGGCTACCACAACGCTACGATGGGAAGAGTATGTACTGTAGCTTAACTGAGGAGACCACGCATAAGAAATTCTGATGGGCCAGCGTGTTGGAATGTGGCTTGTCGTGTACTCGCCCAAAGGAAGTGTCATTCCGATGTCGTCTTTCCAACATATCAGTCATAAGAATTATTTCGAACAGGCATAACCTTACCTCCTTCCACTTGTATTGGGAGGGACTCTTCTTTTTAATTTTCAGTTCTGCCATTGCTCAGAGAAGCGTCGATTACGGACGGATGGACGGCCTGAATGACGCCGTCTGTTATTTACAGACAACTAAAGGACCTTATCCTTAACGGTACAGTGTGTTCTTTAATTATGAATAAGCACAATTAAACAGTACACTTTACAGTCACACAAGAAATCAACAAAGGACGATACTCTGAACTGTGCCATCCCCGTTGTGTGTATATGAACTAATACGTGGGTATGTAGTCAATAACACAACTGCGTATGTCTAATTAGATGTTATATTCTTAGATAAAAAAACTACACGTTTCGGTCGGTAGTGGCCATCCTCAGGTTTTATCATTCGACTCATTTAAGATTATTCTATACATTTCGCGTGGCGACGTGTTTGATGAGGCGATCTCAACATCAAAACCCTTGTTGGAGCATAGTACCCAATATAGAGGTACTGTGCTCCAACAAGGGTTTTGATGTTGAAATCTCCTCATCAAACACGTCGCCACGCGAAATGTATAGAATAATCTTAAGTGAGTCGAATGATAAAACCTGATGATGGCCACTACCGGCCGAAACATGTAGTTTTTTGATCTAAGAATATAACATCTAATTAGACATACGCAGTTGTGTTATTGACTACATACCCACTTATTAGTTTAAAGGACGACATTACAGTCAAATAACATCAAATTATAACCAGTTATTGATGTTTACAAAAATTTAAAGGTATGGACCCTATGAAATTTAATATGGACAAAAAGACTTATAAGGCTAAATACAAAGAATATATTCTAAGGAATCAAGAATTCTCTCCCAAAAAGTGACACGCGGTATTTTGTATTTACACAATTATGATATTACCCTGATGATGACTAAGTCGAAACATTCGCCGCTGGAGTTAAAGTAACAAGTTTTGTTTACTAATAAAGGTTGTGTTTGACGGTGTGCAAGTACTATCTATCGGTACTGGTGTTCGACTGGCAGCTTCTTCAGTTAGAGTCAGTTTGTTTGACAGCTCTAAACAGCAGGTCAATGAAGACAACCGAACAGCCAGCTACACAGGTATGAATTGCACATGGCTACAGTGCAGCACTCTTTCGCCTTACATGAGAACAGCAGTAATCACCGTCGCAACCAGCCGCGGAGCAAACCGGTCAACTACGAAGTCTTAAAGAAGCACTAAGGTGCAGTTGCAAAATGACAAATTAAAGCGATCGGTATCATGCGACTGCAATTCATTTCAGTGAACTGTCAAATGTTGTGCGAGTGTTTCATTACGTATAGAAATGGAATGAGAATGTTAGTTCAAGCGGTTCGTCATCACAGATATACTGAAGCCTCGGAAAGGTATCCGTGGACGTTGGGTGCGGCAGCACTCGAATCTTCTGACGCTCTGCCTACTGCTGTTTTCCTCACATGCCCCTCCAACGCATTGAGCAAGCCTGAAGCGCTCGTAGCTGGCCAACATTTATGTGAGAAGGATGACCCGAGGAGGCGGAATATACTTTGCAGGGACAAGCGAAACTTCTTCTTGTTTGAAGACTAAAAAAAAACCAACTAGATGCCACTTGTTATTTTATTGTACTTCTTATAGGCTCAATATGTTTCGGGCATTACTATGCCCATCATCAGGAGCTCGCGACTGTGATGTTGATTACCACATTGATCGTATCGTTCTTGGTTTGCTGTATGTTGGAGGTTAGGTACAGTTAGGCTGGAGTTGTGTCCGGGTTGCAGGCTCAAGTCGTGCTTCAGCCTGCAACCCGGACACCACTCCAGCCTAACTGCACCTAACCTCCAACATACAGCAAACCAAGAACGATACGACCAATGTGGTAATCAACA
>Ga0136643_10003552_pt1 | contig 21057 bp, 24 predicted proteins | sample TergutLab28metaG_FD_96883 | JGI IMG/M metagenome (GOLD analysis project Ga0136643, IMG submission 96883) | Labiotermes labralis P1 segment gut microbial communities from Petit-Saut dam, French Guiana - Lab288 P1 (version 3) (version 3) | ecosystem: Host-associated > Arthropoda: Insects >...
AAGTTACTTGTAAACGTGTAAATTCCCTTTCGCCTTTTGGACCAACGGTTATGGAGGAACAAGGTGTAGGCTTGTCGCCTCAGGAGTTTGAAGCCAAAGATGCCAAAGGCGAAATGGCAGGACATGTAGGTTTTGCGGAGTCTATTGGGATGATAGCGGCAGGACTTGGACTTGATATTGATAAATTTGAGCAGCAAATGAAACCTATTTTAACGGATGTTGATAGAAAATCACCATACGGCTTTGCGGTAGCAGGAACCTTGGCAGGCGTGAACATGACTGCACAGGGGCTAAAAGATGGCAGGGTTGTCATTGACATGTATCATCCGCAACAAATAGAGCCGCAAATGGCGGGAGTTGACACAGGTGACTATGTTGTGCTGGAAGGCACGCCCCCTGTAAATATGTCTATAACCCCCGAAATAGAGGGTGGTCTTGGTACAATGGCGATGGCGATAAACTGTATTCCCCAAGTGATAAATGCTGATGCCGGGCTAATTTCTATGCTTGACATTCCCGTGCCTCGTGCGGTTTTGGGGGATTATCGACAGTTTGTTAAGGATGGTAAAAGGGTGGTTGTATGATATGAGGTACTCAAAGGAAAAGTTCTTAAAACAGCTTGCAATAAGTATTTTGGGTGGTGCAGCTTTTTGGGTAATTCTGCAAATTGGAGGTGTTGTTTGGCGCTCTGGTCCGGGCGTAATAAGCTCATTTATTGATGAATTTTATCGACGCGCTGCAGCTTCGGATGGCTTGGAGCTAGTTAGGATGGTTGCGCTTATAACCCTCTTCGTTGCAGCGGCAGCTTGCCTTGGATTTATGCTTGCTACAATCAAGACAAATATTGACCGTGTTCGCATGATTAAAAATAAGCTATATGTCCATGAAGATGTGGGTTGTATCGCTGTTTCCGAAGTTGAACAAAAAGGTGAAATAACGAGAGATATTAATGATTTGGAGGTGCAATGCAAACAAGGCATAGATGAGATTGTGGTGAACATAGATGAGATTGTGGTGAAATTAGAAAATGTTATGAATAAACTTGAGGATATCGAAAAAGATGCAGAACGACAGCATCAAGACGAATTGAGAAAAAAGCGCAAAGAAATAGTACGTTTTGTTCTTGGCATTTTTTCAATAGCTTTCCTGTTAGTGTACCTTTATGTTTTCTATCACGCACCAAATTCAACACGCCGTGCTTTTGAAGTGAACCTCACAATACTTACGCCACATGTTGAGCAAGAAGTGGTTGATACTTTGCGGTCGCAATGGGTTTCAATGCAAAGCAGGGAAGACCACCAACGAATTGTCGATAGGTTTAATGAAGAATTTGAATTAATTAATGAGCGAATTAAATATGAAAACGAAGAATGACTTAAGGAGTGCGATATGATAAAAAAAGGCACATGGGTGCAAATTAGAGCAACAATTTTAGAAGCAGGCGAGCGTGCCAGCGGTATTCCCGAGGATACCGCTGGCACGCCTTTGCTTATGTGGGTAAAAGGATATTTGCAGTGCGATGGCGAGCTTGGGAGTGTGGTGCAAATAAAAACCGCTACTGGACGTATGGAAAGTGGTATTTTGGAGGAAGTTGAACCCATGGTTGTGCTTGATTATGGGCAATATGTTTCGGAATTAGCGCAAATTGCGGAGGGATTATGGCGATGAGCAAAGATTATAATTCTGTAATGGCACGAAAGGGCGAAATTTTGCGACGCTCACTAGGTATCAACTTTGCGGATTTTGAGCAGGAATATATTAGCTTTGATTATGAAGCGATGATGGCGGCGGTTGGGCTTACTTTTGACGAAATAACTGCTATACAGCGAAATGTGGGCGTTGGCGAAACGCCTATGTGGGAAATGCACAATATAACAGCATTAGCAAGAAAGCACGCAAAGGCAGGCTTTGGCGCACGTATTTTTATTAAAGACGAGGCGGCAAATCCCAGTGGCTCTTTTAAAGACCGCAGGGCAGCTACCGCAGTGCATGTAGCAAAAAAACTAGGGTTTAAAGGAGTTGCGGCGGCAACAAGCGGCAATTATGGGGCGGCAGTGGCCTCCCAAGCGGCAAAGGCAGGGCTAAAATGCATAATTGTGCAAGAAACATACGACAGCCGTAAAATCGGACAGCCCGAAATTTTAGAAAAAACACGAAAATGTGAAGCTTTTGGGGCAGAAGTTATTCAAATGACTGTTGGGCCCGAGCTATTTTACAAATATTTGGCGGTATTGGAAGAAACGGGATTTTTCGCCGCTAGTCTTTACTCACCTTTTGGCATTGTGGGGGTGGAAACATTGGGCGTAGAAATTGCGAATCAAATCCGCAAAATTACAGACAAAGACCCTGATGTGGTAGTAACAACCCACGCTGGCGGCGGAAATATAACAGGAACAGCCCGAGGTTTGTTAAGGGAAAATTGCAAACCGCAAATGGTTGCGGCATCTGTAAACCTAAAAGGCTTACATATGGCAAGCGACGGGCATTTTAACCGTAAATCCTTTACTACAGGGCACACGGGGTTTGGTATACCCTTTGCTACCAACCCCGACCGAAGCGACATGCCACGTTCGGCAGCCCGTCCGCTGCGATATATGGATAGATATGTGACCGTTTCCCAAGGCGAGGTTTTTTATATGACCCAGCTTTTGGCGCAGCTTGAAGGGTTAGAGAGGGGGCCTGCCGGCAACACATCCCTTGCCGCTGCTTTTGCTATTGCCCAAACCCTGACGCAAGGGGATATTATCGTGGTACAAGAAACCGAATACACGGGAGCTGGCAAGCATATAAACTCGCAACTGTCTTTTGCACGTCAAAACGGCATAGAGATTTGTTTTGGCAACCCAAAAGATGAAATTGCAGGACAAAATATTATCTTGCCGTCATGTCCAAGTCTTATATCTCCAAAGGATGTTGGCATGGACTATATTCGCCGCTCATACATCCGTAATGCATTGGCAAAATTGCCGCAGGGTGAAATGCTGACGCAAAATGATGTGGAATTTTTGGCACAAGAGGTAAATGTGACCACGGAAAACATTTTGGCAATGGTTGAAAATAACGATATAATGTGATATAATGACAATATATGTACTACAAAGCTATATGGCAGGAGGTTTTAGAATGAAAAGAGAAGACGATTTTGCAACAAGGCGAAAACATTTGGCAGACTTGAATGACGAGCAGTTAAAAGAGAGATTTTGGAGTTTGACCCAAAAAGTGGTTGACCCGCTTTTAACATTAGGATACGAAAATACTACACCAGCTATTGAGCGCAGCGTACTTTTACGTATGGGATTTAGCTCGCTGGAAGTGGCACAAATTGTGGCAGAATGTGAAGAGCGCGGGCTTTTAGGTTATGGTGCGGGTCATGCCGTGTACAAATTGGCAAAAATGAAAAACATAACGATACGTGAAGCTGGATTGGCACTGGCAGACAGCAAACATTGGCAAGAAGTAGAAGAAGCATTCAAAACAATATAATTTAGGGGGAAAAATGATGAGCAAAATACCAGAAAACCGAAATGCAATGAAGTGTCCAAATTTTTCTAGGGGCATGAAAAAGAGCGACCAACAAATGGGTATTGCGCCGCCGCCTCATGGCAAAGAGCCTTCTGGCAAATTAATTGTGTTGCCGAGCTTTGACAATATAGCAATAAATGACTCTTATGCAGAGATTTTAGAGGCTAGGCGGTCTGTTCGTGTTTACAACCCTGACGCGCTGATGACAAAATCACAATTAGCGTATATGCTATACACCGCCTTTGGAATAACCAGCTACACCGCAAGCAATGTAGCAACATTGCGCAAAGCACCTTCTGGCGGCGCACGCCATGCATTTGAGATTTATGCGGTTGTACGCAATGTAGAGGGCTTGGAAAATGGTGTGTATCACTACCTTCCAACTCAAAATGTGGGCGAAAAAATTGTTACTATTGAATATATGGGCGAAATCGAAGACCAAGACCAAACCTTGGCAAGTATGCTTGCAGAGCAAAATTGGTCAAAAAACGCACAATGCACAATCTTTATATCATGTGTGCCTTATAAAGCCGAATGGCGTTACGGAGAGGCGGCTCATCGTGTTGTTTTAATTGACCTTGGGCATGTTGGGCAAAACATTATGCTGTCGGCTACCAGTCTTGGGCTTGGCTCTTGTTGCGTAGCGGCATTTGACCAAAAGCTAAGCGACCAAATATTGCAACTGGATGGCAATGACGAGTTTGTGGTTTATGCTATAACTGTTGGCGTTCCAAAATCTTCATAATGGAGGAAAAAACATGCTTGAACCGAATAAAAAGCTGAATATACAAGAAATTTTGCAAGATTTGGAGAATTACCGTCCTCGCCGTAAAGGCTGGACATGGCGTGAGCCTGCGCCAAATTTGCAAATGGACAAGTTTGCGTATAAAGAAGTGTCAAAACCATTAAAACAGAGCGTACCGCTTGTTACGTCGCACAATTTTGGCGGCATAGACCCACAACCGCTGCCTGTTATCACAACAGAAATAGCCAGCGGGCGTTTTGAGGACGACATTCGGCGTATGCGTATGGCAGCACATCACGGGGCAGACCACATCATGGTTATACGCACAGCGGGTCAAAGCCATTTTGAGGGGCTTATTGAAGGAACTCCGCAGGGTGTTGGCGGTGTACCTATAAGCCGTAAGCAAGTAAGGGCGCAACGCAAAGCTCTTGACATGATAGAAGACGAGGTAGGCAGACCTATAAATTACCACAGTTATGTAAGTGGTGTTGCGGGTCCCGATATTGCTGTGATGTTTGCGGAAGAGGGCGTGAATGGTGTCCACCAAGACCCGCAGTATAATGTAATTTATCGTAATATAAATATGGTACGTAGCTTTGTGGATGCTTGTGAGGCAAAAAGCCTAATTGCTTGGGCGGGGCAGGCTCAAATTGATGGTGCGCATAACGCAAATGCCACTGCCCGTGATGCATGGAAGGTAATGCCCGAACTTTTGGTGCAACACGCAATAAATTCGTTGTTTTCGCATAAAGCTGGTGTGCCAAAGGAGAATATTTGCCTTTCAACAGTGCCGCCAACTGCCGCTCCTGCGCCATCGCTTTTTATGGATTTGCCTTATGCCGTTGCTCTTCGCAAATTTTTTAAAGGCTATCGAATGCGTGCGCAAATGCACACAAAATACATTCAATCCAGCACAAGAGATGCTACTGTAACCCATGTGTTAAATTTGCTCATATCTAAACTAACCAGTGCGGATATTCAATCAACAATAACCCCTGATGAAGGGCGTAATGTGCCGTGGCATATTTATAATGTAGAAGCATTGTCCACCGCAAAGCAAGCTCTTATTGGCATGGATGGCTTGATGGATATGGTGCAGCTTAAAGATGAGGGTGTTCTCATTGAGAAAGCTCGTGAAATTCAGGAACGTGCCGTGCTGTTTTTGGAAGAAATGCTGGAAAGCGGCGGATATTTTAACGCTGTGGAAGCTGGGTTTTTTGTAGACAGCGGTCAGTATCCCGAGCGTAATGGCGACGGCATTGCCCGTGACATAAACGGCGGCGTTGGCGCAGATACCGTCTACAAGCGTGAGAAGAGCTATTTTGCACCAGTTACAGCCCATTACGGCTATAATAATGTAGAGCAATACGGTGCAGACCCACAAAATCCCGCCGCATTAATTGGCGGAGATACATTACAAGACCCATCAAAAATAATTTATATTGATGAATTGGATGACACGGATAATGTATACGAGCGCATGAAACCTGTTGAAAAATTCCACCAAGGCAGTGTTTTGCGTCCAGAAATGGAATGGATGGCAGACGGCACTGTTTTGGTAAATTTGATGTTCCCAACCAGTTTAAAAGTGGCAGAAGCGGCGGCACTCGAAGCGGCAAAGCAAATGAATTTGAAAGATGCTGAAGTTGTCCACAGCGAGGTGCTTCATGGCGCAGAAGGTACTCGTATTGAGCTTAAGGGCAAGCTGAATATTGACATAGATGTGTCGAAATTGGTAATCGCCCCCGAGCCTGACTTGCTGCACGAAGATGAGATTTTTGCCGCCATTACCGCAAAACCTATGACCGTGGTTTGCGGCACTATTGGGCAAGACGAACACAGTGTGGGCTTGCGTGAAATCATTGATATAAAGCACGGCGGCATAGAAAAATACGGCATAAAGGTACATTACCTTGGGACAAGTGTGTCTGTTGAGAAACTCGTAAATGCCGCAATAGAGCTTAACGCCGATTCGATTTTAGCCTCAGTAATAATATCTCATGACGACATTCATTATAAAAATATCGCTAATATTGACCGCCTTGCACGAGAAATGGGTGTTCGTGATAAACTTACCTTTATAGCGGGCGGCACTCAAATAACCCCCGAAATTGCCACACAAAACGGTGCAGATGCTGGCTTTGGACGCGGCACAAAAGGTGTGCATGTAGCATCGTTTTTGGTGAAAAATCGTATTTAACAAGGAGAATTGAAATGAAAAAAATTAGATTATGTGTAATTGCTGCGATTGCCGTGTTTTTGGCGGCATGTGGCGGTTCAAATCAAGAAGAAAACGACAACGTAAATAATCAAGATGACGAAGCAGATACAGCCACTTCATCAACTCTGCATGAAGACAATACCGCTGACATCCTAACAACCCCTGACTTTGGGGATTATTCAATAATTGTAAATGGTACAGGCACTTCATACAGTTTTTACACAGCAGACGGTTACGACTTACCAACTCATGTATCTTTTGGTGTAATATATTATTTGGGATTGGATGTTATTTCTGCTGGCTCACAAATGCAAATAAACTTTGAAGACGGAAGAAGCGGTGTGGGACTTTCTCTCAAAAACTACCTTGCTTTTGGTGATGATGTAGTGCAGGTAGGTGCAGACGATGCTTTTATGGATGCAGAAAATAATTTTGAAGTTTATCTTCCTATTTCCTTGTTTAGAGAACTGGGGTTTGCGGCTTATTATGAAAATGGGCGAGTGTTCATTTATGGAAATTAAAACCGAGCGGCTGACTTTGCGCCCTCTGGACAAAAGTGATTTGAATACTACCCATGAATATGCAAGTTGTCCTGAAAATGGTATGTTTATCGAGTTTTTGCCAAACAAAACCTTGGAAGATACAGCGGATTTTTTGCAATGGGTGTCGTCCCAATGGCAAAGCGAGGGTCAAAAAGCCTATGAATTTGCTGTTTTGCTGGACGGCAAGCATATTGGTGCGGCTTCTATAAATTTGGCACAAGATGGCACAGCATCTGTTGGATGGATTATTCACAAGGATTATTGGGGCAAAGGTTACGCCACAGAAGCCGCGAAAGAGGTGCTAAACTTCGCTCTTGAAACACTTGGTATTAAAAAAGTGATTGCTACATGCGACTATCGCAATATTGCATCCATAAAAGTCATGGAAAAAATTGGGATGAAATTTGATAATGGGGATATGTTGCGTAGCTACAAAGACGGCGAAAAAGATGTGCAGGAGCTAATGTATTCAATACAAATATAAGACTTTGGAGGTTTTTATGTCCCGCAAAAAATTATTTATAATATCATTCTCGTCAACGGTGGTTTTAATCGCAGTTATTCTAGGTATTTTCGTACTGATTGCAAATAATAGAGTGGATGAATACGACGAGCAGGTGAAATTGCAGCTGAATTTGGAAAATTTGCCTGAAAAATTTGCTATGCAGCCAGAATGGCTGCCAGAGCCTTCGGTACATTTTGCCCGTCTTGCATTTGTGGGTGATATTATGGTGCATCAAGAGCAGCTTAATGCAGCTAGAGTTTCGCCGGGGGTCTATGATTTTAATTATAAATTCCGCTACATATACCCATTTTTGCAAGGGGCGGATTTTACCCTTGGCAACTTGGAAACAACCCTTGTACCGCCGCACCGTGGCTTTGCGGGTTGGCCGCTGTTCCGCACTCCCGCAAGCATGGCGGATGCTCTTATAAACGCTGGATTTGATATGGTTACAACGGGTAACAATCACAGCTTTGATGATTTTGTTCCGGGGGTTCGCTCTACAATAGAGCTTCTAAACGAGGCAGGGCTGGCGTTCACGGGAACTTTTTTGTACCCCGAAGACCGCTATAATGTAACAATGGTAGAAGTAAACGGTTTTACATTTGCAATTATTAGCATGACATATGCTACAAACGGCATAGACCTTGGGCATTACAATTATATGGTTAAAATTATTTATCACGACCTTGTAGAGCAGGCTACCATTGACTATGACCTCATTCGGGACAGCATTGCCCGTGCAAGGGCTTTAAATCCCGATTTTATTATAATGTCGCCGCATATTGGCTTGGAATATTATGGAACAATGGGACAAGTTGGCGCAGGGCATAGATGGGACACCTTTAATTGGCACAGCGACGGCCGCTGGTGGAATTGGATGCGCACTTTGCATTTTATGCTTGAAGCGGGCGCAGATATCATCATGTCCCATCACCCCCACACATTACTACCTGCCGAATTTGTCTACATCGCAAACGGCGACGGCACATACCGCAGAACTTTCATTGCATATTCTATGGCAAACTTTGTGTCGGCACAACGCACACAACCACGTGAAACCAGTGCAATTTTCTATTTAGAATTTGGACGTGGCAGGGATGGAGTTGCATACATCTCTCGGGCAAGCTACACCCCAATTTGGGTGCGCCAAAACGACCCAACCCGTGCAGGGCTGGACTTTACCGTGTTGCCCATAGAGCAAACCCTTCGCCGTGTGGACAGTGGTGTTGCAACGCCAGACTTGCGCCCTCAAGACATCACAAGGATGCGCCAAGCCCGCCTTGACGTAACCCATATGCTTTCAGGTGCGCCAATTCCCGCTCAATATATGCTGGACGAATACGACATTACACGCTGGCGATATATAGAGCAGATGCCGGGGTTGCCCACTTGGGGAACTTTGCCTTGGAGGTAGGTATTAAGAATAATTAAGGGGACTTTGACCATGGAAAAATCAAATGATAAGAATATTAATATATCTCCAGTGCCAAAATTTGTTGATACTGCATTGGTTAATATTGCCGATGCACCAACAAAGCAGATGGGTTCGACCTTTGCAGATATTTGGTTTCTAGTATTTGGTGGCATAGGTCAAGTGGCGGATAAAAGAAGGATGAAATATGCGACTGCTCTTGATAGTTATAGTAAGGAGTTAAATAACAAAATATCCGCCATACCCGAAAGTAATCGTATAGATGCTGATATACAAATTGTAGCACCAGCACTTGAAGCGTCAAAATATTGCATAGAAAAAGAAGAATTAAGAGAGATGTTTGTGAATTTAATTGTGTCGTCAATGAATAATGAGAAAGAGAGTGTGCTTCATCCAATTTTTACCGATATAGTAAAGAAACTCTCTCCTCTTGATGCTAAAATATTAAACATCATTTCTTTTGAAGATTCGAACGATGACGGAACTGAAGAGTTTTTGGGCAAAATCGAACTCAAAGAATTAGCGTTTTCTATTGCTGTTATTCAGAATTTGGGACTTGTGCAATTCAAAGATTTTGAAACTAATTCGGATGAAGTCTCCCTTTTGGATAAGAAGCACAAGATTTTAAATCTCCTTCCAGAAATCGATTTATACTTTGAAAATGTTCAAGATAATTTTACATTGAACTTTGTTCTTAATGTGGTTGAAAAAATTATTTATGATTCAGGAATGGGTAAAAATACCAGGAACTCAGATGACCTCAAAAAAATGCTAGGCCTTACCCCGCTTGGAGAGCGATTTAAGACAATTTGTTTGGGCGGGTGAACACAACTTGTACCATTCTTGTAATCTCAAAAGAAAATCAATACAAAAAATAGGAGGACAAAATCATGTCAAAAGAAAAAGTTTTGGAAGCATTGCAAAATTCGGGTGAAGAAATGATGGATGCAAAGGGAATTATGGCGGCGACTGGCTTGGAGCGTGCGGATGTGGACAAGGCAATTAAGGCATTGCGCAAAGAAGAGCTTGTTGACAGCCCAAAAAGATGCTTTTATGCGGCGGTGAAGTAGATGCAACTTTGGATGGCAGTAATAGTTATACTCATCATTAGCCCGCTTTTTGGGCTTTTGATGGGGTTGCAATGGATAACAAAATCGGACGGCACGCCGCCCCCAAAGCCGCTAAAGCAACCTGTGGCAATAGCTCTTGCGGTGCTTTTATTGGGAATATTTATAGGCACTGTTGTTTGGGCGGCTTTGACGGGTGCGCCTTATGCAAATTAAAGTTTTAGTCGCTGAAATAGGCTCAACAACAACCGTGGTTAATGCCTTTGGATGCGGGCGAGCGGGGACGCTCGCCCCTACAAAGCAATGTCAGTTGGAATTTTTGGGGCAAGGTTTTGCACCAACTACCGTTTTGCAGGGCGATGTGTCAATCGGGCTGGAAAATGCACGTGAAGACTTGAGGCAAAATTTGGGTTTGCCCACGCTTGAGTACGAGCGTTTTTTGGCGACTTCATCAGCCGCTGGCGGCCTTCGTATGACTGTGCATGGCTTGGTGTACGACATGACCGTTAAAGCGGGGCAGGAAGCTGCCTTGGGTGCTGGTGCAAATATTGCATTTGCCACGGCGGGCAATTTGACGGATGCAGATTTAGAGCAAATTGAACAAATCCAGCCTAATTTGATACTCCTTTCAGGCGGGACGGATTATGGGGATAAAGATACCGCTTTACGCAATGCCAAGCGGCTTTTGGCGTTGCCAAAATTGCCGCCTGTAATTTATTGCGGCAATGTGCAAAATCATCATGCCATCAATCGGCTTTTTGACGAGGCTTGTAAAAAACTGTATATCACCGAGAATGTATATCCGCGGTTGGATGAACTCAATGTAGAGCCTGTGCGAAAATTAATTCATCAAGCCTTTGAAGAGCATATTACAGAGGCGGCAGGTATGGAGAATTTGCGGAAAATGGTAGATGGCGCAATTTTGCCAACCCCAGGGGCTGTGATGCAAGCCGCTTCGTTGCTTTACGAAGAAATTGGTGATTTGCTGGTAATTGATATAGGCGGCGCAACGACGGACATTCATTCCGTAACTGCGGGGGATGACGACATTGCTGCAATTTCAGTTGCACCAGAGCCGTTGACGAAGCGTACAGTAGAAGGAGATTTGGGGCTGTATATTAATGCCGAAAATGTTGCCAAACAAGCTGGTATTGAACTAACTACCATTACAAACCTCCGCCCTATTCCACAAACAGATGAGGAAATTGCCATTACAACAAACCTTGCATATCACGCCGCAAAAATTGCCCTTGGGCGGCATACAGGACAGCTCCGCCACATTTTTACTCCACGTGGCAGACAAACCCATGCAGCAGGCAGAGATTTAACCGCTGTGCAAAATTTTATTGCCACAGGCGGCGCATTGACCCGCCTGCCTGCGGCGTGCAATATAATGCAAGACTTGACTCAGATAAACAAATCGGGTACGATGCTTTATCCAAAGCCCGATAGAATAAAAATTTTAACCGACCACAAATATATTATGGCGAGCCTTGGCGTACTTTCGCTGGAGTACCCTGAAGCTGCAAAAAAAATGCTGCTTAAATATATCGTGTAGGGGCGGCAATCTGTCGCCTAATACTAATTCCAATTTAATACATGGAGTGCCGACTGAGCCCCAAACGCAAGGCGTTTGGGAATAGCGAAGGAGAGCAGTCTATGATTTTAAATGGGATTAGTATAACAAGGAGAGCAAAATATGAACCCGAAATTAATTATCGACCTCAAAAAGTTGCGGCATAATGCTGAATTTTTGGTGGATTTGTGCCGCAAAAATAATATAACCCTCACAACGGTTACAAAAGTTTTTTGCGCAGATGAAAAAATGGTTGCAGAGCTGTTGCTGGCTGGGGTGGATTATTTAGCAGACTCACGCCTAGAAAATATCGCAAATTACCCTAAATGTAGTCCTTGCGAGAGAATTTTGCTTCGCCTGCCATCACCGCAAATAGCGACTCAAGTTGTGCTGGGCAGTGATTTTTCCCTTGTTTCTGAAATGCTTACATTGCAGGCATTAGCAGAACAGGCGGCATATCACCAAAAACAACACGGGGTCATTTTGATGATAGACCTCGGAGACCTGCGAGAGGGCGTATATCACGCCGATATGGAAAGAATTTACGAAATATGCGACTTTTTGTTTGCGCAATCTCATTTGTATTTCAAAGGCATTGGAGCAAACCTAACATGCTACGGCTCGGTTATACCTAATGAACAAAATATGATGAAACTCTGTGAAATCGCTGAAAATATTGAAAAAAAGTACGAGATTGAAGATATAATGGTGTCTGGCGGAAATTCATCCTCTCTCAATATGTTAGCGGATGGTAGGATGCCTGCGAAGATAAACAATTTACGTCTTGGCGAGTCTATTGTATGTGGGCTGGAAACCGCCTATGGGAAACCATTTGGTGGGCTTGTTCAAGATGTGGTAATTCTTGAAGCGACTGTTATCGAAATTGCAAAAAAGCCCTCTATGCCAGAGGGCGAAACGAATATAAATGCTTTTGGCGAAACTGTAAAATATATTGACAGCGGCGAGCATCTGCGGGCAATTTTGGCAGTAGGAAGGCAAGATACGAATTATGAAGGGTTGACACCGAGAGATGAGGACGTTTTCATTATTGGCGCAAGTTCCGACCATCTTATTGCGGACATTACTAATGCAAAGCAGTTGCAAGTAGGAGATACATTGACTTTTTCGTTATCTTATGGGGCAATTTTGGCTGGATTTACCAGCAAGTATGTTGACCGTGAATATATTTGATTATTAAAACAAAGGAGGGAAAGCATCATGTTGAAGTACATAGCTGCAAAAAACATGCATAGGGGCAAACCCACAGACTGGCTAGACACCATTCATCACTTTTCGTTTGCCCAATATTACAATCCAAATAATATGAATTTTGGCTCACTTCGGGTGCTTAATGATGATTTAATTGCTGGGCATTCAGGATTTAACACGCATCCGCACAAAGACATGGAAATTGTGTCATATTTGGTAGAAGGCGCACTTACACACAGAGACTCCATAGGCAATGAGGGCGTTATAAGGCGCGGAGAGGTGCAATATATGAGTGCTGGACGAGGCATTTATCATTCTGAAATAAACGAGGGTGCGGAAACGGTTAGATTGTTGCAGTTATGGATACTTCCAAATGCTAAAAATCTTGAGCCTAATTATGGTGAATATAAATATAAATGGGAAGAGCGTGAAAATAAGCTACTTCACTTTGTTTCACCGCAAAATGGTAGCGCATGTGTTAAACTTCATCAAGATGTAAATTTATATGCAACAGAACTTGAGAAGGGGAAAACCCTTGATTTTCCCTTGCCCAAAGATAGACAATGCTACATTGTGCAAATTGAAGGTGCTTCGCTTATAAATGGCGTATTATTGGAAGAAAGAGATGCACTTGAGGCAGTCGAAGAAGACTTAAAGATAGAAGCAACAACAAGCCTATCCCACTTGCTATTTATAGAAATGGGAACAAACAATAACCACGCGTAGCCCAAAATTAAGGAGGAAAATTATGAGTGATTTTTACAAAATAATGGAAAACAGGCGCAGCATACTTCGATTAAGCAAAGAAGCTCTTATTTCGCAAGAAAGACTGGAAGAAGTTGTGGGCAATGCCTTAAAATTTACCCCCACTGCTTTTAATGGTCAAGAGCAAAGGCTTGTGTTGCTTATGGATAAAAAACATGACTGGTTTTGGAATTTGGTGAAATCAACACTTAAAGCCATTGTGCCTGCTGAAAATTTTCCTAGTTCGGAAGACAGAATTAATGGATTTTTGGGTGGAGTAGGCACAATTTTGTTTTATCAAGATACTGCCGTTACAAAAGGGCTTCAAGAGACTTTTCCCATATATAAAGACAATTTTCCTATATGGGCAATGCAATCTAGCGGGATGTTAAAATATACTCTTTGGACAAGCCTTGTTAAGGAGGGCTATGGTGCAAATATACAGCATTATACTGAGCTAATAGAGGCAGAAGTAAATGAAGAGCTAAACATAGACTCGAATTGGAAAATGGTGGGGCAACTTTCTTTTGGCAAGGCGGCACAAAGCCCAAATCCAAACAAAACATTTGAACCCATCGAAAACCGCCTGATAGTGATTAAATAACTTGTAGCACATTATGTTATTTCTCTTAATGGTAATAAAGGCAAAATTTCTAGCACGATTTTGCGTGGTGTTTTATTTTCAGTTGTGATTGTTATGTCGGCAGCTCCTTTGTAAAGGTGCTGCCGATTTTTAAGGATTTCTTCAATGTGCAAAAGCTGACCTCCTGCAAGCAGAGGGCGGGAATTATCTCTTAAAAGCCTAGAATAAATGGATTGTGGAGTAGCGTGGAGATATATAGCAATAGATGTTTGCCGTATAATTGAAATATTTTCGGGGTTTAGCACAACTCCGCCGCCCGTCGAAATAACAACCCCGTTCATTTGTAGGATTTTTTTACATAGATTATTTTCTAAAACTCGAAAATGCTCCTCACCAAACTTTTCAAAAATTTGGACTATAGGTATATCCTGTTCTCGCTCAATTTCTGCATCCATGTCAAAAAAACCCATATTGAGGGTTTTTGAAAGAAGTTTGCCAATAGTGGTTTTGCCCGCACCCATCATACCGATTAAGGTTATGTTTGGCTTCATTATCTATCGTGGCGTGGGTTACGGGATACAATCACGCTTGCCTTTGCAATAGCAGCTATAATGTCTACATCGAATTGGTTTTGAAGATTGCTAATTTTCGTGTAAAGCTCACCCTTTTTAGTAACCACGTATTTTGTGGGCAGGGCGTTTAGCGCAATAGCCAAAATATCCATTACACAGTTGTCGCATTGACATGCGTTAAGCCCGTCTAACACCGACCTCAACATATCACCAACACAGGCTTCCATATAATTTTTGATTTCTAAATCTTGCACATTAATAACGGATTGATTCTGCATATTAATTTTCTCCTTTATTATATTATAATATCTAATAAAATTTCATTTACAATATTTTTGGGTAAAGTTACATTCCATAATACTTCAAAAGACCTAACGGCTTGGAAAACGAGCATTGACTTACCGTCAAAGGCTTTAATGCCGAAATTTTCCGCACTTTTTATCCAAGAATTATTTTTAGGATAATTCATATCAAAAATGCACTCAAAGTTTTTTAACTGATGAAGAGGTGCAATGGCTTCCAACTCATCAAAAGAAGCAGGGGTAGCATTTATAAGCAAACTGCCACCATGGTTACTTAAAGGTTTGCGGTGCAATAATGAAATATTTTTACATCCCAGCTGCTCCAAAGCGATTTTTGCCGCTTTTGCCGCTCCGCCATTTCCTAAAATTGTAGCAGACTTAATGTTTTGGACATTATGGCGGCGTAAAGTCTCCAAAACGCCGTATACATCGGTATTATATCCGACATAACCCTGCGGCATGTGCTTTAACAGATTGACTGCGTTGGTGTTTTGGGCAGATGCGTCAAGCGTAGCAAGATGCGGTATAACAGCAATTTTGTGAGGTGAGGTAATGTTAAGCCCAACAATGCCCATGTTATAAGCACCTTTAACAGCCGATGCCAAATTTGCTTGTTGAACATTAAAGCACGTATATACCATATCTACACCAAGTTTTTTTGCAAAAAAGTTGTGTATTTGCGGAGAAAGACTGTGTGATGTATCTGCACCAAAAAGCCCGGCAAGGCGTGTTTTTCCGCTAATTGTCGCCATAACCGCTTCTCTTATACGTGTGCATAATAATTTTTTCAGGAACACGCTTTAATTTTACCTGCCATTCATCCCTGTCTGCAACCCGCTTGGTCAAGATGGTGTAAATGCCGGCACGGTTTCCAACCCAACAGTCAGTAAAAATTTGGTCGCCTACAAGAATAACTTTTTTGCGGGTTAGCCCCATCATTTTCGTCAGCGTCCAAAGTCCGTAAAGCCTTGGCTTTTTTGCTCGCCAAATGCTGGGGTAGCCCAAATCTTCGTTAAAAAGTTTAACACGCTTTTTGCTGTTATTGGACAAAAACCCAACTTTAAAGCCTTTTTCGACAAGACCACGCAAAAAAGCGGTAGTTTTTTCGCAAGGCTTTTCAACATCAAATGTGGCAAGTGTGTTGTCGATGTCAAAAATTACACCACGTACTCCAGCAGTGTAAAATGCGTCATAGTCTATTTCAAAAACAGAATTAACCGTCTGGTCTGGAAAAAAATTCCTATCAAAAAAATTGATTATAGCTTTTTTCATTTCTACTGTAAATGCAGGTCTACCTCAAAAACCTGCTCTCCTTCCAAATGTATTGGCATACAAATCAGTTTGCTGTCGGGTTTTATAAAATTGTAAACATCGCCTTGTGTGCCTTTATAGAAAGTAGGTGTCGTAATATCCACTTTTGTACCATGACTAAAAAGTGCGCTCGCAGCATTGCCGCTTATCATATTGCCAATTTCTTTTACAGCAGAAATAGCCATGTCATCAAGCCCTACAACCTCAAAACCCATCATAATTTTTGAAGCAAGATAAATACCGCAACTTTCGTCCATGGTAAAAATAACTTCGCCTTTTAAATCACCTATAATTCCGACTATAACGGAAATCTCTTTTGAAACATATGGTGCATTTTTTACAAATACTTTACCTAATTTTCCGCCATTGCCTGCGACCATTTGCAAAGTATTTTGCGCACCTTGCACAAAAGAGTTCACGTTTTCAACTTTCAAAGTCAAATCAACTCCTTTCAAAAACATATTAATAATTGTACCACAAAAAATATATTTCTGCAATTTTTAATTTCTAGCAACCACCTCTCCCCCTCCTCTTGGTCGGAAGTATTGGATTGGAGTAAATCTGTGCTTACCTAGGTTGTGCAATTATTATAATATCCGTACCTTGGGGCAACGACAGTCCCTGAGGAATTTGGCTGTATGCCACAAAGTCTGTTTCGCCTTCAGCATCAAATTCATCCCCAAAACGTACTCTTGCGTTAAAGCCTGCCTGCTCCAAGACCCTTGTTGCCGCTTCTATTGGAAGCCCGACAACATTCGGTACAGCAAAAATCGTATGGTCTTCATTATTCTGTAAAGTTAATATCATTGTGACATTTCCAGTAACAGTTGCGCCTGCCGGTGGAAATTGCGAGGCAACCACAGAGCCGCTGTTGATAAAATTAAAACTGTGTCCAAAAACATTTGCTGTGTCAATGGCTTGCTGAACGCCCATCCCCACGAAGTCTACGACAATATTTTCGTTTGATGCCGCGTGGCTTGATGCGAGCCCAGTGCCTGACTGCGGAATATTTCGTAAATTAATAATGTGTTGCATCATTTCACGATACATTGGCACAACAGAGGTGAAACCAGCGTTATATATTGCGGGCGGGACATCGTGCAACAGCGTCATAACGAGATATTGCGGGTTGTCTAGCGGAAAATAGCCGATATATGAAATAGACCAAGTAAAATTGGGGTTGTCTTCACCTGATGGCAATATTTGCAAACCTTGTTCGCCTGTGGCAGTTTTTCCGCCTTGGGGAAAGCCATTTATTGCAGCATTTCTCCCTGTTCCTACTGTGACAGTGTAAGACATTGCGTTACGCATCCAGTCTGCGACATCGGGAGCAATAACACGTCTTTGTGCATCGGTGTTTTGAGCAAAGATAACTTCACCATCTGGTCCAATTACTTGCTGTACAACATGCGGACGCACCACACTGCCGCCATTTATGAGGGGTGCAAAAGATGAAATCATTTGAATTGGCGTTGATGTGAAACGTTGACCAAATGATGAAGTGGCAAGCTCTGATGCGTTAAGTTCCGGCACGCTAAAAACCATGCCTGCATTTTCGGCGGGAAGGTCAATGCCTGTCGGCACTCCAAAGCCAAAGTCCCGCTGGTACTGCCAAAAAAGTTCGCGCCCAAGGGCTTCGGCTATTTCCATATGTGCCACATTGCACGAAAAAGCAATGGCTTCTGTAAGGTTAATAAGTCCATGTCTTCTTTGCGGGAAAGAATGCACCCAACAACGTATTTGATGCCCCGCAACCATTTTGTATCCAGTGCAGTAAAACATTTGATTGTGAGTGATGACCCCCGCATCCAATGCTTTGGCTGCGGTTATTGATTTGTAAACGCTGCCAGGTTCGTGCGTGCCGGAAACATTGAAGTTTGTCCAAATTCTGTATAAATGATTGAAAAACTCTTGGCTTGTCGGGTCTAGTTCTGACAGATTTTCGGTTTGCTGTGTAGTTAGCAAGTCTATATTGGATGGCTGGTTTGCGTCAAAGCTGGGATATTGAGCCATTGCAAAAATTTCGCCGTTATGTGGATTCATTACAATAACGGAGCCATATCTTGCCTGTGCCTGTCTAGCCCAGCGCAACACTAGGTCTTCCGCAAAACGCTGTATATCAAAATCTAATGTAGTAACCACACTTGCACCGTGTGTGGCTGGTATGCGGTCGGTGGAAATATTGCCGTCTTGTCCAAACACGGTCATATTGCGCCCCTCATAACCCGTTAAAAGATGATTAAAGCGGCTTTCTATGCCCCACCAATATCCGTGGTTAAAACCCAAGATGGGGGCGGCTATATGCCCGTAAATATAATTGCGCTGGGTTAATTCTTGAAAATGAATATCCCTCGCAACTAAACGATTGCTTTGCAACCATTCGTCAAATTGCAAACGACGGGAAAATGGCACAGACCATTCAATAAAATACTGGTTTGTGTCATGAGTTAAAATGTGTTGTAAATATTCTTCAGAAATTCCAAAAAATTCTGTTAAAATACGTTGCTGGTCTTCAAAAAAAATCAACTGAATTGGAGCTGTATCGGGGTCGCTTTGCGCACGCTGGTTTAAAATACGGGCATCCACGAAAACATTGTAATGAATAAAACTTTCGGCAAGCGGCTGTAAATATCTATCGGTTATCATACCTCGGTTTGGAACAATAATGGAGTCAGAAGCGCCGTAACGCGCCATTACTTGCTCAATAGCACGCATTGCGTACGCTTGTTCAAAATTTTGAATTTGTCTTGCTTGTACCACTATATACATCAAATAGACGCTAAATGCAAAGGCAAGCAAAATCCATTTTGTACCTACCCATCGCTTTGCGGTTTTAAGTCTTCCCGCCTTCTCTTTTTGTTTTTGCTGTCTAATGCGGTCGTTATGCATGGTTTCCCCCATCTGTTAATCATTATTTCTAGAAAAAATATTGCGTATTGTTGCCAATGAAAAGCTACTTTGAGTGATGGTAGGCTCGTCAATATTTAGTGAAAAGCTAACTCGTGGTGCGTGAAGCCTTTCAATTTGAAACGTACTTGGTTCTACCATTCCTAATTCTGTAACGGCGATTTCTCTTATCATATCAAGGTTTATTGCGGCGTACATTTCTTGCGTACGCAGTCTATTTATTTCTTGTAATGCTGCCAAACGTTCTTCGTCAACACCCAACTGATTTTGGGTATATTGCAAGTTTAGCTGCAAAGCAAAAAGTCCCAAAACAGCGGCAAAAAAAGTGGCTAAAATCACATGTGTAAGAAAATGCTTGCTAAATTTTGACTGTTTATCATAAACAATTTCGGCTTTTTTGTTTGTCCTAACAACCCTTCGCTTAACAACGGGTCTAGGTGATTGTTCGTACTCAATTTCCTCATGCACTTGACGGGCGGAAGAGTCGTGGGAGTAATAGCGTGACTGCGGTCTATAATTCCTTGGAGACGGCTGGTTTTTAACTACTCGCTTTTTTCGGTTATTTTTTGGGTCGTATGGTCGTCTTTGCGCCATTTAAACAACTCCTTAAATCTTTTGTGCTATCCTTAATTTCGCGCTTCTAGCCCTTGGGTTGCTCTCCAATTCTGCGTCGGTCGGCATAATGGGCTTTTTTGTTATAATATCGACCACGGGTACTTTTTTGCAAACGCAAATTGGGATTTCCCGAGGGCAGTCGCAAGGACTTTTTAATTTGGCAAAAGTATTTTTAACGATACGGTCTTCTAATGAATGGAATGTTATGATACAAATTCTGCCACCAGTGCTCAGAGCTTTCACGTAATTTTTGATAGCACACTCTAAAATGCCCAGTTCGTCATTCACTTCTATGCGGATGGCTTGAAAAACCCGCTTTGCAGGGTGAGGGCCGTCCTTTCGAGCGGCTTTGGGTATGGCTGCTTTTATCACACTGACTAATTCAAAACTACTATATATAGGAGCAATTTGACGCTGTGATACAATAAATTGCGCTATGCGAGCTGACCATTTTTCCTCCCCGTACTCATGGAAGATTTTTTTAAGCCTAGCCTCACTATATTCATTGACTACATCGTATGCTGAAAAATTATTGTCTTGGTTCATGCGCATATCTAACCGTCCGTCATGCATATATGAAAAGCCACGGTCTGCATCATCCAGTTGAAAACTTGAAACGCCCAAGTCCATTAAAACTCCATCAACCAGCCTATTACCGCAGGGGCGGCATTTTGCAGCACCCAAAACCTCATCTACTGATGAGAAATTTGCTTTTACAATACGTACAATATTTGAGTGCTCTGCCAAAACACTTTCGGCACGCCGTATAGCAAATTCGTCTTGGTCAACTCCAATTAAAAGACCGCTTTTGTCCAGTCGTTGCAAAATTTCCAAGCTATGTCCGGCACCGCCGAGAGTAGCATCGATATAAACCCCATCCGGCAAAATATTTAAGCCTTCAATGGCTTCCTTCATTAAAACGGATTTATGTATCAAATTCATCAAATCAACCTTTCAGGTAACATTATAGCATAAAATTCCTGCCATGGCAAGTTTTTATTGACACGACAAGAATTTGGCTCTTGCCTTTTCCTCTGCATCATGCTATAATAAAAAAAACCACCTTAAAGGAGGACACCCCATGACAACCCTACTAGCAGGCCCGCGCGGCGGCGGTAAAACAAAAAAACTAATAACCCTAGCAAATGACCACCTATCCGTAACAGACGGATACATAGTATATGTAGATGACTGCAAAAGAAAT
>Ga0136643_10003553_pt1 | contig 21050 bp, 16 predicted proteins | sample TergutLab28metaG_FD_96883 | JGI IMG/M metagenome (GOLD analysis project Ga0136643, IMG submission 96883) | Labiotermes labralis P1 segment gut microbial communities from Petit-Saut dam, French Guiana - Lab288 P1 (version 3) (version 3) | ecosystem: Host-associated > Arthropoda: Insects >...
TCTAGACCTGGAGCCGCTACTTTTTGCATTCAAGTAGCTCCTCAATTGACCTCATGAGGCTCACGAGGCTGAGTGGACCCCGTTCCAGACCCACTACTACTCAGAAAATCTGGTAGCGCCGGGCTAATCGGAATACAACGAAGACAATTATTATCGGTTTCCCTGGGACCGGCATACTTCACGTTTTACTGCGTTGTCAGACTGTCGCGGCCGAGGGGGCAGTAATGTGGGAGTTCCCGGGTTGAAATCTGAACCCACATGTGGGCTGTCCTAGGGGCATTTCGTTATTTTCCTTAGTCTTTCCATAAATATTCACAAATAATAAATTATATTCTACAGCCTTCCAAATGTATTATTTACTATTATTCATTAACCCTGCAATTATCGTTTCAGCTACTGGCAGCGTCGTTAAACGAAAACAAGTAAAATAAAAGCTCTAATAAATACGTTTGCACATTTTTTTATGTAAACCAGTCTGGAGGAAGGGGAGATGGTCTAGAGTTTCTAAGACGTTTCAACTACGAAATAAACATTCGTGAAAAGCAGTGAGAAGTGTGAAGCCAAGCTAACCGATGTTGGCCTTAGGGTTCGCGCTGACAGCAGCCGACGGCCACTACAGTCTCTCCGGAACTGGAAGGCGGTCAGCAGTTGGCCAACCTAGACACACCGCGACCAGCACCAAAGTGTTGTAGCAGCTCCTGCTGAAGGATGTTGCACTGTGGGATCACCGATCAATGACGTCACATGAAATTGAGGCAAGAGAAAGAGACAGAACTCTCTAGCGCGCCGTGGCGCGAGCGCTGGCCGCACGCGTGGTGGGAAGGGGAAGAGAAAGCTAGCCTTTAGAAGTTGTTCAAACTGGTTGGTTGGTTCGTTCATAAACCCCGCGTGTAAGAATTAAAAATGGCTTGAGCGCCAACTTGTGTTCGCTAACCCCAGATTGATAACTAAAGTTAAAAGCCAGCGCAGAAAGAAAGGGTGGGGAGAGAGATTTGAGTCCGGCCATACGAAGTCGAGCGGTTTGGTAGTGAACAACTTGGCTGGCGAGAGTAGAGCGAGGCCGCGAAGTACGGCCACCGTCGGCCGGGGCTAAACGGGGACTCGTAACATAGAGTTTCAAACCACAGTATGTGGCTGCTGCCGTGGCAGCAGAGAAACCGAATTGTGACAGCAGCTGTAGTAAGCATCGTGGTTGTCTTCACGAGTGACAGTCTGATTGGAGTGTCGGGGACTGAAGCAGCGACTGATGTGTCTCCAGCCGCAGTGGCGTCTTTGTCTTATTATTGTTCGTATGACACATGCCAGTGCAGTGCGGATCTCCGTGAGCTGACATGCAGAAGCGTGTCATTCACGCGTGTTCCAACGCCGTTACCAACAACACTTGTCAAACTGTGAGTAAGAAGTTCCCACATTGAATTTGTTTACCATTTGCAAGGCATTGCTGATCTGAGTATAAAGATATCACACTTACCTCACAGAAAACACACATGTGTTGTGAAGTCAGTTCTGATAATGACGTTCATATAAATTGCGTTGATTATGCTGGTAACTAATTAAAAGTCTGGCTGAAAGGTCCTAGTTGTTTGACTTTAGAGGAATTGATTACCACTGCCCATTAAAGGTTTAAAAGCGTCGGTGTTTTTACGTGAAGCTTTTAATATCCAAAGTTCTGCGCTTTGTCCACGCAGTATAGGACTTTTTGTGTTTCGTATGATGCCACAATAAACATCGACTGCAGTTCGTGGCTTCTGCGATGTGCCGCTGTGTCGCTGGTTGAGTAGATACCGACGTTTAGAAGGATCTAGTGCCTCTGTCCTCACGATTAAGCGTACCAAAAAGAATATAAGCCTCCCCATAGAGTTGCAATATGCGAAATTTGAGACAGTCCGTTGGACTTCTTGACGCTGGACAGGAAGATACTGAGATTCTTTGAACTTTCTAGAACTACCCCCAACCCCCCCACCCCCACCCCCACTGGCGCAGCGTCACGACCTAGAACACATGCATCTTCAACCGCACCGTTGTGAAAATGTAAAGCCTCGCAAACAATTACGCACCTAAACAACACTAACTAGTTGGTCTTTGTAGCGCGAACAGACTGTATTCGCTTTGAGGTAGAATCTGAATATATATATATATATATATATGTGTGTGTGTGTGTGTGTGTGTGTGTGTGTGTGCGTGTGCGTGTGCATTATTTAAGTTAAATTACATTTTGCCTTTCAGACCAACATTAGACACGTCAGTAATTGTATACAGTGACGGTAGAAAATAGTATAGTTGATATTTAAGTGGGACAAACGCCGTTGTAGGGAACTGGTAACAGCTTTAACGTTATACAATGCAGTATTACGCCCACGGATTTTATTTCTGCAGTTCGCTTAGCTCTGAGATAAAGCAGGAACGATCTTCCTAAGCATAATCAACAGAACGATATTAGAATTAATTTTCGGCGTGACTCCAAGGAGGCGAGAATTTAATTATAAGTTTTTATTTAAACAACTGCACCACTTGCAAATTTAATGTTCTCAATGCAGAGGAGGTAGGAAACTTATTCAATTTTTCTGCGCGTTAGGAATTACAGTATTTTAAACTCAATATGAGTCTGGGTGTGTTACCCTAGTGGAGTACTGAAACAAGTGTTTGCTGCTCTTATCATGTTTATTGTCGGCGGGGGGAGGGGACAAATTGAAGTATTATTTATAATGTGTAAGTTTGCTGTGGATATTGGGTTTAGTAACAGTCTTGTAGATGTGGTGTAAGATGCGTAACACCGGCAATATTAATGCTTTCCAACACTGAGTGGTCACTGAAAATCAAGAAAGTAACTGTTTCCTCCCATTCGTAGGTAGGGTCACCACACAGAATGTTACTGCCCCTGCTTAGCAGTCGTGCCCGTAATTTCGTATAATTCCCACTGAATTCCGGTTACTTATATGAACAACGGTAAATCAGTGGAAAGTCGTTTTTTATTATTAAGCTTTGATCTGGAAAGCCGGGAAGGCACGTTGTTAGCCAAATTTGCTCTTTACTACCAAGCACTTCTGTTAAGACTCCCAAACACCCGATGTTATATCTCCATTTCGTATGATTTTTTTTACGAAGTGGTACTTGACCATGCTGTAAGTTCTGTGGCTTATTTTGCAACGCTGTTGGTAACTCAAGACTACACAGTGTCGAATCTTGTGTGATCACTGACGAATTGAAAGGAACGGTTCGTGGCCCAATTCACGCATTATTTCAGAATTAGCTTGAAATTTTTGAGAAAAAGAGGGAAAATCTGTCAGTATAGTGGATGATGCAGTCGAGATTCGAAGTAGGCATTTTCCAAATGCAATTCTAGATCTTTATCGCTGCACCACCTCGTGGGATCGGAGTACATAGTGTCGAATTCTTAGTAAGAAGTAAATTTGAAAGGATAAGGGAGGAAGCGGTTTTTGTCTAATGACGTAATATCCCAACGTGGTCGTGGAGGGACTGAGAAAGGTTACGAGAACTTTGGCCAGGATAGTCATTGTTTGCGCTGAAATCTGAACCCCAAAATCCCTAAACACGAAACGGGACTTGGCTTCAACTCTTGGTATGATGTATGGAAATAATATTGACATATGTGTGAAACTGACACGTGTGTGTTACTGTTATTATGCTGCGACGCCATCAGGGTAGCATAGTTGCGTATTTGTGCATTATTGCATGCATATGATTTGAATTTCAAATCGGGTGAAATTTGTAATTGAAGTACCGAGCTATAAGCAGTTTCGTAACGTAATTTGTCATATACTTTAGGCGCAGTTTAGAAGGTAATTGATCAGGGAATTTAGTATCGGAGTGATAGATATCAATAAGCTTTCTGACAAATATTATGTGACCTGTTCAGTTGATGATAATATTATTAAATAACTTAAGAGTTTTATGTGCATATTTATACTTCGGTATGCGTTTAATTTTATGCTGTTAATATTAGAATTGATTGTAATTACTACTGTCAGTAAATTGTTAAGAGAAACGTGTTTAATAATATCTTTCTGCAGTTTTATATATAAGCGTAAAATACTTTTATAGGTATACAAGTCCAAAATATTTAATAAATAAACGAGTGGAATGAATTGGAGTTATTAAATGCTGGTCAAGAAATTGAAAGCAGTTCGGATATTTACTGTAATTATGCTGAAGCCTCAAGATAAAAAATTAATGTGCAAATATTCAGTTCGCACGCTACAGTAAACACAGAATGTCTCCATTACAAAGACAGATGGCTTATTTTGATTAAGAAATCCTCGACGATTATGCCACTAAATCTTTAAAAACCTCATATGTACGTTGTGGATAAACTGCATTATTCTTTTCTTTCTGAAGGCACAGTGGCTACTACATGCACCACCAGCATTAACATTAAAAAATTATTTAAATTTTTTCCACGCAGCAAATATAATTCTCACAAGAAGCATCATTTACGTCTCTAAACATCATTAACAGCTTGGTAACGGTGTGTTTATTATGAGACAGACACTGAAGTCTTTATATAATATTACATGAATTCCAAGACGGCAAAGTGTTTGTTTACAAGAGGCTGTGCAGTAATCTCTGTGCTCTAAAGGGTGTACATGAGGCAGGCACTAGCAAGGCAACAATTTTTCTTTCTGCATGAATGTTGCAGTGAGTCAAGTGCCCGTTTTTCTTCCATCCAGTGTGTGCTGTGTCGCAAGCCGCTGTAATAATATAGGCCACAGCGTGCAGAGAGGCCTGCCAACGTAACTCGCCTTGCTACAGTAGACAGTCTGTTTATCGTACAACAGCAACACTGTCACAATAGAGTGAATCAAAATGAACCCCTCCATCCCCCTCCTGTAGCTCTCTGCATTTAATTAAAAGGCAGAATTTGACACAGCATATAACGTCTGTGTTCTAATGAATAAATTAATAATGGGTCTAGCTGACCAGATGGTAATAACACGGTATGGTTTTTGCGTTTAGTCAGTCGGTAATGCTAATTAATTGATAAGCCTACGTTATTTAAAGCTTCTTACTATTTCAGAACAATGATGTGTGAATATTATGCGGTTTGTTGAGCCCATTCCAGTGGTCGCGCGGTCTAAGATGTGGGTCTAAGGCCTCTCGCTTGCTGGGATTGCGGATTCAATTCCCGCCGGGGGCATGAATGTCTGTCCCTCGTAGGTGTTGTGTGTTGTCAGGCAGAGGTCTCTGCGACGAGCTGTTCACTCGTTCAGAGGAGTCCTACCACTGTGGTGTATCTGAGTGTGATCGAGGAAACTGACAGAGGAGGCCTATGCCCACTAGGGCAGTCGAGGCATGAAAAAAGAATATAGAGTTTGTTGGACACTCACTGGGGATAAGCCCATTGCAGGACGTCTGTCTCTCCTGTGACGACGTTCACACAAAGATACCACCGAGTGGGATTTTTAACCATACTGTCTAAATATTCGAGCCTTTTAAGACGACACGCCTATTAGGCAGCGAGTTGGTTGGCAGGTAAGCTGCTTACTAATTATTATAGGAACTAAATTAAACTGGCGATTTTCATGATTTGTACTCCTAATTCATTTATATGGTCTATTGAATGTTGCTGTCAACAACTTACGACTATACTACGTCGAATGACAAGATAGTTAATGAATGTACAGGTGGTTAGAACTTGGTATTTTACTGGAGGGACTGAGAAAACTACTGAAAACCTGAATATGGATAGCAGGTGTCACGCTTAGATTCGAACGAGGTTCCTTCCTAACACTGTTCAGGAGCATTACCGCTATAACCAGATTCATATGCATGTTACTCTATTATATTGGTCCACAGCCATAAGTATGTGAATTCCTTAATTACTGAAGCGAATGAAATAAACGTATAAATCATTACGAATAGTACAGGCACACCGCACGTAAATAAAGCAGTTGGTTTTGAGTCACCCTATGTAAGGAGGCATCAGAATACATACACGCATATTTCGTACATGAGACACACATACAGTTAGAGTGGCTCTGTGCGCTGTATTTATAAAAGCACCGATCATCCTTTATATCGCTCGGGCCACGCCCACCAACCTCCTTTACCTATCATCTGACTCTCTCTTACTGTTATGCATACGTTTACCGCGTGCCCGTTACAAGAATGCATCCACACAAATTTATGCGCTTCAAACACTTTGTGTAACTTCGGTTACAAACAGGTCTACATGTTTAATTTCGTTGCGTCAGAGGAAATTTTAATATCAGCTGGTGAAACATACTTTGAAATTTCGATAGAAAACTTCAAGAATTCCTAACTCCTAGCTACTGTTTCCACAGATAACCCTTCAGTGAGCCACACTTATTATATAGGATGTATGTTTTGTAGGACGTAAAGGATACTGTAAAATTAGGTTGGCTTAATACGTACGTTCGTCTTCAAAGACATATGGATAAAATAAGCTGACACATGTCTACAGATGGCGTTCTTTAAAGTCAGGACTTCAGTGCCGACTTCCGTACCTTCTGGTATCTTCCATTACTGCAGTCTTTTTTCAATAGTTACAGCAATTTTCAGCTGTGACAACCACAAATCGACCAACATTACCCATTGTAGAGTATACATTGCATGAAAGATACTCCTAAATCATCAGTACAGAATTTTAAAGTTAAGTCTTGAATGGCAAGGTTTAGCAAAATGTATGGTGGATAGACCTGCTTCCTCTAACAAATATTCCCACAAATATTAGTAATATATTAACATTTAATTTTTTGTTTTACGGACACTTTTATTTCATTGTTATAAAAATGTTAGACTGTTGCAGTTAAACCAAATTATGTCACAAATCTTAATTTTATTTCCTCTTCCACTTTTAGCTGTCAAAATTAATTGATGACAAACAACTTTACTTGCGTCCCGGTTTGAGTTCTTTCACAATTATCATATTTTCGGTTTGGTCCATTTTGGTTTTAAAATAGGCTGTGACCTCTTCCACACTGTACACAAAACATCTTGACGATACAAAACATGTTGGTAGATATGTGCTGTCAACTTGAAAAACATTTTCAGTTTCGTATGTGAACTATATTTATGTATTTTGAATAATTTCCTTCATAAATGCGTTTTTTTCTATACAACATTAACAGGCTGGTCTTTATAACGGAGACGGGCTGTATTCTCTAAGAGGTGTGAACTGACCTCTAAGTTCTCACATGAAATTATTTCGTCAGTGGGTTAAACATTCTATATTTAGGACTATGTCTGAATAACAGTATCACATTCTGTATCAACTAGTAACATGTTAACGCAAGATAAATAGAGAAATAGAAGTAGTTGTGGAGGAAATTGCGATGTTTTGTTTTGTCTTGTTGTAAATATGTCAGAAAATGCACGCATAGTGGAACAGTTCCGGGGCGTTCCTACCGTCACTGAGTGGATTTATCGCGTTGGAAATTCACACAACATACAAATCAGTTTATATTTAAGAGTAATATTTATGGGGGGAGTGTAATAGACATAAAATATGTCCTTCGCCTCTGTCTACAGCATTTTTTCGGAAATTTCTTCGCTGCTTTTTTTAATGTTTGCCATCCCAAAGTGCTTAACACATATATAAACATACAATGATGTGTCCTTCAAACACAACAAAATTTTATTATGTTTATTATTGTACTAGGGCAACATGTTTCGATTCTTACAGAATCATCTTCAGGTCCTTCTAAGAAAATAGATCTTTACATCAAATCCCACATTTTTAAACATTTAAGTAAGGATCTGTTTTCTTAGAAGGACCTGAAGATGATTCTTTAAGAATCGAAACATGTTGCCCTAGTACAATAATAACATAATAAAATTTTTTTGTGTTTGACACATCATTGTATATTTATATATTTCTTCGTTGTGATATGTTTAAGACAATTAGCACCCTAAATGTTCGAGATACACATTATTGTTTTATTTTAAGCAAAATTGCAAATTTCGACAAATTTTCAAAGATCATCGCAATATAAGACTCTTGTATTAGGTTCAACGGTTTCAGAGTTGTTACACGCAGACAGACATGGCGAAACGAATATGTATATTTCGGTATCGTCATCCGGGTATGTTATATAAATATATTTAATTCGTAAAACAAGACATAAGAAGTAGAATATAATACGTATATTTTTGTAACTTTTCTTCACGAAAGTGCCAAAATAAATCTGAAACACATATAAGTCTTCTGGGGTATAGCGCTGTATCATTGGGCAAGTATTTGCCAACGTATCGGAGGGTCATAGTGCCTTCATCTGTAGAGTACAGTAATCAAGACTGCTTGAATGTAAAGATGTTCCCCTTTGCATGGATCATTCATGCAGTTCTAAAATAGAAACCACATCAGTCTAAAATATACCGCGAACAGCCTGAAGCTCTATAAAAGTTCACGCTGAATGATACTGGTTTCACGCCTCTACAATTTAAAATATGGCATTGTGTAATTTTATGTTTAGTTGACCGTGCATCCTTGTATAATCGTGTAAATAAAGCCAACATGGTGCACAATTTTTCGTAGTATGTTTATTTCCTTTCTCTACATGTTTCGGGCGACTATATGCCCATCATCAGGAGAAATAACTGTATCTATGTGACACTTGGTATTTGTCACGCTCTGTGGATGTCGTCAACACAGGTATGCAGGGTGCACTCTGCATTCCAGTCAGTCATCCACACAGAGTGACAAATACCAAATGTCGCATAGATGCAGTTATTTCTTCTGATATTCGCCCGAAACTGGTGGAGAAAAGAAATAAACATACTAAGAAAAATTATGCATCAAGTTGGCTTTATTTACAAGATGACATTGTGTGTTTGCACACCATATTTAAAGATTGTTTACCTGTTTTACTGGTAGATGCACGCAACCGTACAGCACCCAGCACTTGTTTGGTTTCACCTGAACGTATAATTGTCGACGAAATGCCAATATAAGTATGCCGGATTAAACTCTTAGCCAATTTTGGTTACAAAGACTGAAAAGCGTTTTATTCTGGCGCTTAATATTCCTGAAACCTTCAACACACCGTCAAGACCAGCTCTGAAACCCAACCAACCTCCTACCCAGTTTGTACTGGTTGATCCTACCCTGGGGTTACAGCGACCAGATCAGGAAAGTTACCACTCACTTCCTTCTATTATTAAGATTATAATTCTACTCCTTTCTACGTCTTCCTGCAATTGTGCCTAATTAGACACAACAACAACTCTAATCAGCGCCGAAGTTCGCGTGGCACCCTCAGTACCTGTGTTGCGCCTAGTATCGTCTAGAGTTATTTCTTGGGGTTTTTTTAATGTCACCTGAAGAGTGAATGCCTTGCAGATCTGCTTATCTCTGGCAGCGAATGATCTGAAGAACAAAATCTTTATTCAGTGGTCATTAATTTTTGTGGTGGGGAGACATTGTGTCTCTGTGGATCTGTAGCCTTTGTGAACCCGTTGCCCATTTCCAGAATTATAGACAAATCAATATGGAGCATTTGTAGAATGATATACGTAATTACATCTGACGGGAAAACTGAAGTATTCTGTGAGAAACTGGCCCTAGTGCCAAGGTACTGCCGGAACGTACGTGCGAGCATAACGGCAAATGGCTGCTGGTCGTTTAGTTTACAGTATTATTACGTGACAACAATTTTGACTTGTGTGCTGATTGTAATGTGTGGATACATAACCTGATAGAGAAAGAAGGCCTGGTTCCCAGGTGAATGTGTCCGTATGTTTAACCAAGCACCGTGTCATGAAAGGATGTGCCGGAGTGGAAGTATATTACCATGTATTTTTATCTGCGTTATATGCAAAGAGTGGCCGTTTTCACAACACCGAGGTTTTCACCCAACGAAATGATCGCACCTTATCCCTGCCAAATATCAAATCCCTGTTTCTCGATCGTTCAGCTCGTTGTTTAATTGAGAGCTAGCTCGGTTCCTGTCTGTCTTCTAGTCTAGAGAAGATTTATCATTCCCTGAATTATGTGGACAGTTAATTAGGGTTAAGCGACTGATTTATCTCGTTACTCATAGCAATAAGACAGCAGTGTAAGTTTCTGTAATATCTGGCTACAATTCGTAAAGACTTTGGGAAACTATTTATGCCATTTAATAGTGTAACATTTTAAAGTTATTATAACGCAACATGAGAAATGTTGATCAAGCACATGCGAATATTATTCACCTTCCTACTGGTATAGATAGAAAAAAATATTTGAGGTTTCCTTCGGCTGGCCGGCCTTGTTCATTTCCTGCCGGATATTATTCACTTCAGTCCAGAATGTAAAGGAAGCAAATTATTTTTAAAATGAACTCGAATGAAAAACAATGGCAGATTTATCGCATTTTTAAATTTAGTGTCATATTTATTTCACTTACGTCCAACGAATGACCATTCAGCGTTTGCGTAACCCTTTCTAACCTACATTTCACTTATAAATGTCAGACGACTGAGTTTTATGCTAGGAAACCCTTTCAAATTACCGTGAACAATGATTTACATAACGACTCGAACTTCTGCTCTAGAAATCAAACGCCTGTAAGAGGGTGACCTCACACACATTTTTAAGGTTCTTTGCTCTGAAGTTATGCGTCTTATTAGTGGGAGAACAATCTTTCTCAATTTGTCGACAGTAAGGTTAATTTTTTTTCATAAGGGATTAAGAACAGCCATCATCATTATTACTCTTTTGGCACATGTACGGAAAGAGACAGGGAGAACACGAGAAGAACGAGGGCAGGGGAGAAACGGACAGTTTATTTATTGCATGGTAAAAGTAGTTTAAAGAAAGGAAAAGAGATGGGAAGTGCAGAAGGTAAATTATCGAATTGGATTGTTTTGTGATGATTTTATCTGGGTTGAAGTTGGTAATATGTTGCGATGGTAATGAAATTCATGTACATGATGTTTCAACATTCCATTTCTACCACAAAGAGAACATACGACATCGTCATTCTAAGGACCAACATTATAATGATGTTTAAGGAAATAATCCTTCTCTGTTATGAGAATAACACGGAACACATTAATGAACTGTGTGGACACGGTGCACCAATTTGTATAATGCCAACGTGGTGCGTACACTAACTGCTGTACTTCGAAGGATCACTGGTGACTGGTTCACTTATCAGCACTTTCCGATGCTCTGTTCGTAAGTCTGAGAATTTTTTAACCTGTGTTGTCAAGTGTTATCCGAGAACTTTATCTGAAAAAGGACAAGAACACTAACTCTGTCACACCATAACGTTGAAACGGAAGTATTTGTAAATGTTATACCACATACTTCAGTTTTTAAAATCCTAAATCTAAGCTCTCCGGAACTACACAACGACTCTCATATGCATGCAAATGTGATATGTTTATTCCGGGCTCTTGACGAGTAACATTTCTCATAGGTCCCTGTCGCCCAAATGTGAAGGAATGAAGGGTTAATGTTTAACGGATGTGACGCAACGAATAGGAAGAAAAACTCAACAACACGTCTGACGGAAACTCTAAAAGTCTCAGTGAAAGATAAATGATATTTAAATGAAGAGCTTTCTGGACCTGTTATACAATAAATTAATGTGTATGGAAAATGTCCAAAAGTTTTTCACTGTCTTTTAGAATGTTTTATTAAGCAGGCCTATGTAGGGAGGTATAATATAAGGGGAACAAATGAATGCGTAGAGACGACATTATTACAACATCCAATAAAATAACCACAATTAGTTAAACATATTTTATCTTTATACGCAGTAACCACAACTGTTAATCCTTCGGTCCGACGCTTCACGTGTTTTTTTTTTTCATTTCAACAGAATAATTTTCATTTGGTTTATTTAAACTCGCTGTCGTTATCACAAACCGTATTGTGTCAGTGGCAGGATGGCTGGCGAATAATTAATTTGAAACGATTTAAAAGGACCTGTTACTAGTTTCATCGAGGTATCTGACTGGAGTAACTTAAGAAGACCACGAAAACCACTATCTGTGTCGCCGGTGACTCGGCCGAGATTCAAACCGGACGTCTCCTACATTGTACATTGCCTGCTCGGTGAATTGTTTTTATTTATCCTTTAAGCCATACGTTCAGTCAAAACTGCAGTGGCCTGGATTGTTTCAACTTGTAGTTTTGTAGCTCAGTAGCGACGTCTCGAAGGGACCTTTTGCCCCCATCTTAATGGTTGATGATGAAGCGGAAGGCAATAGGCTTCTCCCAAACATTGCTAGGCTAACAAGGTACGTGACGATGCATGTTAGAAGGCACCCTCCTCGCAGTACGGATATATTTTGATTATGAACAGCATGGTGTTCTGAGCGTGAGCCGTGTGATTGGCTACATACTCGTATTTACCCTGTGTTGTCTGGCAATTTGTCACTGGCGATCTAGTGCTGGCAAGTCTATTTTTAGACCATTAATGCAGTAGGAAACAGATTTGTGCTGATATCAGTCTTGCGTAGGAAGCAGGAGCAATACAAACGTAAGATCCGGAGGTGGAATAGGATGCTTCCTGTACAGCCAGAGATATTTCCCTTTGTCGTCGGTATTTGAGACCACCCGACGTCCTATGTAGGAATTTCCCGGGGTAAAACGGCCAGCCCGTTAAAATATTTGGAGCTATACCTCCCTTTCTCAGTAAGTTTTCTTAGTGCTGTACTTAATTAATTAGGACTATTGCTAGGAACTTAGAAATCTCACGAGACGGAATACAGAACAAAAATGTCCCAGAACGGTGGCTGAGGGAAATATTTGTATCTCAAACGGAGGAAGTGACAGGAGGGTGGGGGAATTTTTTGGTGAAGAGTTTTCAAATTGTACCCCTTACCGGAGTTCAACAGGGCGATCAAATGACCGACGATGAGATGGGCTGGGCATGAAACAGTATGGGAGAGATTAGAAATGTGTACAGACCTCGGCCGGAGAACCTGAAGACAAGAAACCACTTGGAAAACCTAGGCGTAGATGGAAGAATAATATTAAAATGTACATATGTTAAAGAAATGGGATGGGGGGGGGGGTGTAGACTGTTTTTGTTTTTGTAATGGTAAGGACCAAAGATGTGCCGTAAACGGAGTTATGAAATTTCGGTGTTCATATAAAGTAGTAAATGTATTCAGTTGCTGTTCGAGTGCTTGTTACTCTTCAAGAATGATCCCGCGTCATGTGTAATTAGTTAAAACACAGGACTGAAACCAGAATCTCCTTTAGAAGTTCTGTAGTTTGATATTCAGAGGACCGCGCATCGTGATATATTCTTATAATAAAAACCAATGATATGCACTATTTCTCAAGTTTATTTTGATAAAGAACTCTGCTAGCGAGGTCAGGACCTCGCTAGCAGACAGTCACCATAACTAGCATGTAAAATGCCTATTGCTGTGTATACAGTGTTGAGACTCCTGTTGATGGACAGTCTGTCCGAAACATGTAGAGTTCTTTATCAAAATAAACTTGAGAAATAGTGCATCTCGTTGGCTTTTATTATAAGAACTTCTGTAGTTTTTTTTCACAGGTTCTAAGAGGCAGAATGGTAACTGCTAGAATAAAGCAGGGAACGTTCGCTTTATCCATAACAATTTGGAAAGCGCTATTGCGTTGTATTAACGTTTCGATAAAAGCTTTTCTTACGGGAATTATTTCCTAATTGATTGCTAAAGATAAGTAATCTAGAGGATGATGAAATGCCGGATAAATCGGGCTGCATATAGGTCGGATCTGTTCTTTGAGCGATTCTGGCCCATGTTTCTCTAAAATGAATGCCAGTGGCTTGTGGAAGAGCAGGCCGCTACCGTGCAAACTTTCGAAACTCACGGGCATCCTCTTAATGTAGCTTTCCTGTCTGTAATATCTCTTCTGTCAGATAAGACGGTAGTGGTGTATAATTTAATTGCTGGCTTTGGCTTCCAACGTTGAGACTGCACCCAGCCCAGATCCAAGCAGTGGAATGGACTTTTTGCGACCAGTGCTGTACAGTTCTCTTTAAATGAGATTTGAGGTTTTCGCGCCGTGAATGCCAAGATTACGGCCTTCAGAGCCGACAGAAGAAAAATTGTACGTGATGTATGGAATTGAACACCGGCATTGGGGTTTGAGCTTGAATATGGAGGCGGCGGATTCCTCCGAAACGTCCGTACACATCTGCGAAAGTACATGACATATTCTGGGACAGTTTAATGTTATTATTTATCTAAACTTCAAAGGCAGGGAATTAGTAGAAAGGAGGCCCGATATTTATCTAGCAGTTTAATGGTACACATCTCGATATTCGTAGACCCAATACAACAAATGCGTTAAGCCACAGACTCCTTCTATTATTTCCGAATACAAAGTTTGTAGCAAGGGAAATAACCGCTGTGTATTGTGTAACAATCTTGCGAAAGTTATAATTACAGACTTGGACAAAATGCTGAGATTTTAAAGTGGCTAAAATAAGTGACTTTTTAGTTATAGCCGTGTTTCAAAGGATTTACTTCACCTACAGCCATTGGTCGCTGTCACGTTCACGGTGTCACAAGAATACGCCGTAGATGTCGTTTAATTACGAAATGTGATAGCTAAAATAAGGCGACATGTTAAAACACTATGAACTGTATGTCCATGCTCGGATCGGATCTTCCATTTTGTTCGAAAAGACAGGAAATGTCGCTCGTGAATTTTCACTTGTCTGGCTGTTCAAGTACTTTCCGTGGCGCAGCGGCCCTTCTGGGGCCTAGGCCGCCTCATGGCTGAGGTTTTCGAGATCACACACAGACTCATCACACTCGGTAGGATTGCTTTGGAAGGGGGATCGGCCTGTCACAGGGATGGCTCTTTAAATTAAATGCGAAAATAAACTAATACTGCAAGATGGCGAAAAATTTTCTCTTAATATTTAGATGTGTTGTGGTTTGTAGCAATATGTTGTGGTCTGGTAGATGGATACAAACGATTCGGGGCAAAATATTGCCCACATATCCATGTTGGAATTCCGTATAGGACTGTTTATACTAAATAGCCAAGAACTTAAATGTGTTACGTTAATTGAAAGTAAGCCTATATTGTAAACTTTTATCTTGTTCATATCCATGCACTGATATCACAATAGTGAGTACACACCGACTTCAGCACTCATATTTTGTTAAATCACTACTTTATTAACACTGTACGTACTCTAATATGTTTCAGCCCTTAGAGGGTCATCTTTAGGGATAGGAATGAATACATTTCAGCAACGTTGCTGAAATGTATCCATATTAGTGCACAGATATGAACAAGATAAAGTTTATTGATGCCAGACAGGCCAAGGTGTATACCGATAAAACATTTTCCAAGAAAAGACATACCTAACGAGTTCAGCAGTTTTGTTTGTGTAAAACACGTAAAACGTATCATCTGAGGCTTAAATTTATTAATATTAAAACAACTGGTAACTTATTATGTTGACTCACGTTGCTGAAATGTATCATTGTACTCCCTGAAGATGACCGTGTATGGGTTGAAACATGTTGGAGTAGGTGAAGTGATGATAAAGTGGTGACGTAACGCTATGTTAGTGCATGTGTCGGTGTTTCTACATACATTGCATTTTATTTTATCTCAGAGTTGCTTGTATGTAGGTATTTTAGCGTGTTAAATACCAGGTCTGTCGCATCAGAAGCTGCGGTCACACTGATGTACCGGCTGCTATTGATTGCTAGTGCACTTGTGGTCAATTGATGACGTTGTGGGCGCTGGCATCAGTTTGCGTTGTAAGTTTGAGCGTCAACAAGAATCTAACACGAAACCGTTAATTGTGTTCTATATGAGGAGAGTTCACATGTTTTAAATTCCATTGTACTCTCTACATTAAAGTGAGTGAAGTTAAAGACAGTGTGTCTGTACACGCCACAAATTTTAAAGGGGCGAATGGAGGTACAGCGCCAGTTATTCTTCACTTCGGTACTGGATGGAGATGAGTGGTCAGTCTCATTCGCCAGGGAAGGAGCCCTCTGTACCCACTGAATCGGAGGCTGCGTAGGCCCCACAGTTGGTCTGGACGTTTTGGAGTAAAGAAACACTTCCTGCCCTTCATCGGTGCTCCACGGCTGATGATTTTGCATATTTTATATACATTTAAATGGTTTTATACATTTGTAATTTATTTATAATGTGAAAGGGGAGGTCTTATGCAGTATATGATTTTCCCTGTATCAAAGATTATAAAAGGCCTGATGATAGGTTACATCTTAGTAATCTTAGTAATTAACCAACTTAATGCACAAATTCTTCTTTTATAATAAGTTTATTATATGCCTCTATATGTTTCGAGCACTATGTGCTCATCATCAGGAGGTCAAAATTGTATTATACATCATCTGGTGTCGTCACACTCTGTAGGTGACCGTCCCGTGCACCTGAGCACGGGACGGCCACCTATAGGTGTGATGATACCAGATGCTGTATAGAACAATTTTGACCTCCTGATGATGAGCACAATAGTGCTCGAAACATGTAGTGGCATATAATAAACTTATTGTAAAACAAAAATTGTGTGCATTAAGTTGGTTAATTACTAAGATTATACTAAGATGCACTGTCAGCAAAACATCAAAAGATGGGTTACATGTAGAGCCGAAACATGTAGCCTTGAATAAACTGATAAAACTAATGTTGTAGGTGGCTGTTTTAAATACACATTCTTATACCTTTTAAAAAATTGGGACTGGGAATTGTGTGACACGATTATTAAGTGCTTGTTTTTAAAGAATTTTATTGTCAGTTGAATTTTACGTATTTCGTTTGTAAGCTGGGAGCTATAAAAAACAATGTGTTTAAGTCGCCAGCTCTAATTCCAGAGAACTTCTGTCTTATATGAATGGTAGTGTCTATTAGAAGAAAATAATGAGCAATACATAGACAGCGTGTCAAAATTACGATTCAAATTATTTCCCCTATTTTAAGGTATTTTTTCAGTAATTTCTGCCGGGCAGTTCAGTTAGTATAGTGACTAGGAAATAGGCTGAACGTGCGGGACTGGGAGTTAGATTATAGGCATGGGGAGAGATTTTTCTTTTCTTCGCCGTGCCTAGACCGACGCTGGAGTCTACTCTATTTGCTATCCAGTGTTTAATGTGGAGCTGCTTCTTCGGGGACTAAACCGACGGGGGCGCGTAAATGACCACTCAATCCCATATAATACACCATAATTCTTCACGATTTGGCGTTTAAATAGACATACAGCTTTACCTTTAACCTAGGTATGAACATCATGCTATTACAGGCTACCATACGCTTGTAGTTTTCAATTTGAAACATTAGTAATTTCAGTGTGGAGGATGTACGAATTTTTTAGGTGGGTCAGATAATACTGTAGTGCTGTTTATTAATTCCACAGTTTGTCTTACGACAGGTCCATAGCCCTCTCCAAAGCGAGTTCTCCACAGAGTGCGATCTAGTGCTTCCTATTGCAATTTCCAGTATCCTCTCGTTTCTTTAAGAATATTCAATAGCTGCTTACGTCTTCGTCCTCGTGTTCCAATAACTTATAAACGTAATTTTACCGTAAAAAAACAATGTGGCGTTTCTACTATAACCTACAGATTGAAGTGTTTCAAGGGAAAAATATGTCTGAATGACAGCGTGAAGGTCCTGGTTTTGACTATGAATGTTGCATTTGCTCACTCATTTGTCAGCAGTTGAGTGTATAAAAGCTGAAGTGGAACCTGTGAGTAATTAATCAACAGGGATGTGGGGAGAATGAGGCGTCTGCGCTCAATGTTAAAATCGGCACTAGGCTTGGATAAGTGTATTTATGCAAAGACCGCATGGCCCCCAAGGAAAGAGACTCCAGTAACAAACTGGGTGGTCTCGAGTCCGGCCTGGACACTTTGACAAAAAGAAAAATTTCTTGTCAATGCCGGGAATGGTATCCATCCTCATGTCGGGTATTGGCTAAAGCCACAGAGCATATTCCAGCTGACTACTGATATTGACATCGATAGCTTAAGTTATTAACATAAACCACAGGCAATCAAACGAAAATCACTTTTAAGTGTGAAAGTGTGTGGGCGAGTGTGTGGCTGAGGAAGTCAACTTTGCCCGCTTTGTAGCTGTATGTAAGTAACATTTGTCTTTATACACTCAGGAATCAGGAAGAGCCTTTGATGGAGAAATACGACACACGTCACAGTGCTTATTTGTTAACGTTTTAAAACAAAGTACATACTCGCAGCTATAAGTAGCAACTGTCTTAACACTGAAAAATACATTTTTCTGTACAGTGTATGACGGGTTTCGTATGATTCTTACAATAAACATCTTTTACTTACCTACACAACATTACAAGGTTCTTCTTCGTCGTCTTCTTTTTCTTCTTCTTCTTCCTCTTACTCTTCTCCCTCTTCTTCTTCTCCCTCTTCTTCTTCTTCTCCTCCTTCCTCTTCTTCCTCTTCTCCTTCTTCCTCTACTTCTTATTCTCCTCCTTCTTCCTCTTCTTCTTCTTCTCCTCCTCCTCCCCTTTCTTCCTCTTCTTCTTCCTCTACTTCTTATTCTCCTTCTTCTTCCTCTTCTTCTTCATCTTATTCCTCTACTTCTTCCTCTTCTTCTTCCTCTTATTCTCCTTTTTCTTCTTCTCCTCCTTCCTCTTCCTCTTCTTCCTCTTCTTCTTCTTCTTCTTCTCCTCCTCCTCCTTCCTCTTCTTCTTCCTCTTCTTCTTTCTCTTCTTCCTCTTCTTCTTCTCCTTCTTTTTCTTTTTCTTCTTCGTCTTCTTCTTGTTCTGCGGCTGTACTATCCGAGAAGGAAAAGCGCCTCCCTCTTTGCTGTCGTCTTCCATCCATCGCAACAAACGGTTAGCCTTTGACGTACCAACTGGTGTTTCTTACCGCGAGGAAAGAACTGAATTTTTATATAATGCAGGTCTCCAGATGTTAATAGGAAAATTCAGCCCACATAACTTTTTTTTTCTCCCACAACTGCCTACTCAAAACAGTCCACTTCACTTCGCTTCATCGTGTTCAATCTTCAGCATTTGTCTCCAGCCTATCTGTAGACCTACCATAACGACGAACGGGCACTGCGTGGAAACCTTTAGAATCGTAAAAGTTTGAACGTTGGGCCACTCTGCTGTGTCTGTCATTAATAACCGTCTCTTAATGCATCTGAAATTTCTTCTTCCATTTCTCCCTAGCTCAGACATCGAAGGTACAAACAAGTGGGCGGTAGGCACAAGTGAACCCTACGCATGTCCATGACTATCTCATTTAAACATGTGTCAAACCGTGGGAGTGGTTTAAAGATAGGACTCTGATAGTTGCAGTTATGCCGCTTGGCAGAAACAGGTACTGGCATAATAATTCCGACGACAAAATTTGTGTCACAAGAGATCAATTGTTGATACTATTAGATAACTCTAGGGACATATACTACCAACTGTATCCTGATAAGCATCCCGTTTCACCGTTGTGTAGACATTCAGTGTCTCAACGGCAGGGAGTCTTATCGATCAGGGGTGTCCCAAATAGTGTACTTGCATGCATTGGTGGAACGTAATGATTAAAACGCCATTCTTTTTAAATTCTAAGGCTTCGTTTTTATACCATAGATACTATAGACCTAAAGGAAAACACCGAAGTTTTATTATTCTGTAGTAAAAATGGTAGTCTAAGAATGTATACTGTGTTTATGTATCGTTAACCGAATGCAGGAACAAACCAGAACACAGTGGTAGCTTATAAATCTTTTGGGGAAGTGGCAGAATTAAGATATTTGGGAATGACACTAGCACGTGAGAATTGCACGCATGAAAATCTTAAGTGCAGATGCAATTCAGAGAATGTCGTCAACCATTTAGTTCGGAACGTTTTGTCGTCACATTTGCTGTCTAAAAATATAAATATGAAAATGTGCATTTTAAATGCTGCCTGTTGTTTTATGTGGCCATGTTTTATGTGGGCGTGAAACTTGGTCTGTCAAGTTAAGGGAAGAACAGTGTGCTGAGGAAGATGTTCGAGTCTTAAGGAGAGGAAGTAGCAAGGGAGTGGAGAGAGTTGCTTATTGAAGAGCTTCATGATTTGTACTCCTCTACTAATATTATTGGGGTGATCGAATTTAGAAGGAGACGGGCAGGAAAAGTGACCCGCGTGCGGGAGAAGAGAAATGCATATTGGGTTTTGGTGGTAAAACCAGAAAGAAAGAAACTGTTTTGAAGACTTAAAGCGCATATAGGAGGATAATTCTAGAATGTATCTAAAATAAATAGAATCGGGTGGATTGGAATGGGTTAATCAGGCAGAGGATAGGGACAAGTGGCGGACTCTTCTGACGGGGGTAATAAACCTTCGTGTTACTTTTTATTAAAATCCAACTAAATAATTTATTTTACGTTATACTTTCCAATATTTATGTTATATAATCTCCAATATGTTTCGATTCGTTTTGAACCATCCTCAGGGAGACAAATTTAAGGGAATATCTGTGAATGTAAGTCACAGTAGGTATCGTTACACATACATTTATTTACATACAAAGTATATAGCTCTTATTTAATATATATATATATATATATCTGAGCAAATAGATCCGTAATTAGTTGAAGACAAAATTGTAAAAGATTATAAAAGTTTTTACAAAACTAAGAGTGTTGTAGTTGTTATACACACACACACACACACACACACACACACACACACACAGTCACATCTATCTTGAAAGCAGTGTTTGCTTTTACATCCGAGTATCAACATTTCCTCAGTCATCTTTATATAATACCCATATCCCGTGATAACTGATCGTGAAGTTCACTATACGAATGAACACCTCCGGGTTTTATAAAATTTGGGGAAATTCTTCACTTGGTAGGAGCTAATAGCTTCTCAAGGAGGAGTCTGATGCATGGATTCAGTTAGTTGGTCCACTTGTGTGGAGAGTCTGAGACGTAACTGAATACAGCGACTTAGAATATGGTTTAACAAATTCAGAAAAGTAAAAAAAAAAAAAAAAAAAAAAAATTTTTTGGCCGTTTCTTTTAAATATGTACTTTTTTTTTTTAAAGTGTTATTTTTTACAACATTGGGGTTTTTTTGTTGAATGGGGGGGAATATACAGTATATATTTTTTTTAAACCTAA
>Ga0136643_10003555_pt1 | contig 21050 bp, 6 predicted proteins | sample TergutLab28metaG_FD_96883 | JGI IMG/M metagenome (GOLD analysis project Ga0136643, IMG submission 96883) | Labiotermes labralis P1 segment gut microbial communities from Petit-Saut dam, French Guiana - Lab288 P1 (version 3) (version 3) | ecosystem: Host-associated > Arthropoda: Insects >...
AATTCAGTCCTACGACACCGGAAGTAGGTTGGGCTGAGAACTTATCAGCACCCTTGTTTATATAACCGTCTGTGAGACGAAGCTTCTGAACTTGAATATACCCCGAAAGGAAAGACTTTTAAACGCCCAGTCAGAGTCGTTCGGTATCCGTCGGGGTAACAAGAGTTACGTGCTGTGTTTGTGCCTGCAGTTAATCGAGTCAGTTTGATTTCCCAATAGGAACTAACTAGGAACCGACGCTAAGCAGCAAGAACACACCAGTTCGTTGGTGCGGCATAGTGGTAGTAATATTTCTTTCTACCCCCTCTCAACTCCAGTCCATCCCGACGCCAATTTTCAACAGGAAGGAAAGACATGCGTGCTTGCCTTCGGTTTCAATTTCCTCCCGACCCCCTGTTCAACCCAATATTTGCAACACTTGGAAAAGTCTGCGCTTCTAAAGCTCAGCTGTCCCATCAGAACGGATGGTAAGTTTATATGTTTGTTTACTTACAGCGTGTAACACTGTTACTTACGGCTGACAACGCGCCAGTTTGTAGTCCCATTAAGCAGTATCTTCTTTACATGGATCAGAATTTAACGTAAAATATTCCTTTTGGCTAGGGCTGCTTTAAAATTCCCAGCTGAATATTTTTGTGTCTCCGCATTTAAATTAATAATTAAGCTGTACTTAAAAACAAATGTATCTTCTGGTTTTGTCCAATTCATTTGCCTGTCTTCTACTAGAGCCTTTTATTCGTAAACTGTAAATTACAATGAAAATGAAAGGAAGAATATTCGTATTGAGAGAAATTTTTCCTCTAACATGAAAATTTATATCTCACATAGAACAAATATTTATAACAGAAAGCTAAATTAATTTCGTTTTTATTATACTTTCTATGTCATTTTTTTCCAATAGGTTTGTAGTTTCGAACAGTGGGGATTTGTTGTTAAAGTTTATAACTGCCATTTCCATTTGACTCTTAAAAATGATTACTTGAACTTTTCGTTGCACTTCTCATTACACACCTCTAGCATATTATTTTATGCTGGTTATATAAAAGCTGTATTTCGCTAAGTTCACACATTGTCGACTATATGCGAATCACTATACTGCATTAGTAGCAGGATGACGAGAGAGGGAAAGCCAATACTCTGAGAAGCCCTACCTCAGTGCCAGTGACCGCACTACGAACCCCTCATGGAATTACCTGCAATCGAGCTGTTCCCCTCACGATGAGAGAAGGACATCTAGCCACCTGAGACTTCTAATGGTATTGTATTTGTTGATATTCTATGATTTTCATGACTACGGTATTAAGTTTTCTAATAGGTGGTCTCTACCTGGTTGGACGTTTAAAGTTAACAGCTACTTCACCCCAACCTTATGCTTCAGAAATAAGTTTTTTGTTCGAAAAAAGGGCTGTTATTTGATTATCGAGCGTAGGCTCTCTTGTTGATAGAACGTTCGAAAAATTCGAAAAAATAAAACAATTTTATTTTTATTGGAGTTTAACCCTAAATACATCAAATATGGTGACTGGATTATAATTGAGCGCCATTTTAATATTTTACACAGTAATAGTGTATGGCTGCTACAGTTGGAAATACTTGAGCCACAATTCAAGAAGTAATTCCAAAGATATTTGTTATTTTAAGTTTTAACAATGAATTTTCAAATTGTATACTGTAAAGAAATTGTTTATGAATAACAAACTTCAGGCCGTGATATGAAGTGCTCCTAAATTCATAGTAACCCGCAGGAATTTTCTCAAATTAAAAAAAAAAAGATTCAAAATAAATTTTCCGGATATAAAATAATTTAACACGCGGTCGATTCTCTGAGAAAATTTGCACAATTTACGTTTTATCGTTACACAAATTTCTCTGTATTTTTTGTTTATATATTTTCTTTTCATTTCTAAGTCAGTTTACAGATACATGAGAAGTACAAAAGAAATGTTTTGTAAAACATCGATATTAGAAACATGTTGCTTACCATTGCAACTTCGGCTTAAATCAAGCATTATGACAGCACATTTCGTTCTGTAGGGGCGGAGGAACAAAACTTAGATTGGCGGGTTAACTTACGTACATGTGTTATAACAAATCCCTAAGAATGGCACGTCGGTGCCGAAACATGTAGTAGTTGATGTACTTTATCAAATGTGTTTCACAGAGTGCAAGTTTTTTTTATGATAAATTTATTTAAAACATTCGCAGTATAAAAGGCATAAAATCTGTTACTCAGCAATTTTATAAATTTTTGTTTGTTTTTCTGCAATTTGACTAGGAAATTTTTAATAGAAATCAAGACATTGATCTCTAATATGACATAAAACTACCACTATGAAGGGTAGTAATGCTTTCCATATTACGAAAACTTAACTTGATTTTGGAAGTAATTAGAGCTTTAATTTTGAGTTAAGGTTTACTCTCCAACAGAGCAATAATGAACGGAATGAAGAGACAAATTGGTGATTAAACACAAAATCTAAGAATGTATTTTGTTTTTAAGTAAACCTAATCAAAATTACTTTTACATAGTGCAATATAAAAGCCGGTGTATATTTTGTTTATTGCCAAATAAGGAATGTTAGAAAAAATGTGTTTACTTTAAATTGATAGGTTATTTTTCTAAGTAATACATATTTTTATTCAAAACCACATCTATCTAAAAAGGGGGACCGCGGTAGCACAGTGGTTAAGGTGCTGTGCTACAAGTCGGAAGGTCGCTGGTTCGATTCCAGCTGAAATTTTTCATTGACATAAAATCCTTCCGATCGCACTATGGCCCTGGGTTCGACTCAGCCTCTAACAGAAATGAGTACCAGGAGCATATCCTGGAGGTAAAAGTGGCCGATGTGTAAGGCTGACAATCTTAACACCATCCTGTGCCGTTGTCATGAAATCTGGGAATCCTAACTTCCTGGAATCCTCTGGGTCACTCCAGGCCTGTAACGGGACTGCTTTACCTTTACCTTTACTTCTATCAAAAAGGATAAGGGTTCGCGGAATATCCAAATTTGGTAAATACATAATGCGAAAAAAAAGATTGCTATTTTGTTTATTCTGTACAAAATAGTTGTACAAAATTGATGCCTAATTGAAAGCTACTTCTCTGTATTTTGTCCATCATGAAGAATTTTTCGGAATATTAACCTTAATTTAAAAATCACAATTATATATATTAAAACAGTTATGTCCACCACTGGTTTCATATATTTATTCACGACTACACGTTTTAGTTCTAACTGTGGGCAATCATCAGGTCTTGTATAAACTTTGATAAAAGGAAAAATTACGTACTGATTAAGAAGACGTTCTGTTTCAAATTAAAAATTAATTATAACTTCATAAAACCGAATAAATGTACAATAAATATGAAAAATAGTAATTTAAACGACTTTGTGTAATTCTAGTGTATTTTTATCGTGGAAAAGGAAATTTCGGCCTTATGCAATATGTAATTTTTATGTATCTAATTTGAAAGTGGCGAATATATGAAGATGGAGAAAATAAATTTTTCTATGCCTAAGTGGTGTTTGGACAGTAACGAATTCCGGTATCTAACTAGCGTCAAAAATATACGCAAATGTAATGTAATTAACTGAAAATATATATAAAATTAATGGCATCAGTTCAGTGAGAATGTGATATACACTATACATATGACAAGTGCTTTTGCAAGATTTTGTTGATGTTATACGTTTAACGCTACAAAGGGGTATATATACACATTTTTCCACCTAGAGGCCTTGTTCTGTTATCACATATAAGGCCAAGCATTCTTGAATTTCTGACAGAGATAAGCTTCCTACTCGGGTCTTAATTTATCTTAGCAATTAACCAACTTGATCACAAAATTTGTTTCAAAATAAGTTTTTATTTCATGCCTCTACATGTTTCGAGCACATGTGCTCATCATCAGGAGGTCAAAATTTTATTATAACATAACCTCTACACGACATAACATGTTTGCAATAAGTAATACACAGTAATCACACCCAAAAAAATCACACCTCAATTTTACTACTATGTGCTTATATTTATAGAATGTATTTTAGTAATTTTAGACTACTCACTTGTTTCAATATGATGATATCAGGGGATGTATAATACAATTTCGACCTCCTGATGATTAGCACATGTGCTTGAAACATGTAGAGGCATGAAATATACTTATTGTAAAACAAATGTTGTGCATCAATTTGGTTTATTACTAAGATAAATACACTGAAATGCACGGTCAGCAAAACATAAAAAAAATCGTGTCTTAATGTTTACGACACTCTGTTCCTTCCATAAGAAGGTTGCATATTCTTCCAACATAAGGGTAACCACCAATCATATTATGCTTTTTCATAACTCATAATTCCACAATATGTATTTAAAACCTTAAAAAAAAATGAAATGTGGGGGCTTTTTGAATTTAAGCACAAACTTCCTGTTAAGGTTTGAGTGTAAACTGATAATCTCTGTTTCTTTTAGAGAATGAATGAAATGTGTTTTGTAGTCATATCTTTTCTGGATGTAAATTTTATTAATTTAGAGGAATCAGTAAGAAGATGATATGAGGCCGATATTGCGAACATTGCAGAAACGATAATTTCTGTTCATTCCATCATTTGTTTCTGTTATCACATCATCGTTAACTTTGGTTGAGAGAAGGCTGACGTTGTGATCAAAACAAATGTGATTCTAACTGCTGTTCATTTGTTTATGACAGTGTACTTAACCCTTTAAATGCCGAATTAAATCCCATCTGCCATTTTCTGGCATTATTAGGAGCTCACCCTATTCTCCACGTTAGCAGGGTAAGGGTTAATAAAATCTCTATGAAACATGTGCAGTGGGGAACAGGGTAAATGTCTGAATATATTAAACGAACGAAGTGGTTAAGTTACGAAATGATTTTTTTTAACGATGATGATTCTTGAGTGAATTAAACGCAACAAGTGAATTTAGGAACAGTTCATTATGTGCCGTCAAAAGTTTAACAATTTTAACAAGGCTTTTTATGGGAAAGAATTAGTTCCACGTATGGCAAGTCAATATGAGGTTTGCATAAAGAAGGATTTATAATCGTTTTCTTTTGCTTAGAAGTCGAATTTTTTATGACTTCTAGAGCAAATTACAACAATTTTGAAATGCTTCTGTTATACTTCATTTTAACGGAACCTCTGAATTTAGGCAAGTTAAACCTTTCCCTGCTAACGCTGAGAATATGGCAAGCTCCTAATAATGCCAGCAGATGGCAGACGGGGTTTAACTTGGCATTTAGAACGTTAATATGAGCTTTGAATTACGAAGAACTTACAATAGATTTTCTTTTTCTTTGACGTCGAATGCGTTACGACTTCTAGAGCAAATGATATCACATGTGCAGTGTTTCTACTGTACCTTATTTTATCCAAACCTCTGAATTTAGGCTGAATTCGTGTTGCGCGGTAAGAGTATTTCAAGTGTGACAGATATCTCAACGTTACTGATGCTGTGTTGAAAGCAACATGCCTGGCTCAAAGTTTTGTTTTACTTTCATGTATTCCAGTCTGGACCGCTTCACGTGAAAGAGGTAAAGCCCATGTATAAGCTAACAGATCGATTCTGAATTTCCTTGTGCCACTTGGTTTTCACCCTGCTTTCATTACTGGTGATAACCCGACATTAAACAGACTTTATACGCAATTCTTCTTTTGCCATGTGCGTGCAGTCGACCGAGTGGCTACGGTAGTACGATAAGCGCGTCAATACGATATGATATGATATTTATTTAACCGCAATTGGGTTGAAACCCGGTGGCAGCATCACACGACACATTTACAAACAGACCATACATAAAATACGTAGTGAGGGGAAACTGGGATGTGCGGGCCGTGCCCCGTCTTTTCGAGTTATACCCTGACATTTGCCTTACAACTGAGGGAAAATCACGGAAAAAAACCTCAGTTAGGGTAGCACAATATAAGAACAATGAACAAAGACACTACAAGAGCAACAACAAGCACCATACAAGAACAGAAGCACCCTACAAGACGTGAACCAGCACAATACAAGCACAATGAACAAGCACCAGAACAATGACATTCACTACCCTCCCCAACAAGAGTATCACAACAACAACAAAGAACACAGAATACGAAACTAAACTCAGAATACACAACTGACAAAAGTGCCCACTCCAGGTATGTATACCACGTGTTAATTAATTTTAAATTAATACAAAAGGTATTTGTCTAACAAAATAACTACACTATATTTGAGCTAATTTTGTGTTTTATCAGGCATTCCACGGCACTTACATACAAATATAACGTAACCAACCACTTCAACATCTTTTTTTTATTGCATATTAGCCAGTTAACAAACTACATGTGTCAGAAGCGATGGTTTAATCCACTTTTGCGAGAACGACGCTCTTGGTAACTGCTAGGTCTCTGTGACTCTAAATCACGTTTTACTGGTCTCTGTGAAGGATTTCTCGCTGTGTTCAGTCATGCGACCTTTACTGTGGCCTCCCATAGACACCGTCCACCCAGCTTATATCTGCGATTTCAGGATAAACAGAAGTAAATTTTATTGTCGATTTCTGGAACGTGACACCATGCAGAAACCAACCAACGATTCGGATGTACGTCCGGTCTACATCCGTTAAGGTAGAATAGTGAGACGCTCATGGGACTGGGTAGCTGTTTCTTGCTGTGTTACCCTCGCTTCCCTCTTCTTTTATTGATTCGCTCAGAGCTACGATCCTTGTGTTCCCTTTGCTCTGTATCAGTTCCATCTTTTACACTCGACTTACCCTTTTGCGCTGAAAATGATGGCAGGGTGTTTTTTTTTTGAAAAGTTGGTACCTTTCACAAAACTAGAGAGCGCTGCATCCCGAGACGCAGTAATCCTCACATTCATCGCAATGAAACTTCAAATCTTAGATATCAATGAACGTGAAATCAGTGAACGTGTTTTCAGCGCACAAAATCAAGCACGTCATTGCAGTTTAACCTTCTAATTCGTTGCATTAGATGTCGGTGATAAATTAAACAGTGAACGTGTGTTTTCTATAGCTTAATTAAGAACATGTAATGGCGTAAACAGAGATAATTTTAATAAAAGTATCTACGTTTCGGCAAAAGTTTATCGGTTTTTATTTATTCTAGATTACCTTTACTTTATTCGTTCGTCTCTCTGCACGAGCCAGAGAATTTGTATTTCAAAACAGCTTATGATCTTTCCATCCACTTCAACTTCATTCATAATTTACAATGACATTGCCACAAGTCATTATTGTTTGAATATAGGCAGAGTTGTATAATTTTGAAGTTTGAATAAACAATCATAATATTCCTTTTGTTGTGCTAAAATAAACAGTGAGTTTCATTAACCAAACCCACAAATACCGCTGGTAGTAATAATGTAATACTTATACGAGGGTAGAACCTAAATATATTATTAAAAATATTTGTACAACATAGTGTTAAAAATGCAAAAGTGTTTTGTATAACATTCTAGGATTACTTTACAGCACGTTATATCAGCCTTTATTGCAAAACATGTAAGTCTTCTATGTATACTCCTTTCGGACCGAATTCTTGGCTCACTATATTTATACATATGCTTCTATGCGTCAGTGTCTGCTGCTTCAGTTTCATGATAGACTGTGTAGACTTAGTGTTAGAATAAGACATACAATTTTATTTACGCGAAAAGTTCAGTGATTAATCTTCTGTGCTGAATATTACATGCTAAAAAGTCTAGTCTAATAAACAATTTATTGCCAGTTGATGCTTCTTCATGTGCGATATGTGGCATTTATTGGCTTACTGAATGTGAATGGAAGAATAATTGCGTTGTAAAATCACTGGCAACAGAATCAAAGGAACTGTGGCTGTAATGACAATGCATGGGCAGTTGGACTGTAATGTTCTACTGACATTACTTGTCACGCACATAATTCTCTAGGTTATTTCGAGCGCTTTTTCAAAGACTGAGTATACCTTGTGCTGAAATCAACTACTTGAGAATTCTTATGCTTATATGTGTGTATTCATGCGTGTATGTATGATTTTATGTATGTACATGGACGGTCTCAAACGTAATGAGAATGATTTTTTTTGTGCAGCGCAGTAGGGCCAGGAAAGGATAGTGGTGGTCGTGGTAAATGAAGGGGGAACCCAGGTATACAGTTTGACCTTGCTCAGTTCAGTCCGCGCGCCTTTGTAGTAGTCGGTACGTTAGCAAAGTGCGTAGTTGTTTTTGTGTCTTGTCACGGGCGAAAATGCAGAGGAGACTGAAGCGGCGTTTTACGCGATCAAGTTCTGCGCGAAACTCGGAAAGTCTGGTTCCGAAACGTTGCAGTTGTTGAGGACAGCTTATGGGGATGCTGTTGTGTCTTCAGCCCAAGTCTTCAGGTGGCACAAGGCGTTCAAGAACGGAAGGGAGAGCGTTGAGGACGAACAGCGCGCAGGGCGCCCTTCAACTGCAAGAAATGAGAACAATGTGGCTCGTGTGAAGGTTCTTTTGGATAGGGACCGGCGTTGCAAGTGCGGTTAATCGCAGAGGAGGTAGGACTACCGAAAACGGACGTCCACCGAATAATTACGGAAGATCTGCACATGAGAAAAATTTGTGCGAAACTGGTCCCGAAGAATTTGTCCTATGAACAAAAGGATAATCGTGTGTTGGTTTCTCGGGAAATCTTGGATCGTGTGAGAAGTGAGCCCGACTTTCTGCAGGGAGTGATAATCGGAGATGAAAGTTGGGTTTTCGAGTACGATCCGACAACCAAAAGACAGAGTTCAGAGTGGCACACTTCCGAGTCACCTCGACCAAAGAAGCCCCGAATGAGCAAATCAAGAGTGAAATCCATGCTCATCATTTTTTTTTGGTTCAAAGGGAATTGTTCACAAGGAGTTTGTGCCACCTGGACAGACTGTGAATCAAACATTTTACCTACAGGTACTCGAGCATTTGAGAAACAGAGTTAGGCGCGTCCGCTTTGAAATTGCAGACAAGTAGTTCCTTCACCACGACAATGCGCCAAGTCACACATCATTCGCTGTGAGGGAATTTTTGGCTCAAAATAAGATCATAACGCTTCCCCACCCAACGTACAGCCCTGACTTGGCTCCGTGAGATTTATTTTTATTCCCCAAGCTCAAAACCCACCTCAAAGAACATCATTTTGGGACAGTTGAAAACGTCCAGGCAGCTGCGACGAGGGCTTTGAACAACATCTCAAGTGAAAACTTCCTCCACTGCTATGAAGAGTGGCAGCAATGCTGGAATCGTTGTATTCGATCGCAAGTAGCCTACTATGAAGGGGACAAACTGTAATTGCATGTATGTTCAATAAATTTTTTTAAAAGATCATTCTCATTACTTTTTGGACCGACCTCGTATGTATGTATGTATGTATGTATTACGTACGTATGTATGTATATATTTATGTTTAACGTAGTACCTACGCACGTATGTATGTATGTATGTATGTATGTATGTGTATGTGTGTGTATGTATGTATGTATGTGTGTGTGTACGTGTATGTATGTACTACTTACGTACGTAAGTATGTATGTATGTATGTACGTACGTACGTACGTATGTATGTATATATTAATGTGTTTGTGTACATGTACGTATATATATATATATATATGAATGTATGTATGTGTGTGTGTGTGTGTATGGTCTCTGTGCATATGTCTGTGTGTCTGTACGTTACCTTACTACTCTCAAATTCTTCCCTCAACTCAGGAATATCCACACACACACACTTCCAAATTGTGCAGCTATATGTGTGACAACATGCATAAAAAGAATAAAATTTAAATTAATTAAGAGCAGTAACAAAGAGAGGCTTATGATTTTCACTGGAATGTTCCAGCAATGAGAGAAAGAACGTTCCAATTTAACTTTAGTTCAAAGAATGTGATATTTATTCGCAAAATTTCTAAAACCAACTATTAGCTTCGTCAGTCAGTCTGTCTGTCTGTCTGCAAGGAACAACGCGTTTTCCACTGGATGGGTTTTCAGATCACTTGATATTTGAGTAATGTTTTAAATTCAGTCAAGAAAATACAATTTTCATTAAAATCTGACAAGAATAACAATTTTTTTTTTTCGCGAAGACCAATATACATTTATGATCATCTCTCGCCAAATTATTCTTAGAATGAAAAATATTTCAGTCACAAATTTTAGAGAAAATTAAGCCTACAGTTTTATTCAATATTTTTTAATAAAAATCATACTGTTTATGAGATAAAGTGGAAAAATATTGTAGAGCCTGACAGGCCATTTATGACAAAATGACTCATGCGCATTGAATGCCGTATAACTAAGCCTACAAACACACATTCAGAATACGTAATTCTTGTCTGTTTTCCACCACAACAATGGTTGCTTTAAAGCGCCACAATGTTACATCATATTTGCATTTTTTTGTCTTGTTAAGAATAAGAGTAAATTTGGGAAATTAAACATTTTTCATTCACTTCTACACACACTCAAAATACAAGGTAATTATATGAACTGCTAAGAATATGGAGGAAAAAATTAATTTATAACTTCCAGATTTTTTAATATATAACTTGAGATACAAAAAACCATGCACAATCACGTTTCTAATGAGAGATCTCTCAAATGAGTGTCAAACTTACATTAAGCCCCTCTCTAAGAATTATTCAATTAACTGAAGTAGAGGCACGTGAAGACATACGGTGATCGTAAAATTGTGTTTACATCGTAAAGGGTTTTATGGCACTAGTTGGCAATTTAGTGGGATAAAATTGTAACAGCAGGTGTGGTACATCACACCTCCGTTTACATCACGTTTTACATAGCCTACGGCGATAAAATATGTAGAGGTTACATTTCCAGAGCACTAAACATTAGTGTCAACTACATTCTGATAAATTTACTATAATCCTGTTTTTTTCGTGCTAGGCTACCCTTGTAACACATAAGCTTAATTCATGTTCATACCGGTATAAAACCTTTAATTAGACTTATCTAATTGTGTGAAAAATAGTTTAATATTATATGAGATATCTAGCCAGAAACAACAATGGAATATTTACAATTTTTACGTATAAATTAGAGGGAAAAATTATTGATCAGCAAATCGTAAATGGATCAGTGTTAGACTGAAACTACACCAAGGAAAGGCAAGAAAATTGAAGAATGGAAAAAAGGAGTTGTACAAGAATGTTGTTTTTCTCTGATTGTATTCAACTTGTGCAGTCAATAATTTATTAAGTCATGTTCATACCGGTATAAAATCTTTAATTAGACTTATCTAATTGTGTAAAAAATAGTTTAATATTATATGAGATATCTAGCCAGAAACAACAAGAGGATATTTAAAATTTTTACGTATAAATTAGAGGGAAAAATTATTGATCAGCAAATCGTAAATGGATCAGAGTGTTAGACTGAAACTACACCAAGGAAAGGCAAGAAAATTGAAAAATGGAAAAAAAGGAGTTGTACAAGAATGTTGTTTTTCTCTGATTGTATTCAACTTGTGAAATCAATAATTTATTAAGAAAGCTTTTGGGGTGATTTGGAGACTTCAAATCAGGAGGAAAAGTAATTCGAACGGTTAAATATGCAGATGAACTTTTGTTACCGGCTAATGCAGAAGCAGTGCTTCAATGCATGATTAATAGGCTAATTGAAATTAGAATGTGCTATGGAGTGGGGAATGAATATAGCAGAAACTAACGTGATAAGATTCTCAAGACAACCATCTACAAAACACAGATTATGATATAACAAAAACAGAAGGAGAATGTAGAATATTGCAACTATTTTTAGTGTGGTAAGAAATGACGCAAGATGTAAACGGGAAATTAAATCAAGGCTTGCCATGACAAAGCAGATTTCAACGAGAAGAAAAGTGTTTCCACCAGGAAAGTGGGGCTTAAATATAAGGGAGAAATAAGTGAAATGCTACATTTTGATTGTGGCTTTGTATTGTGCTGGAACGTGGACAAATCTGAAATTAGATCATAAATTACTGGGAAGATTTAAAATGTGTTACTGGAGATTTATGGACAACATCAGTTAGACCGATCGTGTGAGAAATGAAGATGTGTTACAAAGAGTCAGGTAGGAGAGGAATAACCTACAGAAAAAGGAGGAAGTTTACCGGATTGGTCGCTTCTTGCGTAGGAATTGTTTATAAAATACTTCATTGAATGGAAGTTAGAAGCAAAAACAGAAGTGACGGGAAGGCGAGAAAGAAGAATAAGCAGCTACTGGATGACCTTAAGAAAAGCAGAGGACGTGGAAATTGAAGTAGGAAGCACTAGATCGCTAAGGCTCGGAACTCGTTTGTGAAGCGGCACTGGAACTCTCGTTAAGACAGACAAGAGAACGAACGAAAGAACCAATTAATAAATGTTATTGTAATTGTCTTGAAATTTAAGCTACGTATAGCTGAGATTTGTGGGCCCGGTAGCTCAGTCGGTATAGCGACTGACTACGGGCTGGACGGTCCGGTATCGAATCCCGGTGGGGGACGAGATTTTCCGCCCGTCCAGACCCGCCCTGGGGCCCACCCAACCACCTGTAAAATGGGTACTGGGTCTTTCCCGGGGGTAAAGTGCGGCCGAAGCGTGCTGCTGACTACTCACCCCCTTCTATTGCCGCGGTCATGGAAGAGTAGAACTATACCTCCACCCACCCTCTGGGCCACATCGGACCTTTAACCGGATCACTTTCCCTTTATAACTGAGATTTAACTATGATTTTACTACAATAAGGAGAGGGTTTTTAATTAAGATTTTTGGATGTTGTTACTTTAAACTGATGACATGTTTCGGCCCCTGCTGTGGGCCATCTTCAGGTCATAAAGTATTTATTCGAGGAAACTATACAGTATAGGTCATAAAATATATCAATCTAACACTCAAAGAGATCTCGTTGTAGTTCAGTATTCTAATGCTGTTTATGACTAGGTTAAGATCTGGATATATCATAAACCTAACAATATAACAGTCATTATTTACAGTAGGTATTTAAAATACTGAAGCAGTAGATAAGTAAAACCACTGTCACTGTAGCATCAGGATATGCATGAATACTTTTTATACTCCAAAATAATTAGGTTTATGATATATCCATATTTTAACCCAGTCACAAATAGCATTAGAATATTGAACAACAACGAGATCTTGTTGAGTTTTAGATTGATATATTTTGTGACTTATACTGTATAGTTTCCTCGAATAAATACTTTTGTTACCTGAGGATGGCCCAGAGTTGGGGCCGAAACATGTCGTCAGTTTCAAATAACAACATCTAAAAAAACTTAGTTGTTTTTTGACTCATTAAAAACCCTGTCCTCATTTTATTACTAAACACAACGGGGATGATGCATTTAAAGATATGATTTTACTATCACTTAAATTGTAGAAAGTAAGAGATGGTACGGACTTAATAGGAAATCATTTGTTCTTATGGGACCTGACGCGCGATAAAATGCAAAACAAGTTGTCTCAAGCATTAATTTTTTGGGGGTAAGTTGTGTTGGAGATTCGCCCTCTACAATCTCTATTCTGACACGTATTATCTATTTTCATCCTCAATCAAGGTAAAAATAAATGAATAGAAATTAACATTAGACCAGTAATATTTTTTACAAAATATTTCAGTGCGTTTTTACTAAGAGCTGCGTGTTTTGAGGCACTGACGTCAAGGTGACATGACCTTCGAGAGAATTAATGAATCACTCGCGATAAATACGATAACGTTACACTCTATGATCATGACAGACGGGTTGCGGGTATACGATAACATTACACTCTATGATCGGGTTGCGGGTGATGGGACAAGCGACCGGAGAGGACGGGTGTGAGTAGATAGTGTTGTGCTTAGTTCGGCCTAAGTAAGAACAGTGATAGTAAGATTACAACCTGCAAGTGAAGAAACTCATATGAAGTTTCTGCTTGAATAATATGTCCAGAAAATATCTACTGTGTGATAATGGAACGGATGACAGGAACATTGACGTGTTAGTTCCTTGCGTCACTAAATTTATATCTATTTTATATATTAAGCTGGCATATCTTTGATTTCTCTCTTTCGTGTAAAGTAGTCATAAAAACTCATGTATCATAATGCAGTTTACCAAACTTTTATATGAGTGACTTTTCATAACAACTCATTATGTTCTATAAAATGTAAAAATTTTCATGTTTCAAAAAATATTTTCCCTACTCGTCAGTTTCAAAGAATTGGACCACTTAAACCGGCTCAAAGGAAAAAATAACTCTTAAGTATTTCTATCCACGCGGTAGATATTTGCGTTATTTACCTTCTGTAAATTTAGAACCTGAATCAGACTTTTGCCTTCTTGATGGTTTGACAACCGAAACTTGTGAAATTATGCGGCTGTTGCCTCCAAACATTATATGCCTTTGTCGGTCTGCCCGCAAGAGAATAAACACATTTCATGACTTTTATTTTGGAGAAATTGTTGTACTAGTCTCTGACAGACATCAATCTTCGTTCGACTCGGATATCGGCAAGGAGCACACTAAATCATTTGCATGTGTTACCACAGGCATCTTTAGATCTGTTCACTAAATATTTATCAAGTTTAAAACGTATGGAATTGATCTCGTGGGGAAGAATGGAATAAAAACATTCCTTACGCAATTTAACATTCTTCCTAGTCTTGCATTCTTAGAGCTAATAATGTGATATGAAGAAGCCATAATTGTTACAATACTGTAAATTTAATAAACGTAGTGGTACATTCTCAAAATTTTGTATACCATAGCGTCTGTAAATTTTATTGGAAAATTGTTTGTGCGGCATAATGTTCGTGAGACAAATTTAAAATTTATCTCAGTATTTAACCAACTTCGTGCACAAAATTTGTTTCACAGTAAGTTTTATTTCATGCCTCTACATGTTTCGAGCACATGTGCTCGAAACATGTAGAGGCATGAAATAAAACTTAGTGTGAAACAAATTTTATTCATCAAGTTGGTTAAATACTCAGATAAATATACTGCGATGCACGGTCAGCAAAACGTCAAAATTTAAAATTATTTGCTGCATCTGAAATCCCCCTAAAGTATGTTTTAAAATCTGCTTTAGAGTTCGATCTGCAAAAGATGGAAATTTAAATTTATTCTATTCTTACTAACAACATACTTTCAGTAGATTTGGGCTCAAACATTCTGTCCGACAGACAGACGGAGAGAAGACAGTCTTGACGTGCTTGTTACGCACGCTCGGCACAAACTGCACAAAAGAACACAAACGCCTGGCAGAAAGTGACGGCAGGAGTAGGCATAAAGGGTCAGAAACGTGGGAATGTACGAGAAGGAAGAATGGGGGCTGGAAACAGGGGACAGCAGAAGAAACAAAGGATATTCTGAAACCGCAAACGCGATTTGTCATTGTCTTCCCTGTGACGAAGACTGACATACACACCGCTCTCAAGTTGTTTCCATAAAACAACACCTAATTCAGTAAATGGAGTACCGGACGGTGTCGACCAACGTCTTTTTGCTCTCCCTACTTTCACTTTCTTCAAAGGTGATATATATCCAACTTGCCTATGGAGACAATACGAAAAGTTGCGACCAAATTACGTCACAAACAACTGTATGTATCACGAGATTCAACAGCTGGAGATTCTGCTAGTCAGGTGTAGGGTGCCCTGCCGATTCATAAATATTTAACGACGTTTCGGAGGTGCCTACTGCTTCCATCTTCAGGGTTGTCTAACTAATCTGCTTATCTTTAAGTTGGAGAAAGGAAGAACTTTCTAAACACCAATAACTATTAACCATGAAATAAAGTGAAATTCAAACTTGATGAAACTAGGTAATTTCTTTGAAGCTACGGTGCGCCACACCGTAAACACGACCTACGCAGCAGCTCTCAAGACCACCACCCATCCAAAAACTCGGTGCAGAAAACCATATGCTGCAACTCAACATCTAATGCTCCTGATGATGGGCGCATGCGCCCGAAACATGTCGAGCTAAGAATACATCAATAAAATTACCTAGTTGCATCAAGTTGGCAAACTCACTTTATTTCATGAGGAAAATGCACGGTCAAACAATCCTCAAATATTTACTAATTGGCACGGTGTCACATCGCAGAACTTCAGAACTCTTAACGGTCGTCTGCTTACTGCTGCCAGATAATATGCGTAAGATGTCACACGTATACTCAATTAGAAACATTCATATTGGTAAGGGAATATTGGATGGATGTAATATAATTTGCTTGAGAGAAAAATGCAATAAATATTTTGTGTTTTCATAACTTGCCTTTCTTTATATTATATATTATATATTACATTATATAAATTATATATTACATTTTATATATTTCCTTATATTATATATTTTAAAAGACAACAAAATACACTCATTAAAAGTACAATTAGATGTATTACAAAACTTACTTAATATTAGGTACCAGCTCCTACATGTATCGGCACCAAGGTGCCATCATCAGGAAATTATCAGCGGCACACTTAGTTTTGTAGTTTCAACCAGTATTCCACTCACTCTTCGCCGTCACTTCCATCATAATAGTTAAAGTACGACAAAATCATTGCTTAAGATTACTCATCAACACGGATATGTGCACACAAACACCTGTAACAATCTTATGTTTATTGGAACGTGCATCATTTTGATAGTTGAATAAAGAGAGACCAACTTGATGCCATTTGCTTTATTATTTCATTATTTAATGCTCGACATGTTTCGGATGTTAATACATCCAACCTCAGGAACTTGCGACTTATTTGTTGAGTTATTTCATGGGTTGTATTGTTTTGGTTCGATGTGTGTTGGTGTTATGTTTTGGTTCGGCTATCCGTATGCAGGCTGAAGCATTGCTTCAGCCTGCATATGGATACCATACCACCCCAGCCAAGCCACAACGTAACACCAACATACATCGAACCAGAACAATACAACCCATAAAATAACTCATCAAATAAGTCGCAAGCTCATGATGATGGCTGTATTAACATCCGAAACATGTAGATCATTAAATAATGAAATAAAAAGCAATTGACATCAAGTTGGTCTCTCTTTATTCAACTATCTGTATCAATATCTGATCATATATCCTTATCAACATATGATCATATATTTTTATGTATGTTTGTTAGTACAGCCCAAAAATAAAATGCGGTTGTGATTGTGTAACAGAAGGCTCGTCACTGTGCGGTGTTACTGTTGCTGCGATTTGTACATTTTTTTTAAAATGTGTAATCTGGTGTTTAAACATCAAACTTTTTAATAGTACGATAGAATTGAGGGCGGAAAGCGCACATTTTGCTTGTTGGACTCACAAAATTTGCAGTTGATAAATTTCCTGATGATGGACCCTTGGTGCCGAAACACATAGGAATTGTCATTTGATATGAAGTGTGCTTTGTAATGCATTTTATTGCACTTTCATTAGTGCAATTTGTTGGTTTTACAAAAACCTTATATATATATGGATATATATATATATATATGGAACCCTCAGAGGTGTAGGAACGAAAGGGAGATTGAGCAAAAGCAGGCAAATTATAAATATTTTTTTAAAATTTATCTACATTTTATAATGAGTTGATAAGTCATATCGGTGTATCTGGGAGGATATTGATTGTGGGCTTGTATATCCAAGTATATCCGAAAAGCAGGTACGTTACTAAGATAAATTTACACAATAAGATTTTGTTTAAATAGAACACAATTAGTGTAACACATTTAACACGAAGACCTAGCTTCCTTCATGACTACTTTAGTCTGTAACTCACCTTTATTTTCTTGTTTAACTAAGCTAGCAGTGTTTAGATGGCAGCTGGATTGCGTTTTTTTAGGATAGTTTTCTTGTTTACTAAAGTTTCCATTCTAACTTAACTGCTAGAATTATTCAATTTGTAAAAAACGTTTCGTTCTGCAGACATTCCAGTTCCTTATCTTCAAATATAAAATATATGAAATAAAATACAGGGTAATTTACGTAAATTAAAAAGGAATTTATGAAGTATAACACTTGTGCTGCATATCCTGCTGTACAAATCCACAGTTAAGTTCCAAATTCCTTATCTTAACTGACGTAAGATTAGTAATTACCTTCCCCCTCATCTAGAGGGTATATGAGGAAAAATATTCTATACAAATAAGGATAATTTCTATTATTCATTTTGCGAAAGGAAATTCTGTGATATTTTTCCAACTACGTTTCGTGGACGCTTCACAAAGAACGCACCAAAAATAAAGTCAAATTACACGCACTATAAGCAGTTTCAGAGGGGGGAATTTATATGCAAGGAGAAGAATTCAGTTCACCACGGGGCACTGATGGCACAGTGCTACATACCTGGTTAGCCAACAGCCCACACAAAGTAAGTTAACTCAAAGAGATGGTCGTGAAATAAGTATTCTTCAAACAACGTTTTACTGTTCTCTGTGGAAGAATCTGATGCTGAAAAATTTCATACCTCTGTTACGGACAGCTCTAAAAGCGAAATAAAGGCGCAAAAGATAGTAATTTTATGACTTTCCGGAGAAACAGGGAGAAGGTTGACTTACTTTGTTCCCTGTGACGAGAACAAACCCTACATGTCCATGACAGTGAACTGCCCTTTGTTCCTGTTTGGGGTCCCTAAAATTTTCACCACTTTTGGTCCATTCAATCGCACATTTTGCAGTTTTGGAAGGAAACACAATCAATAGAAATATTTACCTGGACATGTTAATACAACTCTCTTACGCCTTCACTTCTTATATGGGTTGTTGATTAATTTTCGGAAGAGCTGTGCCTCTACCTGTTTGTATTGTAGTTACGAGTATACCTGAGCAACACAATACCTCGGTGATGAATTGGAAGCTGTAACGAAAATGACAGCCCTTCTGGCCCCTCAGGTCACAATATCTGACGCCGTGTATCCTCTCTCTGTGAAGCTATGTGAGGAAGGCTGTGTGTGTATAACGCCACTCTCAGAAAACCTTCCTGAACAGCATTAGAGGATCACTGAAGGAAAGGAATCAACTAGCAGGGTATACTGGCAAACATTCGGGGAAGAATTAAGTAGACCTGTCGAATCTAAGTCTGATGCTTGACTTATTGGGATCATATAGATTTCCTGTAAGGCCTATAAAAATCTCTCACACTTTCTTCTATCTGTTATTGAAAGCTATATGAACACAAATGTAAATTGTAATTTATATGTATTCTGGTTGTGCTTCGTTCTCTTTTCATTGTCCTATTCAGTGTAATATATTTTATATTGCAAGGAAAAATAGTTCTAATTTATAATATAAAGTTAAACAAAAATTCTAATATAACAATTTTTTAATATACTAAACATGAGTTTCCAAAGCGAGTCAAATCTGTCTCTTTTCCTTTCATCAAATATAGCGTGCTTCTTAACAATTCAGTGTTCCTAGTGCACCATTGAAGATGTGTGATTGTCAGACAAAAATAATACACTGTTCCAAATTGCGACGAGATTACTGGAATGTCCAGTACGTTGCCACTACATCTGGAAACAAAACGGTTTCAAGTTCCATGTGCCAAAAATTTACATGAAAATAATAGCAATAAATGAACATTTTCACTACAAAAAATGAAAATATTTACTTTCTTTATTTAGTTACACACACCAACAAATGCAGAAATATAGTCTTTAATAATCTAAAATTTACATTAAAACACTTAAAACGCTCCTACATGTTTCGAACATACGATCATCCTTAGACAGCATACTTTGTTCCTTTTAAAATTACACTATAAAACACTCAGTGATTTACTTTGTTATATTAATTCGGTGCGTCTCACGCTATACGGCACAACAAGCACATCGACAGCCGGTCTCAACTGAACAGCGTCCGACTCACACATAACACACGACATGCTGCCACAGCACCAAATTAATATAATGAAGTACACCACTGAGTGTTTTAAAACTGTAACTTTAGCAAGGAACAAAGTATGCTCCCTGAGGATGATCTTATGATCGAAACATGTAGGAGCGTTTTAAGTGTTTTAATGAAAATTTTAGATTATTAAAGACTATATATATATGTGCATTTGTTGGTGTGTTAATTAAATAAACCACAAAATGCACGGTGCAACGATAAAGATAATGACTTTCTCTTTTTGTCTTTCAGAACATTTAATGAGGTGGTGTGTAGGCTTACAAAACAAATATCCTTACTAGGTATATTAAATTCAGGATTTATCCGTCAGAAGCCTAAGCTTATTTCAGGCCAAAGTTGACCTTACAGTGTAATTCTGTAGCACTGACTGCAAGCTACGTTTAGACAGATTTGTAACGCCGCAATTTGTTAAGCGTTCCTGTACCATATGCTCGAAATAAATAATATTTTGGATCGTGTAATGAATGTCGCTTCCCTTTGTCTTCTCTCATATGTATTGTTCTAAACTCTCTATACAAATTCGGTCAAATATGATATGGGAGTTCTGCATAAGTGTTGACAGTGGATTTTAATTTCGGTTTTTTTAAGAGTGCAGTAAAATTTGAACTTCACAGGAAACCTACGTGCATATAAGCACGCGCGCGGGCACGCAAACTTACACACACTCACACAAACACAGGGCTTAGGATGTTTCTTAGAGAAAAGTCTTACACAAGACAATAATATGTTAAAAATAAAGCATACCTATACTTATTACGTCCGACGACAGTACCTCAGCTGTTTTCCAATAAAATAATTATTTTACTTCCTCCAAAGATTATTTCTGGCCGAATGTTTTGAATTGTACCAAATAATGTAATAATTATATATGTATGCCATCCATAAAGTCATATGTCACGGCCTTAAATGAAACTTATTTTAGAATATATAGTTCGGTTTTTTTTTTGCTAGAAGATCATTGGAGCCAAATAATTCTCATTACTGCTGTTTCTACGCTCCATAACTAAACTAAACTCCGTAGCCTTAGTCCGCACGCGAACTATACTGACAGAGCGGCCGCCGCCGGTCGGCGAAGTTAGTGCCAACTTTTGCGGATAGAGGGGTGTCACGTGGTCAGCGCAACGGGTCCCCACAGCCGTTAAT
>Ga0136643_10003557_pt1 | contig 21042 bp, 22 predicted proteins | sample TergutLab28metaG_FD_96883 | JGI IMG/M metagenome (GOLD analysis project Ga0136643, IMG submission 96883) | Labiotermes labralis P1 segment gut microbial communities from Petit-Saut dam, French Guiana - Lab288 P1 (version 3) (version 3) | ecosystem: Host-associated > Arthropoda: Insects >...
CTTCCTTGTGGTTTGCCCTTTGGGCAAACTGGCTTCGCCACTCCAAGCAGTTTTCTCAAGCGGTTTCGCTGTGCGAAACTGGCTACGCCACTCTGCCATAGGCAGAGCGCAAAGGGAAAACCGGTTAAAGACCGCTTTCGCAAGGCGAAAGCACTTGGCTCCTCGCAATGATTTTTTACTCTTGTTTCGCTACATGTCTAGTGACATTCAGAGGAGTTTAATGCGTTTTGCCACCAACATCTTTAATATCAGTTTCATGTGCAATACAAGCACGAATACAAGCTGTTAACCCCTGTGCTATTTGCGTGAGCGAAAGTGCAGGGGTATTAAATTTATCTACAACTTGTTCGGTTGCAAATGGCACATGTATAAAACCGCCTTTTATAGCGTTAAATTCTTCTACCTTATTGATTTTATATAAAAGGCCATACATTAAGTGATTGCAAACAAAAGTGCCCGCCGTGTTTGAAACTGATGCAGGTATTTTGTTTTCTCTCATAGCTCTAACCATGGCTTTTACAGGAATATTCGCAAAATAAGCTGCCTCGCCATCTTCAAAAATTTTAGTATCTATCGGCTGATTGCCTTTGTTGTCTTTAATGCTTGCATCATCTAAATTTATTGCAATACGTTCAGGTGTAATTTGAAATCTTCCACCAGCTTGCCCTATACACAAAACTATGTCAGGCTTATGTTTAATCATTGCCTTTTCTAAAATTTCTATAGATTCGTGAAATACTGTAGGAATTTCTAACTTTATAATTTCGCAACCATCTACAATGTCATCTATTAACTTAATTGCCTCATATGCTGGATTTATTGTTTCTTTGCCAAAAGGGTCAAACCCTGTTATCAATAATTTTTTCATGAAAATCACTCCTATGAAATTAGAGTACCATATAACTATTAAACTTACAACATGTTTTTCCATATACTAAAGTGTGAATGTTCTTAGGAGAGATTATGATGAGTAAGATAAATATAGCGGTTTTGTTTGGAGGCGTATCTACGGATGAAAAACTAAATTGGCACTGTAGATAAAAACAGCCAGCCCATTATTTAAAAGATTTGAATACCAAACAAAAACAAGGTGCGACTTAACAGTTGCATCTTGTTTTTATTGTGATATTTACAAAATATATATTGGTCTTTAAGTGTTTACAAGTCTTTTTTTGTATTCAATAGCAAAATTTGGAATGAAAGATGATTGTATTATTTAACCAACATAATAGTAAAAGTCTATCTACATAAAAATTCATTCTATATAACTAAACTTTTTTATTCGATCAATAGATATATTAGAGGAATTCCAATACGGTATATCTATATAAATTTAATATTTGGCGTTTGTGTAACATCTTCATTATATGTTGGTTCTGTAATTTTAATTTCAATCGGTATAGGGAACAACTCACCAACAGCATATGTAACACCTGTAGGAAGATACGATAACCTTTTTAACTGATTGCTATCTATATAAGGAATTGTCTTTGATAAATATTCCAAATCAATATTATTTTTTACCCTATGTAAAAAATAATTATTGCATTGACTTAAAACTGTACTTGACAATTCGCTTGGTCGTTGGCTAGATAAGTATAAAAAGCAACCAAATTTACGTCCCTCTCTTGCTATTTTTCTGAAAATTTCAATCTCATAAAATTGTGAATGTTCTTTGTTTCTTGATATATACCTATGTGCTTCTTCAAACAAAAAGACATTAACATTACGTTCTTGTAGTTTTTTAGATCTATTTGCATTGAAAAGTTTTTTACATAAATATGAGCTGAAAAATAGCAACAAATCATCATCTAATTCTGAAACATCATATACAGTTACATATTTATTATCTGTATTTGGTGGGGAATTATCTTCTAAACAATTAAATAGGCTGGAATACCTTGATTGCACTTCCTTTATTCTTATTTCAAGTGTTTTAGAGTAATTCCGAGCATTGCTATTTCCCTTAATTTCCTCAAGATTGTAAACATAGTCTAAAGATTTTAATAAACTGTTAAAGCTCTCAACTTGGTAATTTGAAGTTTCAATTTGGGCTTGCAGGAAAGAAAAATCTTGACTATTTAATTTTTCTTCAAGTGCAGATATAAATTTAGCTTCATCTGTGGGCGAGAGGTTTCCAAATTGAGAATTATATTTAGTTGTATCAATATCGGTGTCAACTAAAAAGCCAACTATTTTAGTTCTTTTAGTTACGGGGCTATCTTGTACATTTCGATACATAGTTAGTGCTAAGTAGCACTTTAACCAAATTTCACATACTTTATTTTCGGATATAGCATTAGCAAGTTGTAATGCCATTCTTAAAATGGGTAGTTGAACTAAATCGCTAGGCTTAACTAGATTAACCCAGTCCTGGAGCTCTAAATTCTTTAACGGTATATTATAATCTTTCAAGACGTCAATGTGATTAATTTTATCATCTTTTGCTGTATATTCTTTATGTACATCAAAAATATGTAAGTTTAAATTTTGAGTGTTGTGTTTTAAAACCTCTTTAATAATTTGCCTTATCGTTGTTGATTTACCACTACCTGTATTCCCTAAAACAGCTGAATGAAAAGTTAGAAGTTTATTAATATCAAAATCAGCAGAAAACTTCCCATCGATTAAACCGAGATTAATTGCATTTTGACTATGGACATTAAAAATGACTTTAAATTCTTCATTACTGGTCAAAAATACGTCATCTTGTAGGAAAGGGTAAGATTTTAAGTTAAAGTTGATCTTATTACTTTCAATAATACCAATAGGAGAGCATACGACATTTGCTGTATGTTCAAATTTAGCATTTTCACCTTTAGCTAATAATTTTTCTTTATCTTCAAGTTTCTCAACTTTATAAATGAATTTTAAATTTTGCCTATTTGTAATCGTAACAAAATCTAAAATTCCTTTTGCTAGATAAAAATCACCATTTTTGTTAAATTCTAACTTGTCAAAATCTGAAATTTCAAAAGATAATTTATCATAACTAACGAAATTAACCTTACCAATACTATTCATACGGTTCACCATTTATATTTTGATTTTCACAAAAATTAATTACAATCTCAGAAAGATAATGAGCTTGTTTGCCATCTCCAATACTACCACCAATAATATGAAAATTACTAGACTGGTTACTTGTTTTAAACTTTTTCAATCTATCTTCTTCGACATTTCCAAAAACAATTAGAGTAAAATCTGAATTAGCTAAGTTTTGAGATATGATATTATTTATATGATCATCACCAAATCCGTAACCAATCATAACTAAGGTAGAAGATGGTTTCTGCAACTGTATTGATAATTCTCTAAAAAGCTCAGAATAAGGTGATTGCCTTGTTTCTTGGTGTTTTAGAGCTGTTGGATAAATAATAATATTTTCATTTTCGTCATTTTCATTATATTGCAACAACCTATTGTTTTTCTCTATCCAATTAATTGAACCGTGTAGCTTATACAAATTTGCTTCTTTAGTTGTAGGTTGCCACTTATCTTTATACCTCTCTCTGCTATCAACAAGCCTATAATTGAACTGGTTAATATTAAAATATTGATTTAAACCCGTGTCAAAGCCAGTAGTGTATTTAACCTTGCAATTTTCTAAAGAATACTCATTAAACAAGTCATAATTCGTAGTAAAAATATTTAACTTGTTAAAATCTTCTTTTCGTTTGTCGAAGATATACTGATAAAATCTAGTATAATAATCTTTTGTAGGGCTGTTGTTATACTTTTCATCATCAAACGTAGGTATAGTATCTATAAATTGTTTTCTTAAAGAATTGTAAATCTCTTGATATTTGTTTTTAATAGTAGTATCTTTTTCAAAGTCAATTCCTTTAGATAACCAAGTTAAAAATCCTTCAATGTCGCCGAAATTTTCTTTTTTAAATTGCTCTTCTTTGCACAGACCTTTATTTTGTAATTTTATGTATTCATCTATTTTTTCACCTATATTTTTATTTTCATCTGCTTTTAAAATATCTTTAATTGTTTCACCCATTAAGGGTACAGCAGGAGTAGAGCATCCTGATCCAATGAAAATATTTAATTTCCTATTTTGAAATTGATTAGATAAAAACAGCTTAATTTTTTCTTTTCGTTTATCGCAATTTTCTTCATTAACTAAAATATCAATGTTACCTTTATAGTGATATAATACATCATTATTTTGTGTATTTCCCATCTTAACATCTCCATTGTAATATTATTATATAGAAAGCAAATGAGCGAAAGATAAATAGCTGTAAACTATTTTAAATAACTAATCACTCTTTTTTCTACTCATTAGGTTAAATCATTCCATCTATTTATCTTTAATTTATTTACCCTTAACTTGGTCAATTTTGAAATTTTCAAATAACTTACTTGTAAATACTGTACTAACTAGAGAAATATTTTACTCAATTATTTCATTTAAATTCATTTAAAGAAAGATTGCCAAAAAAATAGTCAAAAAAAAAATTTTTTCTATACAGCTTTAAGTTATGTCGACATAACTTTTCTTCATTAAGAATATTATATCATAAATTAGCAATTTTTTCAATGTGTAACTAATAAAATTTTAACTGTATATATTTTAACTTTTAAGTACTTCAAACATTCCATGCTTTGAAAAACAGAGCCAAATCGTACCATTCTAACTAATTTTGAATACCAAACAAAAACAAGGTGTAGCTTGAAAATAGCTACATTTTTTTGTTGTACACAATAAACAGTTTTTGTATGTAGTTTAAAATTCATGATCCTAAAGAAGTAAAACAGGAGGTCAACATTATCAAGGCACTTTCGCGACATAAAGGTGAAGCATTTTATTTCACGATTGCCTTGACAATGCCGACCTCTCTGTTTTGTGGTGTTGTTAAGCGAAGTAAGCTAAAGCTTGCTTCGCTCGCTTCTAACAAAGAGCGAAACCAAAACCACAAGGAGGAAACAACATGAGAAATTACATTTATTTTGTACCAGTACCACAAACAGCAGAGGAATTAAAAAGGGTTTATAAAAAACTTGCAGTAAAGCACCACCCCGATAATGGTGGTGATACGGAGAAAATGAAAGTTGTTAATTCAGAGTATTTTGAGTTATTTGAAAAACTAAAGAAGATCCACACAAACGCCGAGGGTGAGCAGTACACAAAGGAAACTAACGAAACACCCGAAGAATTTATTAACATCATTAATGAGTTGATAAGGTTTGATAAGATCCTAATTGAGATTATCGGTTCGTTTATATGGGTAAGTGGTGAAACAAAGCCGTATAAAGAGCAATTGAAAGCTTTAGGCTTCAAATGGTCATCTAATAAATTAAGCTGGTACTTAGCACCAAAGGACTACAAAAAGCGAAACCACAAAAATTACAGCATGGACGATATAAGGGGCATGTATGGAAGTAAAGAAGTAGAAAATAAGCCGTACAAGAAATTGGCAAATGAATAATAGTTAAAAAATTATCCTCTAGCTTATAGCTAGGGGATAATTTCTTTTAAAAAGCAAGATCATATTGAATTAAAATGATACCATAACACTAAAATTTGGGGTTATGCCGAGAAAATCCGTGTTTTAGGCAGAATAATATCGGCAACGCTATAAACTTGTGGCGTTGCTAATACTTTCAAGATATTTTCTAGGATCCTAAAATGACGGAGGAATTGGAATAAATATTTACCGATTTTTACTTAACATTTATTAATTAGGATCAATCATATACTATTAAAAGGTATCTTTTTAACCTTATTTTATTGTCTTTCAAGTATATACAAACCCGTTCTAATCACAACCACACCTCAATATAATTATATAAAACCCCAATAAGCCCCGAAAATACGCCACTTCCAAACGTGTAATAGTGGGGTCTCGGCTAAAAATCACACCCGAGACCCCACTATTACTACGTTAGTATTAGATTGGGGCGTGGCGTGGGTGTTGGGGAGAGATTAGATTGAGGTGTTGTTATGGTAGTTATGAATAGAGATTTAGATATTTTAGATTTGGTTTATCGGTTTAGGTTTTGTTTGGGGAGGCATGTGGGGGCTTTGGTGGAGTTTACAGGTACTCGTGCATGTGATCGCAGATTAAAAGCCTTAGTTGATGGTGGTTATTTAACGAGAAAGAAATATTTGTATGGTGTGCCGTATCTTTATACAGTTTCACATAAAGGGAGGATCTTAATCGGAGCAAACAAGCGAGAAAATAAGATCCGTTTAGAGCAGATCCATCATGATGTGCTGGTTTTAGATACTTTAATATATTTTAAAGAGAAATACCGTTTTAGTTTGGACAATATTGAAAGCGAGCGAGAATTACATATAAAAGATGGCTTTGGCACAAGAAAACATCACCCTGACTTTGTTTTTAATGTTAAAGGTAAAAGTTACGCTGTAGAAATAGAACTTAATCAAAAATCAAAAGAACGATTAGAGAGTAATATCAGAAATAATTATCTACGTTTTGATAATCAAATATGGGTAACAGGTAATAACAAGGTGTTTGTAATGATCGAGAAATTCCAAAACGAATATCATAATATAGAAATAATTCGTTTGGAGGAATTAAAATGTCAGGAATCGAAATTATCGGAGTAATTTCAATCTTAATTATAGGTGGTGTTTTTTATATGTTGTTTAATTGGCTTAGTAAAAATAGTAAACGTAGGAGCATATTTAATTTTAAGCGAGATCATGAAGAAGCTACTTATAAAGAGCCATACAAAAGCGAAATAAACAGCAAAGAGTTTATTTTTATTGGTCATTCAGTGAGTAAAAAACGTGTTCTTATGGAAAATGATGCAAAACATGTTTTTATTTGTGGCACGACAGGCAGTGGGAAAACGGTTGCCTTATCTAATTTCATTAAATCGGGTGCAGATTATAATTATCCTATGCTAATAATTGATGGTAAGGGTGATACTAATGTTGGCTCGCTACTTGATATTACTAAAAAACTTTGTCCAGAGCGTAAGTTATACGTTATTAACCTTAATGATCCTAGCAGTAGCGACAAATACAACCCTTTTAAGAATACAAATACGGACGTTATAAAGGATATGCTTATTAATATGACAACATGGAGCGAAGATCATTATAAATACAATGCCGAGCGTTATATACAACGCTTACTAAAACTAATGGCATTAAATGAGATAGATATTTCTTTAGCAAGCATAGTACGCTACTTATTAATTGATAATTTCAACGAATTAAGTAAGGATCTAAGTGTTAAAGAACTAATTACTAAGGAAGAAAGACTTGAAGATAGCGAACTAGCTAAAATTAGTGGCAAAATTGCCGAGGGTGCAGCAGCTAGATTTGCTGTAATTAAAGAAAGTAGCTTAGGACAAATTTTTGATAGCTCGGGGATTGATATTTACACAGCTTTAGAAGAAAATGCAATTATTTTGTTTATTTTAAATCCTTTACTATATCCCGAAATGTCGCCACTAATCGGAAATTTAATTATTATTGATAGTAAAAAAGCAGTAAGTAATTTTTATAGGAATAAGAAAAACCGTATTTTTTATATTTTAGACGAAATAAATGTTTATGCTTCTAACTCCTTGCTTGATTTAGTCAATAAATCACGCTCGGCGAACATAACTTGTATATTAGCCACGCAAAGTTTATCTGATTTAGATAGCGTAAACGAGCAATTTAAAGAACAGGTCATAGAGAATTGTAATAATTATATTGCTTTAAGGCAAAATAGTGCAATAAATGCCGACGCTTGGGCTAACATTTTTGGCACAAAGGTAAGTATGCAACCAACATATCAGATAAAAGATGGAGTAAGTACCGATTTAGGATCATTAAGAAAAACGAGAGAGTTTATTTATCACCCTGATGATATTAAAACGCTTAGATTAGGTAAAGCAATTTTTCTTTCAAGAGATACAGCAGAACATACAAAAGTTAATGTTATTAAACCATTCTAGGAGGGCTTAAAATGATTGACGAGCGTGTTCGCCGTATTCTTATTTATTTTCTTTGGCTGATGTTTTATATTTTTCTTTTTGGCTATGTAACCTTTTTCTTGATCATTCCATTTTATATAATAGCGTTTATTATTTCATTCTCACCATTAACCGAGAAAGTATGGCGTTTTATATCAGGCGTTAGACCACTACGACTAAGCCAAGAAAAAGAAAGGTTATTGCCGATTTTTACCGAAGTTTATGAAAAAGCTTTAAGACAAGATGAGTATTTACCCGAAAATATTAACCTTTATATTCAAGAAAGCATGGACATTAACGCTTTTGCCTTTGGACGCACTACTTTAGTGCTTACTAAAGGGAGTATTGTTTTATTAAGTGATGATAACTTAAAAGGTTTAATTGCACATGAACTGGGGCATTTTGCGAACCGTGATACAATGTTTGCTCTATTTACCAGTGTTACAAATTTACCACTATCAATTATATTAAGACTGCTTAACGTAGCTAGAACCAAAATGGAGGAAACAAGTAAAACCTCTTTTTTTGTTAAATTAGTTAAAAGTTTTTTAGATCTAATTTATTTCCAATTCAAATATCTTGAGCTTATTGGTGATTTAATCATTATGCACGATAGACGAAAAGGTGAATATGTAGCCGACATCTACGCCTTTTGGCTTGGCTATGGTGCAGAGCTTGCCGAAGCATTAATCGAGATCTATCAAATATCTACGGAGAAAAGGCAGTCAGTTAAAGAGATGGTGCGAGCTACTCACCCTGCTATTACTAAACGTATTGAGAGGCTAGAAAATAGGTTGGATCGTTAGTAATCATTATTACATATAAAAAAGCTTAGTGAAGAAATATATTTCACTAAGCTTTTTTATATTCAATTATATCTTCAAAAGTACAATTCAAATAATCGCACCACCTATCTATAACTATAAGATCAACTTTTTGTATGTTACCTGTTGCGTACCTTTTTAATGTTCCATATTCAGTTTTTGTATCACGCATAAATTTATTTTGACTAATTTTAGATTTATCCAATAAATCAAGTAACTTGAATATATAAACACATTTACTATATTCCACTTTATATATTGTTTTATTATTTGGCATATAACATCACTCACTCTATACAATGATTCTATCAGTCATATTTTTTCTTGCATATCGTCTGTACAAACGATAGAAAACTCTTGACTACCGTCTAAATAGACGGTATGATGTTGCTGGGTGATCTATATAAAATATTGTGAAAAGGCTAAAAAGGCTTATATTGACGCACAAGTAGAGTTATTTGCATATGAACTATTCTTAACAGATAAGTATCTAAAAAAAGAAACGAAAGATCTAAAAATACTCTTAAATTCTTTTTTAAATAAAGGCTGGATTTTATCAAATAACGAACAAAAACTACTTCTGCAAGAAGCTATAAAATTAGCTAATGAAAAATATTTCAAAAACAAGGTGTAAGTTATAAAATTACATCTTGTTTTTATATCCTTTATTTTACAATACCATTAACTCAAATTTTTAAAATATTATTTCTCTTAATTTTGTCAACTGTTTACGTTTGGCACAGTATTTTTCATAAAGCGTATGCTATAATAATGGTGTTGAGGGGAATATTAAAACATGGATAATAATCATATTAACAAAGAATTTTTGGTTGAAAAGATAGAAAAGCATAATGCTCAAAATAAGAAAGAAAATCAAGAAGCAAAACGTAATTTATTTATACTGGCAGTTAGTGCAATACTTTTGGCTAATATATACCTAAATAGGGATTTTTTTAATGACAATTATCATGAAGTGCTTACTGGATCACTACTCGTTTCTCACGGTATAGTAAATCTTGTAGCTTTTATTGCGTTAGCAAAAAATATTATGAGAAAAATCGGCTTATTTTTTAGAAATGATGAACTTGAAAGCTTAATCAGAAGTATGGCAAACACCAATAAAGAAGAGAAAGGTATGAGCAAATAATGGATATTGATATAAAAGACACTATTACATTAAGAGATAAAAATAAATATATGGTGATCAGCAAAATTGACTACCACAACAATACATATTACTATTTAATTAATGAAGTAAATAGTGAAAATATAAAATTTTGCTTAGAAAAGAATGAAAGAAAAACACTAATTGAAATAGATGATACTAATTTAATTCAAACTTTATTACCAATATTTGCAGGATCAATTAATTCAGAACATTTGAAAGCCAATCATTAGGGTAGTCAATTTCTAGCGTATAAATCAACTCCTCACCATCATATCCAAAAGCAGTAATAGTTATTAGGTATACACCTGTTTCAAAGAAGTTGGCATTAAATGTCCAATTTTTTGAGTTGTTTGATTGCATTTCCCATATGCCTTGCGAAACCCTATTTCTCGAGCTTCCTAACACTACCCTTTCAACTTCAATTGATGTATTAGCATATATAACAGCATTTTTGTCTGTAGTTGCTAGAGGGATTGTTCTATAATGTGCATTTAAAGTAAACGGAATAATAATATTCTGCTCTTCTGTTGAGGGAACGAAGAAAGGCTGTATAGATAATAACAATCCCGAAAATAACGTAACTGTACCTAATGTTATCATTGCACGTTTAAGTAATTTGAAGTGGCGTTTTATTATATTGGGTGCTTTTTCATACGGATCTTTAGATTGTTCTTTATCATAAAGAAGTATTAAAGCAATAATAATAGTGAAAAATAACCCTGCTACCACTAAGATACTTAACAACCACCCTCTAGCCATATATATTTTCTCCTCTAAAATATTATTAAAAAATCCCAATTGGGATTTTTTGTTCTTATCACTATTTCAATTCTTGTACTAGTCTATAGAATGTTGATTTTTTACGCCCTATTTTTTTCATAGCTTCATCAAGGCTTAAAATACCGTTTTTCCATTCGTTAATAGTTTTTATTGTAGCTTCAGGATAAATGGCTTTCGGTCTACCTAACTTCTTTCCATTTTCTTTTGCAATGGCAATGCCTGCCTTTTGTCTGCTTTTAATGTTATTCCATTCTTGCTCTGCTTGAAAAGCTAAAGTCATTAAAACTATGTCGCAAATAAATTTATCCATCAGGTTAGTTTTATCTTTGTCAGTATTAAGTAAAGGCATATCTAACACTCTAATGGCTACTTTCATTTCTTTGATTAGTCTATTCCATTCGCTAATGATCCCGTCGTAATCTCGACCTAATCGATCTATGCTACTTATGTAAAGAATGTCGCCACTGTTAAGGCATTTGAGTAAATTGTTATACTTATTTCGATTAAAATTTTTTCCTGTTGCTTTTTCAATAATAATATTGTTCTTTAAAATTCCTAGATCTAAAAGTTCTTTTACTTGACGAGCTTCGTTTTGCTTATTACTTGATACTCGTACATAAGCATAAATATTTTTCATAAAGTCCTCCATCTTCCTTGAAATACATAGCTTTCTTGGAAGATATATTAATTATAATATAATGCAAAGTATGTGTCAATATATAGCTGAAAAAATGTTGCTAATAGAAGAAATGAACCGTTTTTAAACTTATATTGTCAAATAATATCAAAAAATATGTGTCCAAGAAAGCTATACACTTTTTTGGACACTTGTAAAAACTTCATAGCTTTAAAAGTTATGAAGTTTTTATTTGCAATAATAATCAATATTTAGGAGGGAAAGAAAATGTTATCAGAAAATTTACTTAAGCCACTAGAAAAAGTAACAGGTTACAAGTTTACTGGGGAGGGTGCTGATCTTTCAATGGACGAGGCAGGATATGCCATTTGTAAAAGAGCAAGTGAGGAATACGGCTTATCAGTAGCATATAGAGTTGAGCAGTTAAAATCTGGTGGACTATTCAACTCTACGACCGAAAACTGCGTAGTAATATTCAACCTTCAACACCCACATGATTATTTTAAATATGTACTTAGGTTTAAAAAACAAGGGCGTGTGCTATTTCTTACATTTTTCTATTATGGCAGTAGTAAAAACACTGGCAATATGAATAGAAAAGGAATTCTCGGTGCAACTATCAGGGCTGCTGTTGGAACAAAGCAATTACACCAAGAGGAGTATGATTACTACACTTTTTTAGAGATGGCTATTAGAGAAGCTTTTGGATAAACTGATGATCTATAATAGGTTAATCAAAAGGAGGATAGAAGATGTCAACAAATTTATATAATACTTGTTCTAACTGTCGTCTTTGTAATAGTGATGGTTACTGCGTTATAAAGGAGGAAAAAGTAAAACCCAACTCAACATGTTCTGATTTTGAAGAAAAATAACTTTTATTAATGGGGGTAATTTATATGCCAAATGATGGCTTTTTTAAATGTACTAATACAAAATGTAACTATACAACAAGATCTCTTGTTCAAGATCATGTAAAAGCTATTACATGTTCACAGTGTGGCAGTAAAATGTTAAAAACCTAAGATCAATAAATTGTTAGTAATAAAAAATGGACTATAACAAAGTTTGTCGTAGTCCATTTTGCGTATTATTTGAAGAACTATATTTATTAGTTGAGAATAAAAAAGGAAAATGTGTGTTTTCGTCGAATATATATTAATGCAATATTTTACATATTAAACCTAAAAAACTAGAAGTAATATGATTATAAACTCATAAAATAAAAGGAAAGTTTATCAAAGGAGATTGAGCAAAAAATGAAAAGCAAGATAACAACCATGTTAGTAGTAATTATAATGATGTTTCAAGCAATACCATTACATATTTTAGCCGATTTTAGGGGACATTGGGCAGAAAGTAGCATAGATCTATTGCGAGAAAATAATATCATACTAGGGGACGAAAACGGTAATATTAACCCCGACAACTTTATAACACGAGCAGAATTTACGGCAATTGTTAATCGTACATTTGAGTTTAATGAAACTTCAGATAATAACTTTATTGATGTAAGCCCTAACAGTTGGTACTATCAAGATTTTTCGATTGCTAAAAATCTAGGGTTTATTATGGGTGATGAGAATGGCATGGCGAACCCTGAAAGTAATATACGTAGGGTTGAAGTAGCTTTAATTTTAGCTAGAGTTTTAGGGCTTGAAAGTATCGGAGCACCAAACTTCCTAGATCATATGAGTATTCCAAGCTGGGGTATTAACGCAGTTTCGGCAATGCAGGAATATGGACTTATAAGAGGTTATGTAGATGGCAGTTTTAGACCTTTGGACGATATTACTCGTGCAGAAGCTTTTACGATTATAGCAAATATTATAAGATCAAGAGAAGAGGCAATCGAAACAGCAAGCACTGCACCTAATTTTGTAAATGTAAGTACAGTAAGAAGTAATCAAGTTAGTGATAATAATAGTCTAGACGATAGCAGTAATGACATTGCAAATAATAACCAAGGTGGAGGTAATATGCCACCTACAAATCCACCAGCACCACCAAGTCTACCACCAACAGACGGAAGTAATCCTACAATTATAATACATACAGAGTTTCCGAGTGGCGAAGTAACACAGAGTTATATAGACATTGAATACACAGCAACACCGAGCCAAGGGGCTGTAATTACCGAAATTTTCTATAGAACGAATGACGGTGCAGAAGATTTTATCTATATTGGCGAAGTAAGTGGCTTTACGCCAATGGGAGAGTTAGGCAGAGCAAGAGTATTTATTAGACCCGACGAAAATAACATTGTTTTTACGGTTAGAGATAGTGCAGGCAGAGAGGGGCATTTTACGGTTGACGCTACTCCTACTTTGAGTTGGCTTATTGAATATGAAAGAGATGAAGAGATATTTAAAACAAACCCTAGAGGGCATGAATTTGTTGCAAATATGCTTCTTATAAGTGCACAAGAGGGCGTAACAAGAGAGCAAGTTGAAGAAGCAATTGCCACTATAGATGGTAGGATTATTACTGTTAGACCAGATATTAACCATTATAGTATTAACTTGCCTCCACATGAATATGAGGAATTAAGAACTATAATAGAGCATCTTGAAACAGAGTTTTCAGATATAATTAGAAGAGCTACTATCAATGGAGTGGGTACTCTTGGAAGTGTTCCAACAAACGACCCATGGTGGACAGACAGGAGGTTTCCCTTTCGTAGCACTGAGTGGGGTTTTAGTGCTATACGTGTGCCTGAGGCTTGGAATTTCTTACAAACGCAAGAAACGAGAGAAGTAAGAATTGGTATCGTTGATGGTGGCGTTAGATATACGCATGAGGATTTACAAATACCAAGAAGAAATATATTTAATCGCCAAAGCATAGCAGGACAAAACCATGGAACGCATGTAATGGGTATTATAGGAGCTATTCATAATAATGAATTAGGTTTGGCTGGTGTAGTTAATACAAGCCGTAATAACTTGTTTAGCTATGATGTTGTTAGAGGGTTTAACGCAAGAGTGCTTGTTGATGATGTTATTGACGGTTTTAGATGGAATATTATTAATGGTGTAAAGGTAATAAACTTTAGCCTAGGTGGAGAAAACCTTTACGACCCTGAAACTCTCGACACCATGAGTTTTTATCTCAATCGTGGATATGATTTTGTAGTAATGCAAGCAGCAGGGAATGACGCTTCCAATGCAAATAACAGCTCACTGTTTCGCACACATACTTTGCCTGAAAATGATCCACGTCGCCAACGTGTAATAACAGTAGGTGGAACAAATAGGCGTGGCAATATAGCACCATTTTCAGATTACGGTACAATTATAGATATATTAGCACCAAGCGTAGATATTTATAGCACTTGGGCAGGGAGTGATGACGATTATTACATAACTAGAGGTACATCACAAGCAACCCCACATGTAGCAGGAGTTGTAGCCCTTGTATGGAGTTTAGACCGAGGTTTTACAGGTGCACAAGTTAGGGATATAGTTAGAGATTCGGGAGGGCTTACGATTTTTGATGATAGAAGTTCTGTACCTGAAAATCATAGATTGACTTACCATCAAGTAGACGCTTTGACGGCTGTTCAAATCGCAAGAAACGTAAATCCACAGCGAACAACAGGTCAGTTAGCAGGAAAAATACTTCCAGTAGGTGCAAATGTATTAGATCAAGGAATAGAAAATGCACGAGTAACAATACAATCGAATATGTATTTTCCTGAAACCACAGTGGAGTTTTTTGCCGAAGAGTTTACAGATAGCGACGGATATTTTTTCATACAAAACATACCAGCAGGAGCATATAGCGTAGAAATAACAGCTAATAGTTTTGCACCAGTGAGAACCACTATTTTTGTTGAGGTTGGCGTAACAACAAGAATAACAGAGCTTTTAGATATAGCACCAATTGTATTAGATAGATCATTTAGGATAGAGTTTATTACAAGTGAAATTGCAGGATATTCACCTTGGTGGTATACTACACAAATGAATATTGCATATGAATATGGTATGCGAGGTGCTACATATTCAAGATATGATCTAGGAACAGGAAACTTTATAAAATTTCCAAATCCACCAAATCCCCAGTTTAATATTTTACCAAGTTCAAACAGTAACTCAATGTCGTTTAACATAAATTCATTACAGGACGGAAGATTTGAGTTTGAAGTTAGCTTTGCAGTTGATAATCGCCGACTTGATGAAGCCGAAGGCACGATCAGGGAGTTAATAACAATGCCTTTAGTGGTGAATATCTACAACGAGCAAGACGAGCTTGTTACTAGCTTTAATACTACGGTAATTAGTATACATTGGTGGTGGAGATTTAGAGCATTTGATATAATTGCAGAAAATGGAGTTTATAGGATTGTGCCAGTTAATGAGCTTTGGTTTGTTCCTGTATAGATTTTTTGAGCAAGCAAGAAAAAATATTCAAAAATTAACGTAACAGGCTATGATAAATTTTGTCGTAGTCTGTTTTTTTGTTCTAATTTATGGTTATAAAGTACAACCCTATTTCCATATACTTTTTTAGGTGAAGAGTTATGAACAACTTAAATAATGTAAAAAATCACTTTAAAAGTCAAAGTGAAGAAGAGAGAAAAAAGGCATTTACAAAGCTATGGATTAAAATAACTAATCAGATACTCAAATTGAAAAATTAATTTTACAAGCCAGTCCTGTTATATTATAATGTATATATGGGCTGGTTTGTTTTTATCAATCTCATGAAAGGAGATAGTCCAATGAAAGTCGCAATTTATTGCCGACTATCTGAAGAAGATAAAAATAAGCCAGATATGAAAGACAGCGAGAGTATACAAAACCAAAAATCCATGCTTGTACAGTATGCAACAGAAATGCAGTGGGAAATATTCGGTATTTATAGTGATGATGATTATACAGGGGCAGACAGAAAACGTCCAGAGTATAATAAACTTTTAGCAGATGCCGAAAATAGGAAATTTGATATTGTGCTTTGTAAAACTCAATCAAGATTTACAAGAGAGTTAGAAATGGTTGAGAAGTACATACACGGTCTTTTTCCCCTATGGGGCATAAGATTTATTAGTATTGTAGACAATGCCGACACAGACAATAAAGGCAATAAAAAATCTCGTCAAATTAACGGTTTAATTAATGAATGGTATCTTGAGGATCTATCGGATAATATTAGAAGCGTATTAAAAAGCAAGAGAGATCAAGGGCATTACATGGGTACAACTGCTTTGTATGGTTACAAAAAGAATCCCCAAAAAAAGGGTCATCTAATCATTGACGAAGTTTCAGCCGAAATTGTTAGAGAGGTTTTTAACCTTTTTAATCAAGGCTATGAAAAAGCTGAAATTGCTTTAATGCTAAATGAGCGAAAAGTTCCCACCCCGTCCGAGTATAGACAGCTTAGTGCTGAAAATGAAGAAAAAGCACCAAAAAATAAAACTGCTCAATTATGGAGGTATCCTACTATAGCAAAGATGTTGACTAATATCATGTATATTGGTCATATGGTGCAAGGTAGATCTGGTAGTATTTGCTATAAATCAAAGCAGGTTAAGCTCAAACCAAGGGAAGAGTGGTCTATTGTAAAGGATACTCATGAGGCAATTATTGATCAAGAATTATGGGAAAGTGTACAGCTTAAAATTAAATCGAGATATAGACCATTTGACACAACGACCGTAGGAATGTTTGCCAAAAAGGTTAGATGTGCAACTTGTGGCTATGTTATGCGTTCGGGAGTATCACGAGGGGTTAAATATTTTAACTGTAGAACCAAACAAATATCAAAAGATGCTTGTACAGGTGCTCATACAAATATCAATAAGCTTACATCATTCATTATAAACGAGTTAGAGATCTTTCGGAAAGAGTATCTTGATAAGGATAAAGTTTATGCTAACGTAGAATTTAATTCTAACCAAGAGGATAAACAAAAACTTCTTCTTACCCAAATAGGATCTTATGAAAAAAAGTCAAACGAATACACTAAAGTTATTAACGAGGCTTATTTTGATAAAGTAAAGGGTTTAATTGATGAAGAAGATTTTGTCGCTATAACTAAAGAAGCAAGAGAGCAAAAAGCTATGTATTTAAGGTTACTTGACGAGGTTAAAAACAAACTAGATAGTTTGGAGCAACAAAAAAGTAACTTGGTAGACAAAAAACAAGTTATTGAGGAAATTTTAAACACTCGTGAACTTAACAAAGTGATTGTAGATGCGTTAATTGATCATATTAAAGTCGGTAAAAATGATCGAAAAACAAATATACAATCTATAGAAATACATTGGAACTTTTAAGGTATTCAAATATATTTTTTAACAGTGCCAATTCATCTTTTCAGAACACGAAGTTTCAAAAGCATCTGCGGTAAATGTTATTAATAACATGGATGCAGCAAAATACAATATTATCCCAATATATATATCGCCAAAAGGGCGATGGCTTTTATACGATGGAGGGCTTGACAATATAAAAAATATAGATTGGGAAAGATTTGGCACGGAAACAATAATAAGCCCAGATAAAACGCATAAAGGTTTATTACGCTTAACAGAGGGCAAGTATAAAACTATACCAATCGATGTTGTTTTTCCTGTTTTGCATGGTAAAAATGGAGAAGATGGCACGGTTCAGGGTCTTTTAGAGCTTGCAGGTCTACCTTGTGTTGGCTGCTCGGTTTCATCTTCAGCAGTTTCTATGGATAAGGCGTTAACCAAAATTATGGTGAAGCATCTAGGTATTAACCAAGCAAAATATTTGGTGTTTAACGAAAATGAAATGGATATAAATTCATTGTGCAAAGATGTACGTTATAAAATTGGGTATCCTTGCTTTATAAAGCCTGCAAATGCGGGTTCTTCCATTGGGATTAGCAAAGCTTCTAATAAGCGGGAGCTAGTTTCGGCAATTTTATGTGCATTTGAATTCGATAGCAAGATTATTGTTGAAAAAGCGATTGTTGGGCGTGAAATAGAATGTGCAATTTTAGGTGATGGATACGAAGATACAATTATAACTCTACCGGGCGAAATTATTCCAGGGGATGAGTTTTATGATTTTGATGCAAAGTACAACAACGAAGATTCTAAGGTGATTATTCCAGCGGATATAGACGGCTGTGCAGAAAAGGAGATTATGGAAAAGGCTCTTGTTATATTTAAAGCCCTTGGCTGTAGTGGACTTTCGAGGGTAGATTTTTTCTTGGAGGAGAAAACAAATAAAGTTATTTTTAACGAAATAAACACAATTCCAGGGTTTACAGATATAAGCATGTATTCTATGCTTTTAAATAATATGGGGGTGAAAACTTCTAAATTAATTGACAAACTGATAGAAATTGCGTTAAAATAAGAAGATAATAATTAATAGGGGAACACAAATGGAAAATAAAAATATGCCTGTTGGAATTTTTGATTCTGGTGTTGGTGGTTTAACCGTTTTATCGGAGATAATAAAGGCTTTGCCTAACGAAAATTTAATTTACTTTGGAGATACGGCAAGGGTTCCGTATGGTTCTAAGAGTGTTTTAACTATAGAAAAATTTAGCAAGCAAATAATGAATTTTTTGCTTGAGTTTAAAGTTAAAGCTGTGGTGGTTGCATGTAATACAGTAAGTGCAACGGCGTATGATGCTTTAGCGAAAGAATTTAGTATCCCGATTATTGATGTTGTAACGGCTGGGGTTATTGCTTCTGTAAAAGCCACAAAAAATAAGAGAATTGGAGTTATAGGCACAGAGGCGACGGTTAGAAGCGGGGCATATAAAGAAAAAATAAATAAACTAGACGACTCTATAAAAGTTTACACAAAGGCTTGCCCTCTTTTTGTGCCACTTGCAGAAGAGGGCTGGCTTAATAATGAAATTACGCACCTAACTGCGAAAAAGTATCTCAAAGAGCTTTTGGAAGAAGGCATTGATTCGCTTGTTTTGGGCTGCACGCATTATCCACTTTTAGAAGATTGCATTAAAGAAGTTGCAGGTAAAAATGTTAACGTTATAAATCCATCGGTAGTTACGGCAGAGCTTTTAAAAAAAGCGATTTGTGAAAACAATATGCAAAATGACTCTTTAACGGAGAAAACAACAAAGTTTTTTGTAAGCGATAATACTGGCAAGTTTGGTGATATATCAAAAATAGCCCTTGGTGAGATTTTTGAAGCAAAGAAGATTGATATTGAGAGGTTTTAACAAAAAAACTAACCCTTTGGCATTTTGTCAAGGGTTTTTTATTATGCTTGTGAGGCCTCGATTTCCATTGACTAATCAAGCTTAGTATGATAGACTTAATCGTAGCGGAAAAGTATAATGATGAGCTTTACTAGCTATACTATCCGATGCCTGCTCCGCTTTGTCGGTATGGTAAATTTATCGAAAGGAGGCAAAATCAATGAAATTATATAAAACAAAAAACCTATGGAGGGTATTATCCTCATAAGCCCTCCAATATACAAGGAGGAAATATGGAAGTAAAAATTCGTAGCTATTCAGATTTAGATTATGCTGCATTTAAAGAAATGTTAGCAACTTGTTTTCACCAAGATTATAATATGCAGCTCACCGAAGAGCAGCTAGATAGATGGCAAAATGCACTCATAAGGCGAGCTGCCGTTGAAATTGTTTTCTTAGATATACTACTTATAGATGATGTTGCTAAAGGCTTCATTTTATATCAGGTAGATTCGCCAGAGAGCGATTGGTGTGTGAAAGAGGGGTATGGAACTATCCGCGAACTTTACGTAGCAGCAGATTTGCGACATGCTGGATATGGCAGAGCATTAGCGGCTCATGCTGAAAGCCAACTAAACCTAAAAAATATTAAGGGCTTGTATTTGACATCGGAAGATGAAGCCATGGTGTTTTGGACAAAAATGGGTTATAAAGATTCTGGCGAAATCTGCTCTGAAAATGATAGCCCAATTTTTGTGAAGTAACTCAGAATTATTTGTAATTGTGCTTTCAAAAACGGTGCGATTGCAGTATAGATGTATTTTGTTAATTATAAGGCAATTTTAAAAGGCCGTAGCCCTATCTTTTCGGGGTTACGGTTTTTTCTGTGTATTTTGAGTGGCTTTTTCAAGGTGCACTTGCCAGATTGAGAAAAGCAATCTTTTGCAAAGACCAAGAGCGTATAAGTTCTTTGATGGCAGCTATAAAGCTAGGTGAGTGTGAAGAAATTTATCGGGCTTTTGAGCTAGCTGTTAAAAAATACACTGATATAAAAATAAGTACATAGCACTTATTAATAGTATAAATTGTCTATTAGTTTAAATAGCTGCCAGAGTAAGGTGTATAAAAAACATTAAAAGCTAACCCCATGACATAAGTAAATGTCATGGGGTTTTTATTTTAAAACCGCTGGATTGCTTCGTCGTGTTCACACTTTTCGCAATAGGCATGTAGTGAAATTAAAAAAGTTACTTTATCGTCATCCCGCACTTGATGCGGGATCTTATCTGTTTTGTAAGATTTCGGTGCTGAACTTGATTCAGTGCCGCAATGACGTGTTGGTAAAAAAGTTAATTTCGATACTAGTCTATTGATGGTTTAGCGATTTGTTAATGTAGTAGTAATGAAATTAGAATCCAAGCACTTCTAATAGTCATTAGAGTTGTACTGAAATTAGAAATAACTCGGATATTGTCATTGCGAGCCTCGAAGAGGCGTGGCAATCCATGCTTTTTGTATTTTATTGGCGTTTA
>Ga0136643_10003558_pt1 | contig 21034 bp, 9 predicted proteins | sample TergutLab28metaG_FD_96883 | JGI IMG/M metagenome (GOLD analysis project Ga0136643, IMG submission 96883) | Labiotermes labralis P1 segment gut microbial communities from Petit-Saut dam, French Guiana - Lab288 P1 (version 3) (version 3) | ecosystem: Host-associated > Arthropoda: Insects >...
ATAGGAGGTTCTGGGTCCTTGGAAATTTTCAATTGATGTATTTCTCCTGTTTGTGTTGAATAACTCTGGGGGTCCACTCAGCCCCTGACAGAAATGAGTGCTGAAGAATTTCCTTGAAGATAAAGTGCAGCCAGCATGTGGAGCTGACAACTCTGCCATCCTACTAGTGCTCAATGTCAAATTAAGGATGAAATCCCAATATTCCGTCCCCATTGGAGTTTCCGTGACTTGTAATGGGAAAGCTCTACCTTTTAATATAAGATGGGACAGGTATTGTACATATGATGCTATATTGAGGCACATTCATGTAAGCATTGTTGCTGTCAAAAAGGGAGTCTTCATGATCAAAATAGTTAATATTGATATGGGTCATATTCTCAACGGTTATGGACTTACGGGTGCTTTTTCATTATTGTAAACGCCCTCTGTGAACCGTGTGTTGAAAGTCACATTACATGACCTTGAATCAGCTGGAACAGGAACAGGCAGTGGAAGCTGCATCTTGCAATTGGCGCTGTTCACAACCGAGCAGCAGCATGAGTTGCGGCTGGCAGTGGCATTTTTTAAAACCTACTTAAGCACATGTCAGTGTTAATTGAAGGCAATTTCATGATAAGTTAAATTTATAGTTAAAAATCTCTTAGGTGTTATGCTTGTTCATTGTTTTGTTTCATTTATTTTCATTAACCCTTACCCTTTATTTTAAGATTCAAGTTGCCATAACTCCATAAACATAAAACATCAAACACATGTTTGTGTGAACTTTTTGATCACAAAGACCTAGGATGTCATCTCTTGCAGTAGTGTCCATAATTCATGGATCAGCCTGTATTATCATGTGTGGCCTCTTCAACTTTTTTTCTACAAAAGTCATAAATGCCACAATTTTCTGGAAAATAGTTACTGAACATAAAATGTGTGTTTTGATTTTGTCTGAAACGTTTCTGATTCTGAGAAGAATTCAGTTAGGTATTGACATAAAATATTCATATATCTTCACGTAAAGTGCCTGTCGTTCTTGTCTGATTTTAAGGAAACCTGTCTTTCCTCAACAGATATTCACATGTCATATTTCATGAAAATCTGTCTAGTGGGAGCCAAGTTATTCCATATGGACGGATGGATAGACAGACACATGATGAAGCTAATAGATGTTTTTAAAACTTTTGTGAACATGCCCAAAAATGTTCATTTTTGTGAACTGAATCTACGCGTTGGCCCTTCCTCGGGCATTTGATAGCTATTTAGCTGTTGAGATTTTCTGCTTGTATGAACTCAAATATTCATGACTGTATTCACCAGAGACAGCCACTGGACTGTATCTTTTGCCATTTCTGTTTGGTTCATATATCCATGCCCATTTGACTAAGACTTGTTTTAATACTGTTGGCAATGGATGCCTATTTTGTCAAGTGACCTCATCTTTTGCAGTTTTATCATTGAAGCTCTGTGTATATCACATTTGACCCCCGTTTATTAGAAGTTTAACCCTCTCACATCCACCATGATAATTCCTTAACAGCAGTGTGTTATATCTGCAAAACCTCTCCTTACAAGGAATTTGTTTTCAAGACATATTTACTGCTACCTTTCCCCCCTGAGTTCATGTCAATGTGTCTAGCATATGTTTTCTACTAGCAGTATACATTATATGTGCCATATGGCAGCTTACTCAGAATTTCAAAGATTGTGATCTTTGACTTTAAAAATAAAACTCGGTTGCGGAGGGTATCCGGCAAAGACCTTCTGACTGTGTAATTATTATGTACTTCATGTGGCTTAGGTACTAATATCGACCATAGCACTTTGTTCTCATACACCCTCATTTACCTGATAACCGCATCAAAGAAGGCAGTAATCTTCGTATGCGTAATTTAATAATAAATATAATTATTTATAACAGTATTACTCTTCCTAAGTGATTTAATTTTGTCATACTTGAAGAGGAGATATTTGCTATTCTTATTATGATTTTCAATCATATTGTTGTTAAAACATTGTTAAACTCCCACTGTTCTCTTATGTGTGATGAATTAATAAAAAGCTTCAATTTCTTTCATATTATATTGGAGTCCAGCAAAATGGACAACGATGGATCATACTACTGTTTGTATTATACTCTTTTTCTGATTTCTTATTGATGAAGAATATCAGTTGGTAGGGTATCTCTGGCATTGAACTTCACGCTGATGTTTTCCAGTAATCTGTCTCCTGTCTGCACTTGGAGTAATCTGTTCAGAGTATATTAGATGTATAATGGAATGAACTTGATAGGCTTGTAATTTTGAATTTACTTAGGTTTTTCTCTTTCCACAAGCACATAGAGTAACAGATTCTCTTCACTTCTGTAACAGTTCCTCTGTTTGAAGTAGAATGTACATGTTTATGGATTTCAAAATGTGATGTTTGTGTGCTATGTGTGTGGATTTCTGCTGGCAGAAGTAGATTAGTACATGGTGCATTCATTAGGTTCTTTCTAGGCTGCTGGCATGAATCAGAATTACGTCTTTTACAATAAATATATTAGTCTTTTAACACCATGCTCAAAGCATAAGTCTTCTGAAATATTCAAGGTAAATTGTATATCAACAGAAAAACAGTCTTGTTCATTATGAGTCATGATTCATTACACATGTAGTATAAATTACAATATGCTAAACTGAACATTTCAGTCAAGTTCATAGCATTCCACTTTTATATTCTAGAGGTCTCATTTCAAGTCTAAGTTTGGAGAATGGCTTCTGATCACGGTTTTTCATCTTTATGTCAGTTTGTCTTGGAAAATGCTGGCTTGGTACTTCAACAAAGACATGGCTGCTCTCTACAGTGTCCTTTAAAAGTCATTATTATCTAATTATCCTATTGTTTGACACTGTAATCTGGGCTATGGCAAGTGTAGTGAAGTAAACCATTAATGAAAATAACCTATTTTAATGTTGTCACAAGTGTGAGTCAGTGTACTTTAAGTGCACTTTGAAGAAATCATTACTCCCAAATGAGTAAAGAATGAATTGTATAGAAACAATAACTGACAGTGTCATTGGAATGAAGGTAATGAACATGCTTTATTTTGCATTTTGCATTATTTTATGAGTACAGCAAGTCACAGTATTCTTTGGCATCACATGTGGTCATGGCTCACAGAGAACTGTACCTTATTACAAGAAACAGTGTTTGAAATATTTGTAATTTTGTTATTATTTTGTGTCAGTGGTTTACTCTGAACATGATGTGGCTACATAACCAAATCCTTTCTGAGTATGGTGAGTTGTATATTGTTCTGAGTTTCAGAATGTCATTGTCATTGCATTTCTGTTTTATTATTAGTCATCACATATTGGAGACTCACATGTTCAGTTGCAGTGATAAGAAATATTTATTTTAACAGGGAACAGATCCTGAGCATGAAGAATGAGAACAAGCAAAGTATTGTTGATACTTTAAGTTCAATGCCCTGTGCGCTGGAAGCAGATGATGTTACTGATTTTTGTTCTTTAGCACAGTATTATGCCTTGAAAACACCAGGATCTTTCCGAAAGGTGAGATGCACTTTGATTTCTTCAGCCATTCATTAATTATTTTTGTTTCATGTGCTATATCTCTTTTCTCCAATATTTGAGGTTATCACAGTGGCACAGTTTGTAATTCTCTATTTCTGCAAATTGACAACTGCGTGAAAGTCACTGAGAATGACAGTTAATGAGGCCAGAAGACATGACTTTGGAATTTGAGGTAAAATATATTTCAGACAATATACAGTCTTTGCAGTGGATGGTGTATTAATGGATAAGAGGGAAAAAAACAGAATCTGTACAAGACAGTAATTAAAAATGTATGACATGGTTTGGAGGTGTGGCATTTTAAGGAGAAAACAAGTAAAAAGTTATTGGCAATGGACATGGGTTTTTGAGGTGACTGGCTTAGACATCAAGGCATGACAGAATTTCATATGACATAACTAGGGGAAAAATTGCCTTAAAAACTTGATTCAGATGTTACACAAACATTTGCTGATTTCTCTCTGATTCTTCCATTCTCTGTGTTGTCTATTTTCAACCAAATTCTGGCATTGTGCCTTGAAATAGGCAACAGCTGGCACCTCCTGAATTTTTACTACATCATTTACTGTCTTCTGTCATCTCTTTGGATAGTTTTTCAGCCTTTGCTTTTGGAACACTACCATTACATAAGCGAATACACATTCATTCATTCTTTGTAAGTGTCAGTTACCATAATAGTTCATAATTTTGTTATTTTTCGGTCATACACATAGAAGGTAAAAAATCTGTATTTTGTTACATGATGTGTGTTGATTAATAAGAAGTCAGTATTTTAAGAATAAGCACACAGGGTTGTTTGGGTATGTTATACATACAAGAAATATGAATTCAGGGACCTTCCATTTTCAGTGGATTCATTTTCTTGTTTGGATGAAGTACAGTAGTATTTCCATATAGCTTCTGTTAAGAGTAGCAGTAACATCAACATTTGCCTTTGTTTAAAAAATTTACAAATGCAAGAAAAACCCTGTTGTCTGTTCCTGGTGTTTTGGGTTGATTTTTATCCAATAATGACTGAAATAGCACATTTTCAGGCTTGTAATTGCCATTGATATTGTGTAATGAGTATAAACCTGAATTGCAATTGAAATTTCAGTGGAAAAATTTGGTAATTACCATGGTTTCCACACATAGCCCTTCCATGGATCCACTATTTATATATGTACTTTATATAGTCTTCGAGAAACACTTGAAATTACGATTTTGCTGTGTGCTGATACTGTCTTAACTGTAATATGGACTGAAGCATAGGTACCAACCACTTTTATGAAATACCATCACCTAGTGGTCCCATTCACAACAGCTAACAATTCTTACTGATACGTAACTACAGAATGGCAAGGTTTAGGACTTTTACATAAGAACTTACTAAAAGAAGAAGTTTTACCAAAATTTATTGTTGTCAATGGCAGAATTATAAGTTAAATCTTCTTCTCCTTTTGTGTAACTTTTTGTTGACAGTTGCTACTTCTGTTGTAATAAAGTGTGCACTTTAATGTCATTTATCATTGATTTTTAGGTGCATTCACATAAGTCATGAACAGTGCCACTGTGCTTTGTTGTGTCCATCTGTCTGTCCACATACATCAGCTTGGCTCCCACTGGGCAGATTTTTGTATAATTTGATATTTGAGACGTTTAGTTTGGTACTGTTGACAACCCACAAGATGGACTGTTTACACAAATGAGGATCTGACATAATTGCAATGTTGGTGACATTCCCATGGCAACAGTGGTATGTGAACATGCTGCAATGTTATGTTATACATACCGTGCTTGTCTCATTGGAAATGTACTTGTAAGAACAGCAGCAGTCAGAAGTGTGGTTGTGGCCAGTCAGTGTTTTAAAGCTATATGTCTGCATGCTGTTAAAAGAAAGATTAGAATATTTTACTGCACTCACAGTCATGGGTATGCAGATGACTGGCAGGATTAGCATTTTTAATTCAGTTTTCATATATTTAACTTTTAATCTGTTTCGTAATGTCCTAAAATTGATGAAAACCTATTTTCTCATTTTCTGAACTACCTTCATTATCAGTAATTACAATGATTGTGATGATTTTCTGTGCAGGACCTTCTTCAGGTATTGTTTGGTGGTAGTGATGAACCAACTGCAACTTCAAGCATTTCACAGGCTCTCTGTCTTCCTGTATCAGCTCAGGAACTAGTAGAAAATGCAGAGTCAACACACCATTTAGACAGTATAGAATGTGTTCGGTTCTTCCTAGTGGATTGTCGTCCAGCTGAACAGTATAATGCAGGTCATTTACCAACAGCATTTCATCTTGATTGCAATTTGGTAAGATACAGTGCTCATTTTATTTAATAAAGACACATCTCTTCCATGCTGGTATTTTCTGACACCAGAGAATTAAATAGGACATTTTAACTGTTACTACTAACTACAATATTGTATTGTTGCCATCTGCTGTAGTGCAGTGATTTCCAAAGTGTGGTATGTTGATCATTAGGAGCCCATGAGCATCAACTACAGAGTAGGCACATCCATTGCAGCAGAACATTTCTATTCATTTTTAATTCTTTTTATTTGGTATTGTATTAAAATTTGAATTCTCAAGAATTTAGCAATTGAAGTGTAGCATTTAAAAATATATCATGCAACACCTGTAAACTGATGCTGTAAGTGTTAGTGCTAATTATGTGCTACTTATGCAGATACTAATTTTTCAATAATTTCAGATGCTGCAGGAACCGGCAGCCTTCTCTACTGCCGTACAAGGTTTGCTGTCAGCTCAGCGACAAGCACTTGCTGCTCGGTCAGCAGCAGGTGGAGAGCACTTGTGCTTCCTGGGGTCAGGGAGAGTTGAAGAGGATCAGTACACTCACATGGTTGTTGCTTCCTTTCTGCAGAAGCACACTCATTACGTTAGCATGCTTGCTGGAGGGTATCAGGGTAAATATTCAAATGTATGTTTTACTCTGTTAGTTCTCCTTGTGTTTAAAGGGTGAAGGTAGTGGATACAGTAATCCTGCCATAATGTAATGTTATTTAAATCGGATACCTGTTAACATCACAAACAATCCAAAATTATTCATGAAGGCAACAGTAACAAACTAAATTTTAGCAAAGCATGCTACTCGTCAGTCTGGATTTGTCTATCTCTCCGTGTCCTCACTGAATGCCTGAAAGTTCGGTATATTTAAGTAAAGTTTTATGCATGATTTTGTATGGGAGTGAAATGTATTCTTTTGCTGTAGGCAAAGAACATACTTTCAGTGTACTTGGGAGCAAGGTGATTTGAAACCATTTAAACCAAGAAAGAGAATATGTGAGGAACTTCTTAGTTTGTCCTGCTTGTCTAATACAGTTAAGGTGATTGTGTCAAGAAGGATGAGGTTATTGGAAGATGTAGCACATATAGAGGAAATGAGAAGTGTATATAGAATTTTAGTCAGAAAACCTAATGGGAAGAAACTGTTTGGGAAACCTAGGACTAGAAGGGAAGAAGGCTGTACCTGGTATGTGTATTAATTTATACCACAGTCTGTGAAGCGTAACTGTTTTGTGTTTAAAAGTGTGCCCGCTGGGGATAGCCAATTATGGTTGAAATGTATTGAGGTTTAGTGCATGATTTCAGGCTTCTGTTGCGAAGTAGATGAGACTTGCGCTCTTCTGTGCTGTTATACAGCATGTAGCGGTAATTCCTTACCAGCATTTCAGGGCAACCTATCAGTCCCATCTTCAACAGTCAAGAATTCTTGACCCTTCAAGATATGACCAATAGGTTGTCCTGAAACGCTGGTAAGGAATTACCACTATATGCTGCATAATAGCTCAGAATAGCGCAGTTCTCATGTTGTTCTTTAAGCATATTGTTTTATGTTTTTTTTGTTTTGCTCTGAGGGTTATAATATATTAGTAGTTTGTGACTTTAACAATTTATCACATTTTATAACCAGAACTTATGTTTAAATATTACAGCAATTCATGAAAACTTTGGTGAAGATGTTAGCAACAATTTAGATGAACATAATCCTCAGAGTTGTGTAGTATGCACCCCTGACGTTGCTGGTGAAGACTCTGAAACTTTTCGACCTAACAGAAGTTCTTCAGATCTTTTTGGAAAAATCAGGTATTGAATTCTGTGTTGAAAGCTTATTTGCAGTAGCCTTCATAACTTTTTTTTAAAATTAAAATGAAATAGTGTAATGAATTGTAGTTTGTAAGTTTTTGGAATACTTACTGACATTGTTACCTGTTTTTTCTTGCTTTTAGCAAAGCTTGTTCTCTTGCATAGGTTGTGAAGCACTGAATAGTGGGGTTTTGGAATGGGGAAAACGTATAAGGAAACAGTCTCGGACCATTTGAATAATTTGGAGTTTTGGACCTGATATAAACTAGGATTTCTTACTACTATATTTACCTATCCATTTGATCATGTACTTATTGCCATCTGTGAAGAGTGCTTGCCATGTGACACTTGATAACAGAAGGCACCTGTCATACCTGACAAGGGCTTGAAGTTTCCATTTTAAATTTGCTGCCTCTTTGTTGTGGATCATGTGGACAGCCATGTTACAATTTCCTTGTAGTGCGGCTATGAAGCTTAAATCTGCTGAGGTCAAAGAAAAGCTGTTTGACTATATTGTGAATCCAACTGGAAGTAATGCAGTGGAACGACATGTCAGCAGTGCAGATAAACTAGGCAAACCTTATCGCAATATGGCACCTGTCTTCAGTATCGATGAAGAAGATGGAGGTAAGTTGCTATGGTTTTTATTCTTGAGCGTAAGTAATGATGATACTTTGACAAACTGTCTTCATCAATAGATTATTTGTTGCTCTATATTCTTAACATGCGTTTTTATAAATTTTGAATGAATTGAAGAAAGTAGTTTACTATGTATTCCATGTAGTTGTGATACACAGACCGATGCAGTTGAGAGTTTTGTCACCTAACTCATTGTCCTTGTAAGTCAGCCTGAGCAATTCATTGTGCCTTTAATTAGATGACTCTGAAACACATTCCTCTTCTTTTTCAAAATTCCAGGAAGGAAATACAACACTTGGCAAGGGAAAGATGGTTCTTGATAAATGAAACAAAACCAGATTGAAGGAAAGTCAGAGTATCAACAAACTGGAGAGCTGAAACAGCGCACCAGACAGAGTAGTGATGTTATTGTTACTGGTACTTCGTTTTTAAAGACTGGATTATTTAAATTTTATCTTGGTTTTTAAAGGCTGTAAAAGACATTTTTTTTTTATGTTTGTAACATATCACAGATTTGCAGGGATTGTATGAATTTATGAACATGAATCATTTGTTTTTATAAAACAGCATTCTGTTCAAGTGTGATTTGAAGTTACATGTTAATATTAGCATGCACCATTCTGATGCACAAGGAAACATAATCATCTGTTTTTATGAAGACAGTTTGTCAATTCTTGTTGCTTTTCCAAACCTTCTTCAGAATATCTGATATTGGTCCTCTTGTTCTTAATAGAATGTGTCAATATATCATATTCCTGCCCAACAGCAATACTCATAGGAGGTTCTACTGTGTGGCTGAAGCATAGGTAACCTTCCCACATTACAGATTCATGATCAGTCGATTATGTTTTAAGATGGTGCTTGCTAATATATTATGGAAACATTATTACTTATGTGTATTACCTTAACAGTAAAACCTTCACAGTCCAGCACTGTTTACTGGTAGATTTCAGTGAACAGAGAATGTATTTGTTGAGGTTCAGTCATTCCACTTGTAAGTGTGCTTGAAGTGAATGGTCTTGCTGCCTTCATGGGGTGAGTCCAATCTTCTGTAAGTTAATACCAGGCTTGGCCATCCTGAGGGGGTATTGGGAAAGATTTATGGAACCCTTCAAGCTGGAATGAAATCCTCAATGTGGTAACACTGCAGTATTTACAGTTCCATAACGTAGTTAATAAGGTTGCTTACTGTGATATATTTCAAATCTTTCATAATTAGTTGTTCAGCATACACTCTCCTTCGGCATGACAATTTTCTTGTTTATAAGCTGCTTTTTGGGTGGTACAGTTTTGAGCTGTTTTCAGAACACAAACTCTCGCTCTGTCTCTCTCTCTCTCTGTCATAGTTCTGACATCAGTTGCAGGTTTTTTCTCTTGTCGCTTTGTCTTGCAATAAATTTTACTCTGCTTTGTTAACTATGCTTTTCCAGTTCAACAGAGTGTCTCACTAAAGTGCCTTGTATAAAGTCTCAGGTGTTGGCTGTCATGGTGAATGGTGGAATTCCCATTACCTTCCTGTGATCTCTAATGAGTACATTATTGGTTTGATCTGAAAGTTAGTCAGTCCAGTGTGTTCATTGTGGGGCTTGCATTGTGTTACACAAGAGAATTGTAATATTTTCAGCAGCCACCTGAGTAACATTTTATGTTTGGTGCTTCATTATCTTTCAGGAATATACATGTGCAATATTTTTATCTCCTATCACAGTTATTTTAAAATCATACTATTAGCCAAGGCCACATGATTTGTTAACTTAGTTCTAACACCACTATGTACAGGGCAATTCAAAAAGATGTGAACTTTTAAAAAATTCATAGAGATTGAATTAGTACTTGTTATTAATGGGACACCGTTCTTTAGAGTGTCTTTGAAGGTTTCCTGTGAGCTTCACAGGCATTTGATGTGAGCCCTACACAGTGTATGACTATTTAGTAGTTCAGGCACACTTTATGTAATTTTCTTTGGACCATTTCACACTCACTGCTGTGGTTCTGTATTATTCAGATGTTCTCACACCTTCAAGTAAATGTGAGGAGACATACCATCTTGCTGGGTGATGAAATCATCAGCTTTATGAATGTGTGGAATAAGCCAGTTTGTAAAAGATTTATCTACACAAGAGAGTGGGCCATAAATTTTGTGATGTGAGATGGCACAATCATACTTGCTCTTGTGAAGTCATCTTTATGCTTGATGACTTGGTGAGAGTATTTGAGAACTGTAGAAAGAACATTCTGTTGGGTGACTTTGCCATTCAGTGAAATGTGGCGTCAACACTGAAATGAAGCTGTGCTGTCACACCAGCTTCCTCAAATTTATCTTGACGCATGCAGGAGATCTCATATCGTTTGCATCTGTAGTTCAGTTTTAGCAGCTGCACTGACTGCAGCAAGTAAGCTTTCAAAGGCAAACATTTCCAGAGAAGATGCCAACTGTAGTTTGAGGCAAATTCTTCTAATGGCTACGTTTATAAATTAATTTCTGGACTGCACTCTTCCTTTGTACCTTGTGCTGCTGTATTGGTGTTAAATGGGTATCCTGGATATCATCTTGTAGATACAACATTTGTTTCCAGACTGCTTACTTCAGGTGTGAATTGACATAGGCATGGTAGTCCTGCAAAACACTTGTTACATATCAGTGAATTTATGTTTGCAAACTGGGGAACATAAAGTGCCTTTCCTTGTTAAAAAAACATTTCCACAAGTGTGTGCCCATGGTGGATTGGAAGGGAATCCATTTCCAGCAGGCACATGAAAGATCATTCAGCATATATCTGTCAGTTGGCCCATACGGATTTACTATGACATGCATGCGTACTGTTTTGTGAACATGAGTGTTTCTTAGGGTTCAAATTGCCATAGATTTCTTGTAGAAGTTCTACAGAACTTACCTGATTGTATAAAGAGCTTTTGAAGCTTTTAGAGGTATTCTTTGGCAGGATAAGGACTGCATTAACAGATATATTTCCTGTCAGGTTGTACACAGATGTGAAGAGGCTGAAGAGGGAGTTCAGTGTAGAACAAAATTACAACACTAGTTTTCAGCTAACACATTGTAGACACATCGTATTGAACATGTCTGATAATACTACATTGAAATATACTTTCTTATTCATTCATAATGTCTGTGAGAATTTAGATGGTAGTAATTAATAGTCATTTAATTTCACACCCACATTTTTGACAGAGATACATGCAAAAATGATTATTGTTGGTTTAGAGGTTTGTGTACTTCACAGGTTTAAAGTAACACAGTTGGCATAAAATGTAAAAGTGAAATTCATCCTATAATAGGCCATGAAGGCCCAGATGGATGGTAGAGGTATAGCTGTACTCTTTCTTTAACCTCAGCACTAGGGGTGGGTGGTCAACACCACACCCTGGCAGCTTTACCCTGGGGAAAGAGATAAGGTACCCATTGTACAGAAGGCTGAGTGGGCCTCAGAGCTGGTCTGGATGAGAGTGGAAAATTTTGCAACCACTGGCATTCATTCCTCGAATTTTCCAGCCCATAGCCATTTGTTTTACCAACTATGCTATCTTGGCTGATGCACAGTGGGCATAACTTTACAAATTCCTTTTTTTGTATTGGTGTTTGTACTTGCCATGTTTTGATTTTGTACCATCAATGCGCAGGCCATTATTCACTTGTGTAGAGAATTAACCAACTTATAATGCCAGTGAACTTTGTAGCTAGGAATCCTCAGTTGTTCATGTATGCTTGAATATTTAAGACAGTTATAAAATATTTGATCTGATAAAAAAAATGTATGTTGAAGAATCCCTGTTGTCACTCAGTTATGCTAATGATTTCTGCAACCCTAGTTTTTTAAATATTGTGGAAGATCATCATTGGTATGATGTGAATGTGTTGCTGTGTGTTTGTGGTTTGGTGACTTGCAGTTGAAGTTGGCCAAGGTTCTTGTACTCGCCCTGTGTGGTTTGTATAGTTCTTTTTGTGTTGTTGTATGATTTCCTGTGTCATCAGAATTAGGAAGTGAGACAACATCATTGCAAAAACTGTATAAACCACACAGGTATAAAGTATAAGAACCATGGCCCTGATTATGGAAATTAGAACTTAACTCTTTGTGATGAAAAATTTGCCCATATGTTCAGATACTTTCTAAGAATTGAGTACTATGCGGTGTTGTGAAATTATTAATACATTTTTGATGACTGTCGTGGTACCTTCTGCCATCTGGTAAGGTATCTTAGAGTATTTTTGAATAGGACAGGAAATTTTTAATGCCAAATTCTATGTCCTTCTATATGCTGCCTTAGAGTATAGATAAAAATGGCTTTCATCAACATATGCCAGGTACTGCAAGAAAATAAAATATTAGAAACAAACTTGATTCTGCGGACCAGTTATGTGTCCCTTGATTCATGTGAATGTATTAGTTGAATGTTTTATTTACAACCCCTAGTTAGTAAATTCCTTCTGTATCAGACCTAGCAGTTACAAAATACACAGTTCTTAAAAGGTAAAACTCGATATCTAGAGAGGAATTGTTGCCTGATTTAAGCAATGTCTCATGAGCCTTTCGCATCACAATAAGAGCCTTTTGCATCTCATTAAGAGGCTATAGTGTCTCATTAAGAGCCTCCTGTTTCTCAGAAGAGTATATTAATGCATTCTACTAACATCATTCTCTTCAGAAGCTGTGGCTGAATGTATATCAGACTTCACAAAAGCAGTCTTAACTGCCAGTACTTTTTATGATACTTTTTCATTTGGATTGTGTAGGTTTTACTGTATTTATTTTTTAATCATTGTCAGAGATTTATATATGTTTTCACAGTTTATATTTATGAAGTTATTGTTGTTATTATTATTATTATTATTATTATTATTTATATGCTGTGTACTCAAGATTGTATGTTCGTATAAGGTTATGATCTGTTATGGCACTAAGTTGCCTGCATTAAATGACCCTGATAGTAATGGTCTGTTTCTTGGCCCAGTATCATCATATAGATATATAGGCTTGGGAGTCAGAGAATAATTGGTGGACTAATTGTGTGATTCAATTAATGACTTTTCAAAGATAAGGACCTTAATACTGTATATAAACTTTGTGACTTGTACACATGCTGAAGGTAATGAATGGTTATGCATAAACATTGGTAAATAGCACCAGATTTGAGTTTTATGATGTGAATTGTAGTAGTGTAATGGGTGTAAGTAACTAGGCAGCTGAAGGAGACAAATATTCCGGGTATTAAGGTAAAATAAAAATAAACATTTGTAAATCGTACTCAGAGAATATGGAAGCATCTGTCAGTTGCTTTACTTGGAGTTATTGTGTCAAACTAAGTTGTGTAAATACAGTAAGCAGTTTTGTTTTTTTCCAGTTGAATATTTTATTACTTCAGTACAGAGAATATGGGAGCAATGTCAAACTTCTGATATGTTTCTGTGTAAAGAAGGTGCAGATGGTGAGTGTGGACAGGGTTCATTCTGAATTGGGGTTGTTCATGAAATGGAAAGTGTAACAGAGACAGACATTTCCCTTCATATGCACCACATACCACTGTTTAAGACAGTATGAAGATCATGGAGTTCTAGGATGCGACACTGTGCTGTCAGATATCTTTAGATGATAAGTGCCTGGCCTGAGTATGGAGGCACCAAGTTTCTCTGAAAAGTTTGTACTTGTCTACCAAACTACACAGTGTTATGCACCATGAATAACAGAGTAATTTACCAAGTAGCCTTGGCTACCATCAGATACTACACATTTATATTACTTAATCTTTTTGTGTGGAACTTGGCTGTTTTTTGGGCCATGACCTCCCCATCACCAGGGTTGTGACATGATTGAATTCTTACATGGTGAGGATGTCAGCCCCCTGCCCAACCCCCAACATGGAGGTCCAGGGGTATCTCTCTTTATCCAGCACCTCACTTAAAACCAGTTTAGCATCCATGGCCCCACCAGTAGCTAGGCAGCCACCAGCATAGCTTTCAAGTGCAGTGGTGCATACAAGCTCACTTCGATAAGGTAGAGGTACCATCAAGGGAGACTTTTATTTGTTGTTATAATTTTCAACTAATGTTTGATGCTTATGTTCATTGTTGAGGGTACATAGTCATAGTTGTTTGAAACAAGTTCATTTAAGAGTTATAAACAACAACTAATACATATGTTGTATTTGATGTGCAGCGCTCACTGTCTGGAAACAGAAATTTTAAATTTCCTATTACTGTGGGTTTGGTGACCATGTTTTAATTCGGGAATAAATGGGAATAGGGTGTTTCAGAAGTCACACTTTGGCAGGACTGGCAACTGTAGTTTGTTTTAGCTTTGGATAAAAAATATTAGAACTGAAGAAATGTGATGGTCATTGAGCTGGACTGTGCATACAGTATGTTCTGATGCAGTAATGTGATGCATTGTCATTATTTGTTGTAACTGAAAGTGGTCAGGTTTTGGCATGGGTGTGATACATAATAAGAACAGAAGATATGGTGTGTCTTTTTCAAAGATAAGTTACATACAGTTGATTTAAGTGAACTGTTCCTTAATAAGTTGAAGATTAGTGACATCAGTCACAAACCCTAATGAATGGGATCGTGTTTAACACCTGTGCATGGCTGTCATCTTTTAAATGCTGAATGGCTAAATTAAAACACTTTCTGTATTAAATAGTACCTCCAAATTTAAAAATTATGTTAATGACAAGTTTACCAGTTACCATGATCATCCTCTGTTTTTGCTAGTGATAAGTATACCAGTGTTTATGCTGACCACAAGTAAACCAGTTCATTATCATCATCATAGTTATGTTTAGGCTAATGATAAATATACCAGTTTACTATGGTTGTCGTGTGGATTTGTTAAAATTAGAATCATAAAGATGATCCCCTTTGACAGAAATTATGATGGTAATGGTGATAATTATTGTACATGGAATATGTACTGATTGTACACTGACTGATTCATATGTTATATAGCAACACATTATCAACTGCAGCAGTTACATATTGTCATATGAGCTAAATATGTCTATGCATTGTGAATGTGGAAGGGTGGAAGAGGAAGCAACCATGGCATGCATAAAACTGATATATTTATATTTTCATGGAAGTCCTGAGGGATACCATGAAAAGCGTCAGGTTGGCTAGTTCTCTGACTGGAATTTGAATCAAGTATCAGCCAGATACAAAACAGATGTGCTGTCCCAGAGCTAACCTACTCAGATCAAATCTTGTAGGTAGTAAGATGAGTGTCTGTTTGAGGTGGGAAGAGTTGTGACACTTTTCACAATCCAATTTTCACGTGGAATTTGTTCAAAATAATGCCATATACATAAGGTTTATTTTTATCACATCCTGTGTTACAGTGTTTTACACATTAACAGCGGCATATTAAAATGTTTGAGTTTGACAGATAGTAATTTATGTGTGTAATCTTATGAAATTCTGACACACCTGTTGTTATAACTCTAATGTTAGTTCCTCTGATTTGTGCAATATTGTAGGTGTGTTGAATTCATAGTGAATTACTGAACGCTCTTACTTGTATCAACTGTATTGCTATTGCTGATACTGGACCAATGCATTGCTGTCTGGGTGTACTGTGTTGACTAATTTGATACACTATTCCAACAATGAAGTTATTTTTATGCCAAGTGATAAATAGTATAATTGTCATTATGATTGTTTATATAGCTAGTAAGTTGCAATAATTAAATTTCATATGTTCTTTTGTTGTGAGAAAGTTTTGTGGCTTAAAAATGTGACATCCATAGTGTAAAGTAACAGAGGTTCTCTTGTTAACAGTTAACAAAATGGTGAGAAGTTATGGGTGACATAAATCTGAATGGTTGAATCCCACAAGGATATGTTTCAAGGTATTGGAGGGATGAGTGTGTTGTGAGTGAGACTCTAATATCTAGGAAGTACCAGAAAACCATACCATAATGTGTTGTGTTGTAGCAGAATGAAGGCAGCTAATTCCCTGGCTTTAAAATACAGTATTGCAAGACATTAAGAAATGTTTATAACTTATAAAATATATTAAAAGGAGTAGAGAATTTTAGAGACATTTGTCCTTTCTTGAATTGGTGGACTGGCATCTTTTTAATTAATTTCTGATCCAGCAGGAAAGCTGTAGTTGCTGCAAACACTAATTTAACTGATTCTGTTACTTTTTTAACTTGTATATGTTGTCTTGTAACTTAACATTTTTTCAGTTTTTTTTATGTAAATGCTCAGTTACCATGAACCTTGCTGACACTGTCTCAAGACTTGCTGTTTTAGATCATATGATCTGTAGTTTGAAGTCTTGTGTGATGGTCATAAGCCTGAAAGACTGCATTGCCTGCTATCTGTTGGCAGTCAGTGAAATTATTTAATTTATCAATTTAATTAATCAGAGCTCAGTTCTTTCTCACAAATAGCAGGATAATTTGAGTGTGGTTTCAACTTGCATCCCTGCAGTTGAACAACTAGTCTGTGGGTCGGATTTGAAGACTTTTCATTAGAAACATACACCAGAGCTTTCAGTGCTTAATGTGTGTCATCAATAGGTGACAGAAAACATTAAGCATGCAAGAATTCTGCAGTGTTCATTTATTTTATGCCTTGGTATCTCCTGTGTTTCAACATATTTATATTCCATGAAGTTTTCTCCTTGCACCTTGCATACGGTGCTATATTTTTGAAGAAGTTCAACCATTAAAATTTTAATGGGAACCCTTGTGTGCCCTGTAAGTGTACATAGAATGCTCTGTGTGTGTGGCTTGGAGATGTTGTCATTTGCAGTATGTAAATGGGGTTCAAATATATTACACATGATCAATGACACCAGATTTTTGTAATAAAACAATAAATATAAATACAGGAATCATATTTAAAAATGGATCTTGGCCCTTTATGTATATACTTTCCATTTTATATGAAAATGGATTGTCACCTGGAGGTTTATTGCAAATATATGTTGACAGTTATAGATATGTGACATTATTATTAAGCTGAAGAATGAAACTATGCAGAAATAATTCCATTGCATGGTTTAATTAATGTGATTTTTTAAATGTGTTATAAATATCTTGCCACATGTGGTTGTGTTAAATTTTATATTGTGGTTCATCATTACTTAATAGTTGAAGTGGGAGCATTACTCTTCTTTGTCAGTAAGTGATTATGCAGTGGGCTTTAGGACCAACATGTAATATTAAGTTTCTTTAGGCATGTTTTATACAGCAAAACTTCATTCATTACTGGGTGAGAATAAGTGCTGTTTTACTTTAAGGGGAAAATTACAGTATCATAAATCTGTGGCTACGTTTCCAAGAAGTGCCAGAAAGTGTATATGGGCCTTTTTGTCTGATTGCTTGAGCAGCTGGTATGTGGCTTAAGGTGTACCAACTTGTCATGCATTTCAATAAATAGAAGAGTCTTTTAATTATGAACAAAGTTGTCCCTTTGCATGTCATGAAGGCATATTGGGTAGTGGAGGTATAACTACACATGTCGTAACCTAGGCAGAAGTTGGATGTGAGTGGTCAGCTCCTCACCCCAGCCTCTTTACCTTCAGAGAGAGAACCGCACTACCCAAATGGAAGGATGTGTTGGATGCATCCCATTCTGGACACTGTGGAAGAGAAAAATCTGCTACCCCTACCAGGAATCAAACTACAATTCCTCAGTCTTCCATCCTGTAGTCTATAATCTATACTAACAGTGCTGAATTGGCCTTGAATATTATATCATCTGGTGTTTTTAAATAAGGGGTGGTGAATGGGTATTGGGATTCTTAAATTAAAGATGCATTTCACCCAGTAATTAATTATTGTGTGTTTATAAAAATGTATTTTCATACAGATGTGATGATGTTACATTTATAATAATTATGCTTCTGGTAGAGTTGTAATAGCTGTGGTTCTGGAAGATAGGGTTTTGGTCTGGCTGTAAGTCTTGTGTGCTCTCCAATATACAACATTACTGAATACTGTGAAATTGAAACTGAGGTTCAGTTGAACTATTTGTTCATCTCACTAGTTTGGTTTGCTGTGTGCCTTTGCTTTCTCTAAGGGTTAATTACTATCTCATTAGAAGATAACATTTGTGTTCATCTCTAGAATGTTGTACTCTTTGTCAGTGCAGCAGTCATATGTGGAAACTTCCTGATCAAAATTTAATGTAGTCCATATTCCATGCAGTAGGTTGAATATGTGATAGGGACAGGTGGGTGGCACTTATGAATGCAGTAATGAACCTTCAGGTTCCATAAAATGCAGGGAATTTCTTAACTAGCTGAAAACCAGTTAGATTCTCAAGAAGGAATCTGCTCCATGGAGTAAGTAAATAAGGCTGAATATACAGTATTTAATCCAACAGTTTGCAAAGTCAGTAACCAGTAATCAAGTGCCATATATGATGTCCCTCTTGCATGTTTTGGCCTCTACAAGGCCATCATCAGGGAGGGTGTATACGAAGGAATACAGGTACAGCAAATTCTATCACAGATGTGCATGTGGTTCATTAAAACACATTATTATCAATTAAAATATTTAATAATGTTTAAGATATAAATCATTTACAAATGTTATGCATTTCATAACAGTATTTTACCTTTCATTGCAAACAAACATCTGAATCAATTTAGTCATCTGTAAGTGAGGGGAGTTATCCCAGTACTGTGTACAGTATACAGAAGTCCACCATGACATACTGGGTTAACTCCCGTTGAATGAAGATGACAAAATTGATACAGATCTTTGCCAGCCATGAAAGATAAAATATTTTTAAGAAAGGCAAAAATTTGTAATTGATTTATATTTTAAACACTTTTAACATTTTTAATTAAAAATATTTTATTTTAACTCTACACTTGCACATCTTTGACAGAATTTGCTGTATCTGTATTCCTTATTATACAACTTACCTGATGATGATGTTGTAGAGGCCGATAACCAGGGACATCATAAATAACAAGTGATTATTAATTATTAATTGTGCTAATTGTTGGATTAAATACTGTATTTTCTGGTGAAAATTAAAATTAAATCTTGACTTTTTGCAGAATGTTCACCAATTATGCAGGATTTAAAAGAGGCCTGGCTTGGCTGTAACACTGAAAGAAGGGAAGATTTATGTTAATGATCATCTGAAATCTCCTGTGTAGAAATGTCAAACAACCATTAACCAATTAGTTTAAGCAACTACTATCTGTAGAATTGCAGCCATCATTTCCTTTCTGAAATTTGTATGTGGCATGGTATTTTCATTGCTTCTCTTGTGCATTCAATGTGGATATTTCATATGAAGAGTTAAAAATGACAGTTTTAATGGGTCGCTGTGGGAAAACTCTGCTGGTAGCGGCACCTGGCCACTCTATTATTTGTTATTATCACACCTATAAATGTTTGAATGAATCAGTACAGGGGATCCCCCCACTACCCGAGGCCCCAGTATGCATTTCCCCACAAATATGTGGCCAAATTTCTCAGGAAAAATGCATAATAATTCCTTCCACTTGGTGAATCAAAAGAATGGACCACGCAGTTTTCAACAGAAAATGGTTTCCATCCATTTTCCTGCATCTGCAGAGCCAAATTTTTGGCAGACCATAAACAAAAATTACCCACGCCTATGGGGATTATATACGTGGAGCACAAATGTTCCTGCATATGACAGTTTTAGCCTTGCATATGTTCCCCATTTTCTCCTACTCTCCTGCCCGTGTTTCAAGTTCTTGCTCATGATTTACAAACAACCAGCAAGACACAACTCCAGACATTAAATTTAAAATGATTAATTCACTGTTTGTAATTTATAAATTAATCACTTGCCTGTATTAGCATTTATGTTGCATCAACTCATGGCAGAAAATGGGGGAAAACACAGAGACACTGTTTTCAGTTATTTCAAAATACTGAAGACTGCAGTGCAATGAAACTGGCTTTTACCATATTGAGTTGGCAGATTACAGCAATGGCACATTTTCTGTGAATGCATGAATGGCTCCTAAGTTGTAAAGGTCAGTGCACACACCAAATCCTCCTTAATCCACATGTAAATTATTTCATATGGGTGTAAATTCCTTGTTTAAGGAGATTTGTTTCAAGTGGTGTTTTCTGGTCCAGTTGAACTCTTATATTGATGATGTTCTTGTATAAATTCATTTTCTTAGAATGATTGCCATTAATTGTAATAGTTGCATTGTTTAAACACTGGATATTATCAAATTAGTACCATTTCTTGCCTACATTTTTAGATGATGCCATTTATTACATTGGCTGGTCTGCTGTGAAGGGACTGTTGTCTTTATCTTGAAGATAGACTGGTTCACTACAGTCTGGTGTCATCATGTATGAATGGAAACAAGATTGGCAACAAACCACCATGCCAATCTAACAACTTTATAATGTGTTTTTTTTATTACATTTCATTACATTACATTTACATTTCAAAATTTTGTAACATGGATTCTGTTTTGGTTGGGAGCAGATTTCTTCTTCTTCCTCAGCTCTACAACTCTTTGTGAGTTTTGGCTTGCTCAATTATACTTTTCCATGGTTTCCTTTTCTGTGCCTTCTGTTTCCAATTATTTACTTCCATCTTCCTCAAATCGTCTCTCACGTCATCATCCCATCTTAATCTTGGCCTTCCTTTCGGTCTTGTTGCGTATGGTTTCCATTTATAAATGCTTTTAACTACTCTTTCATCAGGCATTCTTTCAACATGTCCCACCCAACTCAGTCTCTTACTTTTAATGTGCC
>Ga0136643_10003559_pt1 | contig 21034 bp, 13 predicted proteins | sample TergutLab28metaG_FD_96883 | JGI IMG/M metagenome (GOLD analysis project Ga0136643, IMG submission 96883) | Labiotermes labralis P1 segment gut microbial communities from Petit-Saut dam, French Guiana - Lab288 P1 (version 3) (version 3) | ecosystem: Host-associated > Arthropoda: Insects >...
CAGTTCCTTTTTTTTTTTCCCAGTATTTATTTTCTTGCCTTTTTTTTTTTCGCCTCTGGCCTGGATGTTTTTCCCCCCCCCCCCCCTTTCTCTGATTATTCAGTTTACAACCTGCATCTTTCGCGCGTCTCTTTTATTCTTACATTGTTTATGATCTGATTTTTGTCTGATTTCTCTCCCCATCTGATCCGTGTATTATAATTTTGTTTGTTTTCGTTCCTAATCTTAGAAGCTTCGCTTCATAAATGTGCCACCAGTTTGCGACAGACGGAAGTAAATATAGCATAAATCTGAGTTACATTAAATTTAGAAAGAACTGGCGATTTTCTTCTAAAAGGCAATTTAGGCCGCCTCCGAACCAGAATGAAGCACAGCACATACCGAACAAAGAGGTTGCTAATATCACTGTTTAACAATGAAGAATGAGGCAAGGCCACGCATTTTGAAACAGATTCGTCTAGCTTTTTAAAGTACTGTAAAGGACAGGAGTATTGTCTTTGGTTAATTTACAATTCAAAGCCAAACCTTAAGGCAATATTATTACCTCAATTCGTAGCAGATATCCTCACTGGACTTCTTCCAAAGTTAAACCACTAACCGCAAAGAAAAGTATTATTGCTAAACACGGCAAACCGAGTGCCAACCCGTTCCTGCAGTTGTGCAGCAAACAACCGTAGACACAGTCAACGAATTGACACCATACGATCAGAATTCGTCTAAAATCTGTAACAGGTATTCAACTAAACATCAGCTTTATAATTCTGGCACTTGTGAATCCCTGCACCAACTTGGAGCACATATCACCACATAAAAATCATCCTCACTATTATACAATACCTCACAATAACAGTTTTATAATAAGTTAAGATAAAAACACCAGCGCAGTAGTTCCGTCGTGTTTAATAACTTAAATAAATATAAATTATAGGACAAAGGTGTTCTAGGAAAGGAAATGTTCATTTCACCATTCTCAACATCTTTCACCCCGATAAATGTCACCCTCGTTTGAAACCCGGGCAGGCCTACACAGTAAAGGATGGTGGAGACACTTATAGAAAATCATTTCCATTATTCGTTTCTTTGTTCTTAAACGACTTTAGAGCTTCACAAGTAGCCAACTGCGTACACAATAAATGTATCTTCTGCTGTCACTAGGAACTAAATTAGGGTAAAATAAAATATAAACATTCTGGGATACCCCATCAGACTTATGCACAGAACGGTTTTTGTATGCTGAATGAGGTCTATTGATTTTACAAGTAATGCCAACTTAAGCAGAATCTGTTTATTAAAAACTCGCTTTATATAATGGCAAGGAAACCAGGGCAAAACGAATGGTTTCACTTTTGTTATTAAAAGCGCCGACAACAAAGAAAAACGTTCGTTATTTAACACAATCAATATGAATATATTGAAAGAAAACAATTCTAATGCCATTGTGCTATCAGTATATTTCGCAATTCGTCACCTCATCCCCCTTGTATAAACAAGGGTATTTTGTTGTAAAATAAACACAATGTGTTGCAGCTTTGTTTACAGCGGAAACACGATTAAAAGCTGGGCAGGCCGTTGTCGTGGAGCAGGTACAATAACTGTCAGCTCGTCGCATTTAATTACAACCGACAGCCTATCATTTAAAGCGGACAAGAACTCTCCGCCGAATTTGATTAGAATGGTCAAATCAAGGAATATGAGATACGTGGGGCATTGTGGAGACTAAAACATGCAATTTAGATCGAAAACCTTAGTTGAAAAGGCTACGTGAGGAAAGTGGTGTAGTTTACAAAACAGGGTGCAAGGTATAAAAGGGATCTAGCCAGCTCAAATACGTCCAGTGACGGATTCTTGTGTGCACAGTAGCAGTAAAGGTCACGTATTATCAAGACCATAAGACAGAATATCGTCATATCAAAGACTGCTGCAAGCAGGTAGTTAATGTTGGTTTAGAAGAAATGAGAGATGCTAGTGTAGTAGCCACATACCGGATACACTACATGAAAATTCACCGTCATAAAAAATGGGTAAATTAATCCAACCTCTCCTTTGGCATTTTTAGTGAATAATAAGCACTGATTGAAGTACGGAAGATTATCACGCACAGCGAGAAAGGAAGGAAGATGGGAAAGTGTGAGAGGCCTGATGGAAGTCACAAAAATCTCCCCGCTGTCTTGCCCACCGACAGAGCCTCGAAAATGTCTAATGAATATGAAGTAGTAACGTTAATTATTACATAGTTCATTTCCATGCTTCCTTGGAGCGAGGAAGAAGTACGAGAGCCACTTTCTGTGATTATACTGCTCTTGTAACTATGAACATCAGAATATTACACGAAAGTTAAATCTACCCTGCGTCTTATATTGCGTGTTATCTCTAACCAACTATTATGTTATTATTCTGTTTATTGTAGCTTTAATATTTTATAGCCATTTGAAACAGTTAAGTTGCTATAAAAACACACACACCCTACATATATGTCAGTTTCAGTTTCCCTCCCCATTCCAGGCACATTCCCACTTCAGCACTACTGAGGCTCTCACCAGGAATAACCCTGCCCATCTTAAGCGTAATTCCACTGTCGCTCTCCGCAGAACGGCGAGCATTAGTATTTATTTTACGTTAAAAAAAATTATAGCTGATTAAGCTGTCGTACCTTCCCTCCAGAATGGCAACATAATATAACACAATTCTACAGACTTTTCACATAATTAAATCTTTGATTTCAACATGTGACTGTATGTTAGAGACTATTATTAGTAAGTTATAATTTAAGATTTGGACCGCGGTAGCACAGTGGTTAAGGTGCTGTGCTACAAATCGGAAGGTCGCTGGTTGGATCCCAGCTGGTGTCAGTGGATTTTTCATTGACATAAAATCCTTCCGATCGCACTATGGCCCTGGGGTCGACTCAGCTTCTAACATAAATGAGTACCAGGAGCTTTTCCTGGGGGTAAAGGAGGGCGGTGCGTAAGGCTGACAACCTACCACCATCCTGTGCCGTTGTCACGAAATCTGGGAACCTTCACTTCCTGGAACGCTCTGGGCCCCTCCGAACCGGTAATGGGACTGATTTTAATTTAAGACTATACATAAATGTGAACGTGATTCTTCAATCATTTCTCTGTCACCTACGTAAAAGCACACACATTAATCACGGTGGTATAAAGAATTTTGAAGTTTAGAAGATTAAAAAGTGACCAAGAAAAAGTAAAAATTAAAGGCAAAATCAGGGTAGCGAATAATTATGCCGGCGGCATTCAAGGCATACAAAGAAGTAACACAAACTTTCCAACTTTGCAGTCAAGTCGTTTTCAACGTCCCTAGTGTAATGACAAACGCGACTGTGGCACGTTTAACATGGATGCCGCATTAACAGACTGCGTCAAAGACTATCAATGGTATGTGCACCGATTCTATCAGTCAGGTCACAGTACGTGAGAACTAGCGCAGCTTCAAGACAGTTCAACAGTCGAAAACTGTGTAAGCGAAGGGAAGTTTAGATATTGGCCGAAACATTCAACATTGGGTTGAAGAATGCTGTTCATTACACGGCATCCCGTTACAACCCCGGAGGAACTGAGAAGAACCTATAATAATAGACGCAGAGTCGCAACTGCAACTAGATTTCTAAGTGTAAGGACTCACCATAAATTTATGCTTTTATACAATGTCAGTTTGAAGGAGGGATATTCAGTGAAAAAAAAAACCTGAAGCGATGAATGACAGTGAACGAATGTGATAAAGGAAAAGAAAGAAAGAAAGAGATGAAGCAAAAAATTGAATATATATAAGGGAAGAACAAAAAAAAACACAAAAACAGATCCAAGTGCAAGAAGCAACAGAAGAGTCAGCAATATATGGAATGTTATTTTTAATAAAAATAAAATATATATACAAGTATGTTCAAGTAAAGAATTTTGTAAATAATACCAGTATCAGGTTCAGATATCTATCCTCTTTCTAACAAATTCTAAAGCTCTTACGTAACTTTCTCACTGTAGTTTGGTGACAGCTTAACACAAAGCCGATAAAACGCAACTACGTTCATAAAAGAAACTGTTTTACTAATGAATACTTGCGTTTGACTTCTTTTCGCTGAGTTACGATACGACACACAGAATATGACTATACACATTGCCTTGCGTGTTAAATGAAGGTATTTTGTTTGTTGTTTTGTGCTGAATTCGGATGCATATTAGCATGGGGCATGTCTGCAGCCTCTCAGCATGTGGTCTGATTCAGAGTACTGCTAATCGCTGGTAGTAGCAGTCTCTGTTTTCTAATCATAATGGCAACAATCGCAATTAGGCAGGCTAAAGCAACACTTACCGGAGAGCGAGGTGGAGAAGAAAAAAAAACCAACAAAGATGGTGTAGGTAGGTCCTACGGAACGAGCAGTGCAAATTGGTTTCGGACACGGCATATTTCAAGTTAATAGGAACAGCAGGCTGCATGGGGGCGTTTTGTTGGTAACAGGGTGTATAACAAAGGAAGCAATGAGACGCTACACTTTCACCGCCTTTTAAAAGATAAAGGCATCAGAACACCTGACTCCATTACCTAAACAGAACTAATTTTCTCGATGGGCTCTTACAGAAATTACGCAGTTGATCTACCCACGCTGACACAGCGACCTGAACATCTCATTCAGCTCTTCACTTATTAATGAAAACTAGAATTAGTTTTACGTCATGCCGACGGAATAACCTGTCTCGTTACCCGGGCTATGTCTCTCAGGCGTGTAGAGTCTTCTAACGCGCAGAACACTGAGACCATGGCTTCGAACCCGTCTCTGCGCACGGACGGTCCTTCTGCCTTTGTTGTGTCCAGTGCAAGAACAGGTTTTGAGGTTGGGTGGTCCCTCATTCAAAAGTCCATTAATATCCACAAGGAATATTTGGAATCCCGGAAAACGGAAAGCCCTGGACCGCACTGCCCTATAGCTCCACGGACGGACGGACGGACAGACAGACAGACAGACAGACAGACAGACAGATAGATAGATAGATAGATAGATAGATAGATAGATAGATAGATAGATAGATATAGACCTAATTGACTACCATACGCACACACACACACACACACATACAATACTGACGGAATATAGGTAAATATACAGACATAACTTTCTATTCGCCCGTAGGTCAATACAACCTGCCTCTGTTTACCTTTTAGTAACCTTCACCTTTTTTTAACGGAACCCAGATGGGATAATCGACACAGAGACTAGGTTGCAGGCCGGTCTGTTCGATTTCCGACAGAAGCATGACATTTATCTCTTCTCTAAAGCCTCCAAATCAGACATCTGACCTACCCTGCTTCTTATTAAATGAGTACCTGGTATTCATGCGCCTTGGGTAAAGCGGTCGGAGAGTGAAGCTCTCCATGCACTTCCAGCTACTGCCGACTTTAAGAATGAGTGAAGCAATACCTCCAATCCCCCATGTGCCTTCACAGCGTGTGCGGGGACAACTCTACCTTTACGTACTTTCCTTTCCCTCTCTAAATTTCAGTCCTTTTTCTCCTCGCGCTTCGCTGTGCTTACTTTTCTTTCTTCTTTCTTTATGTTTCCATCCATTAAATCACTATTCTGTCTCTCACTCTTACGTCATAACCTGATCCATCAAATGGATTTTGGGGCGCTCGATTGCCATAACGTCGTCGCATGATGTGTAATCCTCTTGCACATGTCTCAATGAAATGTCTAGTTCAATGACTATCAGTGCTTTTCTCGAAGGCGCCTCTCCTCCACAGTCACAATGTCGTAGCGATGACTGGGCAGGACGACGGCCCTCGAGGCTTCGCATTATCTTCCGACTGTTGTATTTCCCCACCCTGATGACCGATACATCAGACTGAAGTGTAAGTCGCTTCAGAAGCGTGACTGTCACTTCCAACACTCGTACCAAAAAACTGGCTAGACTCGAGAGGTATAGACTATAGAAAAGTAGGCCGAAGGGTAAGTTAATGCAGCTCGAGTGGGGCTCTTTCACGCCGCCTCCGAAGGCCCCGGCCCTTAGGTGGTCACAACCTTTCATTCACCTTCCATATCAATACAGTCTGGATGAGTGTCACACTGCCAACGTACGAAATTGTAAGATTTATTTATTGTTTAATTAACAACGATGCCAGTACGTATCAGCACTTCTGACAATCGTTAAACTGCAGTTTGCAACTCGCCTGCACATTCTTCTCTGCACTTTCTAGCATATATCCTACTTCATTTGCCGAAGCAACGAAGTAGTCACGCTGCCAGCGCTCGTAAACAATCCTTTGTTCACACGCATCCGCCGGAAAATACACAAAATTCTGAGGTTTCAAGAATTCGGTAACCGATTTTATGGGCTTATCTCATGGAAAGTTTCTGCCTATACATTTTGAACTTTGGGACGTATTTGCTTATTTGAAACGTTTCACAGGCCGCCAGCCTAACCGGCCTGTCTAGAGTACAGTTTTGATGAATAGAGACAACAATGTCTCGAACGAGAATCGGACAAGTTGACTGAAGCGATGAAGCTTTTCACCTGTATTGAGAAGGAGGCCACTTTGAACTTTGGTCGTTATAAAAACACTCTTCCAAACTCCAAGGTCACAAAATTTACGCAGAGATCTACGCTCTTCTGGGATCTTACGCCGCGTGGAGTGGCAATTCCGTACCGACGTTTCGGGACAAACTATCGATCCATTTTTAAAAGGTCAAGTATTTCTTGGATTAAGATACCAGAACAGCTCAGATCTCATTTCCATAGTGGCGGAAGCCTGAAACTATGCAATATACGAAGACACAAAAGTTTGTTCTCCCAATTAAAACGTGACAACGTCCAGCTAAAGACGCCTTCAACGACAATAACTATTTAGGCCGCAATGAACAACTTATCGAAGGTTACGAATGGGCTGTAGCCATCGGATTCGTAAGAAACACCAAAACGACAGCAACACAAGTACAGGAGTCACGAATATAGCAATGCTATTTATTTCAACAAATTGTGGTGACAGTGAATCTGTGACGTCATGAAATTAAGAATTGAAACAAAATTAAAAGCATCCGACGCGAATCGCGGGCAACATAACGCGGTCTAAGCGAATCTGTCAGACTTCACTATCCTACCCGAAAGATAACTAGGAAAAAATTACAAACACAAAAAACATACAAGGGTAGAAAAGAAGACTTTCTGAACATCGGTCAGCTAAGGTATGTGCTGCTAGTACTATTGTCGGGCGAGGTACGATAGTTGGTTTCAGTGTCTTTCAGAATTCGCCTATGATGGTCTGAAATTTCAGTGACCGAGCTCCTTTCTTTAGAATTGTAATCCATTTTACATTAGGCTCTAATCTGTTCCCTTTTTTCTGACATGTATGATAAACCAAGCTGCTTCAGATGAACCAGCGAATTTAGTGGCAGATCTTCTTTCGTGGTACGACAGTAAACTTTTCATAAATTTTAACCTAACTGTGGAACATATACTTTCGTCGCGGAATTGTTGCCGTGCCACAGAATTACATAGGCTTGCTGTATATCATAAACCAGGTGTGCATAATGTGTAGGGTGCCAGAAGAATATTGGGTAATATTTTGTATGGTTTGACAAAACGGATTCATCAGAAACTTTAGATCCAAGACCCGCCAACGGGCGAGGCGAAAGGAACTGACAATAAAATTTTATCGTCTTTCTCTAAAATAACCAGTGTCACTTCTGTGCCTCACTGATGCCAGTTTGCAATTCAATGACTTTTACTGTCGATCTCAATGGAGCGTTTGGCGAGAACAGTGCGTGAAATGTATGTAAAGTGACAGTTAACTGAGAGAAGTAATTGATACACTCGTAGTGTAACTGCATTTGAAAGCTGCCTGGATCACACAACATATGACATTTTTATGTTTTGCCCCTCTCTTCCCCGTCCTTCTTAACCATTCTGTAACAGTGACGTGGGATGGAAACAGAATACTGACGATGGTGATTCTAGTTTCAGTTGGTGGATCAGCAAGTAGGCCTGAACGTGAAATTATGGCAAGGATATAAAAAATGTTATTAAACATTCAAGACACAATACAAAACTGTTTGTCTCCCCTCTTTTTTAGGGCAGAAATGCTTTTACTGTGTACTGTTCTACTAGTGGAAATTGGTGTTTAACTGATACGTAAATACCAATCAGCTCCTGCGTTGAGATAATTTGGAGATAAGGCTCAGGACACTTTACTGATCTTCGTTTTTAGGCGCATTCGCAAAATTGAGAAATAAGACTATTAGCTTCGTCATAACTGTGTCTCTGTACGTCTGTCCGTCCGTCCGCCTGTCTGTCCGTCTGTCCGTCCGTCCGTCCGTCCGTCTGCCTATCTATCCGAAAGTAACAACTCGGCTCTCACTGGAAGTATTTTCATTAAATTTAACATTTTAGGATTTCTCGAAAATCTGTAGAAAATCCAGTTTGATTCAAATCTGGCAAGAAGGGTGTATACTTTACATGAAGACGTACGTGCATTATATTATCTTACTGAATTCTTCTTGGAATGAGAACTGTATCAGAAAAATGTTACAGAGAAACTCAAAACACACAGTTAATATTCAACAAATTTTTCCAAAATTTTGCCATTTTCGAGATAAAGCGAAAAGAGTATGGCAGATTTAGACATACCACCGATGATAATATAATGCAGCACAGAAAATATGTGATTTGCTTATCGGTTAACTAAGGCAAGAACACACACACACACACACACTCTCTCATAATATTCAATGCCTGCTTCTTTGCGACGGCAAAAATGGTTACGCGAACGCGCGTCAATGTTACTTTATACGCGCCTGCCTGTCTTGTTTAATATGTTCCTGTTGAATGTTTAATCGTGGTTGCTCAATGGTAGCGCTTCATCAAACAGATCAACTCTTCTTTGTTTGCCTACTATAGGCCTTGGATTTCACAGTCACTGTAGGAGTATATATTACTACTGCTACTTATTGTCCCATCTGCAACTCTGATTTCCATTTATTTTATTTATTAAGCTCCCGTAATTACGCTGGATCCTTCAGGACTCCCTGTTCACAGTCTACAAACATTCGGTCTACAGCAGTCATTATGGTATATAATTGCTAACAGTGTCCAGGGAATCACACGTTCCCAGAACATCTCGTCTGTATGAAGTTATATACACACATGCGAGCTACATTCATTATATCTTAAATAGAAACTTGATTAAATTTATCAAATCATGCCCATTTTGAATGCCAGTAATGACCGCAGACACAGCGTTACGTGTAGCACAGAAAACAGCTAAGACCTACTCACAACCAGCCACTTCCACTCTTCCAGACCCTTGGGAATACACCCACAATAGAAGTTGTAATTTGAAATATGCTCTTATAACTTTCCCGTCAGCCGCTCAGATTCTTGCACCATGCGACTTGGGCTTCTAGTTAAGATGGTATCAAGCCGAAAAGCGAGCCAGCCCACAATCTCTGGAACTCTTCATTCGACCTCTTCTTTTTGTGTAAAATAGAAATATTTCAAGAGCAGCAACTAGTGACGGCAGTTGGGAGTTGGCCAACTTGTAATCTGATTACAGGTTGGATGATGCTGTGTTCAGTGTGAATTATGAATAGAACAGAAAAGAGTAGAATAGAATAGAACAGAGTAGGATAGAATAGAACAGAGTAGAAGAGAACAGAACAGAGTAGAATAGAATAGAACAGAGTAGGATAGAATAGAACAGAGTAGAAGAGAACAGAACAGAGTAGAATAGAATAGAATAGAGTAGGATAGAATAGAACAGAGTAGAAGAGAACAGAACAGAGTAGAATAGAATAGAATGGAATAGAACAGAATAGAATATAATAGAACAGAACAGAACAGAACAGAATAGAACAGAACAGAACAGAATAGAATCGAATGACTTGAAAATAACAGGAAAAATCATAATATAACAGATTATAACAAAGTAAAATTAAGTTTCTTTCAAGCAAGGCTTGCTGCCAACCACCGGCTGACACTTGGATGCTATGGCCCGTAGCCTCGTCCGTAGCCCCAGCTTTATTTTACAAGTCTTCGTGAAATGCTACTCCGTTTTAGATACAAACTTTATATTCCATTACGTAGCAATATACGTTTCTAGGGGTAACCAGCAGCGGTATGTGTCTGAAAGGCAGCCTCAAAGAGTTATATTGCATCCAGTCGCCGTTAAAGAATAAGAATGCATGCTGTCTTACATTGCTGAAAAGGTTGTTATTGTGAGGTAAATACCCACTTTGCTGAAGAATACAATGGTAAAAAATGTATTTGAAATGTTAACTCTTCACTCTTCGGCCGGCTTAATCCTAAGGAAAGAAGTTAAGTACGTAAGGCTTTGAAGTGAATATTAGTAGTATTGATATTTAATGATAAGCTTTTAATTTAATAATGATTTTGGTTCCTGTGTCGATAAAAGTCGCTTTGACGTTTAGTTAACCTGCATTAAGTTTTTGAAAATTTAGATGGAAGGTGCTTTTTTTACAAAGGAACGCTTCGCGTTCAAATGACTGTAATTGTTACTTAGTTTTGAAATGTTCAAATGTCTAGTGCCGTCAAAATCAATTTTGAAAGTGAGCAATACAAACAGAGAATCAAGAACTACATTCTTCAAATTTCTTTTTATTAAAACCCTTCTCTCTTCCATTACCTCATCCGTTATCGGTTGTGCATATAAGCATGCAAATCTCATTATTTTCCTATTCCTAAAGCTGGAATAAAGACATTACATTAAACATTTCAGTCTGCATTGGAATTTGCTGTTGCGAGCTCCATCTAACTTCAGCTGGACTTCCAAATTATTCGTGCACGTGATTGAGGAAGTTTGCTGCAAGGGAACACACAGCCGCTTTTCTGTCTTCCAATCCATAAATCATTCTCTTGGTGTTACGTTTCGGAAGTGAGCTCAATAATATTGACATGTACAGAATGTCAAAATTATTGACATATAAATGCATATAGTGTAACCAACTCCATACAGAGAAGTCCTACTTGGCAATCTAACAGTCGCCCAGGAGGCGAAGAAATTAAACGATTTTGGTGGAACACAATAGTCTATTACAAGTGTCATTACCCGCGATTTATTTGTCCAGTCAGTTCTTTCATACCCGTTCACCTCAGTTTCCTCTTAACAATATTTAGCAGCGCACTTCTAAGTGGTCTCTTGCTTTCATGTTTTTAGGTCAATAATCACAAATTATGGCCACATTACAGTTGTTTCATTCCCTGTTACACGATTTCTGGGGTTCGAACAACTGCACTTACAAGAACCTATCAACTACGGTACTTGAGAATCGTCCAATGAAAATTTTAGTACCGTCTTTCGCTTAAATCATTCAACTGTTCAAAAGTTAAAATCACATACACACACACACACACACACACACACACACACACACAGAGCACGGCGATCTCAAAAGTGTACTATTGTCTTTTTTTACGAGGGAAACTCACCCTTCATAATGCAATTCAAACATTAATGTCTTCAACGGTAAACCAGTTGCATATCGTTACGCTGTCAACCCTTTACATAACGATATACAACCAGTTTACCGCATACGTTATGTTTCACGGTTATGCATAATTATTACCCAGTTAGAAGAAACGCTGTACGGCTATAGACACGACGGAAATAAGAAGTCATTACCACCTCCCCTGTGACGCTATAGGGTGGTAAAAGAAATATTAAACGAAACATATTTCGTGAGGAATGTTTCATTCAACGACACATTTGAATATCGAGTGTAACAAATAATTCACCATACGTTTATGTCCATAGACGGTTACGTAGGATTATCCCACTACTCTTTCCTTCCTTTACCCACTGATACTTTGTGTCATTTTAACATCTTATTATTCCTAGATGTAAACAGACTTAATTTAAGTTGGAATAAGATTGTAAAAGGGAGGGCCTCTTCCTAGTTTTATCAGGTTTATTTTCTATATTTTAGTAATATCGCCTCATGATGGCCGAAACATGTCGCGCATATAAGCTGCAAATTAATGTTAGAACATTTATTGTTGTATTGGTCTGATTAACATTGAAGACATTAATTTAATAAATACAACGCGATCACTTTATTCAAGGCAATTCAATTTTATGTGTGATCACATCACAGACGCATCCAACACTAAATTAACCTTTTAAAGCCTACTGGTTACGTGATGCACCAACAGGCTTAATATTCAACAATTGTACGCTCTGCCTACACTGCTGTTATGTGTTTTGAATTTATCTCAGAAAAAGCAGCGACTTGTGCCACTTACATCATAAACTGTTTGGTTTTTATAACTGAAATGGAAAGTGTTTACTGCGCGGTACGGACTGGGTTTTTAAATAAAGCAGTCCGCGCTTCGTCTTTAGGGTGTTAATGGGGATGCGTGGAAAAATCATTCGGAGAGTCAATATAAATATAAATGAAAAATTAACATGTCTAATTAAATTCTATTTTGTGACGAAACGTGATTTCACAACTCAATAAGTATGCTTATTTAAATATGCAACAAAATACATCATTAAATAACAAGTAATGGTGATCTTGCTTTACAGAACGTTGAAATGAACTTCTGTCGATTCTGTTAAAAAACCATTCATCACACACAGCATTTACGTGTTATGTGTAACTCGACATAAAGACCTCACTAAAGTCTACAACTTTCTCAATTATTATACCAACTACTGCACATATATAAAATTTATAAATTTGCACATTAAAACGCGTTTTAATGTTTTAATGTTTTAATGTGTAGATTTTATAAATTTTATATATGTGCAGTAGTTGGTATAATAATTGAGTAACTCGACAACATGCACGGTGTAACAATGAAAATCTACAACTTTCATTCGAAAAAACAATACCGTTAATATTTACCGAGGTTTAGTAAATAAAATTTCAAATTCAACGTAATGCAATTTGCTTTGCAACAGCTGGGCTGGTTCTAAAGTAATATGTTTTACGGTCACCAACTGAACGAAAATATCAACAAAATGTGTACTTATACAAATAATGCATCTCGCAGCCCTGGACGTTTGTGTATTATAATATGAAAAGCCACTCTCACATTCCCTATGAATTTCCGAATAATTTGCGAAATTCATGGCTACTTTTATTCCAGTTAGATTTGCAAGTGGGTCCAGTTTCCTAAGTTGCCATGGCAACAGACTTTCACAAGATTACAGACTAAGACACGATGCATTACTCGGTATAAATATTGTTACTTTACGGACGGGAAAATGAGCATACAGCCGATTAGGTTACACTTCTGCCGCATTTGACTGGCTTACTGCTGATAACCAATGCCAATTAAGAAATACAACAACGAAGGGCAGAGGGGAAAAATCCACTGTACATTGTGCCCAAAAACTGACATGAAGGGTTTCCACGCATGTAAACACGATGGGATTCAAAAGTGTGCATGACATCTGGTAACACAATTGTTAATATAGGCCTGAAGATGACTAGGTTATAGTCGAAACATGTAGAACGAAATTTCATATAATTTAAAAAATTTTAGACAAATCTGTAAAATATATTTTAAGAGACAATTTTACGTACCCCAATCCTGTATTTTCATATCACACCTGTCAGACAAACGTTTTAATTAGATATATTCCACGCATGTAAACACGATGGGATCCCAAAGTGTGCATAGCATCTGGTAACACAATTGGTAATACAGGCCTGAAGATGAATAGGTTATAGTCGAAACATATAGCCTTGTATTACCTTGTACAATAAAGTGATTGTGCTGACGTACACTATATACCATTATATTACGGTTTCAGGTAGCTGTAATTTCTGAGCCATTGTAAGTCTTGAGAAAAACTAAACGCTAAGAGGAGCTTAACTTCAAAATGTTTCAACAGTACATGCCTACATGGTAACTTCTAGCGGCGTGACATCATCTGAGCGGTGACTAGTATCACCCAGTACATGCCTCATCCTAACAGGGATGGCGAAATCAGTATGGTGACTAGGATATGGGCTGGACACCCGAGAAATTGCACTTTAGTTCCAAGCAAGAACGAGAGGTTTAGGTCACGTCTTTTATTTGTCCAACTCAATGCACAACCAGATTGCTCTAGAACATTTTTAAAACTCATTAATTTTAATTAAAACATTAAAATTTACATTAATGCAAATTTTAATGTGAGTTTTAACAATTTTCTAGAGAAATCTACTTGTGCATTCAGTTGGACAAACAAAAAACATAATAATATCAAGATGCACGGTAGAACTGTTAAAAAAAAGAGGTTTTGGTGTTCTACAAAGCGCCTATGCTGGCTCCGAGGCTCACACAACCTCCTACCCAATGGGCGCCGGAGGTTCTTTGTTCGAGGGTAAAGCAGCCTGGGCATGAAGATGACAACTTATCTCCGTCTACTGCAGAGACTGCACGTCCGAGAAATCGTAGTTCGATTCCTAGCAGAAACAAGAGGCTAAGCTTTTAACCAAGGCATCCAGACCAGATCTGAGGCCCTAGACGCCTCCTAACCAAACGGTAGCGGAGGGAATTTTCCCGGTGTTAATGCAGTCGAAGCGTGAAGCTGACAACTGGCCCTAATCTAGTGCGGAGGTTAAGAATAAATTACACCATAACCCCACTCTCCCCACATAGCTTCATGACGTGCACAGGGACAACTTTACCCGTAAGTGTCTCTTGGGCACAGAAATTCGAACAGCTGTAATGACGCGCTGTCGGAGGTAATCCGATTGGCCACTTGCCCAGTTCACCCACACAAGGAACCCTGCAGAAAAAACACTGACTCGTCAACTAAAATTATCTTTCAGGCTAGGTCACTGGAACTCACCTCCCCGTCCAGTTTCCAGAAAATTATCATTTTCTGTAATAAGGCCACGCTAGATCTTGCTGAAAATTTTTGACTCTTAGTTCTTGTAACTCCGGAAAGGCAAGGTCCTTCGGCACATCTAAATAAAACAACTTTAGTCCTAGGCCCAAATAAAATATACGTTTCATAAAGTAATTTGAAGCACTTCTCTCTATGCTGTTAAAATTTATAACGAAATATGAGAAAGATGATTAAAATACTTTATTATCCAACAGATGCACATATATACAATTCGTAGATACAATTAGAATTATTATAAAATATTTAAAATTGCTCCAACATGTTTCGGATCACAAGGGATTCATAATCAGAGGCTTCATACAGTGCTTGGCGAAAATTACAGCAATGGTTCTATCATGTCCTTTGATATGGGCGTAGTCGGTGTTATGGTAGCATATTTACCTGTGGTGTGTGTGTGTACTGCACAGTCTAGATAGGCAGTGCCTCTCTAGGCTGTGCAATACACACACGCACTACAGATAAATATGCTACCATAACACCGACTACGTCCATATCATCGGGCATGTTAGAACAATTACAGTAATTTTCGCTAAGCACTGTATAAAGCCTCTGATTATGAATCCCTTGCGATCCGAAACATGTTGGAGCAATTTTAAATATTTTATAATAATTCTAATTGTATCTACGAATTGTATATATGTGCATCTGTTGGATAATAAAGTATTTTAATCGTCTTTGACGCACAGTACAAACATGAAGATGAGAAAGATGTTTTATAATTGCAAGCAATGTGCTTATGTGTGCAACGAAAGTGTTGTGTACCGAAAAAACGGGCATCAACATCAATCAATTATGCAAACTAACAACAAACTCACTTAAAATTATGGAGCAGTTTCTATAGAGTTTCGTAATTATCTGTTTATACAATTATTCAATATTACTGGCAAAAAAAGTCAACTAAAGATGTCAGTACTCCGGTACATGCTCTGGCTAAAAAAAAGTTCAAGAGTTAAGCACTATGTCAGCGGAATTCCAGTTCGTCTTTAAAGATTACTTTAAAAATTGATGTCGGCAACGAAGAAGAGAAGTTCCGAGCTAAGCCGACACTTAATTATTCAAACTCGCATTTTGTCCGAAAACACGCTGGGGAGAACTGTGCATTTTGCTACTTTCCATGGCCTTAGTTAATAAATTAGTGTCGCTATGCTGTTGCGTAGGTGTGGACTTTAATTAGAATCTCATCACTTCGTTATGTACCAATGTGTGCGAGTATATTTTGTACAATACAGTTCACTTATGTCAAACGCACTGGCTCCGTGCACATTGGATAACAAAGCTTTACCAAGCAAAGAATCCCCCCCCCCCACAACAAGTCTGCATACAACCCCTCCAATCATAATATTCATACAATAAAAGGAACTACCTCTGAGGCCTCATACGCATTATTGATATGTTGTCTGTTCACCACAGTCGAACATGCTGCATACGGCGACTGCAGTAGTTAGTGTGCCTAGTACAATGGGGCACCACATGGACAAACGTACTCAAACTGTTAAACATAAACCGAGAGGACTTGGTAAAGCAAACGTTCCTGTAAATATGCTAGCCTAAGTAAACAAAATGGGTTACTGTGTAATTGGTGTACTTAAAAGCTATGATGCAGATGGCACCAGGTGGTTTCCGTTCGAGTCTAATGTTTCGAGATCTGAGGAACATAACGCACCATAGCAGAAATGGCGAACAATGTAGCACTCCCATACACAAACATAGGTAAAAGAGGTACATGGACTAGGATAGCTCAGTACAACGTAACTCTCCTCCATTGGTTCCGGTAACACTTCGGAAAAAGGCTATTGTAGCTAAAAGCCATCTCTGTCTTGGTTTTTAGGCGCATTCGCAAGACAGCAAGGAGCGACAATCATCTTCGTCATGCTCGTCTGTCCGTCCGTCCACATAGAAAAACTCGACTCCCACTGGACGAATTTTCAGGCAATTTTACATTGGAGTATTTTTCGAAAAACTGTGGAGAAAATTCAAGTTTCGTTAAAATCCGACAGGAATACTTTACATGAAGACCAATAAATATTTATGATCATACATCGCTCAGTTCTTATTAGAAAAAGAAATGTTTCAAAAAAAAAGTTTGCAGAGAAAAACATACATTTACACTAACTTCTTTTCTTCGGAAATTGTGCCGTTTATGAGAATGTGGAAAAATACTGTAGAGCTCGACAGGTCACAGACGACAACATGGCGCACCCGCATTGCGTGCTGAATAACTAAGGCTACAGATACACAATCTGAATATGTAATACTTCTTACTCTTCCACTACAACAATGGTTGCTCGGACGCGCCTCATTGTTACGTTACACAAATATTGCCGGTCTTGTTATTCTTCATATTAGTGGCCACACCGCTAAGTTACTTTCGAAGAATCGAATATGTTAATACTCGTTCCATGCAATTGTTTCACACTACGGGTAAGCTCACGGTCAAGGAACATATTCTTTGCCTGTATTTTAAATACATCCTTCATACCAGCAGTTACGCACACGGCTGGGTATGGTAAAGTCAGGGCGAATGTAGTTTGGTAGAATACCTAACCCCAAATTAATGCGAATGCTACCAAATCTTTAGAGGCTGAGTTCCGAAAAATATTTTCAGGGGTTCCGCGATAAATCTTAGAACATATAAACATTTTGAAATTCTGCGAAAAGCATCAAATAAGACTCGAATTATCGCAGGAATATATATCCAGCAACTGGCATTATTGGAGTAATCTCCGTGCGCTACCGACCATCTCTTTGTTTTCTGGTCTATAAACAATTATATAGGTAAGATAAGAACAGATAAGGAAAATTAGATTAGGATTTCCTTCACGGAAGGAAGGTTGGCAACACTGCTCAACCTAAACCAAGACTGTGAGCTTTCCTTGAGCTGAACCTCAGTGTGACCACAGTATGAATCAAGCCGCACACTTTATTTGCCTAAAATTATTTTTAATATTATCCTCGCAACAAGGGTCTTGGTCTCCCATCAGCCCTAACTTCAGAATACACCAGCCAAAAATTATGACACTCTTGCGTGACTTCTCTTGCAGGACGATGCTAGGAGTGACGAAACACTGGCACAAAAATTAACATTCGGAAGTCCCGTATGTAACTGAAAACGTATTCCAGGAGGTCTCGCCGTATTGTGAGACCAAACACTGTTCCAGTGGCCAAAACTGTAACATCAAAACACCTACATCAATCAGTAGATCGGCCCGTCTCTCATACGTATCGAAGGACTTGTCTGAAAGGCAAGGCGACGTGTAAACAAACCGTACACTCCCCTCCCCTCCTCTCGATGTTATCATTCAAGTGATTTTGTCACAATAATAGTTTGGTGTCAGATCTAATTCAAATTCCAACTGCTTATTGTGTGGATCTGCTGTCAGTGTGTACTTCCCCAAAAAGTTTCTTCATTGCAGGTTACGTTCCAGCTTCGAGGTGAATCTAACCCTGTAAGCGAGCGCTTGTGAAATTGTAACCACAAGACCTGACACTAATAGAGCTGTTTCTGTTCTTTTTGTTTGGAGAGGGGGGAGACGATGCATGAGCCAGAGCACGATTTCGGAACCTCTAATGCGGCGATAGCCTATCCCTTAACACTGATACGAGGAAAATTTACATGGCCTCAGTTTTAGTATAACTTGATTTCTTATTTCAACTCTTAGTCGCACGCAAAATTAGAGGACCTACAATTTCTAAGTAAGATCCAACGCTGTCTCCCTGTAGGATTTTATTTACAGTTCTGCACTTCATTTTCAGTAAATAACAAATCTTTCAGTAAAACACATGTTTTACATAAGCGACAGTTTAGATTGTCACAGTGGTGTACCTAGGCGCTGTTCCTTACTTATTCCAGTTAGGTAAATTAAATTTTGTATGGAAATACAATAGAACCTTTGCTTAGGCCTATCAACACGGTATCCCAGCTCCTACCTAACAATTCTGGAAGGAATAAATGTTCAGGACTTAACAACAGCAATGACAGCGTAGACTGGGAACTTGTTAGTGACTGTCATGTCGCATTCCTCTATCTCCACTAGCGGAACAGATGTATGTAAATAGTCAGTACTGGTCTCGTCTTGTAAAAAACAACCATAAGTGACGTAGGGTAGTTTGACACAGACGTTTCCACGTTTCAAAAAAACCTGTTGCCTAAATCTCTTCCGTGACGATGGAGGCAGTAGGTACCTCTGTAACAACGGTACACATCTAACGAGCCACACGACGTCACATCCCGGAAGGCAATAATCTTCAACGTCACTGCCGTGAGGATCTCGGATCTCAGAAGCTTCTTTGCTTTTTCTTGGGTCATTTCCTCGGAAGAAGGGAAGACAGTTCTAGGCAATGTGAGCGCCAAATGGCCATAAGATTAAAAGCAGCACTGGTAGAATGAGAGGAAATCTCCCGCCCACCCCAGAACTCGGAGAAAAATGTGCCAAAGAACAAATTTATTAACAGCAAGTCTCTTATGGTTTGCCCTAGAAATTAATCCGGGTCTTCCTGGTAAAAAAAAAAAATCTACGGTCAAGGTTACACACACAAATGTTTCTTTTGCTCTCTTATGGCTTTATGACACGACCTTACGATATTGTGCCCGTTCTTTATTCCTTTCTTAGTACATAAATCAGTAGAAAAGCACTGCAACTCAGCATTGCTTCTCACAACGAATGGCATTTTCAAAATGTATGCGACTGTTTTGTTTGGATAGAAAACAACTCCAGACCTCTCCCCATAAGCAGCACGACTCGCGTAGGTGGGCTGTTGTGACAAAGACGATGCTGACGCAATCCTGGGCTAGGCCCATCGTAACAATGATGCGGCCGTGTTACAGCACGTGCCATGATTTATAGCATACTTCACGTCTCACGATCGCGTTGCTGGATACAGGCTATCAGTAGAGCGGCACTAACCTACTTACGTGCGCTCCACCGTGAAAAGCTGGTAGTTGCTCGGCTGGCTAAGAATTCCCTGCATTCACGCAGCACACAGATTCGTTGTCGCTTTAACAGCAGCCTCTCTGCCTGTTGATGTGTAAGACAGAGCCCAAACATGCCACAAAAACACCAACAACAAGGAGCATAAGAGCTGTGCCGACTTATACAGTGATTGATGGTGACTTTCTTGAGTATAGCACAACTAAATATCCTACCACTGGCCGCTATCCTAATCCGATCCACAGCACCACCTTCATTTTGTACTGCCATATAAAATGTATATGTCACAGTACACAGCTACCGAAATACCACGAAAGCTGTCAGCTTCAAGTTAACTACAAGTAAGAAGCTTGTGATTTGATGATATGATCAATTTTTGTAGAATACGTAACAAAAATTACGGTACTCGTTGAATGCAATACAAGTTGAGCCCAGTGAATATAAATCGATATGAAAGGAAAGATTCCTTAAAGTCTACTGGGATCAGAACCCCAGGTCTTCGGTACGTGGCCAATATAAACGCTTAGTCCGAAATGGCAGCTCTTCTACTGATCTGCAAGAAATGTTGTATTGAATCCCAAACGTATAGCCTGAACATGTTTATGCACAATATTCACATGCGTATAAACACACTACTAGGCAAGTGGTTCCTAAACTATTCGCCACAATGGACGCAATCATCCTTATCATCATCATCATCGTCGTCGTCGTCGTTATCATCATCATTCACGTACCTCGCGGTTTTCGTCAACATTTGTTCCTAAGAAGGGAAAATGTAGGCTTATTAGATCACTACGCTGTGTGTGTGTTTGTGTGTGTTTGTGTGTGTGTGTTTGTGTGTGGGTGTGTGTATGTGTTTGTGTTTGTGTGTGTGGGTGGGTGGGTGTGTGTGTGTGTGTGTGTGTGTGGGTTTGTGTGTGTGTTTGTGTGTGGGTTTGTGTGTGGGTTTGTGTGTGTGTGTGTTCTTATTTCACCTTCTCTATCCCTTCACCGATTTTCACGAAATTGGTCACTATGCTGTCGTCAGAGACTGCCCCAAAACCACACATTTTATTTCACTGAAATCATTAATATTAACATGGTGGATGTGCGAAATTGTGAGGTGGGAGCGCCTCTATCCTGAAATGATACATGACAATATACGTACATTTTGGATGAATGTCCTGATGAAACGACGTTGATTCCAGAAACGTGTGTGTGTGTGTGGGGGGGGGGGGGGAGTGTTTGTATATGTTTGG
>Ga0136643_10003563_pt1 | contig 21028 bp, 14 predicted proteins | sample TergutLab28metaG_FD_96883 | JGI IMG/M metagenome (GOLD analysis project Ga0136643, IMG submission 96883) | Labiotermes labralis P1 segment gut microbial communities from Petit-Saut dam, French Guiana - Lab288 P1 (version 3) (version 3) | ecosystem: Host-associated > Arthropoda: Insects >...
CATTTCATTTTTTAGCCATTTCTCGTGCGGTCTGCATAACTCGATAATTTTTTGTTTATCTTGTTCATTTGCAACTTTAAGAGCGTCTTTAACTTTTTTATTAAAGTCATCTCTATGAAAATGATCATAACGCAAAAGATAGTCATTAAAATCATCTCTCTTATATATAGTAAAATTTTCCGTATACACTTTTACTAATCCAAACCAACCCCAAGGATTAGCGGGAGCAATATCAATAGCTTTTTGATATTGCTCTTTTGCCTTACCCCACTCACCTAAATCACAAAAAATATCGCCGTTTTTTATATAGTCTTCGGCTTCATTCATTTCTTTACCGACGATATTCTTAATAACTGTACGGTTATCAATATGCTGGGTGTTATGCGTTGTGTTATACTGCGTTACATAATTATTTATTGCTTTTTCGGTAATAAAAGCTGTTTCGCAAATACTACAAATTCCAGCTTCTAAAGTGCTGTCTACTTCTATTTGTCCTCCGCACTGGGTGCAAATCGCAGGTTTTAGAGCCATAATAGTTTTCTCCTAAGAATGATACCATTATTGTATCAGCTTTTTTTATTGTTTGTAAATGATTTTTTCTAAACAACTAAAAGTAGCAATGCAATGATAGATTTTGGCAGTTTATTTTGATAGAATTGCTGTATGAGTTTCAAACAATACTGGGCAAGTCAATTTAGCAATCCGACAGGCTTTGGCGGAAAAATATCAACATTTATTATGAATCGCCTTAATAAGGCAAGCTATAATGCGGTATTTTCGCAGGTGCCTAAAAATAGTGAAATTCTTGACATCGGTTTTGGAAATGGTTATTTAATAAAGCATTTAGTTAAGAAAACAAACGCTACAATATACGGTGTCGATATTTCTAAGGATATGGTTAAACTTGCGACTAAACGCAATAAAAAGGCTGTAAAAAATAATAAGGTTATGCTGACAACAGGGTCAGTTGATAATATTCCGTTTGATAAGCAATTTGACTTTATATATTCTGTTAACACTGTTTACTTTTGGAAAAATTTAGCTGACGGACTTTTGGCTATAAAAAATAAGCTAAAAAATAATGGTTCTTTTATGAATGTTTTATATACGAAAGAATTTTTAGACAAATTAAGCTACACACAATATGGTTTTACAAAATACACGCCAAATGAATTACTAAAAGCATATAAAGATGTTGGTTTTAATGCTGAAATAGTCGAAATCGAAAAAGATAAGTCTTTTTATATTTTAGCAATAAAATAATTAAGTTATTGTATTGATAATAGTTTTTCTATCAGCTTACACCCTTCGTTTTCGAGGATTCCTGTTGATTTTGCCGATGCTTCTGCGTAAGTGTCGGCGATTTTTTTATGCGGAATTTCGCTGTCAAAAAGCAAATAAGGCACAGCATCGTTAGTGTGAGTTTTTAAAGCTAGCGGAGTTGCGTGGTCGGGTAAAAACAACATTCTTAAATGATATTTTTTTGTTAGATTTTCTACAAGCGGTTTAACTACTCTACCATCTAAAAATTCTATCGCTTTTATTTTGCCTAATCTATCGCCTTTATGACCACACTCATCGGGGGCTTCTATATGCAAGTAAACAAAATCGTGAGTATCAAACGCTTCAATCGTTGCCTCTGCCATTCCCTCGTAATTTGTATTTAAGCTACCATCTGCACCCTCTACAGCAATATTGGTCATATCGGCACAAATACCGATACCTTTTACTAAATCCACCTCGCTAATAACGGCACCGTCCATTCCAAACTTTTTATAAAATGTTGGAAAATTAGGCTTAGTCCCCTCGCCCCAAATCCAAATAGCGTTTGCTTTAGAGTCATTTTCGGGATGATTATTTAGAATGCTGTTTGCAGTTTTTATAAAGGACAAAAACGGTTCAGGAGGCAAAAACTTCCCTATTTGCTTATCCGAGAAGTCGTGCGGAGGTGTAAGGTTAAAGTTTGTCGGTTGCCCTAAACCTCGCCACACAAGTGCGTTTCTATAGCTAGTGCCGGCGAATAAATCGAAATTAGGCTCGGGCGACAGAATGTCACCCCTACATTTTTGTAGCATTTGATTTTTGTCATTTACTGTAGGGGCGACATTCTGTTGTCCGAACTTATTAAAATTCTTTAATATTTCTATCAATTTCCTCGCCTTTTCCGTTTCAATCTCGCCACCGCTATAGTCTAACATTATTTTATTCTCAAACAACTCATCTTCGCTAAGCGTAACAAAATTCATCCTATAGCAAACATCGCCATCGGATAATTTAATACCAATACTGCTCGCCTCTAACGGAGAACGACCCGTATAATATTCTTTAGGATTATATCCCATAACAGACAAATTAGCAGTATCAGACCCGGGTGCCATACCTAACGGCACAGTTTGCACAAGACCTATCTCACTAACTTTAGCCAACTCATCAATAAAAGGCTTATTAGCTTCCATAAGCGGGGTAAGCTCCCTGTTATCAGGATAATCCGCCATTCCGTCCCCTAATACAATTAAGTACTTCGTTTTTTTCATAACACACCCTTATACTTTAATATCTCTAGGAGCGTTTATTATTGTTAAAATTTCGGCAACTCTTTTTCTATGAAAACGCTTAAACATCATTCCCCACGCACCGAAAATAAGGCATCGTTTTCTGCCATCAAATGTCAGCCTGTAAACCTCTAAAATAGTTGAGCTACCTCTAACATCTATTTTTATATGTGCCATACATGACACAGCACCGGGTACTTCTCTTGTGGCAACTAGAACATCATTTTCAACGGTTAACATATAGCCCTTACTTTTAAGATGTGATACAATTTGCTCTTGCTGACTTTGTCCAATGCTTACGGGCACAGTTCTTGTCCAAACTCCCCTGCCATTTACTTTAACACAAATAAACTCAAATAAAATTGGCGAAATAATTGCAAGTCCTAATAAGCTAAAAGCAATTATCATAAAGATAAAATCTAAATTCTCGTCAAAACCTGCTGTTTCTTCCATAAAAACAGCTACACCTATTGTTGCAAGCGCGAGTACAAGAAGTATACAAAGAAGTATCATACCGATGCCCGATATAGTAACGGGCTTAAAATGTTTTGTTTTCATAAAAATCTCCTTTATTAGGATTAAAAAACTGCCGAAGCAATTATTTACCACTCCGACAGTTAAAAATTAATTATCCAATAAATCCTAATAAGTTTGTATGTACGGCTACATTTGCAAATACTACTGCAACCGAGGCCGATAGTGTAATTAGAATATTAAATGACGGACCTGCTGTGTCTTTAAATGGGTCACCAACAGTATCACCGATAACTGCCGCTTTGTGCTCTTCACTTCCTTTTCCGCATACTACTAACTCTACAATAGGCTTTCCATCCTTGTCTAAAACAGGATTTCCGTTCTCATCTAGCACTTCAACTTCTTTTTTGAGTTGATTAGCTTCTACATATTTTTTAGCGTTATCCCATGCACCACCGCTTATCATCATAAACAGTGCCAACATAAAGCCTGTTACAACCGTACCGCCCATAAAACCTATAACGCCCGCAGGTCCTAACACTATACCTATAACTATAGGAGCTAAAATAGTAAGTAATCCGGGAGCTACCATTTTTCTAAGAGCTGATTGAGTGCACATATCAACGCATCTTGCATAATCCGGTTTAACACCCGGCTTTCCTTCTTTTAAGCCTAAAATCTCTCTAAATTGTCGTCTTACCTCTATAACAACTGCTTGAGCCGCTTTATGAACAGCCTTAATTGTTAGTGCTGCAAAGAAGAATGCTGTAACCGCTCCAAGGAATACACCCACCAAGACGACGGGGTTTGTTAGGGCAATATCTAGTACATTTCCTGCTGTATCGAGCCATCCGCCTGCACTGCCAGCTACACCAGAAACATAATCTCCTCTTACTATTTCCATATAAGATGCTAGTAGTGCTACTGCGGAAAACGCTGTACAGCCGATAGAAAACCCTTTTCCCGTAGCTGCCGTTGTGTTACCTAAGCTATCCAATTGGTCTGTTCGCTTTCTAACCTCGGGTGGCATTCCTGCCATTTGAGCAATACCGCCTGCATTATCAGCAACAGGTCCAAATGCGTCGGTTGCTAGGTTAATGCCTAGCGTTCCAAGCATACCAACCGCTGCAATACCAATACCGTATAGACCTACGATAGGGGAATCAAAATGTGCTCCGCCTGCTGCAAAAAAGCTGATAAGAGCAGCCGCTGCCACAGTTATAACAGGAAGAAGCGTTCCTTTTAATCCTAGTGCTACACCACCAATCATAACAGTAGCTGCACCTGTTTTGGTGCTGTCTGCTAATTCCTGAGTTGGTTTTTTTGTATCTGAAGTATAATATTCGGTAAATATACCGATTAAAATACCCGTAACAATACCTATCAAAATACAAGCATAAATACCCCAAATCCAATTACCTATACCACCCTCAGCATTACGATACATCATACTATATTCTGCAACATAACTAGCTCCGCCAGAGCTTACTTGTCTTAAATGATTAGTAGTTCCCTCTAAGCTTTGTACTAAAAATACTATTGGAATACCAAGGATTGCCGTTAATCCGCTTGCGACCCATGTCCCCATATGTAAGGACTTTAATAGCCCGTCTTGATTTGTTTTTTCCTTAGTTCTTACTAAGAATGTTCCGATTACACTCGCTATAACACCGACTGTACAAATAAGGATTGGTAGCAACATTCCCGCAAAGCTAAAACCGGCTCCAATACCCAGAGCAAAGGTTGCAATTACAGCGTGGGCAAAAGCCTCGTAAAGGTCAGCACCCATTCCTGCAACATCGCCTACATTATCGCCTACATTATCGGCTATAACAGCAGGGTTACGGGGGTCATCTTCGGGAATATCGTTTTCTACTTTACCAACAAGGTCGGCACCTACATCGGCAGCTTTTGTAAATATACCGCCGCCGACTCTTGCGAATAATGCCATAAATGCAACACCCAGACCAAATTTAATCATAGTATTACCGATTACTTCGTAGCTTTCACCAAAGCCCCAACGCAAAATTGCAAACCAAATAAATATATCCAGTAGCGATACGCCCACGGTAATAAAGCCCATAACAGAACCGGCACTAAAGCTAACTCTAAGACCTTTATTAAGGCTGTCTTTAGTAGCTGTGGCAGTACGAGCATTAGCGCGGGTGGCTATCCACATACCAACATAACCCGAAAAGCCGGTAAAGAAAGCACCCGTTAAAAATGCAAACGGAGCATACGGACTTATAAGGTAAAAATCAGTATTCATAAACATAGGTATAAACGCAAGCAATAAAAGCGTTAAAAATACCGGGATTATAATAATAATTACCGTGCGCATCTGCCTTTTAAGATAGGCACTGGCACCTGCTCGAATGGCGGCGGCAATCTCTACGGATTTCTCGTCGCCTTCCGGCTCTTTCATTACCTTGCGGATCATTAGCACAGCAAATCCTATTGCTATCAATGCACCCACAAGTCCAATGATAAATAATAAACTGGTCATAAATTATTTTGTTAGAGTAGTTTAAAATTACTCTAGGTTCTCCTTTTTGCCACACAGGGTCAACTGGGGGCAATTTAATTTTATTTACCCTTTAATTATACACAAGTCAAAAGTCTTCCGTCAAACAAAAAAATAGAGTTTTTATAAAAAATATGACTTATAACACCTAAAGCCACTAACGCCTTCGTCTGCTTAAGAACAGCTCATTTTCGCTTACTGTAAATTTTTATACAATCTTGTCTAAATAACCAAAAACTCTCGAAAATTCGGTTGACTAATCCATATTTATTATAGTATAATTATATACAATAGTGCACAGCATTATTTGCGTGCGAATAAACTATATATTAAGGAGATAAATTTTTATGACAAAAAGAAAAATTATCGGCATACTAATATCACTTATGATGATGGCAACAATTATAGTTACTTCATTTGTGTTTTTAGGATGCGAAACAGGAACAGCAGGTGGCGGAACTCCAACACCAACACCTACACCACCAGGTCCGGTATTGGTTGAGTCTGTAGCAATAAGCGGTGATAACCCTAGAGCAGGTGTTTTGGGCACAACCATTACCCTTGCTGGTAGTGTAGTGTTTACCCCTGCGAATCCCGCAAATAGTGCGGTAACTTGGCTATCTAGCAACCCTAGCGTTGCTACTGTAAACGACGGTGGTGTTGTTACAGGTGTAGCAGTAGGCTCAACAAACATCACGGTAACCTCTCAGTGTAATCCGGAAGCTAGCCACACTATAGCTATAGCGTTTGACCGTCCACAAGCAACAGGTGTTGTTATAACTCCAACATCTTCAGCTACAGACAGAATCATCATTTCTCTAATAGAAGAAGATGTAACACAACAGCTTAATGCAGCTGTAAATCCATCAACAAACACTTGGATTAGTCAAGATGTTGTTTGGACTGTATCTGCTGGCACAGGCGTAGTGTCTGTAAATAGTGACGGTCTTGTAACAGGTTTAACAGCGGGTACAGCTACTGTTACTGCAACAGCTACTCATACCCCACCAACACCGGCATTAAGTGCTAATGCTTACATAGAAGTATTTGGCTTGCCGACAGGTGCAACACTTACTTCAAATGCTCCCGAAGGCGGAGCCGCTATCGGTTCTACTTTTACAGTAAGCTACGCTCCTTTAAGCGGTCAATTTATTCCGGCGGGTCGAGTTTCATGGGCTTCTAATAATCCTCGTATCACGGTAGACGCTAACGGTTTAGTTACAGTTGGTCCTACTGTTCCTGGAACTGTAACTCTAACAGCTACTTTTGCAATAACGGAAGGTGTTACAATTGTAGAAACTATAGAAGTGCCGGTTGCTAACGAAGTAAGAGCAGAGGGTCAAATTGATACTTGGCAAGATTGGCAAAGGCTTATGTCTGGTCAAATGAATGTACAAGGAGAATTTTTCTTAACACAAGACATAGACTTTACGGGTGCTCCCGCTATGATGTCTGTTGGATATAACGGAGCAGGTGGCGATCATGCCTTTAACGGTATATTAGATGGCAGAGGCTTTACACTTAGAAATATTCAAATAGGAGCTTCTCCTCATCCTACACAAGCTTCTACTACTTGGCTGGCAGCTTTATTTGGCGGCACGGGCTACGGTTCTGTTATCCGCAATCTAAGAATAGAAAATATTACTTTTAGTTCACCTAATCAAATAGGTCTAATTGTAGGACACAATAGAGGTCTTATAGAAAATGTTTTTGCACAAGGTACTTTAAGCGGTGGCGGCGGCTCTAGCTACAATGCCAATGGTGTTATTTTTGGCAGAAATAGCGGAATAATCCGTAATGTTATAGCTGTTCCTGCAGGAAGCGGTCATCTTTTAGGCGGCCAATTGAGTGTTAGCGGTAGAGCTGAACCTCGTGGTTTAGAAAATATTTTTGTAGTCACAGGAGGTGCTCCAGAGCAAGGTGGATTTACACGCAACGGAACAGAACTTGTTCATACTGTTGTTGCTCAAGCTGGAAACCCACCATTCTTTACTAATATTCAGTACTTTGCAATGGAAGACATCGGCAATGTTGACTTCTCGGCGCTAGACTCTAACTTTTGGAATAATATCCCAGCATCAGGTGCTACAGCACTTCCTAGCCTACAAGAAATAGGAGCGATTGGTGCACCGATATTTAGGGGTAGAGGCGAAGGCTTTAGTATAGAAGGCTCGTTACTAATATCAGATTTAACTGTTCCTTATGAATTTGCTGTTGTGCTAAATGGCAATACTCATAGAGGCATTCCTACTACAACTGTTTATGCTATTTTAGAGAACGGTACTATTAGAGATATAACACCAGCTGCTGTAGCAGGCAACCCTAACGGTACAGGAGCAGGACATCAAAGATTTAACTTTACTATCTCTCCGGCTCAGTTAGCTAATGCTACTGGTATATTTATTTTTTCAGAGGGTATTGTTGCTCGCCCTAGCCACACCGTTACTCTAGCTGAAGGCTTTACGCTTGACCATGGCAATAGTGGAGAGGCTGCACACTCAACAGATGCTGCTGAATGGAGACTTTGGTACGGAGATGTAAGCGGAGATACCTTTGTTGCAGATCATCCAACTTCTGCAGCGGTAGCGGCAGAAGGCGTAGACTTTGTTTTTGCCTTTAGAACTACCACTATGAATGGACATTTTAGTGACGGTATAACTAGACAATCTTTAGTTCTTAATGTTACAATAGGCGGCACACCACATCAGTTTAGAGTAGATGCGGCAGAAGAATTCCCATTTGGCGGAACCCCTAGAGATTATAGATTTAGAATCCCTGCTGCAATGCTAACAGGAGCTATTGTATTCGTATCATTAGACTTCGAAACTTTGGGAGATAACTTTGATGTTTCTAGAAATGTATATATAGATGGTACAAGAAACGCAGAAGCTTCCGGTACTTGGAGTGGCAGAACTCATGTTACAGCAAGTGAGATTCTAGCAATAGTAGGCGAAGGAGTTTTTGGTAGCCTTGTAGTTGGCAGCACTACCTTTACAAACGCAAATGATATCCCTACATTTATAGCTATTACAGCAGCTACTACATTAACACTTAATTTCAACAGACCTACTACTCCGATAGCTGCACCGGGTGCAGGTCTTGCTAGGGTTACAACGACTGCTACACCATCATTGGAATTTGCTCGTGATGCTTCCACTCCGTTTAATGCAGCAGGTGCAATTACTAATCCGGATATAGAAAGAGTGTTGGTTCATATAATGAATGGTGAAAATATTATTATGACATTTGTACTAACATATTCATCTGCTCCAAATACTACTACTTTAACACAAGTGCTAGAAGGTGCCGGAGAGCCTTTAGTGATAACTCAAAGTGAAACATGGATGCATAATGAAAATATGGTTATACAACACGCTTATTGGCATGGTGCATTACAAGCACACTTTGCTGCAAACAGCATGGAGAATTTATTTGGTGTAAATCTACACTTAGCCTCTCAATTTATTGCTACAGCAGCTTCAGGCAGAGCAAACAGTTCTATTACAGTAGGTGCTAATACATTTACAGTTGCAGCTCCTACTGCATAATAAAACATTATTTATTGTGAAAATTAAATAATAACAAAAACAGCCCTTAGTTTTCACTAAGGGCTGTTTTTGTTATTGATAGGTTTGGGATTGTTGTAGTAGACATTTCGCAATAATGGAATAACAATCAAGATCTTGCTAAATTGTAGAAACAATCCATTCTAGTCCACCCCTAGGCAATCTCTAAAATATAGCTTTATCATCAAACAAACTAAGCGATCCCAAATCTGTAGATTCCCCAACTAAAAAATACCATCTTTGCAATAGTAAAAATTTCTAAATTTCATATGTTTCAGCATAAACCACTTCTGTTTTAGTAGGATTATTTAGTTCAAAGCCAAAATTTTTGCAAGCATTTAACAGCTAAATGCTTTTGCTATACCTGAGTTGCTCTTAAGTTTAAATGTTATTGTGTAAACGTTTATTGTCGCTTTATCTAAAGTACTACCAATTTCCCATCGTACTTTAAAGCTGACTTTGTCAAACAAAGCTAGTATTTCGTTATGCCCTATTACTGGACCACCTAAGCATTTAAATAAATAGTATTTTGTCCTCAATTAAAAAAAGCGATTCTCAAAATGAAAACCACTAAAGTGTTTTGTTGTAATTTTTTGTTATCTTATCTCAAATATCTTCTTTCATCAATTTTATCAACTTTTTTTCTTATCCTCTTAGACGGACATAATCATTAGTTACCGAACTAAAATCATAAGCTGTATTTTCAGAAAATGACCTATATAAAAACAACATTGTTTTGTTGTAGATAGCAATTATAACCTGCTCTCCGTGCCTTGGTATACAAACTTCAGTAAAATCGCCGTTTATCCAAATAGTTGTCATTTTGAAAGTCATTACTTTTCTATTCTCATCGTTATATTTAAATATAGCATGATAATGATTTTGCTGAAGGCGTGTAGATATATTGTTTGGATTACCTGAGCCTCACTATCTTCTTAAAACCATTGCTTTTGTACAACCCACCTATCTTGGTTTTTTAACATAATTTGAAACTTTTTAACTTTAACCATTCTTTTAATTCCATAAAATGAAATTGCAACAGCAATCGCTGTCAAAAAATAAGTTAGCCAAGCAAATTCATTAAATCTTAAACTAAAATCAGTATGGATAAAATATGCAATCGCACTTCCAATGAAACCAAGTCCCAATAAAAAAATAAGTGTTGATATTATAAAGCCTCCGCCTCCTATTATCCTTCATATATGGATTGCTGTGTATATCAATATTATATTTGACAAAATTCATATCAATTGTTTAACACACTTATTCACAACAAAACGAGTAAATTATACCCTCCCCTCTTTTGATAATGCCATTTATTAAATATCAAGTAAGCATTATTGTACCCCTATTACATAATATTTATATTGTTTTGTAAAACTTAGGCATTTTATCTTTTAAGACAATACCCTATTCCCACTTCTGTGCCTTACATTACGTATCGGCTAATTTTGAACAAACATCAATAGAAAATTATATATTCGTCTAGAGTTTACTCTCAACCATCTGTCTTTCATTCTAATTAGTTATCACTCATTCTCTCAACACTTTATATAATTCGAATATTCCCTTTTTCTTTCATCAAAAAATCCTCCTACAAAAGGATATCAAATATACTTATTTTTTGAGTGTTAACAAAAGAAAACAAGTTAGCGAGAGAATTCAACACTACTTTTTATAAATTTATCAAAAAACAGACCCACATAAAGCGAGTCTGTTTTTATAAAAACTTTTTTATAATTCTACCTTTTATTTATTCTTTAGTTACATCGGTAGATTTTTTCTTAGCTATTGCATTATAAATCATAAAACCACCTAAGGTTAAAGCAATAATTCCTGCCATTATAGCTAGTATAACGGCATTGCCTTCGCTAATAATTGCCGAACCACAGCCTTGACAACCTGTATCACCTGTATCGGTTGTGCCACCTGGCTCGGTTGTAGTACCAGGAATACGAACAGCTCTAACCCTCTCGTCGTTAAACAATGCATTAGATAGATTAGAGTTAGCTGTTGTATACATAATACGATGTGCACTTGCTCTCATTGCTCTAGCAATATCTGCGTTATGAACTCTAGTTATAGCACCTCTAGTTGGGCAATTAAATACCATTGGTGCTAATCTAATAGGTGCATCAAAATCAGGATGTTCATAAGCAACTGTAGCTCCACCGCCACCAGGATGAATAGTCATTCTGTTTGTTATAGGACTCCATACAGAATTAACATAATCATAATGAGCATGCATAGCTAATGAACTACCGCTAATGAAAGGCGAACGGGGTTGACCTTCTGGTCTAAAGAAGTCAAGTTGTACATGACCTATAACACCATCCGGCAAATCGTTACCTGCTAAAAGAGTTCTAGATAAATTCATGTAGTAACCTGTATTAAATAAAAATGCCTCGCTGCCTGTGCCCGGTTCTAAGTGATGATGTCCTAGCCACCAATCTGTAACTGTAAAGCCCGTAAAGCCAACCTCTCCTCTTAGCCAAGAAGTCATAAGAGCATAAGACGCAGGACCATATTCTACACCAACTCTAGCAAGAGTAGCCATAATTGCTCTAGCGTCGTCTCTAACAATTGGAATTTCGAATGCTCTAAGATAAATTTCTCTAAGTGTTTGTTCGTTAATAAATTGGCTTATGCCGTAACGGCTTAACTCTTGCTCGTTTAAAACAAAGTGTTTGTTATATACATAAGTTCCTTTTTCTTGAACACCTCTAGTCCAAGCAGAAGCCATCATACCTGTTAAAAATCCACACTCACTATAATACTCAAATACTCTACCTAAGTGAGCAGATCTTAGAATATTTATACCGGTACCGTAAATACCGCTATAGCCTGCCCAAAGAGCATCCTCGCCTATCATATTACCTAAGCGCCTAATTAAATCTTCATTAAATGTAGCTGCCAGTACAGGATTAGACGGGAAAGAAGTTGTATAAGCAATATGGTCTTTGTCTACAATTTGTTGCATTTCTCTACCATATACATCACGATATAAATCTCTATGCCAGTCTGTATTTCTACGAGGGATAAACGCACCTTCTCCTGGTCCATAAAAATTAGGAACCCAAAACACACCGATATTAGCAAAGCCTATAGTATGAGGATCTTTTTCGCCAACACCAAAGTTTACATAAAAACCACCGCCCGGATGAGTCGAAGCCGGGAATGAATAATGCCTGTATGTATTCGCATAGAAAGAGTTACCGTACCTTGGCGAAAAACCTATTGGTCCGTTAACTTCTTGAGAACGGGGTTTACCTACAGTAGCTATATCCATTGTTCTTCTAAGGGCATCACTAAGTAGCCATATATAGTCATCCCAAGTTAGTTGATCTAAAAATCGTTGCCATCTAGGATGATTAAAATCATATAGCAGTGTGCCGTCTGGATTACGCACCGCCATATCAGCAAACATAATACCGTACTCGGCACCCATTGTAGGATAAGCACCCAAAACCTCATCTGTTACTTGCGATCTTTCTCTTTCCATCATAGCAAACATTTCTGGAGTTCTATGGATTACTGTTTGGTTAGTTTGAGCCGCTTCTCTAGCTAGAGGATTTACAAATACTGTTGTGCCTGCCCAATCGTTTCTAGAAATATAAGTTACACTATTGCGACTATCTGTTTGAGCTGCAGCAAAACGATTTATGTCTGCATTATCAAATAAAGCTGTAACAGCTACACCTGTAACTCTTGAAACAGCATATTTAGTTCTTCCCACTTCGTTTAATGTTGTTGTACTAGAACCAAAATCGTGTCTAACCGGAGTATCATGACTAATTCTTACAGCCATATTAGCAGTGCCATTAAAGGTCATGCCGTTTGCTACTGTAAAGCCTTTATTAGCTAAAATATTGTTAACTGCTTGATGTGAGCCATAATGACTATTAGCAACAGATAAGAAATATTCTCCGCCGGTAGCTACCCATGTTCTAGCAGAATTAGCATCAAAAGCAGCAAAATATTGCTCGTCTACTTCTATTGTTACAGTATAAGATTGACCTGGTTGCAATATAGGAGTTTTATGAAAGCCTGCTAATTCCACTGCAGGTATTTCTATACCATTTGCAATATGATACTCTGTATAAGGGCGTTGTAGATACACCTTAACTGTTTCTCTTCCTGCTACCTGTCCGCTATTTCTAACAGTTACAGTTACATCATAAAAAGTTTTGTTTATTCTTACGTTTTCTCTACCCGCAGCTGGTCTAACTGGAGTGGTGGTTATATCTCTTCTTGATACAGACATATTGCTATATGTAAATTCCGTGTAGCTAAGTCCAAATCCAAATGGGAATGCTACAACCTCTCTATAATTAAAGTTAGAACCATCCCATCTGCCGTTAGCTAAAGCATTCCCACGCCCCATTACCATATCGACATATCTCGTTTCGGTGTAGCGATAACCTAAATACATACCCTCTTGATAAACAACATAACGAGATGGCTGTCCGCCACCTACATTATCGGCACCGCCAGCGGTGTTTCTATTCATTACACCGGTACCGTAACTAAATGAACCAAAGTTAGCATGTACAGGGTTATCTGCGTGCTCGTTCCAAAATACTTTAGGAAGTCTGCCGCTAGGGCTTTCGTTGCCTACAAGTAGGTCTACAATACCGCAAATTCCGTCCTGACCTAATCCGCCTACCCACATAGCCGCATCGAAGTTAAATTCGTTATTTTGAGTAAGCCAATCTAATTCAGGCTGATTAGAAGCATTTATTACTAGAATTAGCTTACTTAATCTGCCGTCTGCTCTCATTTGAGCTAATTCAAGAAGAACTGTTCTTTCTCTATCGCTTAATCTAAGATAAGATCTTTCCGTATTACCACCGTCGTTAAGTGTACCGCCTAAGTGAGCAGGCAATGGAACACCTTGGTCCCAGCTTAACATTTGACGATCGAAATCCTCACCGCCCATTCTTCCTAAAAAGAATATGCCTACATCGGCTTGGTCATATTTATGTGTAGGCATTTGACCCCAGCTAGCACCACCTATATTAAAGGTAGCCATATGACGATATGTTGTTGTTCCTCTAAGTACAGGATGATTTCCTTGAATTGCCGAACCTGTCTGAGCAGAAGTTCTAGCCCTTGGCAAGCCGTCGTACCAATCCCATAGTTGCTCGTTAATTGTAAAGCCTTCTCTTAATAAAGAAGTCCTCCAGCTTTGACGACTTGTTGCTACTGGAAAACTTGGGCTATCAAATATACCATATTTACCTGTAGCTTCGTAGCCCCCAAGCACTTTTTGAGCCCAACCGCCGCCTGTAGGCATCGTAAAAATAGAATTTGTATTAGCTCGTCTAGCACCAGTAACCGCCGCCATACCACTACCCATTCCGCCCCAAATAGGGTCTACGGAAGTAACATCAAACAAAGACAGATGAGTTGGTCTTCCTCCTGTTTGACGACTCAGTGGCAATGCCGGTCTTCCACCTACCATATTATTCATAAGTAATACAGCACCCTCGGATTGCACTTGTCTAGAAACTGCATGAGCTTCTTCTTTAAGCTCTGCTATAGAGCCGAATTCCGTTTTGAAATATTCAAACGGAGCCTCCTGTGCCAGCGTATAAGACTCAAAATTATAGCGGGCTCTATCACCACTAAAAGCTGAAGCTTGCTGTACACGGGTATTTGCACAGCCTAATGCCATAATAATTATAAGGGCAATCGTTAGCTGAACAAAGAGTGTTCTTTTTATTATTTTTTTTAAGTTTTTTGTCATATTTATATATTCTCCTTTTTTTAGGGGTTAGGACAAATTAGTGGAAGGATTTTTTTATCAGCTACAAATTACAAATTATTGATAATTTAATAGGAATTTTTTGTTTGTTTATATAATTCTCATTGTAATTATTTTACTACAAATAAGTCCGAATTTTATAGTTTGTCTGTTGTAGTTTGTAGTTGAATTTTAGAACAAATATTACGAATCGCCATTATTCTTCATCATCTTCAAGTTCGGCAACTATTACTTGTCTACTTATACTAAAACTGCCACATTCGGTTGTTACTGTAATTGTAGCGGTTTGACCAACACCTTCTCTTGTACCAGTTACAGTTACAGTACGACCGGAACCGCCTAAACTAACGATGCCTAGTGGATAAGCACTCCAAACTACATTTTGATTACTTGCATTAGATGGGTAAACATTTGCAGATATTGTTACTGTTTGAACACCGGCTACATCGGTAAATGCTACTTGTATAGGGTTGGTAGGCGAAATCATTGTTACACTTGTTACTGCAATAAACGGAGCAGCAGCAACAATAACCGGTATTGTTTGACTAAAGTCTGTGCCCGGTAGCGTTACCGTAATAGTAGCCATCCCCTCAGCTATAGCCGTTACAGTTACACTTCTGCCTACACTTCTAGCAAGCGAAGCTACTGCATTATTATTTATAGTCCAATTTAATTGGTCTCTATAATCCATATATTCGCTCGGGGTAACTGTTGTAACAAAAACAGATTGAGTTTGCCCTGCCTGCATATTTAGAGTCGTATAATTAAATGATATTTGAATACTGTTACCCGTTTCTGTGCCACTAGTATCACAGGCTACAAAAAAAGGAAGAGTAAAAGCTAAAGCCAATGCTAAAACAAGCAAAACATATTTTTTTTTCATTTTTTAATCTCCTAACAATTAATGTCTATATTATATCATACATATATTATACTAATCAACTACTTATTTTTATGTACATCACAAATATATAACTTGAAAATCAATCCCTAATACATGTCATATTCCATCCGTCATTCAGACTGCCATAAACCAAAGGATTACACATAGCATCATAAGAAAACGACATATTTTGACTTGTTCTATGAGTATTTGTAACACTCATAACTCTAAAATCAATTACTACCTTTTCTATTATCTAATTGTAACAAAGCCTATTAGTCCATTAACAAAAATATATAAATATATATTGACTCAAACTCTATCCTTCATGGTGGAGAATACCATCACACCGTGTACTCGTCCGAAAAGGTGTTTTAAGATGTTTTTGAAATTAATTTTGGACTTGTACAAAACTTATGTAGGACGTCATTCGATATAGATGCCTTTAGCACGATTATTTGCAACGAAACGACTGTTTTCTTTGTCTGCTATAGCAAAATCATATAAATTCTCATAATGCAGTAGAGTTACTTCAGAATTCCTTTGTTTATAACGCAGTTTTTCAAAATCGCTACGCTTACCAGCAACAACGATATAGTGAAAAGCCCACGCTTCATAATTTGTCATTTGATAAGGTAAATTAGCGTTTGTATTGAGCATATATTTCCTAAATTCAGGTTGTAAACAATGAAAATTACTTTCAATATATCGCTTCCATGTGTCAACTTGATTAATTCCTTTACGAATAACTTCACCAAATTCTGTACCATTTTTAGTTGTTATTTTGCCATTTAGCGACTCAAGTTCAACAAAAATAAATTGCATACCCATAGAATTTATTCCCACAATTAAATAATCTGCTTTGTAAATAGAACCAAATTGAAACTCAGGAAACAAGAACATTCCATGGTTACCTGTGCGAAACTCATTAAATGCGATGCTGGAAATAATGTGCCACATTCCATTGTTGTTTATCCAATTCAAAATATTGCGTTCCGTAGTTGTTGAATTATGTATTATTTCTAAAAAAACATCTTCAAGAATATCGCTATTTGATTCACCACGCACGACAAAATTATTTGGGAAAGGACTAAATCCTTTTTTAACAACCTCTAAGTCTTCAATAGAAAACCTTTTCAACTTATTTGTCCAAGTAAAAGCGTTCTCTTTTCGAAGTTTCAATAATTCTTGTTGCGATTCAGTTAGATTTCTAAAATTTATACTATTTGTTTTCATTTATAGTTGTTTTTTGTGAGCAAGATTATTTTGAAACAAACTCCTATTTTTGAAATAATAACAAAGAAAAATCTTTTGGTCAATTAAATCTTTTTGTCAGTAAAAATAAAAATTAGCATGAAAACTCGAGCACCACCTTTTGTCGAAAATGATAGCAAATGCTTTGAAAGGATAGTTACCATTACTCTATATCGAGGAGAGCGTTAATACTTCGAATGAGTAGCTTTCTAGACAAGAGGTTGAGAGTTCATCTCTCACTTGCCGAAAATTTAATAAACCCGTCCAAAACATCGTATCAAAGTCTCGTCAATAATCAAGAAAAGCTGGTGGGTTTGAAACAGTCGCAATCCAAAATTCTCCACCAAAATCACTAAACCACTCCACTCAAAATGAAGTATGCGTCCAAAATACGCAAAATGCCCCTTATACGAAGCATAAGAGGCAAATCGGGACGAGTGTAATTCTGGTGGAGCAGATGGTTTTAAAAACGAACTTAACACTTATAAAATCGGGGCTTACTTGTTTTGTTCAGAGAGAGCTCTCAATACCTCTTCCTGCACATCGCCGAAAATTATTTTAAGTAGTTTCTCTGCCTCATCACGATCGTCTATCATTTGCTCTTTTATCGTACCATATATACGACGAGCAAATTGCTTAATTAGTGTCTTATCAATTTTGACACCTAAACCTTCTTGCTCAGGCGATTCAATTAAGCAAATCTGTTCAGTTGTATCTTGTGATGGTTCTTTTTTCATTTGCTTCCTCAACAGTATTATAGCTCATCATTCGCTTTCAAGTCAAATCTTTTCTAAGTCTTGGCATATATAACCTCTGTGTGCTAGTCTTAATGAGTATTTAATCTTTTTCTTTATTGTGCACAATACTTTATGTAATAATTGTATCATAATTACAGTCATAAGTCAATAAAAAAGACTATATAGATCGTTAGAGCGAGCAGAAAAAAAGCAATATTTTTTAACCTTGCTCTCATTCTTTAAAAAACTTTTAAGAATAAAAGTCGTGTTTTATTGAGCGTATTAATAAATTTATTTGCATCTATAATGTTGTTTTTTAGTTTATCTATATAACTTATTACCTCAAAAATATTTATTATGTTATAATTTTATAGCACCAAAAACTAAGGAGAAATTATAACATGACAATCGAAAATGCAATTAACACCTATTTAGCTCAATGTATCAATATCAAAAAGCTAGAACCACTTACACTTAAGGCGTACACTATTGACTTAAGTCAATTCACGGACTTTGTCAGCAATAAAACTAACACTATTGACGAACTTGATAAAGCGGTAGTTGCCAGCTATATTGATTCCATCAGTGGACAATACAAAGCAAAGTCACTCAAACGCAAAATAGCATCACTCAAAGCTTTCTTTAATTACTTAGAGTTTGAAGATATGATTACAGTTACACCGTTTAGAAAAATACGTGTTAATATCAAAGAACCAAGACAAATTCCTAAAGCACTATCGCTATTTGATATGGAAAAACTGCTGTCTCATATTTACAATAATAATTCACAAAAAATCGCTGTTATTCGTAATACGGCGATTTTTGAACTATTCTTTGCAACCGGCATCCGCATATCAGAACTGTGCGACATACAATTATCCGACTTAAACATTGAGTCACAGTCTGTGTCAATTCGCGGCAAAGGCAACAAAGAGCGATTAGCTTTTATAAGCAATTCTTATGCTGTTGACGCTCTTAGAGAATATATATCCGTTCGTCCTGAAACTGACATCCCCTATCTTTTCATCAACCGCCTAGGAAATAAAATCTCATCACAATCGATCCGATTCTATATCAAAGCTCTTGGCAAAATTATATTAGGCAAACATATTACTCCGCATATGCTCCGGCACACATTCGCTACCCTTCTTCTTGAAGAAGGCGTAGACATTACCTACATCAAATCTTTTCTAGGACACTCATCTATTTCCACCACCCAAATCTATGCCGCCTCTACAACATATAAGCAACGTCAAATCCTCACTACTCTCCATCCCCGCAACCGCATCCGCATATCTCACCAATAAAGGATAACTGTAGATTATCTATGCCAAAAGAAAAAAATATCAATGAAATAGATACAAAGGCTATACATGATTTTTATGAAAAAATCCAAGACATTTGGATTGACTCAGAGAAGTGGTATATGCATTCAAAAAAAATAATTGAATCCTTTATTCTCCGTAATACAAAATATTTGACAGGCGATATACTTAACGCAGGTTCTGGAGGAAGCACATATGGTTTAATTAACGACTCAATAACACATCTTGACATTGTGGGTAATAAAATATCTCAATTCAAAAATCATGTAATAGCAAGTATTGAAAACATGCCTTTTGAATGTGGTCACTTCAATAGTTGCATATGCGTTGGTAGTGTAATAAATTATTGCGACGCAATACGGGCAATATCTGAAGTGTCTAGAGTTCTAAAAAAGAATTCCTTTTTAATATTAGAATTTGAGTCAAGCTATGGATATGAACACAAATTCACCTCTGCTTATAAAAAAAATGTTTGTACTGTGATTGACTCTAAAATAGAAAATTCAGATTCAAATAATGCACTTAGACAATGGGTTTATTCACCCAAATATGTCAAGGCACTACTCGAAAGTGAGAATTTTAAAATTGTCCTTAGTGATAGATTTCATATTGCCAGCAGCCTAAAATACGCACGAACCGCAGACCAAGCTATGTCGACAAATTATGTTAAATTTGATAAGATTTTAAAATTCTTATGGCCATTCAAACGACATGCCAGCAATGAAATCTATCTTTGCAAAAAATCATAGCTTCTTATTTGTTTGATAGTAAATTAAAAAAGTGAATATTGCTGCAATACCAGCTGAAATTAAAGCCCCTATTATAGAACTTACCTCGCTTATAGGGATGTTTAAACTATTTAAAATTGCATTATATGAAGCAATTATAGGAATAGGCAAAGCAACAAACATAATAACAAACATAATCAGTAAAATCTTTTTCTTTTTGTCTTTACTAGCTGGGGGGATATATCCATATGTCTGATGTTTGAAATTATCTAACAAGGGACAGCTTATAGCAGTCACTTGACGTTCTATATCTATATTTTTTTGCTCAATTTCGTTATACCAATTACTTAAAATTTTTTCGTAATCGCTTAATTTATCTTTACATCTATAAACTTTTACAGCCCATTGATAATGATAATTTTTTAAAGATTTAACTATTTGTAAATAATTTTCTCTCAGCATAGAATGAACAATATCGTTAGACTGGATGTATAAAAATGCTTCATAAATAGTCTCTGGCGCATCTGCATCAAAAGGTGTGTTTATATATTCGTATTCGACTTTTCTAAAACCTTCTAAACACAGCAACTTCTTAAATAGTAAACTATCTTTATCAATTTCCTTACCCTCATTCTTATTACTAACCTGTACAGCAAAATAAGTACAAACATACTTGTCTTTTACAAAGGTTTGCAGTAAATTAACAAAAGCTAAGAAAATGGTATTTAGCCTAAAGTTAGACCGTAGCGAAATATAGTCTAACATGACTACTTTCGTTTCTTTTAGATAAGCGACAAGAGAATATCCAACAACCTCACCGTCTAGTTTTAGTGCAAACTGCATTGGAATGAAACAATCATCTTCATTATAATCTATCCATTCTGCAAGCTCGTTTGTATGTGTAAGCAGTGATACAGGGGTTTCTTTAGCATATATTTTTGTTGCCTTTATAAAGTCTTTATCAGCCGCCGACACAATATGTTTTATGGAGAAATTATAAGATTTTATATGCATAATCTACAGTTATCCTTTGTTTAATCCCCTTAATTATAACATTGCTTTAATTAAAAAACAAGCATATATTACCTTTTTTCGACAAAAGTATTTCTTTGTACAATTTTCTTTTTTTCGCACATCATTCCCCTCTTTCATATCAATAAAGGATAATACACAATTATCTAACTTTAGAGGAGAAACAATAATATGATAAATAGTACA
>Ga0136643_10003564_pt1 | contig 21027 bp, 14 predicted proteins | sample TergutLab28metaG_FD_96883 | JGI IMG/M metagenome (GOLD analysis project Ga0136643, IMG submission 96883) | Labiotermes labralis P1 segment gut microbial communities from Petit-Saut dam, French Guiana - Lab288 P1 (version 3) (version 3) | ecosystem: Host-associated > Arthropoda: Insects >...
GAACTTGGGAACCATCTCGGCATTTGCTTTAAGACCGAAGAAAACCAAAAACCTTACCTAAGATACTCAGATTAATCTCAATTAAATTCAAAGCTCCAGTCCGTACCGCGCAGTAAACACACCCTGTCTCGGTTATAAGAAGAAATCAGTTAATTCTGTTTATTAAAGCACAAGACCATAAATATTTATGGGTTATAGGTTATGAGATTGGTAAGCTTCACGCTGTGACCGTTCTATCCCCGTTACCCATCGTCTACGATGTTGGCCAGGACACAGCCGGTCAGTGCGCGATGAAAAATTTCACATCTTGCCCCTGTTGGGATCGAAGCCCTATTCTGGCGTCAAGTCCAGAGCCCTGTCACTGTCCTTACTGAGCTGTTTTTAAGATGCGTTTCAATACTTTTTCCTACGAAGCTTGGTCTGACAGGTTTCCTCTTCTTTCGGATTTACTAACTAGAATTTTGTGTGCCAAAGGAAAAGTTAAATGTTTTTGAAACGGGCTGTAAAAATACCTAAACCCATAAGAGAGACACGCGTTGCTATTGCCAAAAATAACCCCTTCTACTGACCAGTCCATCCCTCTGGAAAGTGATTGGCTGGCAAGGGTTGGTGTTATCCATACTCCATCTGTTTGGTGGTGGTAGACAGCTTTCCATACATTCTCAATCCAAAAGCTGAAGTGAGCGGATTGGGTTGCTCGAGGGACCAAACTGCGGCACGACGTCTTCCGTGGTGAATTTGTCTGCAGCCGGTCAGAAGGGTATTGACGTGGACCAGAAGGTGCCCTTCATGTAGCTTCGAATGTTGTGTGCTTTGAGTGTTTGTGTTCTGCCCTGCACAAGATAAGTTTCTTACTGATATGTCTTAAGCCAGCTGCAGGTAACAACAGTTGCTCGTGTTTGGCAAAGTGGGCAACAGCGTGATTGTGTCTGTGTTTAACTTTGTTCTGTGGCTCAGAACATAGACAAGCAGATTTTATGTGAATATTTGAACAAATCATCATCATCATTATCGTCGTCATCGTCATGTTTCTCAAGGACTAAGTTTTAATGGCCCGCTCCCGTCTCAGTAGAACAAACAGCACGTCTCTTTATCGGCCGTCATGTGTTCCGTTTTCCTGCCGGTTGCCATTTCAAAACAGTCTGGCGCAGTCTTGATCTGTCCGTTGTTACGGTTGTTGATTTGTACGAAAACTGCTTGTGTTTTAGGTTCTTTCGGACTACCTTGGTTTGTTTTGTGGCGAAACCGCGTATATTTTGAGGTTTGCCACTCCCCCCAAAAAAAATTTCATGTGTGCTGCACTGACGCTAGATCTGTCTTGTTCATTTGTGTCCCAGTGTCACCGTGGGCACTGCTAGTGTGCGTGCGTGCGTTGTGTGTGTGTGTGTTCAGTCTGGTTTGCTCTGGACTGTGGAAGCTGTTACAACTCGACTGATGATTCCCGCTTTCTGTAAAAATTTTGATAGTTTGTTTATAACATTTTTTTCGCTTCCGTAGTGCTTGTTTGTTTGTTCAATTGTTTCCTTTTTAATTACTGTCTTGCGCCTGGTGGAGTCTCGTCCTCAGAATGTCGTTCTTTAGTTTTGCTGGTTGAAATCATTAGTCCATATTTTGTACTAAACTGTCCAATTTGTGTACAGACTGCCAGCAATACAGGTTCATATCTGCTATAATTGGCTGATCATCTGTAAAAAGAGGGGTTTTAAGAGTTTATTTCTCGTTATTTGTATCGCTTTATTGTGTTCCATTTAGCGCCTTATGCCTTATCAACGCAGAGTATCCTAACGCCAGTTGCACGTAATGTGGGATGAACATAAATTTTTGTTTCATTGAATATAAATTCACTCCGCATACATTTTTTTTCTTCTTGTGGCGCGCATCAGAACTTGAGAAGTGGGTTGTTAAATGCTGTATTTTGTAAACTAAATATTTGGGTTTCTTTCGTCGTTATAACAGTGAACTTGTGCATGGAAGTGAAATTTGAAGTTTGCGTGTCATGTGTATGAGTCTAAATAAATACCTGAACCTGTATTTGCATGTAGTTTCGGCCCTAACAAATCACAAGCATGTTACTTCAATAAAGTTCCTTTTGGTCGTTTACTGTAATGACACGTTCTACAAGCGTGTATGTATGTGTGTGTGTGTGTGTGTGTTTTAGATCACTGTGCAATTTATGAATTAGTGTGTAGCAAGTCTTCACGTTTCTAATATTCTTGCCTTCTGTAGTTGTTCCATTCTTGAATTTCTTTCTTTCTGTCTACCTCGCACATTTCACTTAACTGTTATTGGCATGTTTTGTCTTTGGCCCATTTCAATTCTTGTTTACACGCAGCAATTCTTATAACGGGGAGTTCTATATAGCACGTAACGAGACAACGTTGTATTAAAAGAGAACGGCCAACGGCCAACATTACATTCATTATGTTTTGAAGGAATATTGTAAGGAAAATATATGGCCAGTTAAAGAAGGAGAGTGTGGAAGAATGAGAACAAACAAGGAAATGGGGATATATCAGAAGGGAAAGACATTTTAAAGTATGTGAAATCCCTCCGACTGCATTGTAATAATCGTGTTGACAGAATAAATATCCAAGGAATGTCACAATAAATAGCAGAAGCTACAGTGAAGGGAATAAGAAAAACAGGAAGGATATGCGAAAGATGGAGAAATGAAGTAGAAGAGATGTTAAATGTAATGGGAATAAAACTGTAGAGGTAATGATCGGAGACCGTCGGGAATGGAGGAAAAATTATTGGAAGGTGGGGTGCAACGGATTGTAGCTGTGGAAGGGCAGGAGGAGTGGAAGAAAAGAACAAATTTTGAGACCCATCCCCCTATATCACCTATCAGCTTTTAATTTTTTGTGGGTTAAATCTTGTAACTTTAAACTAATCTCTGCCTTCGACATAACGCAATGAACCGGTAAACAGCACAGAGCACCCGCGCTGTCCGCTGTGTGACGTAACTGGTTTTCATTTCCACTCTCGATCCTCGACCCCAGATGTTTGTCCTAACGAAGGCTGTTGCTCCTGTCAGTTGGGTTCCATTTTGTGTCAGTGATTGCGACAACACTTCAGTGACAAAGTTGGTATTGCTACTGAGGAATGTCTGCAAAACAGAGTGAATCTTTTTTGTTTGTACAGATAGGCCGTACTTGTGTTCAGAGATGGACACAGTGACGTCAGAAGAGAAAGGCTGTTGCACCAGTAACAGCACATGTCTCAATCATTACTGGCCTTCTTTATTATCGAGTGTGTAATTAAAGTACATTTCGCGAGAGTTTGCTACCAGAGCAGTTTCAAAAGACCTTATCCAAGCAGCAAGAAAGAGTGCATGTTGATTGTAGATGTGACGTGTACAAAGGGCAAGAAATGTGTTTGAAAGGAAGCTGTAGAGTGTCCCACACAGATAAATCCTTTGTCCCACAACTAAAAATTCTAGACAAAAATCCCAGGACATGTGGCCTATTCCATGTACCTTGGCAGCACGATGCAGTTCAAGTCTGGCAAGTTCATGCGTGCACTTAACTTTGACATACGCAGTCAGCCGAAACGAACCACATTCTTGTCCCCCAACGTCTTTCCTCGTCCTCCCATTCCCACTCCCACCCCCCCCCCTCCTCCACCAAGACCGGCCCTGCCCGGCATTCGGCCCGCGATGTGCCAGGAACAGTAGCTGTTGTGCCTTGTTGCTTGCTGTACCCGCAGGATGGAAGAAAATAGCTAGGAAACGCGAAGGCGTCCAACCCCTTAACAGCAGAGCTGGATAGTGTGTGACGTCACACATTTTCATATCTTTTACCTACGTCATGTGCAAACTTTATGTTTTCTTTCACAGCCCGTTCACACGTTCCTCACCATGCAGCTGTCTGATTATCACAATCCAGCGTCGTTGCACTTCCCGTCACTGGACTACAGCGACCAAGCCATCGACTTCTCCGCGCCAGCTTCACAGCACCATCACCAAGTTGGCGATGACGTATTGGACCTCCGCATCCGTCCTCGGAATGAACCCATCGTCAAAGCAGAACGCTATGCCGTGTCGTGTCCCTGCACTACTGCAGCTCATGACCATCCATCGCCTTCAGCAGTACAGCCTCACGTGTCTTGCCCACACACGTCGTCGCATTCAGATGCTGTCAATGCATACAACGCACAGTCACCAAACGCGGTTCTGCCACCTTCTCACCCAAATTCTCCACCTTTATTTTCACGCTCCTTTGTAGTACCTTCGTCGTCTGTTATATCAGTGCAATCAGCCGCTGCTCCCTCTGCCTCCAGAGATTTGCTACAAATTCCATTCTGTCCACAATACACGTTGTACCATCACACACCATCCACTGAAGGTTTGTCAAATCTACAGCTGGCTTCACCATCAGAAAATAGCTTTTCTAATACTGCAAGCATACAAAGATTATCCCCTACCCCCTCGGTAGGAATACAACTGCCAACATTCCAGTTCTCACCTGCAGAGAATAATTTCCAGCACTTTGCCAGGCCAAGTTCAGTTGTTGAAAATCAAGCAAAGAAACATGCCAGACCGTTCAAAGCAATATCATTAAATTTCAAACACAAAAGTGCAGTGAATGATGAACATTACAGGGTGTACAGGCAGCAAATGCTGGAACATATAAAAGCTGAAAAAAGAAGTAGTGAAAATAAGAAGAATCACTCTGTCACAAAACGTTCCTCCAGTCCTCAGTCATCATCATCATCCTCAGAAGGAAATCCTCCCAATGCGAAGGATGCTGCTTATTTGGAAAAAAGGAGGAAGAATAATGCGGCTGCAAAGCGATCCAGAGATGCTCGTAGGGCAAAGGAAGATGAACTTGCGATTAGGACAGCGTATTTGGAGCGTGAGAATACTGTGCTGAAGTGTCTTCTGGCACAATGTACACACTGCAGTTTCCAAGTGGTCAACAGTACATGTGTCAGCAACATGTGATGTCATTGCTCATGTTCTTACATACTTTAGGGGGTTTTCTGTTTCAGTACAGCTGTGTAATATTTGCTTATCTGACATTAAGTAAGTAATGACTCAACTGATTGATATTCACAAACAACCTAACTTGCTGAAGGCTAAAGTCTTCTGTGATGTGAGACGGGTGCTGGGTGCGTCATTTCCATCGCCTTGCACCAATCCCAGCTTATCACTGCCACTCATGCTGTCTAGCCACAGTTTCATTCACCACCCTTTTCATCCACACCAACGTAACACACCCTGTCTCTCTGTGCCACATCCCTTCTTCCATTGCTTGATGCTAAAGATGAAGGCAGTGCAGTCTTTAAAAACCGAACCAACAACACAACACCACATCCCAGAAGACTTAAATCTTTGGCAACCCAGTAGTGAGTACCTCGGACGTCACAACCAAACTAATTCAGGAGGAAAAATAAAACACTGTTTTTTTAGTCATTTATTGTGATCAAAACTTCTATTAATACAAAGTTCCAAATCCTGATAACGTAGGACATTCCAGTTATTCTTCATCACACTTTTAATCTTCCAGAAGAAATGTCTGTTTATGGCAACTTACATTTTTCTGCACTAATTGGCACAGCATATGCTGTCAGTTTTACATTTTACATAGACTTTTTTGCTTCAGGAAAATGAAAATTTTTGTTCAATATATTTGCATTTTGTATGTCAATTATAAAAAAAAAGTCTTTGTTACACATTTGATTTAAATACCATAATATAGTAATGCATTGTGTAATGCTGGACTGTGAGGATGATGACCAGATACAGTACATGACACGAGATTTGATTTTAAAATAGTTGATTAACAAATCTTAATGTGCAACAATTCCTTGATTTTGCAGTACAAATTTTTTTTCCCTTACATGCCTGTTAGCAGAATTTATTTTTATCACAATGTCCAGTTTTGCACCTCCACGCCCACGCCCTCTCTCTTTACTGTTATTCATTTGTTTATTAATGGGTGTGAAATTTGGTCTCTGAAATAGAGGGAAGAATACAGCCTGACCATGTTTGAGAGTAGAGAGCTCAGAAAAATGAAAGGCATGTACATTCTGAACCAGTAAGTAAGTTTCTCTTTGCAGTTGATAAATTCCTTTCCTTTAAAACTAGGGGCATGAAACATAATCTCTACTGGGATTTCTTTTCTCTTCAGTGTATGAAAAACTAATTCATTTTCCTGGTCATTGTCACCTAACAGTTACTGTCAATGAAAGCTGCCAGCATCTATTGATGTGCAAATTAAAGAGTGACACTAACTGTAAGGTAAAATGTTGTGAAAGTGTCATTTCCAACTAACTACAGACCAATACCAGCACAAAAATTACATAAGCAGCTACAAACAAGAAAAGAAATAGCAATCAGATCTTTCATATTGTGTAGGTCTGCAATGAGTGAAGAAACAGCACAAGTCAACATAATAGAATATAACTTACTGACATTCCATAGATCATTCTTTGGGCTAAGCCAGGGATGTAGAACATGTCACAATATATGTGCATAACTTACTGCACACACAAATTGAAATAACTGATTAACAAAAGCATAAATATGTGTGTTCAGTCTATTGATAGGCATCATGATGTACCATGATGCAAACACAACTACATTATTTGATGCTATTCACACTGTGCACTATTCTTACAATGACGCACATTTACCAACAGATGCACTCCGATAGACTTTTTAAAACTTGTGCACAATTTGTAATTCTATTATGTACATATGTTGGTAAATGTGACTGACTACAGCTACAACAAGCACTGCACGTGCAAAACAGCACAATACAGAAACTAATTACTGACACCACAAATGGTAGATATTCAATATGACATAAGCCAGTGTATATGCTAATCTAAGAAATAATTCATATGTGTTCTTATATAACTCAAGAATTTTCATTTGATGTAAATTCATCAATGAGGTATGAGGCGTGTAAGAGATACTGTTAATGCAGGCTTGAGCACTTTTGTATTGTATTGTAAACTTCAAATTGTATTTGAAAGATTAGTGAGTATCTGATACCTGCATGGTACACTTATGACTTATGTTGCTTCTTTTCTCATGCAGAAGTCCCTGAGTTCACAGACGCAATACAAAGTTTGGGACTCCATCACCTAAACGCAAGATGTTCAAATATTCTCATAGAATGCACTTTTGTCAATAACTAAATTCTAAGAGAAAATTGACTTAAACAGTAATCAGTTCAGTTTGATATAAGGCAAAATTAAATTACACCCTGTGTAGGTTTCAAACTGTAACAGAACGGTAAAATTTTTGAGAAATGCAAGTGGATGACAAATGAATAAACATACATATCAATCATAGATTATTTTGAAGGTCTTCATATTTTATTGATTCATTTAAGTTCTCAGAAGAACAGGCATGCAAATATAGAAGATGGCATGAAGAACTAAAAATCATTTACAACAGCCTTAAATTATAATGTAAATGATAATGTCATACTAGTAACAGGAAAACCTGTACTTAAGACAAATATATAACAAACACATTTTTCTTTTCCAAATTCAAACCTTTTAAAGAGATTGTCACACACCTAGACATTGCGTTGAATGTGTCTGCACATAACTGGACATGACAGGAGCATATTAAAATATGCAGGTGAGAATATGTTAAATGAGAATGAACTATTCAGTAATTGTATTAATATATGACATTAAAAGAGTCCAGTTGCAGTGTTATGGCACTGTATACAGCCATTTTGCCTTGACTGTAAGAGGTACTAGAAGGGTGTTGTGTTAGTTTCATGCAATTGTAGAAGGCAGATCATTCTGTGTTGCACACTATTAGCTGAACAACATTATTCTTCTGTACGGAATATTCATTCTAAACAATGGCACTATCTTGCAGGAAACCATACAGTTATCTGCAGTTAAGGAGGTGAAACAGCCTGCAGTGTATGGAAGTTCATGTCAGTAGAGGAATTAAATTAAATAAAAATCATGTATTGAGGTAAGAACACAAATCAGGTGCAATAAGTTTGTGATCGTACTTCATATTGTTTTACATCCAAACACTTACAATTAGAGTTACGTGGGGTTGTATATGTGTGAATTATAGTTCAGGTCAATGTTGTGTGAGACTCCTGAGAGGTAACGACAACCCATATGTGGCGATGACATGTTGTGTCTCTAACATTGTTCGTTTACTGCTGGCATCTCTTATTGCCAGTCACAAATGGCACAGTGTTAGCCTTTCTGTGTTATTTAGCTAATGTGAGGCACTTGTTTGCTATCAGTATATACTTTCATTTCTCTCTCTCTCTCAAGAATCTATGAAGTTCAAAGAGCCATTGCACAGATATACCAGGCCACTGACTACAAAGTAGCTACCATTTAAGTGCCCAAACATGTGGTTAATAAATAAAATCCGTACAACTTCCTTTGCTTGAAAATTTGGTATAATAGTCTGATAAGCACAAAAGTATATTTTAACAGATATGTGATTTTTCCACTTCTAAAAGTTTTCATAAAAAATTTACACTAAAACTCTAATGAATAAGACAGTGAGTACACTGATGATTCATTTTTGATAAGTGAGGATTTTTACCATTAAATGTGGATGCCATCAATCAGACAATAAATTGTAAACCCCATGTAACATGTACTAAGAATGTATATAATTTTAAGTTAGCATTTCTAATACTGAATGTATAGAGTCGTCAAAAAAGCACATCACATTTACACTGAAAGTAACACATGATATGATATATTTGTCTTTGTATTCCATTTAATGTCATGTGCGATTTTCATGTGTGTTTGTCTTGTATTCCAGTGTTATTTCGTGTCAAGTGTGATTGTTGTGTATATTTTAGTATGACACAGTTGCTGTGCAATCATACACTGTTATAATGAGATGTTTCATATCCTAAGCTGTGGAGGCTGTACGATGGATCAATTAAATGTATATAATGTAAACGTAAATTAATGTGCTGTCATGGAATACATAACAGTTGGTCGTTTACTGTCAGCTAGTGACATTGTCTGAAAGGTTGAAAAACTGAAGGCCTAAATTATGGCTGGTGTAAAAAGCATATTTTGTAATGATACTATCCACAGAGACCACACACTGAATGTCAGGAGCGGTGCTGTCTAACGCAGTACATCGATAATTACAGGTATTTAAAACTAATGTGTTTATAATTTGGCAAAACACTTACAAGGAAAACAGACAGAGCCAGTGCAAGCTATCAGATGTATTCATCACGAAGCACAGATATATTTAATATATTGGACAAAATTTTGAGTATATTTGCCTGGTGACTATAACAACTAAATGTTAAATAAGTGAAATCTCACCACACATCTTTATCCCAGAATAAAATTAGAACTACTTATATCCCATAGCCAAACATGATATTTTAATGGCCATATATGGGGAGCCAAGAGAGTCTTGTCAGTGTAGAGGCTAGGCTACGGCCCAGGTTTGAATCCCACTAGGGGCAAGAGATTTTCTGTTCTCCAAAAATGTCCCCCTCAGCTCCAGGTCCCACACAACCCCCTGCTCAGGGGGTACTGGGGCTCCTCCCCAGGGGATTAATTGGCCAGGGTATAATATTAATCACTCAGCTCTATCTAATGCCTATATTAAGAATGACTGGATCTATACCACTACACCCCCCCCCCCCAATATATCTTTATGGAGTGAACAGGCAAAACTTTACCTTTATAGCCATTTATGTGATTGGGTTAATCCTTAAAGATGCCCCTTTTACTGTCACTTCTCTTTACTTTAATTTTTCTCTAATTAAAAAACAAAAGTATGTGTGTGTGTGTGTAATATTCCTCTGCATGTTTTTTTACAGATGGCATGATGATGACTTGCTCTTAGGCCAGCACATGAAATTGCAATGTTATAAAACAAAACAAAAACAGTTTGCTTTAGTAATTAATTTGCATTAGACAGACATGCCTTTGCTTTTGATCATAAAAAGTACTACCTTTTTTAGATGATTTTGTATGTTACAGTACAAGAACAAACAGGGACAGTTGAGCATTGTTTGGTTAATGTATGTAAGATTAGAGTCAAAATTAAATTTACCATTTTCATGAATGTTACATGATGTATCTAGTTGGGTATAACATCTTGGATCCTAACCTTAACATTCACCACTTGAGAATTTCAAATTTTATGTAGGTTACATGATTTTGTGGTTGCTGTGGTGAAGTTTGTATGCCAGGAGAGTTCAGTTAGTACTGGTGGTTCAGCAAAGGTTGAGACTGGCTGTTCCCTTCGCCACTGTCTGCAGACAAGCTGTGGCACCCACCCAGTTTTCCCCCTGCATGCAGCACTAGGTTGAGAAAGAGTGAATATACCTCAACTTCCTGATTTGTGTACATGATATGGCATTTTGTTAACCAGCTGTACATATGATATATGGTAGTGACTGGATGAGAGTCCATTAAAAATGGTTTTCCTCCAAAAATGGTAAAATAATTTGATCCCAAAAAAAGAGGCACTGTAATTTTATACCATCTAAAACATTCCTGCATGTCCTGCTCAGAAGACACATTTTACAAGTTGTGTGTTTAAATTCTCGTGATGTGAATGTATTCATTTTGCTGAACATATGTGAACTGTAGTATGGGTTGTGTATTGTATATGTGGTGCGTCAGGAAAGTAATGAGACTGGTGCTATATTTTCTTTTATTTAACATTTACCTATAAATCAACATTATCCCCTTCAAGTAGTTCCCTTGGGAAGCCACACACTGCCAGAGACGTTGCTCCCACTCCCGGCAGCAGTGCTGGAATTCTTCATGTAGAAGTGTCCTCAGCTGCTCTGTCACAACCTTTTGGATGTTGTCCACAGTTCCAAAATGACGACCTTTGAGGTGGAATTTGAGTTTTGGGAAAAGGAAGAAATCACACAGACTCAGATCATGTGAGTATGGTGGCTGCGGAACCACTGAAATACCTTTTTTGGCCAAAAATTCGATTTTCCTTCTGTTCATTGGTGAGAATTTTTGGGACCAGCTTGGCACAAATTTTCTGCATGCCCAGTTCGAAGGTCAAAATTTCGTGGACGGTTTGGCGATTCAAATTCAACACACTACTGATCATTCTGACTGTCGAACGTCGATCAGACCTCACGAGATCCCTCACTTTGTTCACATTTTCGTCCGTTTTTGACGTGCAAGGTCTTCCAGAACGAGGTTCGTCTTCCACACTCTCACGGCCATCCAAAAATGCTTTATGCCACCTAAAACCTGTGTCCTTGATAGAGCATGCTCTCCATAAGCCCTTTTTAATTTTTCGTAAGTTTCTGTTGCGTTTTCATTAAGTTTGACACAAAATTTTATCGCGCAACGCTGCTCGAGATTTCGTTACTCCATTTTCATAACGCGGCACTACTACACACACTTACACAACTCGCTGTCAAATCAGACGTGTTAATGCACTGTTCATCAAGTAAAAATGTATGTCTCGGCTGGTGTCTGAGAAGTAGCTAAAACTTTGCCAGTTGTCGAGCCACGCATTCAGTGTCATTACTTTCCTGACACACCACGTACAGCTCACTTAATGATAAATCATTTTCTGTACAAGTAATTTAGCATTGTGTAGTTGGTGAAGTTATGATGGTAAACCTAAAGCCAAATTATTTTTTAAAACTTTATGGTGTCTTTATAAGTTAGTTACATTTCTATCAATAAATAAGTGAGGTCTGCAAAAGAATGCATTTATAAGTCAATGTAATTATTAACACATGTGGCAAGAAAATGGATCAGTGTATTTCAGACTCACAGAAGGGTACTGACAATTAGTGTGTGGAGATGGAATGGAGTGAGTGTTCTTTAATTAATGCTTTTCAAGACATATTCTCCTTAAGATCTTAATACTGTTTGGTCACTTGGAGGATTTCTTAAGACAGAACCCTTGTGTTTTCTAAATTCAGCTTTGTACCTTTAAAATTCTGTAATTTTGTATGTTATTACACATACTCATGTAGTTCTAGATTTCAGTTTCAGCATAATGTGATGGCATAAAATCATTTGTTCAATTATAAAAATCATTTTATGGATTTTAAGTATACATTTATTGGCCATGTCTCATGAGCATATTATGCAGTGTGTGTATTCTAATATAATAAAATAACAGCTTCATATTTTATTTTCTTTGTGTTATAAATTGTGACATAAACTGGCCATTGCTTCCCACCCAGTTTTATGATATTAAGGACTAACAAGATTAGAAGTTTCCACAGCAGTTTCTGGGACTTGATGCTTTGTCATTAGTTTAGAATTTCTGACCTTTCAAAGGACTGTAATGCCTTCTTGAGGGATTCTTGTGGATGATGCCTTACAACTGTCACAAACTTTTATTTTAAACTTTTAGACACCAAAATGAAATTACACTTACAGTTTACCCTGTACACAGTGGATCAGTGGCACTGCCTTTACACAACTAATACACTTTTCAGACACTTGTTTCCTGGCACCAAGTACTGAATATTTCAATAACCTCAACAGTAGTGATATTTCACTGATGGAAATGCTAGCTTATTTTTTCAGTTTTATATGAGAAAATTTTCTTTGTCCTTGATCTGTGTGTATCAGTGGACAAATGGAGGAACATAATTATTTGACAGTAATGTGCTTGCCCTTTTCAAACAGAATTTTCATTATCAGTGCTGCATGACAAAATCATTGTCTCATTAATTACACCTCTTCTTGCATTGTTAACGTCTGTCACCCAGACATCACTTCCTTATGTGGAAGGTTGCAATGTGATATTTTCGTTCCCAACAGTTGCATCATAAAAGATGTCAATGTTAGTAAAAGAGCCTCAAGTCTAAAAATAAAGGTGGTGTAGGTTAAAGGATAAAATAAACTCACATTTTGAAGGATAACAGTGTCAATATTCTAGACATGAAATGGTAGTAAGATATAAACATAAAAAACAATGTAACATAATATGGCTGCATTGTCCAAGAGCAATGAACCTGTTTGCAGTAAATGTATTGTGCTCATATGGCAGTTCAGACTAACTTCTTCTACTCTTCAGTGCTACAGTTTCATTATTTGAAGGTTTGGCCTTCTCAGCTTCTTCCTTCCATTCAACCAGATCCTGGATGCATTTTGTCCAATTATTTATTTTCATGATTTTTAGAAGTTCAGTCTATCACCAATAGAAATTGACTTCAACAGCAGAACATAAATCTTATGCATACAAGTGCAGGGTACTTACCAATGACAATAAACATTCTGATTCTTCACCATGTAAAACAGCTGAGTCCAGCTAATGCATTTCTATATGTAATTTATATATAAAATAGTGTCTTCAGTACATGGATGTGAACAATATAATATGAAGTAACTTGACAATACAACCAAACTAAACCAAAATCTACTTCTGGAGATAGAAAACATAACTGATTTTTCATTTATTTGCACAGTGAATTTTCATTATTAACCCTTTAAACACCGAGTTAAATCCCATCTGCCATTTGTTGGCATTATTAGGAGCTCACCATATTCTCCATGTTAGCAGGGTAAGGGTTAAATTTTATATATGGGTACACTATGACTGAGGAACTTAGGTTACATCATAAACCCACTAGTTAAAGTGGTTAAAGAACCATTAAGAAAATGGGTGTTGAAGTGTGTACTGTGGGGCATACAAGCTGGATATATGAGTGTCACAATCCACAGCAGGAGTGTGAGAACTGGATATACCCACACCATAAAACCAACTAACCCATTGGGTTGGAGTCCTCATAGGAAGCTGATGGTCATGCAACTACTGAAGAAATTCGTCTCTGTTAATGGAAAGTGAATATTTACTTACATCTTCACAAAATACCCCGCCATACTATCCTGAGCCAGATGAATCAATTAATTTTCATACCCTCCTACCTGCATTGGAGAATGATCTGTCACAATGTAATCTGTCTACTACATGTCCCACAGGGACTGCGGATTGAACCTGAAATTTCATGTTGTGAATAACCAATACCAGTATTTTGTAACATAATACATTCTTAGAAGTGGATATTCTGTAAACTCAGTATGTGAGGTTATGGATTTATATTGTACTGGAAATTTGGACAGGCCCTTTATTGACCATTTATTTATTCTGCATGTGAAGCTCATATTGGCACATTGTGAGGAGGTGGTGGGGCAGTTATGCAACTGCATCTTGGTTCAGCAATGGCATGCCGCTCTGTGACAGCATTTGTTTGAATCCAGGATTGCAGCGGCACCTTGTCTATTGGAGCACCAACAAAATCCCCCCACCACACCTGTTACACCATCAATAATAAATGATTACTTGTCCTTATTGTTGCACCATGCATTTCATAGAATCACTTTAATTATTAACCAACAATTCACACTAAAACACTTAAAATCGCTCCGACGTGCTTCGATCCTAAGATCATCCTCAGGGAGCTACGTTGTTCCTTGCTAAAGTCATTTTAAAAACATTCACAAAATAATTCCATTATATTAACAGGGTGTTGTGGCAGCATATTGTGTTGTGTAAGAGTACATTGTTAGGAATGCATCTGGCTATGGTGTGCGTTGTGTGTTACATAGTGAAAGACTCTTGCAATTTTTGCCCGTTAATTTTGATGTTGATGTAATTAGGTTTCAGCTGTTTAACTAAGCACATTTTGTTAAACCATATTGCTGCATTTATTTCTTTCACTACATAACACATGATGCACACCATAGCCAGACGCATTCCTAACAACGTACTCTTACACAAGACGATATGCTGCCACAACACCCTGTTAATATAATGGAATTATTTTGTGAATGTTTTTAAACATAGCCTTGAGCCCAGCTATGAAGAAAGGGAAAAATATGCCAGATTGCGGATAGGCCTAAGCGTCTTGTAAAATGCATTGCTGAAAGATCTTGAAATATTAGGGTGTGTGATTTTTTGTTATTTTACTACATAACGTTGAAGGAAAAGGGTGAATGATACGCTGCAGGAGATTTGCAAGGAAGCTGTTGCCACTTTAGTGAGATATTATAATCTTGGCAGTTGGCTTGCGCTGATGAGGAGAACCACAAGGAATTTCAGTCGGTATAGAGAGTGACTGGACAGAAATTCGAACCTTGTACCTCCCAAAGACAAATATGCCTGCTTTTCGCCAGGGGCTTTCACTTTCACTTTCATGCCTAATTTTGTACTCACAATTTTGTATTCTTTCTCTTAAAGAGGGCCCCAAAAATTGTGCAAGCTTGAGGCCCCACCCACCTGGATCCGCCCCTGCATGTCACGTTGTCACATTCACGTCTTCAAACATCACTTCTCACACAATCCTCCGAGACCCCAATGTAAAGGCAAAGGTAAATTCACCCTAGAACAGGCCATGCAAGCCCAGAGGGGGAACAGATTATAGCTCTACTCTTCCTTCAACCTCGGCGCTAGATGGGAGTGAGTGGTCAAAGCCACGCCTCGGCCGCTCACCCCAGGAAAGACCCGGTACCCATTGAATAGGGGGCTGGGTGAGCCCCAGGGCCGGTCTGGACGGTGGCGGAAAATCTCGCCCCCGCCGAGTTTCGATCGCCGGACCGTCTAACCCATATCGAGTCGCTATACCGAATGCGCTATTCCGGCCCTAAATATAATGAGGGCAGTATCGATAAGAATGACACCTCACGGGGGCAGTTGAAATTAACCATCGGACTTGTGTGACTGAGTATGCCGTGACAACATACAGGTTGTTGACATTCTTCGGAGCGGAAGTCGGCGTGTTTACCGAGCATTTTACTGGGCCAGAGGTACTGTACATGTGTCTGAACATATTTTGTTACAGGCCGATGTATTAAATAGAGTGCAAGGATACATATGAATGCATGGTACTTCAGGTGCGTTTATAGTTACAGTAATCATTAATTAGCACGAAAAAATGGGTTTAAAATTCGTAGACATTTTGGCGCACTTTATAATTACGCAAGACAGTAGTGTAATTGGCTTGTTTGTGCTAATTGAAATTCTTATTCAGAACTTAATACGCATTTGTTTGGCATCGTTAACTTTCATACCCAATATGTTGCAGAATGGAAATACATGTTGTATATTTACGAATTTTATATATACACACACACACACACACACACACCCTAACATGAACTTGCAAATTCTTGTAGCCATCATGGATTCCCGTGTTGCTTGGCACCCGTATGAATATTTGGACATCTGGATTATAATGTTGTACCTTAAGAGTTACAGGGCTTATTATGATCATAATACATTCCCAAACATTATAATTCCAGAGGTACGTTTGTTGAGTACTAGAAACAAAATGAATGGGTTTTAGTTAACACCAATTTTGGGAGCCCTTATGATTCGAAAGGCACAGGCATATTTGAGTTGTCCTAAACAAAAAACTTATTCTACGATTATAAACGACGTGTGTCACAAACTTTACCGTATCTCTTGCAGAACGTGCGCTACTCATTTTTACAGGCTTAATAAATTAGCCTGAAACAATCATTACAAATACATTCCTGTGGCCCATTCTGGATTTGCAGAATTCATGTGTTGGTGTACTGGCATCCAAAAATTTTTAATTCATACTTACGATTTACATAACATAACCCAACACATTCATTGTAAAGTTGTAGCCACTTCTGCATGGAATACTGTCATGCAAAGTACTGTGTTGTATGTTGGAGTGTTAGTGAAGTTTCAGGTCCTCTGGAAAGTGACACCACATTGACCGTTAATAATGACTGATGTTTCATACAAGAGTAGTGCTGTCATGTGCAGGCTCAAATAGCCCATGTGTTGGCTTGGTGGAGGCACAACACTTCTCCAGTAAGCCATTACTACCAGCTGACATGCAGACATCCCATAAAAGTGATGTGGAACAATGGCAGTTACATTTTTTTTTAACTTGTATTTCACATGCTTTGCAGTAAAGTTCCTTTTATTGCTAGATAGGAGAGAGGTGTTTCACGGACTGTCAGCTGTGCAGACACCCACACACTTACCATACAGTATAATATTCTAGGATAACTTGTGCTGCTAATATTAGGCCCCTATCTTCCTTGTACAAAAGAAAGTCGTTGGCATTACCTCTTATCATATCAAGTAGGAAGAGGTGGATAGGACGTAGCGTATACAGAAGAGAACATAAATCCACACAAGGTTCTAGTGGATAAACCTGAAGATAAGAGATGACTTAGAAGACTAGATGCAGAGGGGATGATATTAAAATGGATCTTAAAGAAATGTGTTGGGAGGGCATGAAGTGAATGCATCTGGCTCAGTCAGGGACAAGTGACACGCTTCTTTAACACAGTAATGAACCTTCAGCTTTGATAAACCACAAGGAATTTCTTGTACTAGCTGAGAAACTAGTAGCTTTTCAAGAAGTACCCTACACCATGCAGTAAGTTTGTCACTAGAACCACATCAGATGCACAAGGAGTTATTGATTAAATTAAATATAAAGTACAACCGCATTTTGACACTGTCGTAGGTACTGAATAATATGTGTTGCTATGAGCAAGTATTGTTCCATGCAAAGAGTATGATATTATCATAACACTGAAGAAAAAATATCGCATGACAAACTACAGGCATGTAGGTATATTACTTAAATTTTTAGGTGGTGATTTGATTGAAAGTAACCTCAAAATAAATAAGGCACCCAGAGAGGATGACATTATAGCGGAGCTTATTAAAAATGCGAGTCACGAATTAAAAAAGAGACTTCATATATTGATATGTAAGATATGGAGAGATGAAAAGATGCCAGATGGTTGGAAAGTAGGATTGATTGTCCCCTTATTTAGGAAATGAGACAAAATGAAGTGTGAAAATTATCAAGGAATAACACTACTAAATGTCACATTTAAGATACTATCAAGTATCGTACTGGAACGGTTGAAAGAATACTCGGAAGAAATTCTGGGAGAGTACCAATGTGGCTTCAGACCACAAAGAAGAACATCAGACCAAATATTTGTAGTAAGGCCAATACTTGAAAAATTTTATGTGCGTGGTATTGACCTCCACCTCCTCTTCATTGATTTTAAAAAAGCTTTCGACAGCATAAACCAAAAAAAGCTTCTGGAATCACTAGCGAGTTTTGGGATACCCAAAAGGTAGAACAATTCGTAAAAATGACACTTGAGGGAGCCCAAACTTAAGTAATATGGACGGGAAAATAAGTAACCCTTTTGTCATAGGTAGGGGGGTTAGGAAGGTAGATGGTTTGTCTGCAACACTGTTCAATCTCGTCTTCACAAAGCACTGAAAAACCTGGAACAAAGCAACACAATTTTGAATAGACTGACACAATTCTGTGGATATGCCGATGATATCTTGGTAAATGCAAGGAGCCTTCCAGCGCTTGAAGCTCTGTGTGTTGAGATAAGCAGAGAAGCATGTAGAGTAGGCCTGGTAATAAACCCTGAAAAGATCAATTATATGAGATTTTCAGTGTCCCCATCCCGAAGATCAGTGAAAGGGGCAACCATAAATGGTGTAACTTATGAAGGAGTAGCCAAGTTCATATACTTGGGTACACTAATCAATAATGAAAATAGCTTAGAAAAAGAAATACAAAGACATATTTTGGCAAGCAATAGAACTTATTTTGCTTCTATAAGTCTCTTCAGGAGTCGACTTTTATCCACAGCTTCTAAAATTGTATTATATAAGACACTAATAAGACCAGTAGTATTGTATGGAGTGGAAGCATGGACATTGACAAAGGAAGAACAAGCTCTGCTAATTTTTGAAAGGAAAATATTTAGAAGAATATACGGTCCTAAATATGAAAACGGGGAATGGAAAAGTGGGACGAATTGAGAACTAGAAGAGATGAGCAGAGGAGAAAATATAGTAAAATGGATAAAACGGCAAAGGATAAGTTGGTTAGGTCACCTGGAGAGAATGGAAGAGGATAGGATGGTCAAAAAGATCTTCACTCAAGAACGTGAAAGGACCAGGCAAAGGGGAAGACCCAGGAAAGGATGGAAAGAGGAAGTAGAACGAGATCTTCAAGTGCTGGGTGTGAGAAGATGGAGAAAGTTGGTGACCAACAGAAAAAAATGGAAAGATATTGTTCAACAGGCCAAAGCCCACGGTGGGCTGTAGTGCCAATGGAAGAAATTTAAAATATAATTCTGTTTGTTGTCTGTTTTTTACTGGTAACTGCTAGGGTACGAAAGGTGATGGAACTTCATTCCACAAAGTGAAGAACTGTTAAAATTGCCATTCTGCAGATCTCGAGTGTGTGTACCTACCTGAATGAGCAGAGGGATTTACCTTCTCAAAGACACGGGTGGCTGAAGTCTCAAAATGATGTTGGTCTTGGGAACTTATGTATGAACCATGATTGGCATGGCATTGATAGGCAGTTGGTGCTCACATGTCTGTCACATTGAGCAAGACAGTACAACATGTGCCTTCTGAGGAACTAATTGGCATGTCAGGATGCTTGGCATTGTAGACGAGGTGCTGCATAAACCGGTGTTGTTGTAACAGAGTTCAGCTGTACACACTGCCTTTAGTGAGTGACTGTGTATCAGCACTAACAGCATTTATCACAGAGAATGTATAGATATGTGTCTGAGACAAACTCAGAGTTTCACACAGTTGAAATGAGGACACACATAATGTTGACAGACCAGTAGCAAATCTTACTCTCTGTCAAAAGGGGTTTAACTTTGCTGGGATAAAACTACATAGCAGTCTCACCTTTAAGATTAAATGGTTGTTCACTAATAGTAAACAATTCGAAATAACAAAGAAAGAGTTCCATGTGAATGAATTTTTCTATGCTTGTGTACAATCTGTATGTAATAGGAAATGAGTGACTGATCACAATCAAGGTCAGACTCTTAATTCTGTACACAAATTTATGTTGTACATATGTGTGTCTACAGTTACATGTGCAAGTGTATATTCGTGTATAGATAAGTTGCTGTACAGACATGGGTATACTATTATATACTTTGTTTGTTGTAGAATGTTCCTTGTTACACATTCTTTGACTTTTATAAGGAATGTCTCCTTCAAAGTGTGTTTCACACTCTCTTTTTTCCTCACACAAATTACTAGGGTCTGTGTAATGCACATTTTTGTATCTCTGCATATTTCTGACCATTGATCAGTGATAAAAAGAGGTGGCCAAACGGTCAATCGTGGCCACTTTTTGGTCTCTATCAAAATTTATTTATGTCTCAGTATGATCAATAGCTCTTCATTTGACAGCATTTTGTGGATCAACGTACCTCTGTGAAGAAGCCTTCTCCCAGGTGAAGATACTAAAATCAAGATACTGAAGCTATCTGACCGATGAACATTTAAAATACCGACTTCAATATGATTGGAAAACCTGGGAAAAAGAGACCACTTACACGGCCTAGGTGTAGGTGAGACCATAGAATTAAGGTGGAACATAAAGGGAGAGAATGGGACAGTGTAGACTGGATTTGTCTGGTTTAGGATAGCGAGAAGTGGCGGGCTGTTGTGAGCACAGCCATGAATCTTCAGTTTCCATAAAATGCAGGGAATTTTTTGATTAGCTGATGACATACTAGCTTCTCAAGGACTCTCCTTTACAGAAATATGGTACGCGTATAGTACAGGCAGATTCAGATTTCGATTCCGAGAGTCGGCTCCAGTCGGCGCAATGGAATGTCCTTTGTTTAACAGTGCAGGTGCGTATAGTTGTGGCAGGCTCAGGCGGGTCAAGGCAGGTAGTCGGAGTCAGATGGCTTGACGGAATGATATCCTCATTCCGGTTTCAGATTCAGATGGACATTGGCACACAGTGACCATATCGTCTTTTATGTATTTGCTTTTTAAACGTATGTATTTCCTTTAATAACAATGGATACTGACACTCTAATTAGTAAAGTGTTTCTCAGACCTGCAATTTGGGATAAAAGACGGGCTGTTGTGGATAATTTCTGGTGAGAAATTTCAGGAGAAATGGAAGTTCCAGGTAAGTAAAGATTTTTTTTCCTTTATAAAGTCTTTATTTAAAAATTATTGTTATTCAAAGTTATTCAATCACTATATTGTGTTTAGTTCAATTAATCACAACAGAAATA
>Ga0136643_10003566_pt1 | contig 21024 bp, 15 predicted proteins | sample TergutLab28metaG_FD_96883 | JGI IMG/M metagenome (GOLD analysis project Ga0136643, IMG submission 96883) | Labiotermes labralis P1 segment gut microbial communities from Petit-Saut dam, French Guiana - Lab288 P1 (version 3) (version 3) | ecosystem: Host-associated > Arthropoda: Insects >...
GACCGAAACATGTAGTTACTATCATCCTTTATTAAACATCTTTTTAAATATTGTTGTGTTATTGACTGATACCTACACCTATTGTTTATATGCACACAACGGAGATGGCTCATTTTAGAATTAGACCAATATTTTAAAATTATTTTTCGAAGTTATAACATGCATAAATCAAATGAGCTTCTCACCCCAGAATTTCCTACATTGTGTCAGAAAGGACGCATCAAGGCGACGACGAATACGAACTTTGGAGCCATTGTTTAAATAGGATTGGTCATCAGCCCCAGAAGGAGATATCAACGTAAAGAAGGACAGTGTGTCAGCTGCAGGGCGTCTTGGACTTGCATATTAGTCTTTGTGGAATAAATGGAGGTTAGGCTAGAAATATGAGCGCAATTACGTAGAAAAATCAATTAATCCGAGATTGAGAACAGCGTTATGTTAAAAAATCGTATTCAGACGAAACGACAGTTTGCAGCAGGAAAGAAAAGCTGCAAATGATCAAGGAAAATGTGAGGTGCGTTTTGACCATGTGGCTTATGAAAGCAGCCTTTTAAGCGCCATCAAAAAAATAAGAAACGCGACTATTAACTTTATCGTATCTCTCTGTCATCTGTCTGTCTGTCCGTCCCCACGGAACAACTCGACTCCCCGTTAAAGGGTTTTTAAGAAACTTAACGTTTCAGTGTTCTTAGATATTTTTTCAAGAAAGATTTTTTCCTTAAAATCTGACGAGAATAACGTGTACTTCACATGAAGACCAGCACACATTTTTTATCATATCTCGCTCATTACTTCTCAGAACGAGAAGTGTTTCAGGAAAATTTGTAGAGAAAATCAGAACACACTTTTATGTTAAATAATTCTTATTTTTATATCGTGCAGTTTATGACATAACGTGAAAAAATACTGTACAAGCGGGCAGACAACAGATGTGAATATGGCACATGGCCTATTCATACAGGCTACAAACACACACTTGGAATATGTAATTCTTATTGTTTTTCTACTGCACGATAGCTGCACAAACGCGACTCAGTGTTAAATTACACTACGTTACATGCCATGATATAATTTTTGTACTTCCCATTCCGTGCATTATAATTTAATTTTTCTAATTTTAACAAACAAAAGCACACAATCAACATTTGATTCACAATAACATTTTTAAAACCACTAATCTCCTTCTTGTTTCTGACCTTACTGGTGCATCATCAGGGAGTACATTAATTGTTGTTTTATATACACACGTGTACTTAAAAATATTTTGATCTCTTGCATATGTAGAAGAACTAATTGAAATTCTTCCGTGTAGAGGGAGTATGCGCAGTGGAAAGAATTATTAGATTGTAACTTGGAGCAGTTAGAGTTGAACATTCTCGCGGTAGCTTTCATTATAACACAGGATTGCTTTACTGCCAACGTGTACACGCGACAAGAATTTTATTTTATTCCGATGAGGCACACTTGTGGGAGAAAAACTACGCTAAATTAACGTCGATTCAAGAAAACTCTGAGTTTAGCTTCATTTCTTATTATTTGTTACTGTATATTTCTCTCCGCTGTTTGGTATTACGGTAAGCAACACATTATGTGTTAGCAAAGAAAAATCATCGCTCCAACCAGCTATTTTCATAAGCGGTAAATCATACTGACGGATGATGTACTCAGTACGGAATACAATGCTGAAACCATGTAGTTTTGTTCGTAGTTTCAAGGTACATTGAGACAGAACGGGTTGTTTAATTTTCTGAATCAGTAGCATTTCTTTGCTTTATTCCCAGCCTATGGTATGTACCCGGATTGTATCCAGAATAATAGAATATAAAGGTAAAGGTAAAGCAGTCCCGTTACAGGCCTGGAGTGGCCCAGAGGGTTCCAGCAAGTTACGGTTCCCAGATTTCGTGACAACGGCACAGGATGGTGGTAAGGTTGTCAGCCTTACATACCGGCCGCCTTTATCATCAGGAAATGATCCTGGTACTCATTTCTGTTGGAGGTTGAGTCCATCCCAGGGCCATAGTGCGATCGGAAGGATTTTATGTCAATGAAATGTTCCAACGACCCCAGCTGGGATCGAACCAGCGACCTTCCGATTTGCAGCACGGCACGGACAATAGAATGTATGCAGTCAAGCAAGCAGAAAGAGAGATGCTGGCTTGACCCAAAGGACAGCATACAGACTGAGCTGCATAGCCAAATTTAACAACAAACTGATGGCGCTTGGTTAAAATAAATGAGCAAATAAATGGAGCCCATTTTGAGATTTCAATTATGCATGTGTAACTGACCACATAGACAATAAGTCTGCTGCTAATTAATACTCGAGATGTCTGTTGCAGCTTGTTCGATTTGGTTTACAAACTTATGACAGACTTGAACATCACAGCAGAGGAAGTTTCAGCAGGAAAGTTCAATATTGTGGGAGGTGATATTATCGGACATTGTGGGGAAGAAGTCCATATGATCATGTGTCTACTTCTGGATGTTTACCGAGATAGAGCCGCTGGAATCCATCAGTACGCAAACACCGTGAATAGTAACAAAGAAGGAGAAATTAATTACTGTTAATTTTATTTAAATTTTAATTTAATGATTAAATGTAACATTTTTATACGGAAATGACATCTGTTACAGTTTATGATAAATATTCGAAAATCTCACTCTCAGCTTCAACAATGCACCTTGCAGTTCGTGTGCGAAGATCGCGTTTTGTTCGTCCGAGTTGATCTTCACGTTTCTTTATGCGGGCAGCAGGAACCAAAATGCAAGCGAGCAATTTGTCTTGTGTATCCACATTTCTTCTATAAACTTCGATTTTCATCCAACCCGACTAACAAAAATCTAATGGAGTTATGTCTGGAGATTCAGACAGCTCTATCTGGGCAAATATTCAGAATTAGAAACTTGTTCATTTTGAGCTTTTTTCTCATGATGGCCAATACACTCACCTCCCAAAATACTTATCCTTCTTCCGTAATCGCCCTAGATTTTCCGAAGTACTTTTACTGCAAAGCTTCAGTCTCTGAGAAGGTACACAATACACGAGTAATCCAGTTCTAGTAAAAGAAAAACCAAATTACTGCCCTCTAGAATATGATGACGTGCTTTTCCAAGGAATGCGCTACGTCTGTCTTCAGAGTAGAATTGAAACTCGGTATGCATCTACCAAACTGCACGGCATCCCGTAACGGAAGTCTGTGATCTCCATATTCATTGCCGATAGACACTCAGATGTTGGAAAGACAAACCCGATTAGAATCATCCTTTTGCTCCAATAGTAGTGGTGACTGTGGTGACAGTAATAGTAGTATTAGTAGTAAGAGCAGCAACAACATCAGTAGTAATATTAATAATATTAGTAGTAACAGTAGTAATAATAGTGGTAGTTGTATCAGTAGTAGTAAGAACAACAGTACCCTTAGTAGTAATATTAGTAGTAGGAATAGTGGTAGCCATAGCAGCAGTAATAGTAGTAGTAGTAGTGTAACAGTAGTAGTAGTAGTAGTAAGAACAATAACAGCCCTAGTAGTAATATTAGTAGTAGGAATAGTGGTAGCACTAGCAGCGGCAGTAATAGTAGTAGTAGTAGTAGTAAAAAGAGCAGCATTAGTAGTAGTAGCAGTAGTAGTAGTAGAAGTAGTAGTAGCAGTAGCAGTAGTAGTAGCATTAGCAGTAAGAGCAGCAGTAGTAGTAGTAGTAGTAATGTGCTAGTTATAAAGCCAGTTCCCACCAAGCAGTATTAAATATACGAAAAACAAGACAAGTAAGGAGATAACAATGTAGAAAAAGAGTAAGAGAAAACCAGAACGAAATTACAAATAACACCGTAACAGCAAAGAAATTACGTAAATGAAGTTATGGTTCAGAGTAAACAAAAATGCTAAATAATATACAAAAAACCAACAAAATGCAATTCAATATTTATTAGGTATTTAAATCACATAAAAATTCTGCATTAATAATTTAATAATATGAAGATTTAATAACGTTAAAATTATAATAGGAGTATTTCTCATTAGTTGCAAAGTACAGCTGCAGGCCACATTAACTGCAAGGAACACACAGGGTTGACAGACTGACCTTTGTACTAAAATGAACACTGGAGACAGAACTGTCTCTAATTAACTTGCTTAAGTGCCAATAAACTGAGAATGTCAAAATTCTATGAGCAAATGACGTTTTCTGAAACAAACAGATGTTAATTCGAGACACCGACTGGGCTATGACAACACTTAAGACGAAAAAATAAAAGTTAAGGAAAGTAAGTAATCAAGAGCAAAATTATGATTATTTCTTTCAAATGTGAGGCGTAAAAAAACGTTTGCATTAATGTTGGAATCAGCATATCATAATTAGCTGGAAGAGCTTTCTTAAATTTACCACTATTCTGTTAGCCTGTGATATCGTCGGCCAAAACAAAATATTTCGCGAGTTTATATAATTCCTTCCCCATATTACAACGTTACAAAAAGTTCAATACACACGAAATGAGCTCCACTGTTCTGTGTGCACATTTCTGTGTGTCTCACAACAGAATTACGAGAGATTCGGGATGAATAAAGACCGTAGTTCCCATCAACTGAAAGAGTGGAGCATTCTTAAGTATTTTCAAACGTTCAAATCCTCGTAACGACATAACGGCTGATAAGTGGGAATGTGCTGATATGGCCTTTGTTGCTCAAAGTGGCCAATAAGATGACATTCTGAAAGTCGAAACGTATTTTATTGAGCGTTTTGTACAATGTGCAAGAGTAAATAAGAATTTGTACTCCCATATTGGAATGTGTGCGATATCACCGAATTCGTAATCAGGATCCCACGATCTGAATATTCACAGCACAGTGGTAAATGCATGTACCAAAAGCTGCAATATAAAAGATCTGCAATTTGCCCAAGTAGTGTGTTTACGACAGAGTTAATTTGCAGATAATAGTTATCTGGGCTCTTACACTGTATGGAGTACATACAATGACGTGTAGTTACAATGCGTGGTGTAGTTACACTGTGTGGAGTACTTACAATGACGTGTAGTTACACTGGTGGTGTAGTTACACTGCGTGGTGTAGTTGAAAAGTATGGTATAGTTAAAATGTGTGGAGTAGCTACACTGTGGTGTAGTTACACTGTGTGATGTAAGTTACAATGTGGTGTAGTTACAATATGTGGGGTACATACAACGCGTGGAGTAGTTACACTGTGGTGTAGTTACATTGTGAGGTATAGTTACACTGTGTGGAGTAGTTACACTGTGGTGTAGTTACATCGTGTGGTGTAGTTACACAGTGGTGTAGTTACAATGCGTGGTGTAGTTACACCGTGTGGAGTAGTTAAACTGTGGTGTAGTTACACTGTGTGGTGTAGTTATAGAGTGTTCTTTAATTAAACTGTGGTTTAGTTACACTGGGTGATGTAGCAACACTGCGTGGTGTAGTTACACTGTGTGGTGTAGTTACACTGCGTGGTGTAGTTACACTGTGTGGTGTATTTACACTGTGTGTTACAGTTATATTGCGGTTTAGTTACAGTGAGAGGTGTAGTAACACTGTGTGGTGTAGTTACACTGTGTGGTGTAGTTACACTTTGTGGTGTAGTTACACTGTATGGAGTCGTTAAACTGTGGTGTAATTACACTGCGTGATGTAGTTACAATGTGTGGTGTAGGTATATCGTGTGGTGTAATTACACTGTGGTGTAGTTACACTGTTTGGTGTAGTTATACAGTGTGCTGTAATTACACTGTGGAGTAGTTACAATGGGTGATGTAGTTACACTGCGTGGTGTAGTTACACTGCGTGGTGTAGTTACACTGTGTGGTGTAGTTACACTGGGTGGTGTAGTTACACTGCGTGGTGTAGTTACACTGCGTGGTGTAGTTACACTGCGTGGTGTAGTTACACTGTGTGGTGCACTTACACTGCGTGGTGTAGTTACATTGTGAGGTGTAGTTACACTGTGTGGTGTAGTTACACTGTGTGGAGTATTTAAACTGCGGTGTAGTTACAGTGTGTGGTGTAGTTACACTGCGTGGTGTAGTTACAATGTGTGGTGTAGGTACATCGTGTGGTGTAGTTACACCGTGGTGTAGTTACACTGTGTGGTGTCGTTATACAGTGTGCTGTAATTACACTGTGGTGTAGTTACACTGGGTGATGAAGTTACACTGCGTGGTGTAGTTACACTGCGTGGTGTAGTTACACTGTGTGGTGTAGTTACACTGCGTGGTGTAGTTACACTGTGTGGTGTAGTTACACTGTGTGGTATAGTTATATTGTGGTGTAGTTACACTGAGAGGTGTAGTTACACCGTGTGGTGCACTTACACTGCGTGGTGTAGTTACACTGTGTGATGTAGTTACACTGTGTGGAGTCGTTAAACTGTGGTGTAGTTACACTGTGTGGTGTAGTTACACCGTGTGGTGTAGTTACATTATGTGGTGTAGTTACATTGTGTGGTGTAGTTACAATGTGTGGTGTAGTTACACTGTGTGGTGTAGTTACAATGTGTGGTGTAGGCACATCGTGTGAAGTAGTTACTCTGTGGTTTAGTTACACTGTGTGGTTTAGTTACAGGGCGTGTTCTAGTTAAAATGTGTGGTGTAGTTACACTGCGTGGCATAGTTACATTTCGTGGTGTAGTTAGACTGTGTGATGTAGTTACATTGGTTGGAGTAGTTACATTGTCGTGTAGTTACACTGTGCTGTAATTACACTGTGTGGTGTAGTTACACCGTGTGCAGTAGTTGCACTGTGGTGTAATTAAATTGTGCGGTGTAGTTATACTGTGGTGTAGTTACAATGTGTGTTGTAGTTACACAGTCTGGTGTAGTTACACCGAGGTGTATTTATACTGGGTGCTGTAGTGACAGTTCATGGTGTAGTTACACTGCGTGGTGTAGTTACACTATGTGGTGTAGTCATACTGTGGTGTAGTTACAGTGTGTGGTGTAGCTACACCGTGTGGTGTAGATACACTGAGTGGTGTAGTTACACTGTGTGGTGAAGTTACAATGTGTGGAGTAGTTAAAATGTGGTGTAGTTACACTGTGTGGTGTAGTTACACCTTGTGGTGCAGTTACAATTCGTGGTGTAGTTACACTGTGTGGTGTAATTAAAATCTGTAGTGTAGGCAGATGGTGTGCAGTTGTTCCTCTGTGGTTTAGTTACACTGTGTGGTGTAGTTACAATTCGTGGTGTAGTTACACTGCGTGGCGTAGATAAAATTTGTGGTGTAGTTACACAGGTTGTTACAGTTACAATGTAGCGAGTAGTTACACTCTAGTGTAATTACACGGTGGTGTAGTTACACTCCGGTGTAATTTCACATTGTGGTGTAGTTAAACCATGTGGAATAGTTACACTATGGTGTAGTTACAGTGTGTGGGGTAGTTACACTGCTTGGTGTAGTTACACTGCATGGTGTAGTTACACTGCGTTGTTTAGTTACACTGTGTGGTGTAGTTACATCGTGTGGTGTAGTTAAACTGTCTGAAGTAGTTAAACTGTGGTGTAGTTACACTGTGTGGTGTAGTTACACCGTGTGAAGTACTTACACTGTGTGGTGTAGTTTCACCTTGTGGACTAGTTACACTGTGTGGTTTAGTTAAACTGCGTGCTGTAGTTACACTGTTTGGTGTAGTTATACTGCGTGGTGTAGTTACATTTTGCGGAGTAGTTACACTGCGTGCCGTAGTTACACTGTGTGTTGTAGTTACACTTGTGGTTTAGTTACACTCTTTTTATTTAAACTGCGTGCTGTAGTTACACTGTTTGCTGTAGTTATACTGCGTGGTGTAGTTACATTTTGCGGACTAGTTTCACTGCGTGCTGTAGTTACACTGTGTGTTGTAGTTACATTGTGTGGTTTAGTTACACTCTTTTTATTTAAACTGTGTGGCGAAGTTACACCGGGTGGTTAAATTACACTGTGGTGTAGTTACACTACATGGTTTAGTTACATTTTGTGGATTAGATACACTGCGGTATAGTTACACTATATGTTGTAGTTACACTGTGGTGTAGTTTCAATGTGTGGTGTAGTTACACCGTGTGGTGTAGTTACACTGTGTGGTGTAGATACACTGTGTTGTGTAGTTACACTGTGTGGTGTAGTTACACCGTGAGAAGTAGTTACACCGTGGTTTAGTTACACTGCGTGGTGTAGTTACACTGTGTGTTGTATTAACACTGCGTGGTGTAGATACAATATGTGGTGTATTTAGACTGTGTGATGCAGTTAAACTGCGTGGTGTAAATATACTCTGTGGTGTAGTTAAACTGTGTGGAGTAGCTACACTTTGGTGTAGTTACAATGCGTGCTGTAGGTACACCGTATATTTTTGTTACACTGCGTTGTGTAGTAATACTATGTGTTGTAGTTACATTGTGTGGTGTAGTTACTCTGTGTGAATTACTTCAACAGTGGTTTAGTTACACTGTGTGGTGTAATTACACTTTATGTTGTAGATATACTGCGTGGTGTAGTTACACCTTGTGGTGAAGTTACACTTTGGTGTAGTTACACTGCGTGGTGTAATTACACTGTTAGGCGTAGTTACACTGCGTGTAGCAGACATACTCTGGTGTAGTTTCACCGTGTGTTTAATTCTACTGCGTGGTGTAGTTACACTGCGTGGTGTTGTTACAATGTGTGGTGTAGTTACACCGTATTTTGAAGTTACACTGTGGGGTTTAGTTACACTGCGTGGTTTAGTTACACTTCGTGGTGTACTTACACTGTGTTGAGTAGTTACACAATAGTTTAGTTACACTGTTTGGTGTAGTTACACTTCGTGTTGTAGTTACACTGTGTGGTGTAGTTACACTGTGTGGTGTATTTACACTTTATGTTGTAGATACACTGTGTGGTGTAGTTAGACCGTGTGGTGAAGTTACACTGTGGTGTCGTTATACTGCGTGGTGTAATTACACTGTTTGCCGTAATTAAACTGCGTGTAGCAGATAGACTCTGGTTTAGTTACACTGTGTGTTGTAGTTACACTGCGTGGTGTAGTTACACTCGGTGGTGTAGTTACACACTGGCATTCTTTACACCGTTTGGTGAAGTTACACTGCGTTGTTTAGTTACATTGCCTGTTGCAGTTACACTGCGTGGTGTACTTACACTGTGTGGAGTAGTTACACTTTAGTTAATTACACTGTTTGGTGTAGTTACACTGCTTTTGTAGTTACACTGTGTGGTGTAGTTACACTGTGTTGTGTAATTACACTGTGTGGTTTAGTTGCACTGTGTCGTCTAGTTACACTTTGTGGTGTAGTTACACTGTGTTGTATTTACAATGTGTAATGTAGTTACTCCGTGTTGTGTAGTTACACCGTGTGGAGTAGTTACACTGTGATGTAATTACTTTGTTTGGTGTAGTTACACTGTAGTGTACTTACACTCTTTGGTGTACTTACAGTGTGGTGTAATTACATTATATGTTGTATTTACACCGTGTGTTCTAATTACATTGTGTGGTGTAGTTACACTGTAGTGTAGTTACACTGTGTTTTGCAGTTACCCTGTGGTGTAGTTACACTGTGGCGCTTAGTTACACCGTGTGGTGTAGTTACACAGTGGTGTAGTTGCACTGTTGTATAGTTACACTGTGTTTTAGTTACACTGTGTTTTAGTTACACTGTGTGGTGTAGTTACACCGTGTGGTGTAGTTACAGTGTGTGGTATAGTTTCACTTCGCTGTACCTACACTGTGGTGTAGCTACACTTTGTGTTGTATTTACACTGTGGTGTAGTTACTCTGTGTGGCGTAGTTACACCGTGTGGTGTAGTTACACCGTGTGGTGTAGTCACACAGTGGTATAGTTGCACTGTGGTATAGTTACACTGTGGTGTAATTACACTGTGTTTTATTTACACTGTGTGGTGTAGTTACACCGTGTGGTGTAGTTACAGTGTGTGGTATAATTTCACTGTGCTCTACTAACACTGTGGTGTCGCTACACTTTGTGTTGTATTTACACTGTGGTGTAGTTACTCTGTGTGGCGTAGTTACACCGTGTGTTGTAGTTACACCGTGTGGTGTAGTTAAACTCTAGTGTAGTTACACTGTGTGGTGTAGTTTCACTATTTAGTGTAGCTACGCCTTGTATTGTAGTTACACCGTGTGGTGTAGTTACATTGTGCTGTAGTTACACTGTGTGGTTTAGTTACACTGTGGTGTAGTTACAATAAGTTGTGTAGTTACACCGTTTGTTGTAGTTACACTCTTTGCTGTAGTTACACCGTGTGGTGTAGTTATATCATATGGTGGAGCTACACCGTGTGGTTTATTTACACTGTGTGGTGTTGCTACACTTTGTGGTGTAGTTACACTCTGTTGTTTAATTACCCTTGTTCCGAAGTTTCGGAGAAACCTGTTGCCTGCAGTTTCAGATAAGTAAATTTGGTTCAAGTGTTTTCTAAAACGATTAGCCCTAGGAATTACGTCTACCATATGGGATGTTTGCAAGGACTGTGACTAACTACAGCTACAGAGATGGACGATCAAATAGATTTGGTGTGGGGAAAAGGCTGCTGGAAAAATGGCAATTTTATTCGCATTTTTACGAAAAACTAGAATATTTCAGTGACTTTTACCTTCTGAGAAATGACCCTTCCCCCTGGAGTTAGTGTACTTCCTTTTTAAACGTCCGCGTTTTTATGTTAGTGATTTCACGTGCTACAACCAATAGGATGAGTAGATTTTTATGGCAAATCGTATCAATTTCCTATCAAATCTAATTAAAATCATATTTATAACTAAAGGCCTTACCAGAGACCATATAAAACAGATTCATTTTTAACTCTTATTTTGATGTCATGAAATCACGACATTTAGATCTCACAATTTGTTCTAAAGACTGTGCCACATAGATCACTCTCATCTTTCCAGGCGGCAAGTGATAATTAATTAAAGTGTGAATAAAAAATAGAGAATGCTTTGTGCTTGCTGACCAGAATCTTCTGTTACGATGAGATATGTGCTACATAATGTGGGTGAGAGAAACATATCGAGACTTAAACCGCTCTATGAGCAGGGAGGGCATTCCAATTTGCAAACTGAGCACAAAGACTGTGACAGGAAAACATTCTGCAGAATTCTGCAGCTCGCTCTGCACAAAGTGCTAGCTGTAATTTCTAATCCTGGCTCCCAGCATGGTGAAAAATAGAACGAACTTTTATTACGAATATTTGAGGAAGGATACGTAAAAATCCGAACAGGGAATGAAGTTACAATTTCTCGTTCCCCTGATTCCGAACAGATTAATTCTGTAACTTCCGCAGTGGCTGTAAACCTGGCATACTAAAAAGGAAAGTCGCAAACTGACAGAATTGTAACAAGAAGACAAGTAAGGAAAGAAAAAATAAAGAAAGAGATAAAGGGTAGAAGGAAGAACATAACAAGTAAGCGAATAAAATGAAACTGAGGATCAGCATTTTTCTTGATCAGCCGATGATCACTCCCCTGATCAACAAATTACCCAAGTAGTAAGCAAACTGAAAAATCATAATTCAACTAATTCCATGGAGCAGATACCTCTATAAGAAGCTGACAGTTCCACACATAGTCAAGAAATTCCCCACAATTTAGGTAACACGAAAGTTTATAAACACATTTGCAAGCTGCCGCCACCTGTATTCACCTAAGCGAAAATAATTTTGGTCTAGAAGTTAGTGGTTTTTCTGCTAAGCTGAAAAAATTGAGTCCATGCTCCATAACGCAAATATTAGTAAACTGTTCCCACCTACCTCTATATTGGCTCCATATTTTAAGAAAAAAGCTAAGCAATTGAAAGAGGCAGGGAAAATAAAGAGAGAATGAAGAAAGCAAGTAAACAATGCAAATAGTAATAATTAAATTCAGAAGAATTTGACCTTTTTTATTGTCTTGTACGTCTCAACAAACTTCAGGCCTACAATTAATATGGTTGGGCTAAGAACCTGATGTTTAGAAATTTTGTTCAGCCTACCTTCAGCGGAGAGAAAGGAAGTTTCAAGGCCTCACGGCAAGTTGATTTAGGTCTCCTGGTTTCTAGACCTTGTTGAGTTTCAGTATCTTACAGAAGTTTTGAGTGCTCCTAGTAAGACCACATTCATCTCTGGGATCAAGATTCTTACTGGTCTTCGTCCACTCTTCTCAAACTGCTTTATCCTGGTGGTGAGCGCAGTATGCTCATTCAAACGTCTTTAATTCACCAGTCCATACAACCCAACAACCTAGCAGATTTGATTGTTCATCAACTGTGAAGTTAGAAATGCAAGTCCCTCACAGTCATAAGTTCTTTTTGAGTGAATCAATTCCAGACGTGCCGAATGTAATGTTATAAGATGCGAAAACGAGGTTTGGAGAGTATAAACACGTACGAAACCTACATCGGTTATCGGGAAATTACGATGGTAATGTTAATAAAACTGAAGACTATAACTGCTCCTAAGTTCAATATCTTCTTAAAACCGATATTCATGAGAAACAGATAAAGATTTTTCCGACAACACAAAGAAAGTTTCATTGCATTTGAAAATTAATGCTATACAATACATTACGCATGTAGTTATGTAGACAGATTATTTATCTCAGTATTTAACCAACTTGATGCACAACATTTGTTTCACAATAGTTTTATTTCGTGCCTCTACATGTTTCGAGTACACGTGCTCAGCATCAGGAGGTCAAAATTGTATTACATGATATCATCACACCATTAGGTGGCCGTCTCGTGCACGAGACAGCTACCTATAGGTGTGATGATACCAGAGGAAGTGTAATGCAATTTTGACCTCCTGATGCTGAGCACGTGTACTCGAAACATGTAGAGGCATGAAATAAAACTTATTGTGAAATAAATTTTGTGTATCAAGTTGGTTAAATACTGAGATAAATATACTGAGATGCAAGGTCAGCAAAACGTCAAAATTTGTAGACAGATTAGTTACAAACATTTCGCTGAAGCATGCCGTCTCCATCTTCAGTGTAGGAAAGTTGGTTACTGTAACTGTAGCTACAGATGAAGTGTACATTTTGACTTTGGAAAGACAGAATAGAGTAGCTTGGATAATAAATAAACAGCTTGACTAATAAGCAAACAGCCTGGCTGTCCGGAATCGAGAACTTCCGAAAGTTCTAAGGATGTGCAGAGTACCCGAAAAGCTGGTAGCACGTGCTAAGTTACACGGCCTCACTTACCAAAGAAAGTAATCTTGGTAATCATCATCATGGAAACCTCACATCTCACAGTAATAGTATTAAGCGCAGTCAAGAACTTGGTCTCAAATGAATCATTCTTTAAACCTTCATAACGAACTTTACATTATATTGCTGTATATTAATACTATCTTCTTCGGAGAATGTTTTTTATGTGATGAATAGGACTTACTACAGATTCCACGTAGGTCACAACTTACACCTAAGTTGGACGTTTCTAGACCACTAGTTGCTGCGTCCTTTTGAAGCAAACGTAATTTGGGACACTTTCAGTATTGGGACAACTTCCCTTTTGATCTGATTAGACAAACTTCGTTGAGAAAATGCAGAACCAGAGTTTCAGAAAGTTAAGAGAGAAGCGACTAGGAAATGGCGATGGGCAGCGAATTCAGTGAATACAGAATTCTAAGAACTTTGGGCATCAATAAAATTAAATTCCATAAAATTCCATACAGTACAGTGTGCCAGTACAAGTTGCTCTTAAAACTGCACATTTGTCAGAACGTTTCTGTTCTCTATAATTCTGTGATTTAGAAAATGTAGTATAGTGATATGTAATATAGTGACATGTAATATAGTGATATGTAATATAGTGACATGTAATATAGTGATATGTAATATAGTGACATGTAATATAGTGACATGTAATATAGTGATATGTAATACAGTGACATGTAATATAGTGATATGTAATATAGTGACATGTAATATAGTGACATGTAATATAGTGACATGTAATATAGTGACATGTAATATAGTGACATGTAATATAGTGATATGTAATATAGTGACATGTTATATAATGACATGTAATATAGTGACATGTAGTATAGTGATATGTAATATTGTGACATGTAGTATAGTGATATGTAATATTGTGACATGTAATATAGTGACATGTAATATAGCGATATGTAATATAGTGACATGTAATATAGTGATACGTAATATAGAGACATGTAATATAGTAACATGAAATACAGTGACATATAATACAGTGACATTTAATATGGTGACATGTAGTACAGAGCTGTCTTCTGAATATGACGTCGTGTGGCCTGGAAGAAAGTTACCGACTATTCGGAGGAGCGTGCTGCCTCCATCTTTAAAGTGTAAGAAGCCACAGTCATGCAAAATAAGTCCTTTTCGAAAAGCTAATAATTGTTTAACTAGTAGAAAGCGCGCCCCCAATTTTCAAGGACTTCAAATGCGTTCAACAATTTTCACATTAACCCACACAATTCCTACAACCTACGCCACACTAGCCTTTTAAAGAATGAATTTAACTTTCATTATATTTAAAGTTTATTTCGTACCGCGTAGAAAACGCTCTCCATTACAGTTATTACATCCATTATTTAATATTCTATATAGAAATAATCACTGTTCTGAGAACCACACAAAATATAAATTCAATTTGCAAACATATTGCAAATTTTGTCAATGTTCAAAATTGTGCTGCATGTAGTAAACACTAGAATTTAAAGAATTCATCCACTCCTTAACATTGAACGTTAATCCTTTCAACTTCAGGTTATTATTATTTTTCCATCTACTCCTAGATTTACCAAGAAGTTCCATTCCTTCAGTTTTTTCTATTAATAACTTATGTGCATTTCTCATTTCATAAATTCACTCTACCTGCTGCTGGCAGGTACGAAAACCATGAAGCCTCTGCGAAGAAGAACATACTACAGAATTTCAGTACCCTTGAAGTAAAGTAATGTCAACATTCCTCACCATCAGTGGTCAGTACGAACTATCTTTCATACTAGAAAGGTCTCACGATTTTCTCTGATAACTGGGCAATCAAGTACTTTTCTGATTTTATCTCAATATGGTCATTTTCCTCCTTGGGCAAGAGAGTTAAGACACGGCAAGGGCTAGATCTGACAGAAATACTGTCCACAGAACCTAATCCTTACACGGTTTCGCCTGGACTTCCTTTTTGCTGTCCATCGCCTCTTATCGGATTAGAAATGAATTGAACCCGACGGCTGAAGTAAACCTTGCTTCCCCTGGGTAAAAGCTACACAACAAACTGCAGGAACTAATGTATCTCCGTCGCAAAGTTTGTAGCCTAATCTTCCCTGGTTCAGTGACTGGCAATAGGATTTCTCTGTCTCAAGTCAGAGACCTAATACGAGGATCAAAGCTCATGCTGAATATTTCTAACGCGTTGCCGTAAGTGAGTGTAGGGGGCGGAAGAAGATATGGTGTCGTAAGTGAAGGCGAACACCCAACTCTGTGCTTTGTTCATGCGTTATCATGTCTTACTCAGATCACTTTATTTTATAACAGACGTCTGGGGAATTGTTCTGGGTTCACATTTCATTTGTCACAATCGTAAATGAAGTAGAGATGGAAGATAAACGAGCTATTCGGTTCGAGAGATCGAGTTATCTGCCTGAACAAGTGGCTCGAATCATCACTAATCTAATTATTCTAACGTTTCAGTATTCAAGTTATTCTCCACCCAACCTGTCTTTGGGAATTAAAGTAAACCCTTTCAAACGAAACATTGCATACAGTGAAGTGATTCAAATGAAATCATTAAAAAATGAGCAGGCTCTCTTCCGGCCTGTGTATCGGATACAGTACTTTTCACCGGCCCACTTTGCGCAGTGGCTTCTAATTAGAGTAAGTGGGCTGAGAGGTAAATTGCGCAGCCTCGTTAGCAATATGTCGTAGAGACACTAGAACTTGTGGAATATAAAAATTACCTTAGCCTCTATAGTCCAAAAGCAATAAATAATCTTTTATAATATGGTCATGAAATTTCCTTTTCCATAAACTACAGGAAATTAGTTGATTACCTGGATTCAGTCAAAGAACTAAATTAAATACAAATTACGATTTTCTTTGAACAATTCGGATGCTTTTGAAGCTTGTACATCACCATGAATCATCGTTGTGTAGCCCAGACCAGGGAAGCGAGTAGTTTTATCGCTCGACTAAATGATTTGTAAATTTCATTAATTTTCGGTTTATTTAACGACGCTGATAGTAGCTTAGGAAATTTAAGCTTATATATGTGTATGAATACAACCCACATAATGTCCAACGGGAGGATAGTTTTCAAATACCGGCTGAAGAAGAACAGAGTAGGAATCTAAGGATGCCTAATTGGAGGTACCTTCTTGGAATATGTGCGGAGGGACTGAGAAAGACCATGAAATATTTCAGTCGCCATTTACTGAATAAAAATCAGGTGTTTCTGCTAGGTCATTTTGCATAATTTCTTTGTAAAGGTGTTTCAGCAAATAACAGAATAAAATCAGCTGTAAATGTTGAAGAGTGTAGGAAATGTTTTCTCTTACTATACGCCCAGTACTGCAAAACGTATAGAGACTTCGCATATAACCCTTAACAAGAAATGCTAAATTAATGCCTGGGTCTACAAAGCGGCACAACATCAAAGAGAATATTCAAGGGCCAAGAATTTTCTCGTCGAATGGACAAATTGTGGGATACTGTAAACTTGGTGATGAATTTTGGAATTTCTGAGATTTTAGGTGACTTTCCAGGACCAAATAAAGTGAGATCATAAGGGCCTGTACCTCGCCATTAAAGGGCTGAAAGTGAACCAAACAACATTTTCCTATTACACATCTTGATCCACTTTCAGATATATGGCACTCGTTCGTTAGGAAATGTGTGCAATGCAACGCGGACAAGTTGAAATATGACAATATTGTCTGTCGTAATGCCTACATTTGCCTGAAGGCGATCCATTAACTCTCATTCGAAATAAAACGAAATATCTTTGTGTGGTTTTAACAGCTACTGGTTCCATTCTTTATACATCATACAACTGAGTATCAGCGAGACGTGCTAAAGTTTATACAGTACACACACACACACACACACAATACAATTCATACACGGCAATATTTCACTAGACATTCATTGTAGCTTTACACTAGGGGCTATTCATATTGTGTAGAAATATGGGGTAGTTATGTTACGTCTCATTTTGGGGCAGTGGAATTGTGCCTGAATTGAGATCTGCAAAAAAAAAAAAGGATGAAAAAAGAAAAGCAAAATGGAATGATACGAGGAACTGCAGCTCCGGAAACGGAAAGGTCTCCCTATATGCCAGGAAAAGTATGGCTTCGACAACAAATTGCCTCACATTGCTGACGCTCAGTCACCGAAAGTCATCAACTCTAATAGAGGAATCTAGCTGCCAGATACATGCTTGTGGATTTTTGCTGTTCCAGCCATAATCAGTCGCGAATGGTCGTCGTTTGTTTTCTCATAAGTAGTTTGTAAGTCACAAGAGGGTCTCCAACAGATTTTGCCAAAGCCCTGATGCAGTAAAATATATAAAAAAATAGTGACAATTTTCTATTATGTCTACGTATCAAAATTATGGTCTACAGATCAACAATAATCTAATCTAATCTAGTGATCACGTCATGAACGAAAAGTAACCAATAATACTTTAATAAAAACTTTTAAAAATTTTATTTGCATTAATCCGGAGCTTTTCTGCTAACATTTGTAGGTACAAACTAAAACAAAGCTAGTAAATGATGTTACCTATCACTTATGATTTCATAAATTGTTTAACGTGTGTTAAACCGAGGAGAAACTAACTGTAAGCAAATTGTTTTATAGGTTTAAATCTTGAAATTCGCCAAGGAGATCCGGACTGTACTTCAGCACATTCAACATGAACAAACTCATTCATGTAATAAGGAAGTTGGCATAAGGAGACTTTAATGTTGAGAAATCCAACTAACGGCAGCTGCGGTACAGCTGTCAATTGAAAAACAGAATATTTAAATGGCCACCTTAAAGACTGCATCCTTAGTTGGATCGAAGTATGGAAACGACACACGTGTTTTAGCAACAGCCGACAATATTTCACAATTCTCTGATATGTTGCTGCTTACAAACCACAACTGTTATGTTGATAAATATTTAGGCAGGTTAAAGTTTAATTCGGTGTCCGGGATAAACACTTATTTGTAGCATGTTTTCAACAAATGATTAGTTAACACGTGGTACAAAGGGGCTTTTTGTTGTTGAAAAAAATGTTCACTCTCCAACCCATGAAAACAGACGCGTATTTCTCTACCTATAACTTCCACAGATGACAACAGAGGCTGTCTAAAATTAGTTTTAAAAGTGTTACGGCAATTTAATTAGCAAACCAACTATGCACATACATAAAATTTTTTACATTAAATCATTTAAAATCGCTCCACCATGTTTCGATCCTAAGATCATCTTCAGGGAGCCACAGCACCAAGTTAATATAAGGAAATTAATCAGTGAATATTTTAAAAAATGTGACTTTAAAAAGGAACAGTGTAGCTCCCTAAAGATGGTCTTAGAATCGAAACATGTTGGAGCGATTTTAAATGTTTTAACGTAAAAAATTTTATGTATGTGCATTAGTTGGTGTGCTAATTAAGTGACTCTGGTAAATGCACGGTGCAACGATAAAGAGTGTTACTCGAAGTTAAAAACGTATTCCTGTTGTGAATTCCTTACTTTACAACTTACTGCAACAGTTGCCTTATGTGGTCTTTAATGTGAATACTGACGATCCGTTTGTAAGAGATTTTTAGAACGTATTACTTTCAAAATATTTTCTTGTAAACTGTTTCTTCCAAACGCAAAACTCTATTCTCTAGATACAATGTTATAAATGAAGCTTAGGTTCTAAAGCCAGCTCAGTATATCCTATTTAACGCACCATAAAACTGAAATATGGTTCATTTAGGATGAATAAGAGTAGAGATAAACAGACCCCAAATCAACTGTCAGTAATGAAACAAAACAAAAAAACGAGATACTGTAAAACAGGTAGATCGTCCTTTATAATTTACCTTGTGTCAGAGATTTCTTTGTTGCAAATAATATAGCTTAAGAAGCAACTGAGGAGAGCAGGTAATTGTACATACAAGGACAAACTTCCGACAATGGAAAAAGTGGTTAACCCTTTAAACGCCGAGTTAAATCCCATCTGCCATCTGCTGTCATTATTAGGAGCTAACCATATTCTCAACGTTAGCGGGTTAAGGGTTAAATTTCCCGGGAGTGGTGACTGGGTAGTGTTTTTAACTGATATTATTGTAGCCGAAAAATAGTAATATTAGGCAGTCAACAGCTTCACTCTTACCTACAGTGAGTTCGTTTACTGCATAATGAATATTGGCTGCAGATATCCTTCTGTCCTGTTCCGCTTACATAAAATGCGATATCTATACACCCGAGTGTAGTTCTTTCCCCTCGCCGCATCCAATCTTGTTTCTCAATAGAACTTCTTTGGCATCAAAAAGTAATGACAGAGATTCCACAAAAAAAAAAAAGGAAAATGGAAGGACATCCGGCTGTTGTCAGCAGAAAGGAAAAAAAAAGTACAAATTTGAAACTGAATAGGATATTAAGATGTACTTTCGGTTTAGTTTCACGTATTATGGAGACAACTCAATCGCACGATGTCGAGAGTGTGGGCACAAAACTTTGCTGTCTCTAACAGAAGTCTTTCCAAGAATAACGTCTTTCTGAAAACAAACGCTATCAATATACGAGCCCCAAATTTTATAAAACCGGTAAAAAAGAAACCACTGATCGGGGATGAAAAATCTAAAGTAAATGGAAATACGAAACAATTGGAAATCGTACTTCTTTCTTCCGTAATCACGTGATATATAAAGTTTGCCAGTCCTTATAACAAATGTTCAGAAAAAAATTGTACTTTAGTCTGAAAAACATTACCATTATACAGCAACAAATTTTGTTCGTCTGATGCCTGTAGTGAAAGATAAGTGAAGAGCAGCTTAATGAAGTGAATAATGCAGGAACTGCACACCAAATACCGGTATTAGACAGAGACGAATAGAGGTAGAAATATTCCAGTCTATTTTACGAAGGGTGCTGTCAATTGCGCGCGCGTACACACACACACACACACACACACGCGCGCGCGCGCGCGCGCGCACTTGATTATCTATGTGCGTATCACACACGACTGTAATCCATCTGCAGTTGTTAATAAAATAGTAACTGTTGTAGTCCAAGGACTAAGACAGGGTAGTGACAAAGAGTGAGGAACTTCATGCAGCAGAAACCAATGATAGGATAGTTGGTGGAAAATAAAATTCACCTTAACTCCTACGCGTATGGTGCCTATGTCTGAGTCGGTATTGCAGTCCCTTGCGTCTTAGAAAAATGCACAAAACATTCATATTGAGTGAAATATTTATATGCATCAAGATCTGTAGTTTGTAATAATGGGATATTTGAAGGGTAACCTGTAGAAACCGTCCTTAGTGATAGGAACTTGAATATGTTTCCTTGGAATTTTTAACGAAAATCCACTTCTAATCCTACTGTAGACTCTGATATATCTACTCTTATATACATTAACGTTAAGTTAAACAATTCCAATAGTTTCAGTGAACTTACCCGCTAATGTCTGTAGGAGAGCAGGACTTTCTCTGCACCTTCATCATCAGGTCGATGAAAAGGATTCAGTGGTAAAAACGTATCCTGACCTGAAAAAAGGACAGATTACAGCAACAAACTGTATGGCACTGTGGCTATCGTTTTCTAAGATTGGTTAAATACAAAAAGGAGTGAAAAAATAAGATAAAAACACTCTGATTGCGATCACTGTTTTTTTAATTGGGTCTACTTTTGTACATACAGATGGGTACTAGATGGTAAATAGCATTTACATAGTTGAAGAATAAAAGACCAACTTGATGTCACTTGCTATTTTATTTCACTTCTTATGTGCTCAATATGTTTCGGACATTAATATATCCATCATCAGGAGCTTGCGACTATTCTGTTGAATTACC